>JGI24698J34947_10001462_pt1 | contig 12437 bp, 10 predicted proteins | sample TergutMp193P3_FD_34947 | JGI IMG/M metagenome (IMG submission 34947)
GTCAAGCTCAAGTTCAAAATAGCCCCGACCTGTGAGTATGCCTGACACATTTGAAGATGTTTGGGAAGTTGGATCCGCGTAAGGATTGATAGAGTTAAAATCATTGGCAAGATCTGTGCTGATACTGCCTCTTTCGGAAGGTGATTGAATATCAGCGCCGGTAAATNTTCCGCTGATATATATNCTGTAGTAAATTAAGTAACTTTGGGCATAATAATACTGATCAAGCGCCGGAAGAACTATTGTAGCATCCGTATTTAATTGCCTTGTAATACTGTTCTGCGGTACTTGCGGAAGGTAGAAATTCTCCTCAATACCGCAGGACGGAACTAAAAGAGACGCGAAAAAAACCGCGATAACTTTCCTGTATTTCATTGCTCCTCAAGAACAACTATACGGCTGTTTGCCAGTTCTGTCCAGCCTGATAAGTTAGGCCATTTGGAAACAACAAGGCGGTACGCAATAACCGCCTCGGGAATGTTGCCAAGCTGTTCATTCAATCTGCCAATGGAAAACTGAGCGCGCGCGGCTGCCGGAAATTCAAATTTACTTGAAATGCTTTTTTCCAGTAGTTCTATCGCCTGCTCGGTCTTTCCCTGTTCTTCGGCTGCGGCGGCGGCGTTAAAATAGGCGACAGGAGCGAGGTATGAATTCGCCGCCGCTTTAGCCGCATTGCGCCACGCGTCTTCCGCCTGCTGCCATTCCTCTCTTTCACTATGTATCTGCGCGATAACAGTCCATCCCCTTCCTTCCGCCAGACCGAATTTACTGTTTACAAACGAATCAAGGTCAACAAGAAGCGATTGCACATCGTCCGCGCTGTCTTCCTCTTTAAGATTGGCGCGCATGTCTGTAAAGCGGGTGTTTAACACTTCAACTTCCGCTAAAGCTTTCTTCTGAAGATAATCTTTCACATACAGAAAGACCACCAATCCGACAAGCAGAACGACCAACGCGCCTAAACTAAAAAAAATACCTTTTCTGTTCCTTTGAACAAAATCGTTGAATTGTTCCCTTGCATTTGTACTTTCACCGTTGTTTTGCATTATAACTCCTTAGGATTAAATAATTTCAATTCTTTTATCAATCTTGACAAATAAGTGCGCTGTATGGCAAGGGCTCTGGAAGTGTCGGTCTGATTCCAGTCGTTTTCTTCCAGCACTCTGCGGATAAAATTGGTTTTGAAAACATTAATCGCGTTCTTTAAATTCCGCTCGGTAACTTCCCCTTCTCTTGTTTCTCCGTATTTAAGGAAAAGGTCTTCGCGTCCTATATGTTTATTTTTTCCCATTACGCATGCGCGTTCTATGCAATTTTGAAGTTCGCGGACGTTGCCAGGCCATGAATATGAAAGCAGGGCGTCAAGAGCGTCCTGGGAAAATCCCTCAAATTGTTTTTTTGTTTCTTTCATGAAGCAGTCAAGGAAAAAATTTGCCAGTTCGGGTATATCTTCCGGACGCTGGCGCAGGGGCGGAATATAAACCGGAAACACGTTAAGGCGGTAGAACAGATCCTGGCGAAATTCATTTCTCTTCACCTGTTCTTCAATGTCTTTATTGGTAGCGGCTATTATGCGAACATTAACCGTATGCGTAACATCCGACCCCACTTTTTCAAATTTTTTCTCCTGTATTACGCGCAAGATTTTCGCCTGTAATGACAGCGGCAGGTCTCCTATCTCGTCAAGAAAGATGGTGCCGCCGTCCGCCATTTCAAAACGTCCCTGACGGTTGGAAATAGCGTTTGTAAAGGCGCCCTTTATGTGTCCGAAAAGCTCGCTTTCCAGCAGACCTTCCGGTAAAGCCGCGCAGTTCACCCTGATAAACGGAGAACTTCTGCGTTTGCTCCTGAGGTGTATCTGTTCGGCAAAAAGCTCCTTCCCTACCCCGCTCTCCCCCAGCAGTAAAACCGATGAATCCGTCTGCGCGACTCTGTCGATTATTTCCAGCTTTTCCAGAATCACGGGGCTTTTTGTTATTATTGTGTGATAGCCCTGATCATTTTTCAGCAAATCTTTTAAATTCATGATTTCGCTGTATGCTTCTTCCATGTTTTTCGCGTTGACAATCGCCAACGCCGCCTGATTAGCGAATATTTCCAGCCATTCAAGATCATCCTGTGAAAAACCCGCGGCGTCTCGTTTGTTTATTACTTCGAGAACTCCTATGCACTCATCTTTGACTCTCATTGGAACGGCTATCATGGTTTTTGAAGCGTAATTTATTTCCTCTCCTATGGTGCTTAAATGGCGCTTGTCGCTCGCCACGTCGTTTACAATAAGAGATTTATTGTTCAACGCTACCCAGCCGGCAATGCCCTCTCCAAGTTTTACGGTGTACTTCTGCACTTCATTGCCCTTTGGACCAAGGGCAACTTCAAAGTAAAGCTCGTTTCTTTGCTTGTCCATAAAAAAAAGACTCGACGCTTCGGCGTCTGAAAGCCGTGTCGCCGATTCCATTATTTGGGAAAGAAGGCTGTGAACATTCTTATAGTTTGAATTTATAAGAGAATTAATCTCGATAAGAGTATGAAATTTATTTACGTCAATGTTTGACAGCATAGGCCGTCCCTGATACTATTTGGATTTCTTTTCATCTTCAGTATCGCTTGATTGTGAATTTTTGGATTTTAAGAGGGAGCCCAGAGTATATGTTGAATCGGAAGATTCCTCTTCTGTCGTCATATAACGCGAAATTTCATCTTTGTGGGCTTTTTTCTGATAATCACGCAGTGAAAAAGCGACTTTCTGCTTGTCGCTTTGAATTTCCAAAACAACGGCTTTTAACTTATCCCCCGTTTTGAATTTTTTCAAAGCATCGTCCGGATTTTCTTCGCGGTTTTCGACAAGATTTGATTTGTGAATCAGCCCTTCTATTCCGCCGGGCAAGCGCAGGAAAATACCGAAATCCGTTATAGATACAACTTCTCCTTCCACAGGAGAGCCGGGACTGTGACTTTCCGTGAAATTCTTCCACGGATCTTCCGTAAGCTGTTTGATTCCCAGTTTAATATTGCGGTTTTGAACATCCACGGCAATAACCATTACCTCTACTTCCTGACCTACGGTAAGACCGCTGTTCTGTCCTTTCGCCTTCCTTGTCCATGACATATCGTCCGAATGCAGGAATCCGTCGATGCCTTCTTCCAGTTCGATGAAAGCTCCGGCGTTGGTTATTTTAACAACTTTTCTTTTAATCCTTGAGCCTACGGGGTATTTTTCCTCGATGGTTTCCCACGGATTGTTCTGCACCTGTTTCAGTCCAAGAGAAACACGTCCCGCCTGAAGATCGTAACCCAATATCATACACTCAACAAAGTCGTTGAGTTTCAACAGATCCTGAGGCTTTTGAATTTTCTTTATCCATGAAAATTCCGAAATGTGCGCGAGCCCTTCTATGCCCTCTTCCAGTTCAATGAAAGCGCCAAAATCGGTGAGTTTTGTAACCTTACCCTTTACAACGTCGTTAACGTGGTATTTTTCCTCAAAATGCACCCAGGGGTCGTCGGTGTAATGTTTCAGCGAAAGGTTGATTCTTTTTTCCTTGCGATCTATACGAATTACTTTTAACTTAATCTCCTGCCCTTTTTTAACAAAATCTTTTGGGCGCGTAACGTGCCCCCAGCTCATGTCGTTGATATGCAAGAGTCCGTCAAAGCCGCCAAGGTCTATGAACGCTCCGAATGAGGTGAAACTTTTTACAACGCCGGTTACGTCGGAGCCTATGGGAGTATTTTCAAAAAAATTATTGCGCTTGCGTTCCAGTTCCTCTTCCATGCACTTGCGCCTGTTTACCACTATGTTTATTTTTCCGTCCGAATAGAGACGCTCGACATAAACATTTATTTTCTTGTTAAGAATCTTTTCGGGNTTGTCAACTTTTTGAATGTCGGACTGGCTGACGGGAAGGAANGCNTGCATTCCCGCTCCGAGATTCACNTCGAATCCGCCTTTTACCTGTTTTTCTACNANGCCCTCTACCGCGTGTTTTTCCTGATGAGCCTGCTTTATATTTTTCCAGAAAAGTTTGGCGTCCGCTTTTTGTTTTGAAACTATAACTTCGCCGTGTTTATTTTCTTTCGCGATAAGAATAACGGAGACTGATTCTCCTATTTCCGGTATCTGTGAAAATTCCGTTATGGGAATTTTTCCTTCGGATTTATAACCTACGTCGATAAATACCTGATCCGACGTAACCTGAATTACCTTTCCTTCGACAAGCTGACCTTCCTCAAGCTGTTCGAGAGTTTTCAGGTATTCTTCCTGTAATTGAGTTTGAATATTTTCGCCGTCGTTTACCGGACTAGTGTCCGATTCCACTTCCATTACAACCATTGTATAACTTTCCTTATTTTTAATCTATTGCCTCTATCAATTTCTCATAAACTTGAATAATGGTCAAGTCCGATGTGTCCAAATATACCGCTCCATCGGCTATTTTCAGGCTTCCTTCGGCTTTATTCCTGTCTATTTCGTCCCGCTTCATAATTGCGGCTTTTATCTCTTCCAAACTGAGGTTCGAGACCCCCTGTTCATAGCGTCTTTTTGCTCTGGAATCCGCCGAAGCGTCCAGATAGAAGCGGTATTCTGCGTTTGGAAAGACTACGGTGGTCATGTCCCTGCCCTCCACCACTATATTCCTGCCTTGGGAGAGGGAACGGATAATATCGTTTACTATGTGCCTTACCGGAACTATAGCCGAAACCGGAGCCGAATGACGGTCAATTTCGTCCGTGTGTAGAAGGTCGGTAACATTTTCACCGTCAATAAAAACATTGGTCTTTTGGTAGGAAATTTTGACGTTTTTTGCGATTTCTATCACTTTTTCGCCGTCTGAAAGGTCGATTTTTGCCCTTAAACAGCCCAATGTTATCGCGCGGTACAAATTGCCGGAGTTGATGTAGGTGAACTCCCCGCCGTCCCTGCCTTTCAACTTTTCGGCAAGCAACTGCGCGATAGTGCTTTTCCCGGAGCCGGCGGGACCGTCAATCGCTATTACCATAATAACTCCTTAATTTCATTTTTTGTTAAGGGACGGGACTCGCCCTCAGGTAGATTGCCAAGAAGGACAGTACCGATGCGTACCCTGCGAAGCGTCGCCGGGTGCAGGTGAAAGTGGGAAAAAACGCGGCGAATTTCCCGGTTTTTACCTTCGACCAGAACTATCCTCAGCGTTTTACGCCCGGTTCTTTCCGCTGTTTTTGCCTTGTAGTATACGTCTTCAATCGTAATTCCGCTTGTAAAGGCTTCTACCACTGTGTCGGGAATTACGCCTGTCGCCTCAACTATGTATTCTTTCTCAAGACCGGAAGCGGGATGACCGAGGCGGGCGGCAAAATTCCCGTCGTTTGTAAAGAAAATAAGCCCGCAGGATTGAAAATCAAGCCTTCCTACGCTGTAAAGCCGCTCTTTCGCGGCAGGAAGCAGGGAAAGCGCAAGCGGACGCCCCTGAGGGTCGCTGGAACTGCATATAAAGCCCGCCGGCTTGTTCAGGGCAAGGTGAAGCAATCGGCTTTCCGCTTGGACGGGTTTTCCGTCAAGAAGGACAATGTCGTTTTCTTCGACTTTGTACCCCTGAGAGGTAATCGCTACGCCGTTCACGGAGACCCTGCCGCTCGCGATTATTTCTTCCGAGGCTCGTCTTGAGGCAATACCCGCGTGGGAAAGAAAAACCTGAAGTCTAATACTTCTCCCCCACCAGCTCGAATTTTTCAACGTCAATATCGCTGAGTTTTGGAAGTTCCGCTATGGAATTCATGCGGAAAAGCTTGAGAAACTCCTTCGTGGTTCCGTACATGACAGGTCTTCCGGGAATGTCTTTCTTTCCCGCTTCGCGGACAAGGGATTTTTCAAGGAGGAGGCGAATCATATTGTCGGCGGATACCCCGCGGATTTTTTCGATTTCGGCGCGGGTAACAGGCTGAGAATAGGCGACAATCGCGAGTGTTTCCATGGCGGCGCGGGAAATTTTGCCTTCGGTTTTTTTNCCGTAACGGTCTTTTAANTCGTCCCAATATTCGCGCTTGGCGGAGATCATTATTCCGCCGCCAATGCGGGCAAGTTCNANNCCGCAGCCGGCGGCTTTATACCTTTCGGCTAAATTATCAAGGGCGGCGGTTATTGCCTCTTTTGAAAGCCCGCAGATGCGGCTTATACCGCCTTCGTCTAGGGGATCTCCCTCCATGTATAGAATCGCCTCGACAAGGGCGGTTTCTTTTTCAAGATTGCTGCTCACGAATAACTCCCGTCAAAATCACTCTGAAACGTTTGGTCGTATAAGAATATCACCAAAAAGGCGGTTTTGATACAGCGCTATCATGCGCATTTTTGCCGCTTCAAGAACCGCCAGAAAGGCGCATACCACGTCCATCGCCCCGCTTCGAACAATGAGTTCGGAAAACCTGCACTCTCCCTTGTTATCCAGAAATTCCAAAAGCAGGGTGGTTTTTTCGTTCACGGACACTTCTTCGTAAAGGTCTAAAATGCGCTCCGCCGGCAAATTCAAAGCGAGCGCGGAAAATGTTTTTACAAGGTCCCAGATTTCGACTTTTTCCCACATATCATCGTCGGCAAACGGAAGATTTTGCCGCAGTCCGCGCCGTTCGATAACCCATTCGTTTTCATTTTCCTTTTCTTCCATAAGCTCGGAAAGTCTTTTAAATTTCTGATATTCAATCAGGCGCTCTACAAGTTCCGCCCTTGGGTCTTCCATGTCCGCGTCCTCGTCCATTTCCACAGGAAGCAAAGTTCTGCTTTTTATATAGAGCAGTGTCGCCGCCATCGCGTGAAAAGCGGTAAGGTCTTCCATGTCCATTGTTTCCGCGCCGCACAGATATTCAATGTACTGTTCGGTTATCTGAGCGACAGGAATGTCGTAGATGTTGATCTCATTTTTACGGATCATGTAAAGCAGGAGATCGAGCGGTCCCTCAAACTCGCTTAGCTTAAAACTATGCCCGGCGGTTTCAGACTTTATTTCCATTTGTTAAGTATAACCCAAACATGGAATTTTACCAATTATTCCTCATAATCGATATTTACTTTCTCTTCTTCCTCTTCGTCTTCCTCGTCCTCTTCTTCTTCAATTTCGTCAAGATCGGAAAGAGAGCCGGTGTCTTCGGTGCTGAAGTAGTCTTCGTCTTGTTCGCCGGATTCTTCGTAAAAAAGAATACGCGAACAATATGGGCAAAAAACAAAATCGTCGCCGATGCGCACTTCGTTGGCGAATTGAACGGGGAGGATCATGTGGCATCCCATACAGACATTTCCCTTTATCGCGACAATTCCGACGCCCATTTTGTTTTTTATGATTCTTTCGAACTTAAAAACCATTTCAGAATCGAGATTTTCGGTCAATTTTTCTTCTTTCTTTTGAAGCGCGTCTATCTGTTTTTGCTTGTCATGGATTTCCGCCTGTATGATTTTCCGGCGTTCTTCCAGTTCTTTTTCCTGCTGTTCAATAAGGGCAGTGTGCTGTTTGATCTGTTCGTCAAGCTCTTCAAGGACGCGCTCTCTTTGCTGAAGGTCTTTGCGGTACTGCTGCTCTTTGTCGGTCGCGTCGCGGATTTCCTTGTCCAACGCTTCGTATTCCCTTTGGGTGCTGATCAGATCCATTGTTTTTTCGGCTTTTTCCCTGGCGGAACCGGCTTCCGCCAGCCTGCCTCTTAAATCGACCTCTTCGGACTTTACCCTTTCATATTCCTGATTTTTCTCGATAAAGGTTTTTTTAATTCTTGTCAGAAGTTCTTCCTGAGTGCCCTGCAGTTTGGGTATTTCCTGTATGCTTTTCTGCAGTCCTATTTTTTCATAGATTATTTCCTGTAATGATCTTAATTTATTCAAATCGTTTTCGGTTACCATTTTTTCTCCCTGCCCTGATTTATTTAAGATACGCGATAATACGTTAATGGTCAAGATAGTCTTTGAGTTTTCTGCTTCTCTTTGGGTGCCGCAGGCGGCGCAAGGCTTTGGCTTCTATCTGCCTTATCCTTTCGCGGGTTACGTTGAAATACAGCCCGACTTCCTCCAAGGTAAGGGAATAACCGTCGTCCAGCCCGAAGCGCATTTTAAGCACTTCCTGTTCTCTGGAAGGAAGGGTCGAAAGCACTCCCCCAAGCTGTTCCTGCAAAAGCGTAAACGCGGTCTGGTTTGCGGGGTTTTCAACGTCTTTATCCTCGATAAAGTCGCCTAAAAGCGAGTCTTCTTCCTCTCCGATGGGCGTTTCAAGGCTGATAGGCTCGCGCGCCACATTTTTTACGGATTTTACGCGCGGCGCGGTCCAGCCTAATTTTTCGGCGATTTCCTCGTCTGTAGGTTCGCGCCCCAGAGACTGAAGAAGCTGCCGCGATTCGCGCACCACTTTGTTGATCTGTTCGATCATGTGAACGGGTACGCGGATAGTCCTTGCCTGATCCGATATGGAGCGGGTTATCGCCTGCCTTATCCACCATGTGGCGTAAGTGGAAAATTTAAAGCCCTTTTGGTACTCGAACTTTTCAACGGCTTTTATAAGACCGATATTGCCTTCCTGTACAAGGTCGAAGAAGTGCAGTCCCCTGTTTGTGTATTTTTTCGCGATTGAAACCACCAGCCTGAGGTTGGCTCTTATCAGCCTGTCCTTGGCGTTTTTCATCATTATTCTGCCGTGGTAAATCTCATTCGCCATTTGATTGATATCCTCGATTGTTTCCTCAAATTCAATTTCCAGCGCCCGCAGTTTCTTTTCCGTAACCTGTATCTGCCTGATTTTATCCTTTATTTCTTCCGAAGAAAGTCCAAGCTCTGTTTCCAGTTTTTCGCGTTCGTCCTTGATTGTAAGATAGCGTCCGAGCGTGCGCAGTTCCTTTAATGAGCCGACTTTCAGGTGCTTTTCCAGCCGTTCCTGCTCTTTTATATAACGTTTGATTTTTTTTGAAGCCTGTATAAATTTGTCGGAAAAGACTTGAATTTCCTCAGGATGTATCTGCGTGTTTTTTATAATTTTCATTATTCTCTTTCTGACAACCGAGCAGTCCTTGTCTTCAAGATAATCCATGTCTTTGGAGATCAACTGCTTTTTTAGCTCCATGTAATTCTTCAGGTCGCCGAGTATGGCGCGTAACGTTTCCTTGTAGTACTGGTTCAGCCTGCGGCTTTCCGTCATCTGTTCGGTAAATTCTTTTTTGGAAAGGTTAAGCTCTTTCATGTCTCTTTTTAAGAAGGCTTTTTGCGCTATGTGGAAAAATTCGGGAATTATCATGCCCGATCTTTTTATCACGTTCTTTACGATGTTTTCACCTTCTTCCATCTGTTTGGAAAGCTCGATTTCCTGTTCAGCCGCTAAAAGATGTTCTTTCCCGATTTCCCTGAGGTACAGCCTTATTGGGTCGTCAACAAGCGACGACTCTTTATCGCTTCCCGAAGCGGAGCGTTTTTTTGACGCTTCCTGTCCTTTGCGGGGAGGTCCTTCGTCTTCATCGGACGAACTGTCTTCTTCCACCAATTGAACGTTGTTGGCTTCCAGAAGGGCAAGAACCTGTTCGATTTTATCGGAATTTGTTATGTGCTCAGGAAGAAAGTCGGACAGCTCTTCGTAGGAGAGAGTTGATTTTTCCCTTGCGTATTCAAGCAGTTTTATTATCGCGGGGTCGGAAGCGGTCTGCAGTATAGCGGCGTCCAGAATGGCTTGGTTTTTATTATCGGCTTGGGGACGCGGTTTGTACTGTATGCGCCTTACATTTTTTTTAGGGATATGATTTAATAACGGGGAAACTTTTTTACGTGAGAAAATAGAAATGTTAAACATATATTATCTTCCTTCAAGTTTTCGCATTTGCGAATCTATAACCTTTTTTTCCGCAAGCAGTTCATCAATGTATTGACCGTCCGCGCGTTCATTATCGCGCATTTCAAAGTTTATTTCGGCTAGCCTCTTGCGGAGCCTCTTTTTCCTTATCTCGTTTATTCCGTCCTCCATAAGACGTCTGGGGTCTCCCGCGTTTACGCCCGTAAACTCAGGGGATATTCCCCTTCCCGACATGAAATTCCTAAGCTGCTCATCATTGATCCTAGNCAGAAGAAAATCTATGCCGCTTTCATCGTGGATGAAACACTCTTCCATTGCGACGAAGAGTTCTTTCGCGGCAGGATCGTCAATCTCCTTAATCTCCAGAGCAGCCCTTAATTCCGGATACAGAAACATATTCGCGGCGACAACAGTAAGCAGAAAAAGCTCGGAATTCATTCTGATTGGCTTGCCAGCCAAATTATCCTGCTGTGCAGGATTTTCATATTTTGAAGAATGACTTCCCGTTTTCCGCTTTGTATAATCCCCCTGCACCGCGTTACGATCTACTCTGAAAGCATCGGCAATCAGAGCGATACAGTCATCCCGCTCAATCTCAGAATCCAGCGCGTCTAAATACGGAAACAAAAATTCCGCCGCGCGGTTCTTACCGCTACCTATCGCTTCGTACTGAGACTTGCCGCAGGAAATAAGGTATTCAATGTCATTTATAGTATTTTTTAAAACTTTTTTCAATATCTCCGCGCCGAATTTTTGCAAAATATCCGCAGGATCCTTAAATTTGTCCGTTTCTTCAGTCGTTTCCGCCTTGAGAGCCTCCTGCATCCCGGCAACGGCGCAAAAAAGCCCGCTTTTTCGGCAGGTGATAATCGCCTTGTAAGCCGCCTTTTTCCCGGCTTCGTCGTTGTCAAAAATGAGGACGGCTTTTTCCGCCCAGCGGCGCAAGAGGCTTGCCTGCTCCCCTGTGAAAGCTGTCCCAAGCGGGGCGACGGCGTTTACAATGCCCGCCTGATGCAGGGCGATAACGTCCATGTAGCCTTCGGAAAGGTACACGGTCTTGGTTTGCCTTATCTCAGGCAGGGCAAGATCAATCGCGTAGAGGGTCTGCCCTTTTTTGTAGATTGCCGTTTCCGGCGAGTTGATGTACTTGGGAGGCTCACTGCCGTCGTTTTGCAGAACGCCGGGCATTGCTCTTCCGCCGAACGCCACAACTCTCGCCTGCCGGTCGGAAATGGGGAACATAAGCCTTCCCGAAAACATGGGCATTGTTTTATAGCGGGAAGAAAAAAGCCCTGACTTTTCAAGGAAATCATTTGAATAGCTTTTTGAGCTTAAAAATTTATGCAGGAAATCCCGGTCGGGAGGAGAAAAACCAAGTTTGAATTTTTCGATCATTTCTTCGCTGATGCCTCTGTCTGATAAATATTTTTTAGCCGCCTGTCCTTCTGGTTTTTCGCGTAAAAAATGCTGAAAGGTAAGAGTGGTTCTGCGGTAAAGTTCGAAAAGTTCTTCTTTTTCGCTGTTGTCAAATTCTTCCTGCCCTGTCCCTCCGTCCTCATAAATAATTTCGATTCCCAGTTTGCGCGCAAGATGTTTGATCGCTTCGGGAAAGGTAAGTTTGTCCATCTCCATCACAAAACTGATCACACTGCCGCCCTTGCCGCAGCCAAAACAGTGGTAAGTTTTCAGATCAGGATCAACTTTGAATGACGGAGTTTTTTCCTGCCCGCCTGAGTGAAAGGGACATCTGCCCCACCACCGACCGCCTTTTTTTTCAAGCGCGAGATAGTCCTGAACCGCGGAAATCGCGTCAAGACGGTCGTTTACTTCCTGAACAGTTGATTTGGATATCAGGCTCATAACGTTTCCGTTTTAAAACCCGCCCTTAGGCAAGAGCTGTCCGGCTTTGATATGCTCGTCCAGTGTTTTGGAAAAGTAATGTCTGCCGCTTTGAGGATCGTCAAGCCGGAAATAAAAGAAATCCGTTTTTTCCGGTTTCAACGCGGCGTTGAGAGCTACGGCTCCCGGAGCGGAAATTGGTCCCGGCGGCAGTCCCGGTACAAGGTATGTGTTGTACGGAGAAGGTATTTCAAGGTCTCTGTTTAAGATTACCGAAGGATGAGGTTTGTTTTGTATTTCGGTAATAATGTATTCAACGGTGGCGCATGATTGAAGAGCCATGCCTATATTCAAACGGTTGTAAAAAACTCCAGCCATAAGAGGCGCTTCGTCCGCGACTCTGTATTCCCTTTCCACAATGGAAGCGAGTATAACTTTTTTATTTAATTCAACAGGATTCATACTAACAACCGAAGGTTCAATCTTTTCGATCTTAATAAAAAAATTATCAGCCATAGCTTTTAACGTTCTGGCGGCGGGAAAACCGGACGGAAATAAATAGGTATCGGGAAAAAGGTAGCCTTCCATCGTGTCATTCGGTATTTTGTAACTGTCGATTATCTGCCGGTCTGCGGCAGCGGAAATAAAATCATCGGCTAAACAAATACCGGCTTCTTCCAGAATCCGCGCTGTTTTTTTTAGCGTTACGCCTTCAGGAACTGTTACCCGGTGCAGAATCTGTACGCCTGAAACAAGCAGGCGGTAAATGGCAATTTGGCTTGACGGTATTTCCAGCCTGTACGTGCCTGTTTTCAG
>JGI24698J34947_10001463_pt1 | contig 12436 bp, 7 predicted proteins | sample TergutMp193P3_FD_34947 | JGI IMG/M metagenome (IMG submission 34947)
CCAACGACGAGGGGCTGGACGTGTACCGGCTGATCAAATTCCAGCGTACCAACCAGGACACCTGCTACAACCAGCGGCCAATCGTCAAGGCCGGCGAAAAGGTTGTCGCGGGGCAGGTCATCGCCGACGGGCCGGCGACAAAGACCGGCGAGCTGGCCCTGGGGCGGAATATCCTCGTGGGGTTCATGCCCTGGAACGGTTATAATTATGAGGACTCGATTCTCATTTCCCAGCGGGTTGTGAAGGAGGACATGTTCACTTCCATTCATATCAAGGAATTTTTCACCGAAGTGAGGGAGACGAAACTGGGCCCCGAAAAGATCACCCGCGACATTCCCAATACATCCGAAAAAAGCCTTGATAACCTCGACAGCGAAGGCATTATCATCGTCGGCGCGAAGGTTCGTTCCGGCGACATACTCGTAGGCAAAGTCACCCCCAAAAGCGAGACCGAGACCACGCCGGAGTTCAAACTCCTCAACTCGATCTTCGGTGAGAAGGCGAAAGAGGTGCGGGATTCATCCCTGCGTGTGCCCCACGGTATCGAGGGAACGATTATCGATATCCAGCGGCTGAAGAGAACCGAAGGGGACGATCTTAACCCCGGCGTTGACGAGGTAGTCAAGGTTCTCATAGCCACGAAACGCAAACTGCGTGAAGGGGACAAGATGGCCGGCCGCCACGGCAACAAGGGCGTTGTCGCGAGGATACTCCCCGAAGAAGACATGCCCTACATGGAAGACGGCACCCCGCTTGACCTCTGCCTTACACCCATGGGCGTTCCTTCCCGTATGAACATAGGCCAGCTCCTTGAGACGGAACTTGGCTGGGCCGCGTCGACCCTGAACGAATGGTATTCAGCGCCGGTGTTTCAGTCCCCCTCGACAGACCAAATCGAGGAGAAACTGAAAGAAGCGGGCCTTCCCGTAACCAGCAAGACCGTGCTAAGAGATGGCAGAACCGGGGAGCCTTTCATCAACCCGATTTTCTGCGGGATCATCTACTTCCTCAAGCTCCACCACCTGGTCGACGACAAGATGCACGCCCGATCCACCGGCCCGTACTCGCTGGTGACCCAGCAGCCGTTGGGCGGAAAGGCCCAGTTTGGCGGCCAGCGCCTTGGCGAGATGGAGGTCTGGGCGCTTGAAGCGTANGGGGCGGCCCATACCCTGCAGGAACTCCTCACGATTAAGTCCGATGATATGACCGGAAGATCGAAAATCTACGAGGCCATCGTAAAAGGCGATCCGTCAACGACAGCAGGCATACCGGAGTCTTTCAACGTTCTGGTTCAGGAACTACGCGGGCTGGCCCTGGACCTTACGATTTACGACAACAAAAACAAGCAGATTCCCCTGACTGAAAAAGACGAGGATCTTATAACCAAGAGCGGTTCCAATTTCTAAAGAGAGGTAACGATGCGCGACATTCAGGATTTTGATTCTATTATGATAAAGCTGGCTTCCCCGGAAATGATTCGGTCATGGTCATACGGGGAAGTCAAAAAACCGGAAACGATTAACTACCGGACATTGAGACCGGAAAAAGACGGCCTTTTCTGTGAGAGGATCTTCGGGACGACCAAGGAATGGGAGTGTTACTGCGGCAAGTTCAAATCCATCCGGTACAAGGGAGTCATCTGCGACCGCTGCGGGGTGGAAGTGACCCACTTCAAGGTGCGCCGCGAGAGGATGGGCCACATAGAGCTGGCCGCTCCGGTTTCCCACATCTGGTACTACCGCTCCGTGCCGAGCCGCATGGGACTCCTCCTGGACCTTCCCATGACGGCCCTTCGTTCGGTGCTCTACTACGAGAAGTACGTGGTCATTGAGCCGGGCGAGACGGACCTCAAAAAAATGCAGATCCTCAGCGAAGAGGAGTTTTACGAGGCGCAGGAACGCTACGGCGGGAGTTTTACGGCCGGCATGGGCGCCGAGGCAATACGGACCCTTCTGGAGAACATCAACCTTGATGAAATGGCCGCGTCGTTACGCGTCAAGATGATCGAGAAGGGTTCCAAAAGCGACAAGCGCCTTTTAAAAAGAATCGACATCGTAGAGAATTTCAAAAACTCAAGAAACAAGCCCCAGTGGATGATCCTGGACGTGATTCCCGTCATCCCGCCGGAGCTGCGCCCGATGGTGCAGCTCGACGGCGGCCGCTTCGCCACCAGCGACCTCAACGACCTTTACCGCCGCGTGATCAACCGGAACAACAGGCTGAAGCGGCTTCAGGTTTTGAACGCCCCGGACATCATCATACGCAACGAAAAGCGCATGCTTCAGGAGGCGGTGGACGCCCTCTTTGACAATTCCAAGAAAAAGCGGGTCGTGAAAGGCGCGTCCAACCGGCCTCTCAAGTCGATAAGCGATATGCTGAAGGGCAAGCAGGGGCGGTTCAGGCAGAACCTCCTCGGCAAGCGGGTTGACTATTCAGGCCGCAGCGTAATCACCGTCGGGCCTGAACTCAAGATGTGGCAGTGCGGCATCCCCACCAAGATGGCGCTGGAACTCTTCAAGCCCTTCATCATGAAGAAGCTCGTTGACAAGGATGTGGTTTACAATATCAAAAAGGCAAAGATCCTCGTGGAACAGGAAACGCCCGAAGTCTTCGCCATTCTGGACGAGGTGGTGAAGGAGCATCCTGTGCTGTTGAACCGCGCGCCTACCCTGCACCGCCTGGGCATTCAGGCCTTCGAGCCGGTTCTTGTCGAGGGAAAGGCGATTAAGCTTTCGCCGCTGGTTTGCCACGCTTTCAATGCGGACTTTGACGGCGATCAGATGGCGGTTCACGTGCCCCTTACACAGGCGGCGCAGATGGAGTGCTGGACGCTTATGCTCAGCGCGCGGAACCTCCTCAACCCGGCCAACGGGAAGACCATCGTATACCCCTCGCAGGACATGGTTCTGGGGATCAACTTCCTCACGCGCATAAAGCCGGATGCGAAGCGGCCGGTCGTTGATAAAAACAACGGCAAGCTAAAGTCGAGGGACGGAAAGCAAACCTGCGAGAAATGCGGAAAAGAGTTTCAGGAAGTGTGGAACGCCTGTCCCTATTGCGGGAAGTCGGCCGGGGAGGCTCCGCGCTATTCCTCGGTTGAGGAAGCGTATTTGGCCGTTGAGACCAAAGCCCTGGATTGGGAGGCCGTCATCAAGGTCAAGCCTCCGAAAACTCCCATCTGGAATAAAATTGGAAGCGTCGTGGAGGCCGGTAAGGACGGCCTCATCGAAACTACGGCCGGCCGCCTCGTCTTCAACGAGGATATGCCGCCTGAAATTCCCTTCCTCAATTACGAGCTTAAGGACAAGGAGCTGCGGGCCCTTATAGAGATTATCTTTGCTACCATGGGCTCCTGGACCACGGTGAAGATGCTCGACGTTATAAAGTCAACAGGGTACAAGTACGCCACGGTTTTTGGTTCGACCATCGGGGTTGACGACATTGTAGTCCCGAAGGAAAAGGCCGAGATGATCGAAAAGGCCAACAGGGATGTGGAGACCATTCAAAAGCAGTTTAACTCAGGCACGCTTTCGCAGGAAGAAAGAAAGAACCGCGTAATTGAGGTCTGGAACAAGACAAAAGAAGACATCGCCAATATAATGATGAAGACCCTTGAAGCGGACAGGAACGGGTTCAACTCGATTTATATGATGGCCAACTCCGGCGCACGCGGAAGCCGCAACCAGATACTCCAGCTCGCGGGAATGCGCGGCCTTATGGCAAAGCCGTCAGGCGACATCATCGAACTGCCGATAAGATCGAACTTCAAGGAGGGGCTTTCCGTCATCGAATTCTTTATTTCGACTAACGGCGCCCGCAAGGGACTCGCCGATACCGCCCTCAAGACGGCCGAGGCCGGTTACCTTACACGCCGCCTCGTGGACATCGCGCAGGACGTTGTGGTGAACAAGGACGACTGCGGCACGATTAACGGCATCGCGCAGTCGGCGATTAAGACCGGCGAGGACATCGTGGAGTCCCTGAGGGACCGCATCGTCGGGCGTTATACGCTGGAGAGGGTCAGGCACCCGATAACCGGTGAAATCATCATTGACGTGAATCAGGAGATAACCGAGGAAATCGCCAACACCATTGAAAAGTCAGGAATAGAGACGGTGTTCACCCGCACCGTGCTTACCTGCGAGGCGGAGCATGGGGTCTGCCGCATGTGCTACGGCAGAAATCTTGCGACTAACCGCACCGTGGACATCGGCGAGGCGGTCGGAACCATCGCCGCCCAGTCCATAGGCCAGCCGGGAACCCAGCTTACGATGAGAACCTTCCACACAGGAGGAGTCGCGATTAACATCAGCGAGGAAAACCGCATCTTCCTGAAATACCCCGTGTTTATAAAAGATGTCATTGGCTCTCATGTGGAGAAGATAAATGAAAAGACCGGGGAGACCACCGGAGTCTGGCTCTTTACCAGAAAGGGCTACGCGACTGTCTGCCGGATCATGGAGAATTACAGGCTTGAATCCGGGGATCAGCTCCTTGTGGAAAACGGCCAGCGAATAGTCCGGGGCGCTCCCATCATCAAACGGGGGAAAGAGGAGGTTCTCTCCCCGGACATCGCGTACGCCATGGTTGTCAAGGAGGGGAATAAACCCTCGGCGCTGTACCTTATCGGGCAGGATCAGAAAATCGAGATTCGCAACGGCTCTGAGTTCCTCGTGAAAAAAGGCGATGTGGTGGAAGCGGAAAAGACAATCGCTACCTTCGATACTTTCTCCGATCCGATTATCGCGGAAGAGGGCGGTACGGTCAGGTATGAGGATATTATTCCGGGCAGCACGCTCAGGGAAGAAATTGACGAGGAAAGGGGTATCGAAAGACGTATCGCCGACAATCAGCAGCTTGAAAAACAGCCCCGAATCATTATCGTTGACGATGAGGATAACCAGGTCGCTTCTTACTTCCTTCCCGGAGGCGCTATTTTGCAGGTGGACGAAGGAGAGAAGATCAGGGCCGGGCGCACCATCGCCAAAACCCTGAAAGAATCCGCCCAGGCCATGGACATCACATCCGGCTTGCCCAGGGTAAACGAACTCTTTGAAGCCCGCAAGCCCAAGAGTCCGGCTGTTTTGGCCGAGGTTTCGGGAATTGTCCGCTTCAAGGCCATCGTCAAGGGCAAGCGGGTAATCACTGTTGAAGATGAGTTCCACAGGGAGACAAAGCAAAATACCTCCACGAAGCAGGAGAAAGAAAAAGAGAAAGATAAAAAAGGGCCGCCGGAACACAAGATCCCAATGACGAAGCGGCTGCTTGTGCGCGACGGCGACACTGTGGAAGCGGGAGAACCGCTGTGCATGGGCGCGATTAACCCCCATGACATTCTTCGTATTTTGGGCGAGACAAAGCTCCAGAGCTACCTCATGGACGAGATCCAGCAGGTCTACCATCTCCAGGGCGTGTCGATAAACGACAAGCACGTGGGTATTATCATCCGCCAGATGATGCGGAAGGTGGAAATCGTGAGGGTTGGAGATACCCGTTTCATCTACGGCCAGCTCGTTGACAAATACCGCTTCAAAGAAGAAAACACCCGCGTGATCGCCGAAGGCGGACAGCCCGCGGTGGCAAGGCCGGTTTTCCAGGGGATTTCCAAGGCGTCCCTCAACATCGACTCCTTCCTGTCCGCTGCAAGTTTCCAGGAAACAACCAAGGTACTCACGAACGCGGCCATTGCCGGTTCCACCGATTACCTGCGGGGCCTCAAGGAGAATATCATTATAGGCCATCCCATACCGGCCGGCACGGGTATGAAGCGCTACAGGGACATCAAGCTTTACGACGACGAGCAGCAGGATCTGGATGAGTACATGAACGACATACTCGAACGACGCAAACTGGAGAAAGCGGTAGAACTCACCAACGAAGATTTTTCCGTAGAGGATGCCGAAGTCGATTCGGAACCTGAACCGGAGACAGAGCCGGAGGCGGAGATCGAAGAGAACAACGATGACTAAAGGAGGAAACATAAATGGCAAATTTGCTTGATACACTGGATTCAGTTCTGGTAATGGGCCCGGGCCCCGAATCGGTTCACCCCCGTATTTACCAGGCATTGGCCAAACCTACCCTTGGCCACATGGATCCTCAGTTATTCACCGTCATGGACGCGGTTAAGGAAAAGCTCCGTGAAATTATGGACACGAAAAATGAGGCGACCATCGCCCTCTCGGCGACAGGAAGCTCCGGGATGGAAGCCGTGATGGTGAATCTCGTTGAGGAAGGGGAAACCATGCTGGTGGTCACAAACGGCTACTTTTCCGAACGAATGGCCGAAGTCGCCCGCCGCGTGGGGGCGCAGGTGGAAACGCTTGACTTCCCCTGGGGGAGCCCTGTCGATGCCGCCGCGGTCGCGAAAAAGCTGAAAGAAAAATCTTACAAGTATGTGAGCATGGTTCACGGAGAAACTTCCACGGGTGTGATTAACCCCATCGGCGAAATCGGGAAACTGGCGAATGAAGCCGGGGCGTTCTTCATCGTGGACGCAGTAACCACTCTTGGCGGGAACGAGTTCCACGCCGATCAGTGGGGCATTGACGCCCTTTACAGTTGCAGCCAGAAGTGCATTGGCAGCGTTTCGGGTCTGTCACCGGTCACCTTCTCGCCGCACGCCATGGAAAAAATCGCCGCCCGCAAAAAGAAAGTCCCCAACTTCTACCTCGACATGACGCTGTTGATGAAGTACTGGAGCGGCTCTCCACGGGCGTATCATCACACGGCGTCCTCCAACATGATCTATGGGCTGTATGAGGCCCTCTCGTTGATTCAGGAAGAGGGTCCGGGGAAAGTTTACGCACGCCACAGGGAAATACACGAATACCTCGTTTCCAGCCTGGCACGAATCGGGCTTTCCCTTCTTGTCGAAAAACCTCACCGCCTGCCCAACCTCAACACGGTACTCATCCCTGAGGGCGCGGACGACGCGGCGGTCAGGAAAGAACTGCGCCAAACTTACAAGATCGAGATTGGTTCGGGCCTCGGCCCCCTCGCCGGCAAGATCTGGCGAGTCGGCATCATGGGCTATACGGCGCGGAAGGAAAGCGTAGACACCCTGCTGGCGGCGTTAAAGAAGATACTGGGGCGGTAGGCGCGCGGAATTATTTTCCCACGAACGACACGAACAAAGGAGAAATAAAGCCCCGTGTTCCGTGGTTTTATCTAAACCAGTCAATTTTAATATTTTCCGCGTTTTCCAGCTTCTCTATATCCATATGATCTGATGTTACCAAGATTCTTTTTCCAATAATACATTCCGCTACTACTATATGGCCTTTTGTTTAATAAAACCGGTTGAAGACAATTTCCCATCACTAAACATTCCAAATAATTCGTCAACATTTGGCTCAATCTTAACGGGGGATAATACAACACTACCATTTTCCCTGGAAACTTTTATTTTCTCAGATTGAATATAAGAAAATATAGGCTCAGGTAATATTCTTCGGTCAATTACCAAGGTTTCCATATTATTCCTCCTTGCTATTTATAAATCCTTTTCAATATTTTTTTAACTACCCCAGTCTACGATCCCTAATCCCTTTCCACACTCCACTCCATATCCTTGTCTAGGGGATAAATTGGCCGGCGGACTCTTTTGTAGGGAATCGTCCCAAGAAACTCGTTGGAGCACCCCTTGTCGCCGCCATGATGGCGCGTTTGGCGATGCTGCTGACCTTAAATAATTGACTACGAACATTACTAACAATAAGTGTTTGACATAAAAGTTTTAATGAGGTAAAAGATTATTATGAACAATTCCAGAATTCCTTTGGAAGAGAAACTAAAGATTGACCGCGAAATCGAGGAAATGAAAAAACATCCGATAGATTATTCGGATATTCCCGAAATAAAGGACGGCACTAAGGCTCGCTGGGCCAAGAAAGAGTTTCTCGATACATTGCCGCCTGACATCTTGCGGGAAATGGCCAGGCGCAGGCTTAAGCAATTGCAGGATGCCGGTTACGAAATACCGGAGAGCGTAATCGCTAGCGTGGAAACGCCCCCTGCATAAAAGCCGCGTCGCCGCCCTTGCCCATCTTTGCCATCTTCTTCAACATGCCTTTCATCTTTTCGAATTTCTTTAGGAGGCGGGCGACTTCCGCGACGGAGGTGCCGGAGCCGCGGGCAATGCGGGCGCGGCGGGAGGGGCCGATTATGAGGTGGTTCGCACGCTCTTTACGCGTCATTGATGATAAGATAGCTTCCTGGCTTTTGAGGCCGGCCCTGTCGATGTCGTCCTCGTTTATCTGCCCCGCGAGGCCGGGGATCATGTTCAGCATGGACTTGAGTGAGCCCATCTTCTTTACCGAGCGGAGCTGTTCCAGCCAGTCCTCAAGCGTGAAGGTTTCCTTTTCGAGTTTTTTCTGGAGGGCAAGGGCGTCCTTCTCGTCGATGACTTCCTGCGCCTTTTCCACGAGGGTGACCACGTCGCCCATGCCCAGGATGCGCCCGGCGGCGCGGTCGGGGTGGAAGGGCTCGAAGTCGTCGGGTTTTTCGCCTGTGCCGATGAACTTGAGCGGCTTGCCGGTAACGGTTTTGAGGGAGAGCGCCGCGCCGCCCCTCGTGTCGCTGTCGAACTTTGTCAGCACCACGCCGGTGAGGCCGATTTTTTCGTTGAAGGTCTTGGCAATGTCTACCGCCGACTGGCCGGTCATCGCGTCCGCTACGAGGAGCAGCTCGTCCGGTTTTGCCGCGTCTTTGAGCCGCGAGAGTTCCGCCATCATTACTTCGTCGAGTTCGAGGCGGCCGGTGGTGTCCACGATGAGGGTGTCGATGAGGTTCTTCTTCGCCCAATCAAGCGCATCGCGGAACACCTTAACGGTATCAGTTACTCCCTCTTCTTTGTAAACCGGCACGCCAATCTGCGCCGCCAGCACCGAGAGCTGCTCCACCGCCGCCGGCCGGATGAGGTCGCAGGCCGCGAGGAGGGGTTTGCGCCCTTCCTTTTTCAGCCGCAGGGCGAGTTTGGCGGAGCTGGTGGTTTTCCCCGAGCCCTGAAGTCCCAGCATCAACACCACCGAAATTGCGTCAGGCCCCTTGAGCTGCAGCTCCTGCGCGGAACGGCCGGTGGGGCCCTTTTCGGTGTCCCCCAGGAAAGAGACGAGCTTATCGTGAACGATTTTGATAAACTGCTGGCCCGGGTCCACCGAGCGCAGAACCTTCTCGCCCTTGGCCTCTTCTATCGTGGAGTTCACGAACCTGCGCACGACTCTCAGGTTTACATCGGCCTCAAGCAAGGCCATTTTAATCGCGTCTACCGCGTCATCAATATTTTTTTCGGTAATCGTGGACTTCCCGGCCACAAACCGGAACGCGTCGGAGATTTTTTCGGTGAGTTTATCGAACATGGGGGTATTATAACGAAAAAAACAGCCCCCGGCAACTCCAAAAGGTGACAGTCACCTTTTTTCACCGCTCTCCGCCGCCGCCCCCCAAAAAGGTGACAGTCACCTTTTTTAACCCCCCACCTCCAGCACCCGCACAAACTGCCTGGCTGGAGGACTTTACAATAGTATCAATTTATAGTACCATACTTTCAATATGAACTCCAAAAACAAGAAGATTATGGAATTGGTCTTTAGAAATCCTATACAGGCCGATATTTTGTGGAGTGATATTGAACAACCTCTTATTGCCTTGGAGGGTGAATTGTCCGAGGGTTCAGGCTCAAGACTACGGGTTAAGCTTAATGGAGTACGAGCTGTTTTCCATCGTCCCCATCCGGAAAAAACTACAGATAAAGGGGCGATAAGTTCAGTTCGAAGATTCCTGGAAAATGCGGGGGTGCGTTATGATGGAGTATAAAGGTTACCTGGGCACAGTTGAATATGATGCGCAGGCGAAGATTTTTCACGGGGATATTATCAATACCAGAGACGTTATTACCTTTCAGGGAACAACGGTCAATGAGATAGAGCAGGCTTTTAAGGACTCTATTAACGATTATATTGCGTGGTGTAAGGAAGATGGCGTAGAGCCTGAAAAACCCTATTCCGGCAAGTTCAATGTCAGGTTGTCTCCGGAGCTTCACCGGCAAATCGCGATTCTCGCGAAGAAAAAACACATTTCACTTAACAGCTTTGTGGAAAAAGCCATAACCAACGAAATTGCGTTCTCCCAAATAGACAACTAAAAAAGGTGACAGTCACCTTTTTTAGCGAAAAAAACCCCCAGCCATGCGGCTGGGGGTTTTTAACCGGCGGGGTTAGCCGCCGGGCTTAGGTGACTGTCACCTTCTTGGCTATGGTATAGCCGCGAATGTCACCGTAATCGTCAATGCCTTACGATCGTTGGAGAGTATAGCAGTCGGTGCGGTTGTTCCAATTTCATTGGCGCCAGGGAAATTAATCTTCGCAGAACTGGCAGCAAAATCAGTGGCAGCAATGGTATTGAACGGAGTACCGAACTCATAGCCCTCTATTGCCCGTATTGTAACCTGGGCAGTAAATACATCGCCTGTCTTGGCAACAACTTGAGACCAGGGCGCACCACCAAGCGTCCAATTCACAGTGGCCGGATTCTGCAGCATGGCAGCGTCGGATACCGTGGTAACCCTTAAGCTATTTGGGTTATCACCTACGGCAGGCCGAGCCAAGGTAAGAGTAACATCATTTACCTCACCCAACTTCACGGTGAACTCCAATACAACATTCAACTGCGTGGCATTGGCTCCGGTCCCGAAGTAAGGTTTTAGTACGTTGGCATAGCTAATCTCCGGCGGGGTACCAGTGCCCGTGTAATCCGGATCCGGGCCCACACAAGTTACCGCAATAGTGTCGCTGAATTTATAGCCTTTGGCCGGGTCCAGAACAATCTTGGCATAGAGTTTTTCACCGGCTTTAGCGGTGTAATTAGCAGCAAGCGTGGCGGGATTGGTATTGGCAGACGGAGGCGTAGCATGCCATGTTGGGGTGCCGTTGACAATAGCGGAAATGATACCGATATTCGCCGGTGATGTTGAGAAATTTTGTAAAGTATCACCGATACTCAGCAGGGATATGTCTCTAATCGTAATGCTCGGTATCTCAACGTCGGCGCCTCTGGTAAGCCTGATATCATAGCTGTCGCTCGCCAATCCACCAACGGCGTACTCGGAGTATGTCGCGCTAAACTGCGTAGACGCCGGCAGCGCACCCCAACTCGCCGTGAGGTGATAGTCTGCGGGAGCCGTTGAAGTTTCAACTTTCGTCAGAAATCGAATTTTGGTATCCGGGAAATTCGCCCAAATAAGAGCGGTTCTGGTGAGATCACCATTACTGGATTTCAAATAACCAACATCCTGGGGGTTCGTTGAATCAGTAGTACCAAGGTTGAACCCGGTAAGGGCTTCCGCTCCGGTATTGGATTTACTGACGAGATTAAGCAGAATGGTACTACCTTGATCCGCTGTTAGCAGTAAATTATCTGCGTTTAGATTGTCCTTGAGAGCCTTGGGCATGGAGAAGGTTACTTCAGCGCAGGGAATAACACGGACTGTAATATGCGGCCAATTCGCAGGATCAATACCGTCGACAGGATAACCAATCTCACGCTCAACCGAATTACCGTTTTCGCTGACAGAAATCCTATTTCCGCTTTGTGTTCCAGTCGGTACTCCGCCGCTCATCGACACAAATGACCAGCCGGTCCTCGCGAAATCCAGATCAAAGTATTGGGCGCCTTTCAACACCGGGTAATATGCGATTACTCCAGGAGGCCCCCCTTGGGCCTGCCCGTAGACCGGGGTGTCAACTTTGGTGGACAGCAGGGCCTGCGAACCCAGGGTCGCCATGTCCTTTATCTCAGATTTAGTGAGAGCCTTTACTCTAATGTCAGCGGCTGACGTCACAGCTTCACGCTTGAGGCTGGTATTAGCCCCATTTTTGTAGTCCAAAAGAAGATCCCAACCCAGGAGGGCAAGGTCCGCGCCAGTCGTACTTGACAGTGTACCCTTATCATAGACGGTAACTTCACATTCGACGACAGATCCTACTGCGTCACTACCAACTTTGGCCTGGGCAGTGATTGTTGCCTTAACCGGTTTACCACCATCGGTCGCAAGCCCAACTACCAAGCCGGTATTGGATACCGCCACATTAGAGGCACTGGTAGAGTTCCAGTCAATAGAAGTTACGTACCCGTTGGACGGTATCGGATCCCAGCCAAGATATATTGCGCCGCCTACCTCTACCATTAAAACAGAACTGTGAAGCCTAATGGCCGTGGCGGGGGGGTCCCCCGGTTTTGGAATCCCTGTGGTACCGGGGCCGGTGCCGCCCGGAGGTATACTATATGCCGGCGGTCCATTGGGCTCAACGGGGCCGGGGCCATCGGGGGGTTCTGTACTACCGTTAGAGCATGCAACCACTAAAGCAAATGCCAGCAGTACCGTCGCCGCCAGCAACCCGAAAAATCGTAATTTCTTCATACAAAAACTCCTTATGTG
>JGI24698J34947_10001464_pt1 | contig 12432 bp, 12 predicted proteins | sample TergutMp193P3_FD_34947 | JGI IMG/M metagenome (IMG submission 34947)
CGGAAAATGTTTTGATTCGCAGATACTAAAAACGCGCTGTCTTATGAACGGAATAAAACCGCCCGAATACAATCACGCCGACCTTTTGCACCCCGCAAGACGGCTATGGAAAAACATCATCTATGACTGTTCGCAAGGCTCTATCGAGACAAAAATACTGGGTCTTGATAGAAGCTCTGATACGCCCGGCGCTCTTGCGCCTGAAATTTGGTTCGACTTTTTAAGAACTGGAAGGACTGAGCGTTTGGACGGCATCTGCGATCATAACTGCGCCGATATAACGGGTCTTGCTACAATACTCGCGGCAATGATTTCAATCGCCAAAGACCCGATAACGGCCGCCGGCCTTCGCTACGATACTGAGCGCCTTGCCCTTTACTGGAGAGGTTTTATCAGGCGGCATGAACGCGCCGATTTGCAGATAACAGCAGACGCGCTTTTGCGCCATACTGCGGAAAAAAATTATCCTCGCGCGGCGTTTGTTTACGCGCTGGACGCTCTTCGCGGCGGTAATTTTGAGGAAGGGCGCAAAAGACTGCTTGATATCGCAAAATCCAAATTAACGGAAAATATCAGAGCCGCCGCGCTGAGGTCTTTGGCGATTGACAGCGAAAGAAGGTTGAAAAATTTTGGCGAAGCGCTGGATTTCGCAAAGAGGGGAATGGAACTAAAAGACGCGGGAATTTCTTTGCGGAACGAGTTTGAACGGCAGAAAAAACGCCTTGTTAAAAAACTTCATCAAGAATTTTAATCTATCCACTCATGAATATCTTTTTTGGAAATTCCCCATTCAATGCCGACTTTCCATTCGCGTATTTTACAATAACGGCAGAACGGCATTGGTTTGCTTAAAAATCTGTAAATTTCTTCGATATTTTTTGCCGAATAAATGTCAATATAGTCATTATCCGCCACTTCAAATTTTTCATTAAAAAAATTGTTGAAACGTTCCGCGACAAGGGGCAGACAGCATGTTGAAAGTTTTCCGTTTTTCAGAAAGATGCAAAAATTCGCGACCAGACAAAGTTTTATGTTGTCTATTATGTCTTGTTCGCCGCGTATGTCTTTTGGAAGCATGCACCAGGTATGGACATTTGCCATTTGCAGGCGAATTTTTAATTTAACCGAGTATTTTTTTGCCGTGTTTTTTATGGATACCCTGTCCAGTTTAATTGGATAGCTTGTTACTATAATTCTTATATTGTTTTTTCCGCATGATTGCCAGAACTCTTCTTTCATTTTTGGAAGAAGCAGGCCGTTGGTAACAATGTTCACGGGTCCGTCAAAATATTTGCGCGCAATTTCCATTATTTTGATTATTTTGGGATGGAGAAGCGGTTCTCCTCCCATAAGATCGATATTTTCATTTTTTCTGCCTGCCAGTTCAGAAAGACGCGCAAAGTCTTTTTCAAGCTCGTCGGGATTGGCAAATTCGCTTTCAACAAGCGGGGAAAAATGATTGCAGCACTTGCAGTTTAAGTTGCAATGAGACGCGATATCTGTTTCAAACCGCAGTTTTTTCCGCGGCTTCAGCCTGAAAGGAGCCGACATTCTGATATAAAAAAACAGAACCTGTTTATAAAAATTCATTTTAATTTTTTGGATAAAGTTATTTAACATATTGTATATTTCTTAAATCGTTTAAACCTTTGATTCGTTCCATCTGTCCCTTGAAAAAGGCCGATGATCCTCCGCGCCTGTCGATTTCCGCCTGCATTTTTCCGCGCACAGCTTCGGCAAATTCCCTGATTGAATCCGGCGTTAAATCTCCGTTTCCGTCCCGCTTGACATACTGCGACGGGCTGACAGGCTCAAGCACAACGAGCGTCTCAAGCGGAAGCGAGCGGCCAAGGAAAGACCATGGCTTAAACGGCCCTTCGGAAAAAACCGTAACAAGCGGCAATACAGGAACGTCCATTTCCGCGGCGATTATAAATGCTCCCGGTTTAAACTCCCTTATTTTCTGGTTGTAAAGAAAACATTCTCCTTCAGGATAAAAGTGCAGAAATTTGCGGTATTTAAAAGCGCGTTCACAAATTTCCAGTATTTTTTTGTAGCCCGATATGCCGCGCGGAATCGGGACTCCTCCAAAAAGCCTTATAAGGGTTCCAAGAAAGGGAAATTCAACGGTAGCTTCCAGGAGGGTTTGATAAATAAGGCCCGGCAGAACAAGGCCTGTAATTTTTACAGGATCAAGAACAGTGGTGTGGTTTGAAACTGTAATTGCCCTGCGGATACTGTACGTCCTGAAACGGTTTTTGTACCTTGTAAAAAACATCATAAAATTGATTAGAAAGGCAACGGGAATTGAAATATAGAAACCACATCTGGAAGCAATTCTGAAAGGCAGAGAAAGATCGATAACAGTGTGTCCGTGTTTGTAGGGCATCAGTCTACCTTCCTGTCCTTCCAGATGAAACCTCTGCCTGAAATTGACCTGAACCATGACCATCCGGCCAGGTAGAGCAAATTCAAATAAAGAAGTGGCCAGAGAAAAGCATACCCCCAGTTTAACCGCTGATTAAGGAACATAAAAAGCCATGTTAAGGTGTATAGAATGTTCACTGCCAGAATATGCAGTATCCATGGACTTCCTGTGATAATGCCAATGACAAGAAGCGGAAGAGGGAAAAACAGAAAAAATAAAACCGCGACCGCCATCAGGAAGATGACGATGGTTTTCTTCCCCAGAAAATCAAAAATGTTTTTCCCGATGCCTTCAATCGCGGCGCGGTAACCGCTGTACATTCTGCAATTTACATGCTCGGTTATATTGAGGAAGCGGGTAGAATAGCCGTTCATTTTAACAAGGCGCGACATACAAATATCTTCGCTGGTTTTTTTCTTGAACGACTCGCAGCCGCCGATTGCCCTGAACACGTCATGCCTTATGACGATATACTGGCCGATAGCGGCGGAAAACCAGCTACTTTTGGTATAACGGTTGATAAAAAGAGGAATAAAAAAACCCGTAAGAAAAAAAATCAGCGGAACTGTTATTATTTCGCCGAACGTAAGAAAGACCTGCCCTATATAGCCTGAGATCATATCCGCTTTAAGGCGCTGTATGTTGGTTACCGCCCAGGAGATACTCGCGGGTCTGTGAATGGTATCCGCATCCGTAAAAAGAAGGATTTCTCCCTTCGCGTTGGCTGAAAGCTGATGAAGGGCATAGGGCTTGCCGTACCAGTCGTCCGGCAGAGGCTTTCCGTTGAATACCTTGACCCTTGAATCTTCGCTTTTTATACGCTCAAGAATTTTTCCGGTTCCATCGGTGGAATTGTCATTTAAAACAAGAATTTCGTAGTTTTTATAAAGCTGGTTTCTCAGCGAATTGATACAGCGTTCGATGTTTTTTTCTTCGTTCCGCGCCGGGATCAAAACCGAAACCAGCGGGCCGTCGAAAATTTCAGGCCCACAGGTGAAGCGCCACATTTCATAATGATTTGCCAGCGAAAGGATAAAAAAATAGGATGCAACTAAAACCATCAAAGGATAATAGTAAGGATTCAAAGTCTGCGCCAAGAAATTTATCATTTGTCTTTACCTAATATTACATTGATTTCATAATTTTTCAAGCAGATCCAGCACGAATTTATTTGTAGGGAATAAATCCAGGGATTTCAACAGCCAAGGCTTCGCCTGCGTTAATTTTTTTTGCTGAAAATAACAATAACCGATGGCGGACTGCACCCTGAAAAGGTCCTCTTTTTCGATATCGCTTTCCGTGAGAATGGCTGTCATCATTTCAATTCCTCTGTTATAATTGTGGAGCGGGGGAGGGGCAAAAACCCAGCGGGCGGCAATCAGATATTGAGCCCCGGAATTGCGGCTGTTTAAGGCAAGGGCATTTTTAGCGTATCTTTCAACCTTCAGGCCGTTGGCCATAGCGTAAGAGACGGGGCGGACGGCGCATGATTGAGAAATGTTTTCCGCCAGCATGTGCCATGCTTCCGCGCTGGCCTGCGCGTCCAGGGCTTTTTCAGCCCAAAGTATGCCTTCCGCGAAGTGGTTTGCGGCCTCTTTCTTGAGTTCTTCGTCTCTGAAAGCGAGCCCAATCAAGTTTTCGCACCGGGACAGTATAATAAACAGCGCCGGGCCGGAAAGGGACTCCTTTGCTTTGTCTGTTGTTTCCCGGTAGAGAGGGACAAGCTCATTGGCCGGCATTTGATGGCCGTAAACGGCGTCTCTAAGGGGCAAAAACCAGTCCGGTGAAGTTTCAGCGGATGCAGGAACGCTGCTTAGAGAAAGTAAAGAAAAGATAAGAATAATCATAGACTAAGTCTAAATTATTTCTATTTTTTTGTCAATAATGCGTTGTATTGATAATTATTAAAAAATGGGTTATTTTATTACCTGGAGTAAAATGTACGATTACAAGGAACCTTGGAAAAAGAAGATCGCGCAGGCTTTAAATGCGATTTTAAGCGAATCCGCCGTAAATGTCAACATAAAGCCTGAGCAGGTTATCGCTGAAAATCCTCCAAGCCCGGAAATGGGGGATATCGGCTTTCCTATGTTCAGTTACGCAAAAATGCTAAAAAAAGGGCCGCCTCAAATAGCCGTGGCGGTTGCGGAAAAGCTTGCGCAGGCCGAGGGCGGCAGTGCCGCCTCAGCGCAGGGGCCCTACCTGAACGTAAGGCTGGATCGCGCCGTTACCGCAAAGGCGGTTCTTGAGGAAATATTTTCAAAAAACAGGGATGATTTTTCTTTTGAAAAAAACGGCGCACTGGCCGGGAAAAAAGTGATGGTTGAATTTTCAAGCCCCAATACCAACAAGCCCCTGCACCTCGGCCACCTTCGCAACGATGTGCTGGGCGAAAGCGTTTCGCGCATTTTGGCCGCCTGCGGGGCCGAAGTGCGCAAGGTCTGCATCATAAACGACAGGGGCGTTCATATCTGCAAGTCCATGCTTGCCTACAAAGAACAGGGGCAGGGGAAAACCCCCGAATCCGAGGGCGTTAAAAGCGACCGCTTTGTCGGCGACTGGTACGTTGCTTTCAGCAGGGCGCTGAAGACTGAAGTTGAACAGCTTGTGAAAAACGGCGTGAAGGAAAAAGACGCTGAAGCGCAGGCCCCGCTTATGAAGAGCGCGCAGGAGCTTTTGCGCAAATGGGAATCAGGCGACGGCGAAACTGTGGAGCTTTGGAAAAAAATGAACGGCTGGGCAATTGAGGGAATGAAAAAAACCTATGCGCGTACGGGCGTTTCTTTTGACAAGTTTGATTATGAAAGCGAGAACTGGATGCTTGGAAAGGACGAAGTTCTTAAAGGCCTTGAAAAGGGAATATTTTTCCGTCAGGAAGACGGAGCTGTCGCCGTGGATTTAAGCGCGGAAAATCTTGACAAGAAGATACTTTTGCGCAGTGACGGAACTTCAATTTATATAACGCAGGATTTCGGCACGGCGATAAAACGCAGAGGCGAATGGCCGTTCGACAGGTTGATTTACGTCGTCGGCAGTGAACAGCAATACCACTTCAAGGTGCTTTTCATTATTCTTGAAAAGCTGGGCTACTCATGGGCGAAAGACCTGTACCACCTCTCCTACGGCATGGTAAATCTCCCGGAAGGAAAGATGAAAAGCAGAGAGGGGACGGTAGTAGACGCTGACGATCTTATCGATTCGCTTCGCGATATGGCTCTGGATGAAATTCGCGAAAAAGAGCGGGAAGGAGAAGTGGGAAACCCCGCCGAAGTGGCAGAAAAAATCGCTCTTGGCGCGCTTCACTATTTCCTGCTTCAAGCAAGCCCCTCGAAGGACATGCTCTTTGACCCAAAAGAGTCGCTTTCTTTCAACGGCAACACGGGCCCGTATTTGCAGTACATGGGCGCGCGCATTTCCTCAATGCTGAGAAAATCAGGAGAGGGAGAAGGCGGTGTGGCAAACAGAGGCGCGGATTTTTCGCTCCTTGTCAGTGACCCTGAGTGGGATCTTATTAAAGCCCTGGCCGCCTATCCTGCAGCAATCGCCGAGGCTGCGGAAAATCTTGACCCTTCTCATATTACAGCCTGCCTTTACGAGCTTTCTAAATGTTTCAGCCGTTTCTACCACGAGTGCCCAATCCTCAACAGCCCCGATCCTGCGCTCTCTAAAGCCCGTCTTGAACTCTCCCGCGCCGTAATGTTTGTGCTAAAGGACGCGTTTCATTTGGTTTGCATACCGTTTTTGAATGTGATGTGATACAAAGCAGTAATGTATGCCTAAAACATTCACTTGGGGGCCTGTCCGAGGCCAAAAGCACCATGCACGCATGGCACTTTTGCCGCGGACACCCCTCAAGTACTTTATTGGGCATACACTTTTGCAATCAACGGAGGGCAGGGTCTTGTGCGCACCAGCCTTACAGTTCATTACGGAGTATTGTGGGCATACATTTTTGTGAAAGTATATCATTGTTATGTGCCGTTTGGGTATTTCTACTATTTTATTGTTATTTCATTGCTATTTTCGTCATATATTATTGTCTTATCAAGTATTCCGTCCTTGTAATATTTTGAAATATCGCTTATTCCATTATCCTTAGTTGAAAATGATTCTATCAATAATATATCATCTTTATAAGTTCTTATAATTTCAGAATAGCCGTTTTCATTTTTATCTTCGGATATTGTTTTAAAACCATTTGGCAAATATGTTTCAATAATTTCATTAATGCCATTTTTATTATTATCTATATATTTTCCTGTAATTACATTGTCCTTTCTGAAGTAAACCTCTGCTTCCTTGCCATTTTGCGAATATTTATATATATAAGCATTTGCCGGCTGATTTATTGTTTTAACCAAGTTATTATACATATTATTCTGATAAAAAATAATTCCAATTAACACAACAAATAAAATAATCAATGCAATTTTAATTAATATATTTGCTGTACTTTTATTTTGATTATTCTCAGATTCAATAGTTTGATCCATCTTTATGTTCTCATATATTTCCGATATTATTTTTTTATTTTTAATATCGGAAAATAGAATGGCATAATAATTTTTATTAAGGTTGCTAGGTAATGCGCTAATATCCGTTTTCTTTATGATATAACCAATATTTAATCCGGTTAATTCTGCTTCAAGCCGGGAAAGTATTATCGCATTTTCAATATGTAAAATTTCAACCATACCCATTTAATTATTCCCTAGTTTATCATAATTATAATCCATTTTTGTAACGCATGAAAAATATTTTTTATTAACAATTATTGATTTTACGCCCAATATATGCGTTATTTTCCTTATACCAAACGATATACGCACAAGACTTGCCCCCCGGCAATTGCCGAACTTCTTCAGGGCATACATTACCGTATATTAAAATTCGCCATATTTTCAAATGATAATCCATTGATTAACGCCATTTTTAGTGGTAAAATAGCCAAAGGTTCACAAATAGGCTTCTTTTATCATAAAAGCGAGGGTTTTAATGTTGGATATCGGTCAAATTCACCGAAAGGAATATGAGCTTGAGCGCGATCGATCAACTTCTGTAGTGATTGCCGAATCCCCGGGAAGAATCCATTTTTTGGGAGACCAGAGCGAGCCGGTTTCCGGTTTTTTCCTTTCCGCCGCGATAGACAGGTATATCAGGGTGGCTGTAAATATGCGAAAAGACAATTCTTTTCGTTTTTACGCTGTTGACTTAAACGAACGCAAGCGAAGCACGCTGGTAAATTTAAAATTCAGGCGCGAGGATCGCTGGGCCAACTATCTTAAAACAGCCGTTTTCCTTTTTACCGGTCTTGGCTATCCGATGAAAGGCATTAACTTTTCATTTTGCGGAAATATTCCCCAGCAGATAGAGCTGGCTTCTTCCGCGGCTATCGAAACAGCCGCAGCCGCCGCGCTTAGAAGCCTTTTGCGGGTGCAGATCAGCGATATTGATCTGGCGCAAAAACTATATGAAAGCCATTCTTTTTTATTCGGCAAAGCGGCCCCTCTCGCTGATTACCAGATATGTCTTTTGGCGCGCAAGGATCAATTTCTTTTTATCGATACGGCCGCGGACGAAATTACAAAGATAAAGTCGCCCCTTTCCCGTTTCAGGATTCTTCTGGTAGATTCGCGTGTTCCAAGAATGGGAACGGAAAAAGAGCTTGCTTCCCGTAAAGCCGATACGATGAAGGGCATTGAGTTTCTTTCTCAAAAACTGGACGGGGCGGGCTTTAGGGATATTGCTCCGGGGGATCTTCTTGAATCTCTTGGGACTTTTCCCGAACAAATCAGGCGCAGAAGCATGCATGTCGTGGAGGAAGTTCACAGGGCGTGCGACGCCTGCGACGCTTTGCAGAGAAGCGACATTGCCTCTCTTGCGAAGATTATTTTCCATTCGCATGAAAGTTTAAGGGATATTTTCGAGATAAGCTGTCCCGAAATCGACTGGCTTGTAAAACGGGCGCAGGAAATCGAGGGGGCCGCAGGTTCCCGCATGATAGGGCAGGGCTTCGGCGGCTGTACTTACACTATCATCCGCCGAGAACTGGTCGAGGACTATAAAAAACGTCTGGAAGATTACGAAAGAATTTTCGGCTTTCGTCCGGTAATTTACGAAGTTAAAATTGCAACAGGGGCAAGGCTGATCCCTGAGCGCAGAGGGGTTTATGCGAATACTGCTGACTAACGACGACGGATTTTCCGCGCCTGGGATTGTTTTGCTTGCGAAAGCCCTGAGGGAAAACGGCCACAGGGTGTTTATTGCCGCCCCAGATTCCAACCGTTCCGCTACTTCCAGTTCTCTTTCATTTTTACACACGCCCTGCAAATTAAAACAGATCGAAAAAGATACTTGGTCATGTTCCGGCACGCCTGTGGACTGCGTGATAGTGGCTCTTTTGGGCGGAATCCCGGAGCTTTGCGTACTCTCGCCGGGCAGTAGAAAGATTGACGGCGAAAGACTGCCCGACCTTGTGCTTTCGGGGATAAATTCAGGGGCGAATATGGGAACCGATATTGTCTATTCGGGAACGGCGGCGGCCGCCCGTCAGGGCAGTTTTTTCGGCATTCCGTCCGTGGCCCTGTCCCTTGTAGAAAACCAACGTATATGGCACTGGGAGCCTGTAATTTCCTACATCATGGAGAAACTTGAAGAAATAAAGGGCTACTGGAGGGCGGGAACCTTTGTAAACGTGAACTTCCCGAATAACGGAAAAAAACCTTCTTCTCTTGTTCCTGTTTTTCCTTCTTTGCGCTATTATAACGACAGCATATTGAGTTTTACGGCCCCCAACGGAAGTTTGTACTGTTTCTCCGACGCGGGGGAAACCACTTCGTCGGGAGAGGGCGGCCGGCCTGAAGAAGGCTCCGATTGGGCCGAGGTGAACAAGGGCAACGCCGCGCTCAGCGTGGTTATGTCTCAGCCGGTTGTTTTTAGGGGAGGAGATGATTTGGGATGACGGCGCAGCAGAGCGGGCTTGATGAAGAATTCACGGCCGGCGATGAAAACGAAGAGATAGACTCCTTTGAAAATCTTCAGGAAGGGATAAGGCTTTTTCGCATGAAGGAATGGAAAAAGGCCATTGATGAATTTTTATCGGTTGCAAACGGGGAATCTTCAGACGGGGAGAGGCTGGAGATTGTCTATTACCTTGGTCTCTGTTACGCGAAACTTGAACAATACGAAGAAGCTTTAAACTATCTGGAACAGGTTGTTACATCGGGGCATAATATTATCCGCGTTTATCAATGCAGAATGACTCTCGCCTATATCTATGTTATTACAAAACGAGTTAAAATGGCGGAATTTGAACTTAAAAGATTACAGGACAGCGGTTTGGAATCTCCCCTTCTTTACAACACTCTCGCTTACGCGGCATGGAGTCAGAGAAAGAATCAAAGCGCGATAGAGTTTTATGAAAAAACACTGGAGATAGATTCCAACAACGCAACCGCCATGAACAGCATGGGCTATATTCTCGCCGATACGGGCCTTGACGTTATGCGCGCCCTGCGCCTGTGCAGAAGGGCAGTCGATGCGAGGCCGCAAAGCGCGGCCTGTCTTGATTCTCTTGGCTGGGCCTATTACAAATCAGGCGAAGTAGTAGAGGCGCGCACATGGCTTCGCAGGGCGTTTGAACTTGCCCCCGAAGAAAAAGAAATACAGAAACACTTAAAAATAGTTACGGGAGAGCCGCTGTGAGAAAAAGTCCGGTTTTCAATCTGCTTTTTCTTTTTATTGGCGTTTTTTTGCCTGTTCTTGCGGACGCGCAAAGCGGCGATATTATTCCAAGCGGACCGCCTACAGGCGGAACGGGAGCCGCCGCGCTTGACGCCGCCAACGAGTTCAGGCTTGGCGTTCACGCCTACAACAGATTTTCGTATAACGAGGCGCTATATTCTTTTGAACGCGCTCTTTCTTTCAGCCCTGCGCAGGCTATAATCCTTGACTGGCTGGGCAAGGCCTACTACCGCTCCGGTTTTGAGGAAGAAGCCCTCAGTCAGTGGCGGTACGCGCTGGAAGCCTACGGCAGAAACACAGAGGACGGCATGTTGATTGCCTCGCGCATTGAGACAGTCGCGAACAGAAGATCGCTTCTGCCTGTCGCCAGAGACGGCGTGCGTTATGTGCAATCAAGCCGCTATCCGGGAAGATCAGGCGAAATTGTCCTTTACCGCCAGCCCACCTCTATTTTAAGCGAGCGCGACGGCTCGGCGTGGGTGGTCGCTTACGGCAGTAATGAAATTGTCAGAATAGACGTAAACGGAATAATCAGGGACAGAAGGAGAGGCCCCCTTAACGGTTTTGACAGGCCCTACGATATAACTCAAGGGAGCGACGGGCGCATGTACGTCTCGGAGTACAGGGGCGGGCGGGTGAGCGTTCTGGACAGCCGTGGAAACTGGCTTTTTTATATCGGTTCCAAGGGTCTTGGAGCGGGGCAGTTTGTAGGACCCCAGAATCTTACGATGGACGAAGACGGCTATTTGTACGTTGTCGATTACGGAAACAGGCGCATTTCAAAATTTGATCCTGACGGAGTTTTTATTTTATCGTTTGGTTTAAAAAGCTCAGGTTTTTCAGGCTTTCTCTCGCCTACGGGAATTGCCGCGGGAAACGGAAAGATATACGCCGCGGACAACGCGGCAAAAGCGATATTCATGTTTGACCCTAACGGCAGTTATCTGGGACGTCTTGCAGTCGAGGGACTGAAAGGCCCTGAAAGTTTAAGATTTCTTTCTGACGGGACGATTCTCGCGTCCGACGCCAACAGGATTCTGCTGATAGAGCCTGAGTCCGCGATTGTCCGCGAGCTGGGGCTTGCAGGAAACGACAAAGTTCGCATAACGTGCGCGGAAATGGATCAAAACGGAAACGTGCTTGCCGCCAACTTTGCGGAGGGAGAGGTCGCGATTTTAACCCGCTTTGACGATCTTGCTTCCGGCTTTTTTGTGCAGGTGCGGAATATTATCGCGGATCAATTCCCGTCCGTTACTGTGCAATTTACCGTGGAAGACAGGATGCGCCGCCCGATACTCGGGCTTGACGCGAACAATTTCCTTCTTGCGGAAGGCGGCACGCCCGCCGCGAATCAAGTTTATTTTGATCCCGGTTCCCGCTATCGGGGAGCGGATATTTCCATTTTGGCGGAACGCTCCGAAAAAACAGCAAGCCTGCGCGACGATCTTGGCGCGGCGGCTAGGGACATAGGCAGAGCCTTGCAGGAAATGGGAAACTCGAAGGTTGTTTCCGTAGTTTCCGCGGGGACTCAGCCGCGCCGTGAGCAGACCGCGCTTTCCCTTGAAAACGCGGTCAGGGGAACGGCCGACCAGTTCAGCGCGAGGTGGCGTTTTGATCAGGGACTGCGTCTTGCCGCCACCGACCTGCTGGCCGCCGCCCCAAAGCGGTCGGTTGTTTATGTGGGTTCAGGCGACCTTGGGGAGCTGGCGTTTGAGCAGTACGGTCTTTCGCAAATGGCGAACTATCTGGCAAATAACGGCATTGTGTTTAACGCGGTAATCGTGGGCGGCGGCCGAGTTACGGCGGGAATTGAATACCTTTGCGCCGAAACAGGCGGAAAGGCAATGCGTCTTTACCGTCCGCAGGGCATAGGGGAGCTGATAAAAGGCATAGCGGACACTCCTTCGCCCCTTTACAGCATCTCTTTTACGTCAAGGCTTTCCAAAGACTTCGGCAGGGCATGGCTTCCGCTTGAGATTGAGGTTCACCTTATGGAACGCTCCGGCCTTGACAGAACGGGTTATTTCGCCCCGCTTGACTAGAAAAACACCGCGCTTGGCGAATTTTTCTGGAAAAAACGGAAAATTCGGGGGAAATTCCGTTTTTTTGTGTTTTTTCGCTTGACAAGTTTTTATTAAAAAGGTAATATACTTGTAGCGGGGATTTACCCGCCTGCGGGATTAATTGCCGCCTAAAACCAATAAATAAAGGGGATATCGACACAATAATGAGCATAATTAGAATTAACCCCCCCCCCCCCC
>JGI24698J34947_10001465_pt1 | contig 12431 bp, 7 predicted proteins | sample TergutMp193P3_FD_34947 | JGI IMG/M metagenome (IMG submission 34947)
TGTGAATGGTAGAGAGCCGGTGGGCTATTATAAAGCTCGTCCTCTGTTTCATCAAGTTATCCATTGCTTTCTGTATCAGCCGCTCGGTGCGGGTGTCCACGCTGCTGGTTGCCTCGTCGAGGATGAGCATTCCCGGGTTCGCGAGGATTACGCGGCTGATGGTGAGGAGCTGCTTTTGCCCGGCGGAAATATTGTCGCTTTCCTCGTTCAGGACCATGTCGTAGCCGCCGGGCAGAGTGCGGACAAAATGGTCCACCTGGGCGGCTTTGGCGGCTTCCTCCACTTCGGCAAGGGATGCATCGGGGCGGCTGTAGCGGATGTTGTCGGCGATTGTGCCGGAAAAGAGCCATGTGTCCTGCAAGACCATGCCGAAAAGGGAGCGGAGATCCTGGCGGCGCAATTCCCGTATGTCGTGTCCGCCTATGGCAATAGAGCCGCCGTTTACGTCATAGAAACGCATGAGGAGTTTTACGATAGTAGTTTTCCCCGCGCCCGTGGGCCCCACAATGGCAATCTTTTGGCCTGGCTCAATCCTGCTGCTGAAATTGCGAATAACGGGCCGTGAAGCGTTATAGCCGAAGCGGACATTCTCAAAAACCAGAGGGCTATAGGGGGAAGGGGGAGGCGGGGCGTTAACCGGGTCAGGTATCTCCTCTTCTTCGCCGAGGAATTCAAAAACCCGTTCCGCCGCTGCGGCGGTCTGCTGGAGTATATTTGAAATATTGGCGATGTTTGTCAGGGGNTGGTTCAATGANCGTATGTATTGAAGAAAGGCCTGAATCTCGCCAACGGTCATCAAACGGCGGACGGCGAAAATTCCGCCNACCACGCAGATCACCACGTAGGTCATGTTTCCCACAAACGCGGTAATGGGCATGAGGAGGCCGGAAAGAAAATTCGCCTTCCACGCGGATTGGTAGAGTTCTTTGTTATGGGCGTCAAAGGTTTTTACCGACTCTTCTTCCCCGGAAAAGGCCTTCACCACCACATGGCTTGAAAACATTTCCTCGATATGGCCGTTTACCTGCCCAAGGCGTTTTTGCTGTGCCCTGAAGAGCTTTTGCGACTGCTTTACTATAAGGCGGATAAAAATAACCGAAATGGAAAGGGAGCAAATGGACATGACGGTAAGAATCCAGTTCACGGAAAACATGATGCAAAGTATTCCCACCAACGAACACACTGAGCTGATTATCTGGACGAGGCTCATGGTCAGGCTTTGGTTCATGGTATCCACGTCATTGGTAAGCCGGGAAAGAACCTCACCATGGGTAACGCCGTCGAAATAGGTAAATGGAAGGCGGTGGATCTTTTGGTCGATGCTGTCCCGTAGCGCATAACTCACCTTCATGCTTACGCCGGTCATCAGGAAGCCCTGGAGCAGCGAACAGAGGGTGCTGATAATATAGAGCCCCAGAAGCCAGAAGAGGATCTGCGCGATCCTCCCGAAATCAACTATCCCGGTTCCCGATACCTGCCGTGCGATTCCCGCCACGAGTTCATCGGTAACAGCGCCCATTACCCGTGGGCCGATAATCGCGAAGAGCGTTGAGAGCAGGGCCAGCACCCACACAAAAATAATCGTAAACCAGTGAGGCTTAAGGTACGCCGCCAGTTGCCGTATGGTTCCCTTGAAGTCCCTGGCCTTCGCGCCCATCGCCGCGAACTGTCCCGGCCCGCCGCCTCCCATTGGCCCGGGTCCCCGCACGCCGGGTGGCGGCCTGCCGGGGTTAGCCCTTGAGTCACTCATTCGCGGCCTCGGAAATCTGGGATTCGGCGATCTCCCGGTATTGAACGCAGCTTTCCATCAACTCCTTATGAGTACCCATTCCCACGATCCTGCCCTCGTCCAGAACGATGATCTTCTCCGCCTGCATGATAGTCCCGACCCGCTGCGCCACTATGATCTTCGTGGTCTCCCGCCTCTTCTCCGCCAGTGCCGCCCTGAGCCGCGCATCGGTGGCAAAATCCAGGGCGGAAAAACTGTCGTCAAAGATGAGGAGTGCTGGGTCACGCACCAGCGCCCGCGCTATGGAAAGCCGCTGCTTCTGCCCGCCAGAAATATTCGCGGCGCCCTGTGCGAGGGCCGCTTCCATCCCCTCAGGTCCCTCGTCGATGAAATCCAGGATCTGCGCTATCCCCGCGCCTTCCCGAATCTCCGCGTCCGAGGCGTCTTTCTTCCCGTAACGGAGGTTAAACGAAATGGGCCCTGAAAGGAGTATGCTCTTCTGTGGCACATAACCGATTCGGGAGCGCAGTTCCTTCTGGGAGAATTTGCGTACGTCAAGCCCGTCAAGCGTAACAGCCCCGTCCCCGTCACGTACATCGTAAAACCTGAGGATAAGATTGGCTATGGTGGACTTTCCCGAACCCGTAGCGCCGATAATCGCGGTGGTTTCCCCGCTCTCCGCAGTAAAACTGATATCGCTTAACGCATGCTCCGAGGCCCCCTCATAGCGGAAAGACACGTTCCTGAATTCCACCCTCGCGCCTCGGCGATCCTGAGCGTTTTCCGGTACAAGAGGGGCGTCAGGATTCGGCGGAGCCAAAGGCTCCGATAGGTCGTTAATCGAAACTTCCGTTCCAAGTACCTGTGCGATCCTCTCTGCGGAAACGAGGGTCCTTGGAAGCATGACGAACACCATTGAAAAGAAGAGGAAAGAAAAAATGACGTGCATGGTATACTGAATATATGCCATCATATCGCCTACCCCCATGGAAAAAGCGGCGATGCGGTGGGAGCCGTTCCATATAATCAGGAGTATGGCGGTATTCATAATGAGGTTCATCACGGGCATCATAAGGGTCATAACCCGGTTCACAAACAGATTGGTGGATGTCAATTCCCTGTTTACGTCGTCAAAACGTTTCTTCTCGTGATCCTGTGCGCCGAAAGCACGGATTACCATGAGGCCGTTCAGGGTCTCCCTGGCGATCCGGTTAAGGCCGTCGACCAGCGCCTGGATCTTCTTGAACTTTGGCATAACGATCGAATTGACCGTGACTATCAAACAGATGAGGACAGCCACCGCAAGCGCGATGATCCAGCTCATGGACGGCGCCATATTCACCGCCATGATGATCCCCCCAATCCCCATGACAGGCGCGTAACAGAGCATGCGAATCCCCATGATGAAGATCATCTGCACCTGGGTTACGTCGTTGGTGCAGCGTGTTATAAGGGAGGCCGTGGAAAAGGAGTCGAACTCGTGGCTGGAAAAGCTTTCCACCTTTTGAAAGACCGCATAGCGGAGATCCCTGGCCACCCCCGCGGCAATCCGCGTGGAGAGGAAGCTCACCCCCACCGCCGCGCCCCCGCCGATCAGGGCCACCGCCCCCATCATGAGTCCCAGGTTCAGAATCCCGCCGCCTGGATCATCGGCGGATGCCGCAGCGGTATCCGCGAGGATGAGGTTCACGAGACGTGACATGAGGTTCGGGAGGGTGAGGTCGCAAAAAGCCTGGACAAAGAGGGTACTTATTGCCAGGACAAGGGGAAAGGCAAATGGTTTTATGTACTTCAACAGTTTTAACATTCGGTAATTGGCACTTGTCTTATGTTAGCAGGGTTTAAAAGAAAGTGCAATCCACATGAATTAACTCTGATTAATTGGTGGGCAAGTGCCGTGTCAAAAACGTTTGGGGAACCCGGCTCCAAAGCCGCCCGACCACTTAAAGCTTCAAGCATTGATTAACTATAGAACTATGCGTTTAAGTGGTCGGGCTTTCTTTCCCTTTAGTCTTACCTATTCCGCTCGTCTTTTACGCCGGGGAGCCCAAAGATGTTTTCTCCACGGCACTTGCCCACCTATTTACCAGAATTACTTTCAACGTGACAAGTTGCATCTTCTCTTGCATAAGCGCCGTGTTATTACAGAGAAAGAGAAGAGATAAATCACGGAGTGACACGGAGGGAGAAATTATGTTTATGTAGCAACCAATTAACGATTTCTTCTTCAGTTTGTCTGTTTACTATTTTTGCCGCTTTTATTCCAACCGGCCCATGAAATGATTTATCTTTAATCCGTTTCTTTAACGCGGTCCCAAAACAATGAGCCAAAGTTTCTATGTGTTTATCGTCTTTTTTGGATATGCAAAATTCTATTTTGCCATGAGGTTTATTAACATTAGTCAGGCTGCCAATGTCCAGATAAGGATTTACGGGCGGGCATCCAAGTTCTCTCGCCCATTTTTCAGCAATATCGGCATTGGTGACTTCGAAAATATTGTAGAACTCAACATATTCGCAGATGATTTGTTCGAATATGGGAAAATCCTCCATGATATTTTTGCCAAATAGTTTTCTGTAGTGTTCAAATAATTGGTCGCCAAAGCCTGAATAATCGCATTGAAATTTTGGAAAGTCAACAAACACATTCAGGAACCATATATGCCCAAATTGCTTATAGATAATATTGAAAGGGTGTATACGGAAAATTGGCTTATCCGGGTATGAGATGGAATTATCTTTTGATTTACTTACATTATCATCTAAATGTAACGTCTGACAAATGTTTGTATAGGTATCTTTTGAGAGATAATGTAATAACTTCAAATTTCTAATCATTTTTTTCCTCAGTGTTAAACCGGATTTTCATAGCTCTTGTACATGAAGCGCTTGATCTTCTGCTGGGCGTTTTTTTCAAACGGCTCCTTGCGGAGCGTGAAGTCGCTTATCTTCTTGTAGACGACAAGGCCACGGTTTACCTTTTCTATTTCACGCTTGACAAGCATATGGATAAACGCGTCGTCTTCTTCTTTGCCCGGATGGTCGCTCTTGATGTACTCGTAGTTGGGAACCACAACGGCGAAGATCGCCTCTCCGCCGTATTCCCTTTCCTTTCGGCCAACGACGAGAATTTCGGCAATGATCCTCGAACCGTTGAAATTGGCCTCGATTTCCTCAGGGTAAATATTCTTGCCACCGGCACTGACGATGAGGTTTTTCTGCCTTCCGCTGATGTAAATGAATCCGTCTTTGTCGCGGTAGCCAAGGTCCCCGGTCCTGAGCCAGCCGTCGACCGTGAAGGTCTCCGTGGTGGCTTCCGGGTTGTTGAAATACCCCAGCATGACGGACGGGGATTTTATGGCTATTTCTCCAACGCCGTCCTCATCGCAATTGAGGAACTTTACTTCCGTGTATTTCACCGGGAGCCCCACCGATTCGTTCCGCCTGTGCCATGGGGTATTGACGCTGATGAGCGGGCTGTTTTCGCTCGTGCCGTAACCGTGGACGATGTTGAACCCGAATGAATCGAAGAAGTCCGCAGTCTTCGGGTTCAAGGGGCCGCCACCGGCGACCATCATCCTGATTGAATGAAGGCCGGCCTTTTTTCGTATAAACTTGAAGAAGAAACGGCCGAAGCCGACGCGCCCGCGTTTCGCTTCCGCGAGTGCGATTGCCCTGAACACGTCCAGCACGACCCGGATTATTTTTGGCAGGGCTCTGTAGCCCTTTTCTATGGCGGCCATTACCTTGTCGTAGAGAAGCGGCACCGCGATGAGGAATGTCCCCTTCGCGTCGCGTATGTCGTCCACGACCACTGAGCCGACAAGCCTTTCCACGATGATGGTCGCCGCCCCCACCGACAGGGGGGAGACAAAGGAACAGGTTGTGGGGTAGGTATGGTGTAGAGGAAGAACATTGATGAACACGTCGGTCGAATAGGCCCTGAGGGAGATTATGGCGGCGTTGGAATTGGCGATGATCCCCTTGTGGGTCAATGTTACCCCTTTTGCGAAACCGGTGGTTCCGGAAGTAAAGACTATCGACACCGGGTCGTTTTCCGCGATGACGGCCGGCAGTGGAATTTCGCCTGCGGAGGTTCCGAAAGAGGCGTAAGTTTCGCCTGACAGGTTGACCTTTACGGGGATGGAAAGCCCGTGGGATGCGAGTGAGTCGGCGAATTCCTGCTTCCTCGCGGAATGAAAGAAGGCTTTTGCGCCGGTTATCGAAAGGATGTTGACGCATTCCTTTTCGGATGAGAAGAAATCTACCGGGACGATCACGAGACCGGCGATGGCGGCGCCGAGCCAGACCGCCATCCACTCCGGGCGGTTTTCCGCCCACAGGCAAACCCGGTCGCCCTTGACGAGCCCCGCCACCAGGAGGCCCCCGGCGATTCTGCGGCATTCCTTACCGAGCTTGTTAAAAGACCAGATTGTGAAATTTTTCCTTCCTTCGGCACGGTAGAAAATTGCGGTTTTTTCTCCCCACTTTTGGACAATGCCCTCGAGCCAATCGGAGAAGTTGGAGTAAGGCATATCAGGCCAATCGGCGATGTAGTCCTTGAATTCCAGCATGGATTTATGATAAACAATTTTCCTGAATTAGTCGAGCGTACTTCAGATGATGGCGATATTGCCGTCGGTCCGCCCTTCCGTTGCTCCCACGAGTGCGCCATTATCCGCCCTCAGTATGATTTGCCCGCGGCCAAAACTCGCGGTTTGCAGGGAGACCTTTACATCGTGACCACTTTTAATAAGGGCGCGGGCAATTTCCGCGTTGAAGCCGGATTCCACGTTGATTTTGTTGCCTTCGATCCACTGCCAGCGTGGCGCGTCCAGTGCCTGTTGAGGATTCAGGCCGAAATCGATCATGTTGGTGACGACCTGGACATGGCCCTGGGGCTGCATATACGCGCCCATGACGCCGAAGGGCCCCACGGCTTTGCCGTCTTTCGTAAGAAAGCCCGGAATGATGGTGTGGTAGCTCTTCTTGCCGGGGGCGAGCGCGTTAGCCGCAAGCGGATCGAGTGAGAAGTCCGCCCCCCGGTTCTGCAGGGCGATTCCCGTTCCCCTTATCACAACTCCGCTGCCGAAACCGCTGTAGTTGCTTTGTATATACGAAACCATGTTCCCTTCGCCGTCTGCTGTCGCCAGGTATACAGTGCCACTTTTCGGAGGATGCAGCGGGGCGGGAAGGCACGCCCTTTCCCCGATTTCTGCGGCGCGTTTTTTCCCGTATTCGGGACTGAGCCATTCGCGGTAATCCTCTTTCATGTAACGTATGTCGGTGACGTGCGCGAGGATGTCGCTGAAGGCAAGTTTCATGGCTTCCCATTGCCTGTGGAAGGTAACGGGATTTTCGCGGGAAGTAAACTCAAAGTTTTTCAGGATATTCAAAGCGGCGAGGGCGGCGACCCCCTGACCGTTAGGCGGAATCTCCCAGACATCGTAGGAGCGGTAGTTCACTGAAACGGGATCTACCCATTCCGCGTCATAGGACGAAAAATCCTCTTTACAGAAAAAGCCCCCAAGCTCCTCCGAATCCGCAACGATGCGATCCGCGATCTGTCCCATGTAGAAGTCTTCGGCGTTACTGTCTGCAATCGCCTGGAGGGTCTCTGCGTGGTTTTTAAGAACCAGCGCGTCACCTGCTTTGGGAGCGCCCCCCGACATAAAGGTCCTGAACCATTCCTCGAAAACCTTCCTGTCGCCGTCCTGCGATCCGTAACGTTCCGCCGCGCTCTTAAAAAAAGCCGGCAGGCTGGCATTCATGGGAAAGCCTTCGCGGGCGTAATGAATGGCGGCTTCCATGGATTTTTTGAGGGGAAGTCTCCCGAAGCGTTCGGCAAGGCGGGCCCAGGCTTTCGGCGCACCAGGAACCATCGTCGGCGCCCAGCCGGAAGACGGCACCTTCGCGATATCCCCATAAGCGGTTTTCAGTTTCTCTATCGAAATGTTGAGGGGGGCTTTCCCCGACGCGTTAAGGCCGTAGAGCTTCCCCCCGGTCCAGACTATGGCGAAGGCGTCGCTCCCAATGCCGTTGGAACAGGGCTCTGTCACCGTGATAGCCGTCGCCGCTGCCACCGCTGCGTCAACGGCGTTCCCACCCTGTATCATGGCCTCTATGCCTGCCGCCGACGCCTGTGGTGACGAAGTGGCGACCATGCCCCCTCCCGCGTAGACGGGATAACGGGTGGAGGGGTAGGGGACAAAGGCCGGATCAAAATCCATAGATCACTTGTTCTGCGGAATATCGGGCAATGCGCTCAGACTCTTCGCGATGTCCTCATCGGTCGGAATGTAATCGCTCATGCTCCCGTCGTTATACGCCATGAAGGCCGTCATGTCAAAATAGCCCGTTCCCGAAAGGCCGAAGAGGATCACCTTCTTCTCGCCGGTCTTCTTGCATACGAGGGCCTCGTCGATGGCCGCCTTTATCGCGTGGGAAGATTCCGGCGCGGGAAGTATGCCTTCGACTTTCATGAATGTTTTCGCGGCCTCGAATACTTCGGTCTGTACTGCCGAGCGGGCCTCCAGATAACCGTCCTGGTAAAGTTTCGAGAGCGTGGAGTTCATGCCATGATAGCGCAGGCCGCCGGCGTGGTTGGCGGACGGCGTAAAGCCCGATCCCAGGGTCATCATCCTGATGAGCGGCGTTGTCATCGCCGTATCGCCGAAATCGTACGCATAACGGCCCCTCGTAAACGACGGACAGGAAGCCGGCTCCACGGCGATGAAGCGGGCGTTTGATTTTCCTGCGAGTTTTTCGCCCATGAAGGGAGCGGCGAGGCCGCCGAGGTTCGATCCGCCGCCCGCGCAGCCGATGATGATGTCAGGCTTCACCCCATATTTATCCAGGGCGGCTTTGGTTTCCAGCCCTATCACGGACTGGTGGAGGAGGACATGGTTGAGCACGCTTCCTAGCACATAACGGCACTTGGGGGTCTTGACCGCCGTCTCAATCGCCTCGGAGATGGCGCAGCCAAGGGAACCGCCCGTGTTGGGGGTCTTTTCCAGGATCTTACGCCCGACTTCCGTTGTATTGGAGGGGGACGGAAAGAGTTGTGCGCCATAAGTCTCCATAAGCACCTTGCGGAAGGGCTTCTGTTCGGCGCTTATTTTTACCATGTATACGATCAATTTAAGATCGTAAAACCCACACGCCATCGCCATCGCAGTACCCCACTGCCCCGCGCCGGTTTCGGTGGTAAGGGCTTCGAGACCCTCCTGCTTTGCGTAGAATGCCTGCGCCGCCGCCGAGTTCAGCTTGTGGGAACCGGAAGTGTTGGTGCCCTCAAATTTGTAGTAGATCTCCGCGGGGGTCCCCAGGGCCTTTTCGAGGTAATAGGCGCGTATGAGCGGCGACGGGCGGTAAGCCCTATAGAAATCCAGTATACCGTCGGGAATGGGGATGAAGCGGGTGCTGTCATCCAGTTCCTGCTTTACCGGCCCTTTGCAGAATATCGCTTCGAGTTCCTCCGCCTTCATGGGCTGAAGGGTTCCGGGGTGAATAATTGGGTCCGGTTTTGCCTTCATGTCCGCGCGCAGGTTGTACCAGGATTTGGGTATTTCCTCTTCGGAAAGATAAATTCGGGTAGGGATTTTTGCTGCCATTTTTTTCTCCTTTGTCTGTAAGAATCATCAGAAAAACACGTTTCTGTATATAGAAACAGTATACCGGAATAATACTTTTGTCAAGTAGATCACGATAATTTTTTGAGCAGCGTCATGCGACTGTCTCAGCCAGTTTACTGCTCTGCCTCTGCGCCATCACAAGCTTGTAGTAAATCCCCTTCTTCCTCAGAAGCTCAATATGCGTCCCGACCTCGGCGACAACGCCCTCGTCCAGTACCACCAGCCGGTCCGCGTGCCTGAGCGTCGAGAGCCTGTGTGCGATCGCGATTGTCGTCCTGCCTTTTACAAGCCGCCCGAGGCTTTCCTGAATAGTGGCCTCAGTCTCAACATCCAGCGAGCTGGTCGCCTCGTCAAGGATCAAAATATCCGGGTTCTTGATTATCGCGCGCGCTATCGAGAGCCGCTGCCGTTCGCCGCCGGACAGGGACTGGCCGCCCTCGCCGATCAGAGTGTTGTAGCCGTCCGCGGTCTGGACGATGAAGTCGTGCGCGTTGGCCGCTTTCGCCGCCGCGATTATCTCCTCCGTCGTCGCGTCGGGTTTCGCATACGCGATGTTGTCGTAATACGAGCCGGCGAACAGGAACGGGTCCTGGAACACCACGCCGATGCTTTCATGCAGATAGTTCGGCGGGATGTCGCGGATGTCGGTGCCGTTAATCGAAATCCTGCCGATGTTCGGGTCGTACAGACGCATCACAAGGTTGATCAGCGTGGACTTCCCGACGCCGGATTTCCCGACAAGGCCGATCATCTCGCCCGGCTTGATATCGAGGTCGATGCCCTTCAGCACCGGCTCGTAGGATTTGTACCCGAATGAGACGTTCTCGAATTTTACTTCACCCGATATCGGCACTTTTCGCTGGCCCTCTGTCTCGCCGATTTCCGGTTCCTCGTCCATTATTTCGAACAGCTTCACCATGCTCGTCGTCGCCTCGGCGAGCCAGCGCGGCAGCATCACCATCCATCTCAGCGGGCTGTAGATATACGCAATGTACATCGTGAACTGCATCAGCACGCCGATGCTCATCTCCCCGCCGAGGATCGCCGTTCCTCCGAAATAAAGGATCAATATTTCCCCGATGCCGGTGAAAAAAGTCAGTAGCGGGAACAGCCGCGCCCAAAGCGCTTCGTTGTCGGACGAAATCGTCGCGAGTTCGTGGTTCGCCTTTGCGAATTTTTTTATCTCGGCATCTTCGTTGCCGAACGCCTTTACCGTGCGTATGCCCTTGATTATATCGTGCAAAATTGAGGAACACCTTGAGTTTTTTCGCCACTGGCGCTCATAGCGGTTATGGATGATCTTCCAGAAATTGGACAGGAAAATCATCACGAACGGAACGGGCAGGAACAACAGCAACGTCAGCTTCGCATTTGTCAGCAGCAAAATGACCAGCGCCACGATGAACATGAACACCATCTCGATCACGAAGCGCCCGCCGTCCGTCACGAAATCCCGGATTGTGTTCGTGTCCTCCATTATCCGGCGGATCAGGTCGCCAGGCGTCCGTTTGGAAAACGAGTTCATCGAAAGTGTCTGCAGCTTTTTATACGCCGTCGTGCGCAAATCGTTGCAGTACCGCATGGACGCCCTGTTGAATATCCGCGAGCTGAATATGAACAGGCTTTCCCTTAACCCCCTTGCGAGGAGCATTGCGGCGGCGAGCAGAAAAATCTGCTGTGCCGGGCCAAGCTGCGGGCGCAGGTGGTTGTCGATCAGGTAGCGGTTCAGGACCGGGATGGACAGGAAAAATATGTATGAAACCAGCAATATTATTTCCGCGAGCGCGATATTCTTTATATATGGCGTTAAATACGAAAGCGCGCGCTTTATCACGCCCATTTTATTGTAGCAGAATACGCAAATTTTAAGCCCCTCGATCAACGGGCGGCCGCAGATAGGGCAGACGCGGGGCTCGACCTTGTCCGGAATCGCTGAATTGCCGGTTTTGATGTAAAAATTTACGATTTTGCAGAAGTCACCTGCCTTTACAAGGGCGGACATCGTGAACCGGCACAGCACCTTGTCGCCAGATTCATCCGCCATCTTGACGTACAGGAGCCCGCAGCCGACTCCTGGCTTCACGAGCGCTTCCTTTATTTCCCCAGCCAGCATTTCGAGCTTTTGCCCGCCGCATTCGGAGATAATGCGCCCGTCCTCGTAAAACGTCAGCGTTCCCGCCGCGACTTCCATGTTCATCGCGAAATCGTATTCGAACACGAAACTTTTCATAACACCTCCGCGCTAAAACAGGTACGGGTCCAGTTTTTTCACGCTGTTTTTATCCATTGCCATAATATCTTCGACTATGTAACGGTTGCCGTCCACGTCGAAGATTATCAGGCTATTGTCGCCTAACATCCTTATGTTCCGGTTTACATCTTTTACCGCGCAGCTTTTGACCGAGATATTGCCACTTTTGTTTTTTAGTTTCATTTCGATATACACATAGCCGAGTTTGTCGCTTACGGAAATTATCTCGGTGATAAGGGGCGAGTAATAACGGTTGTCAAGCTCGTTTATGACGATTTTCAACTGGTCGCCTTTCAACGCTTCCACAGAGCGTATTATTCCTATCTCCTTGTTTTCGTGATCGGCCACCGAGATATATTCCATCGGCTTGCCTATCGGCAGTATCCTGCGCAGCGTTATGTGCTTATAATCCGCGCCGCCGTACTTCAATCCGGTAAATCCGCCCGCGGTCACATAGAATTCAGCCTTTTCCATGTCCATGATCCCAATCTCGGGCGGATCGCTCATTTGCGGTTCCATATTCACTATCCTTCCATACTGATGACTTTCAAGCCTTCCATTTGAATGGTATACAGCTTGTGGTATTCGCCTTTTAATTGTATGAGTTCGTTGTGCGTACCCGTTTCCACCACGACGCCCTCGTTTATCACCGCCATGTTGTCCGCGTCGCGCAGGGTCGAAAGCCGGTGCGCTATCGCGATCGTGGTGCGGCCCGACCGCAGTTTGTTCAGCGACTGCTGGATTTTTCCCTCGGTTTCGGTGTCCATCGCCGCCGTGGCCTCGTCGAGGATCAATATACCGGGGTTCTGGATAATCG
>JGI24698J34947_10001466_pt1 | contig 12429 bp, 12 predicted proteins | sample TergutMp193P3_FD_34947 | JGI IMG/M metagenome (IMG submission 34947)
CCCGGCACTCAAAAAGGTGCCAAGCACCTTTTTGAGTGCCGGGTGGCTCCGGAGGCAGACTCTTCCGGAGTTTTCGCAAGCCGCCCCTGCGCCGCCTGCTGTTTTTTTCCTGATGTTATTACGAATGATAGATATGAAAACATCCCGACAAATTAGAGTTTTTCAAAAATATTTTTTGCTATGTCATTCTATGACAGAGTGACCTGGTATATTTAGTGTATGAAAATGACCAATACCGCCGTAAAGGCCAAAAAACCTACCACTGGAACGGGATCCGGAAAAGGCATACCTCTCAAGGATATGGACATCCTGGATCATTTCGAGAAAATAGTCGAATTATCCCAGAAACAGGGCATTGACAAATGCGTTTCCGAAAAGACCGGGAAAAAACACTTCAAGTATGTCACAGGCAAACTTGGCATAAGCCCAATACAGGCGGTCTTGTTTTCCCACTTCCTGGAAAGAAGCGCCGACAGCCACATCAGGATCAGCGAAATCGCCGAGTCCATAAAATGCAGCAAGATCAGGATAATCAAGTACATTAACGAATGTGACGAACTGGAAAAGAAAAAGCTGATCCGGTGCAGCAGGGACAATGGCAGCATTTCATACCGCGTCCCCTGCGATGTCAGGGACTCCCTCCGAAAGTACAACGAGTACAGGCCGACGAAAAACGAAAATATCTCAATCGCGAAGTTTTTCGCTGTACTCGAACAACTGTTTAGCGAGAAAGAAAACAACGAATTCACATTTGAGAGCCTGACAACCGAACTGTTGGAACTCATCAGCCTGAACATGCACCTGGAGTTCTGCAAAAAAATAATGAGCTACAATTTTGACAGCGAGGATCTGACATTGCTTATCTGTTTCTGCCATTTAGCCGGCAATAATAACGACGATAACATCCATACCTATGATTTCAGCTTCCTGTATGACGACAAAAGCACCTTTACCGACATCAAGATAAGCCTTTCCAAGGGAAATCACGTTCTGATGGAAACAAAGTACATTGAATTCACCAATGATAATGGCTTTCTTGATTCGGATTCCTGGAAACTGTCGGACAAGGCGAAGAAACAACTATTGTCCGAAATAAACGTAAAAGGCAGCCAGGATTACAAGAAAAGCCTCACGCCCTTTGACGCCATAAAACCAAAGAAGATGTTTTACAACGAAAGGGAAAACGAAGAAATTCAAACGCTTGTCTCCCTTTTGAAAGAGGAAAACTACATTAAAATACTGGACAGGCTTAACGGAAAGGGCATGAGGAAGGGGTTTGCCTGCCTTTTTTCCGGCGGACCGGGGACCGGAAAAACCGAAACCGCCTATCAGATCGCCAGGGAAACAAACCGCAACATAATGAAGGTGGACATTTCCGAGGTAAAAAGCTGCTGGTACGGTGAAAGCGAGAAGAGGATAAAAGCCATCTTCGACACCTACCGGCACGCGGTTGAGGCTTCCGAAATCGCGCCTATTTTGCTTTTCAACGAAGCCGACGCGGTGATCGGCCAGAGAAAAGAATTCAGCGCCGGAAGCCGTGCCGTCGATCAGACCGAAAACACGATTCAGAACATCATCCTTGAGGAAATGGAAACCCTCTCGGGCATCCTGATCGCCACCACCAACCTGACGCAAAACATGGACAAGGCCTTTGAACGCCGCTTCCTGTACAAAATCACCTTTGACAAGCCCTGCACGGAGAGCCGCATGGGTATATGGAACACGCTGCTGCCTGACCTGCCGGAAGACAAGGCCGTTGAATTATCCGGAAAGTTTGACCTTTCCGGCGGCCAGATCGAAAACATCGCGCGCAAGATAGAAGTGGATTCGATTATAAGCGGAGGCGATCTTTCCATGGATGATCTTGTCCGGTATTGCAGGGACGAAAGCCAGAACGGCTTCAACTCCTCCAAAAAGATAGGGTTTTGAAATGGATAATTTTTCCGATCCAGCATCCGATGCCAGAGCAATGTGCTATAATGAAAGCATGAAAAACGAAAAAAAGTCCGGACGGGCGTCAGTACCAAAATCGGCGTGGGCGAGATTGTGTTTTATCGACAGACAGATAGCTTCGGGAAAATTTCCGAACACAAAGCACCTTGCCCAAAAGTGGGAAGGGATCAGCATTTCAACAATAAGCCGGGATATCGACTTCATGAAAAACAGGCTGAACGCGCCCATTGAATACGACGCCCTGCGCCGAGGTTACTATTACGCAAAATCCAATTACCGCATCCCCATGGGTTTTTCCGGCGCCGATGAACTGTTGGCTTTGGGCATGGTAAAAAATATCCTTACCCTGTACCGGGACACGCCCATTTACGATGCGGCTAACCATCTGCTGGATTGCATTACCGCGCCCCTGGCCGTGGAAGGCAATTCGGGATGGTACGAAAGCCGCATCGTGGTTCCACAGGTGCCCTCCGCGCCGGTATCTCCCGATCTGTGGAACGTTATCACTACGGCCCTCAGGGAAAACCGTGTCCTGACTTTTGAGTATCAGGGCACATACGACGAAGACTACAAACCACGTCGCGTCCGGCCATATCAACTGTTATTCGATACCGGCCTCTGGTATTTATACGGTTTTGCCGAGGAACGAAAGGGCATTCGTATTTTCTCCCTTCGCAGAATAAAAAACGTCGCCCTTGCCAAAGATCGTTTCCTTCTGCCGAAAGACTTTGATTACCGTGCGGATAGCGCCGGAAGTTTCTTCGGTGTTTTCGCGGGGCAGAAAAGATACCGGTTTAAAATCGCCTTTTACGATTCTTCGGTTGTGTGGGTAACGGATCGTCAATGGGCGGCGGATCAAAAAATCACCGAAACCGATGACGGCGTTGTTGTAACTTTTACCAGCACCCAGTTTGAGAAGGTCGTGGAATGGGTAATGTCCCGGGGCAGTACCGCCTGTCCGCTGGAGCCTGAACTACTGGTCAATACCTGGCGCAACTATATTGAGGAAATGCGAAAAATGGCGAGGAAGAAATGAACTTTGTGACCATTGATTTTGAGACGGCAAAATACTCACGGGAAAGCGCCTGTGCGGTAGGCCTTGTAAAGCATGTCGACGGAAAAGCGGCGGACACTTTTTATTCGTTGATACGCCCGCCCAAACTCTACATCCGCCCCGATTTTACCGAAATTCACGGCCTTACCGTGGATGATGTAAGGGACGCCCCCACCTTCGCGGATCTATGGGACAGCGCGATAGAACCGTTTATCGGCGATTTTCCCCTGGTGGCGCATAACGCCCCGTTTGACATGGGCGTACTCTGGGCGGTTCTCGAATGGTATGAGCTGGAAATCCCCTCGTTGAAATATTTTTGCACCTGCAGCCTTGCCCGCCACACCTGGCCCGGCCTAAAATCCTACGCCCTCACCGCCCTCGCAGAAAACTTTGGCATAGTGTACGATGCCCACAACGCCCTTGACGACGCGATGACTTGCGGGAAACTTGTGCTCCTGTCCGCCAAAAAATTCGGCAGCGCGGATATTGCAGGTCTTCTTGCCGCCGCCGGAATCAAGATGGAGGCGCTGCAATAATATGCGTTACGGGTTATTTTTTATACCGCGCCGCCATGGCCCGCACTGTCTGTCATACTATGACATATCAGTTTGCGTTTGATTGGGATTTTGTTGACAGGATGTATGCAAGTGGAATATAATGCAAATAGTCTTATGAAAGCACATACAGTTTTGTGGAAATTTTATACTGATCTGGCGCTGAATGACAGATCGGTTGGGTAAAATAAGATGAAAGGTTAACTTTAAAGGAGCAAGAAATGGCAAAATTTACAGACAAACAGGCGGAAGAAGAATTTCAGAAATACTCAAAAAACGTCTCGGAAGACGATGTTTCCGGGGTCCTGGATAAAGAGGAGAAAATTTTAGGCAAGGCCCGCGGCCCACTGGAGAAATTTGCCCAAAACATAAAATTGCTTTTTTCCCTGGTGAAGGATTACGCGAATGGTTCGTACAGGGAAGTGCCATGGGTAACAATCGCCGCCATTGTCGGTTCATTGATCTATATTTTTAGTCCCATAGATCTGATTCCCGATTTTATCCCGGTTTTGGGATTGACAGATGACGCGGCGGTTCTCGCCCTTTGTTTGAAAGGAATTGTCAGCGACCTGACAAAATATCAGGCATGGAAAAGGGAAAAGGATGTAGACTACAAGATCATCGAGAATATTCCTGAATGAAGTTACTTAATATACAAGGCGGCGACATCCTCTACGTCCATCGAGGCCTATACAAGCACTACGGCGTCTATGCCGGAGATGGCAAGGTGATCCATTTTGCACCCCTGAGCGGGAAAGAAATAAAAGCCGAAAATGCCGTTGTCCACGAAACAACCCTGGGAAATTTCCTAAAGGGCGGGATATTGAAGATAGATAATAAGTCAAAAGCAATGTTTCCCAGGCAGAAAATCGTTGAACGCGCGAGATCGCAGATAGGCAAAAAAAGTTATAACCTCGTTTTCTATAACTGCGAGCACTTTGCCAATTGGTGCAAAACCGGCGTTTACGAATCAGATCAGGTAAATTCCGCGATTGACGTTGCCGTAGAAGGCGCCATATATGCAATAGAATTAATAAAAGGCGAAGGGGACCCTGAAAGGGGGAAAAAGCTCATATCTAAACTGATGGATTATCTTGATTAGGCATACTTCCTGTGAATCAGATGGTAAACAATGCAAATAACGGCACCGAGGACGGCAAAAATTGTGAAGAATCCGAAAAGCTGCCTGTAGCCTGTGTAGTCTATAATAAAGCCACCGATGAAATTACCGATGAGGGTGGGAATCCCGCCGCCCAAAGACATATACAATGTCATGCCAAATGAACGCCTTTCTGGCGGCACGCAGTCCGTAATAAAAGCTACTGCAGCAGGATGAAAAAGGCCATAACAAAATGAATGAAGAAGCTGCGCAGTAATAATACCTGCCTTGAATGGGAAGAGTGCGTATATCATGAGACGCAAGGCAAGCATTGCGCCGGTAAAAGCGAGGATGGGCATCGTCCCAAAGCGGCGAATCAGGCGAAAGGAGAAAAACATGAACGGGATTTCCGCCGCGCTTGCGAGCGCCCACATAAGCCCGACGGCATCCCATTGCACATACTCAACCAGGAAAAGCGAAAAAAAGGAATTGACAGGCGTCATCGCAAGACGGTTCAGGGAAATGCTGATCAAACCTGCGATGAAAAAAGGCGTCCATATCGGCTTTTTTTTCGCTGCTTCCCCGGTAGCAGTCTCCAGCGTGGATTTTTCCGGCGATAATTTGCGCGTCGTGTATTTTGACGGCATAAGAAAAACTACGATAATGGCAAGCATTGAAGTGGCAATTATCCAGAAGGCGATGTTTTTCGGCGCATCAGGCGGCAATACCGGAATCCACTGCAACAGAAGAACAAAAAAGACAAACGCGATAGAGCCGGTCACGCGGATCCTGCCATAATTGCCGCTTTCTCCCAAATTGATCGTCGCTATTGCCTCCGTAAGCGGCATTGCGGACCTGTACCCAATCGCAAGTACCGCGACAAGGATGGCGCTGATTAACGGTTTGCCGGAGACCGCGAGGGGAAATACGGCGGCCATTACCAGGAAATACGAAAGTATGATAACGCCTTTGTATTTACCCTGTTTGTCCGAAAACCGACCGAGCAGAAAAGGCCCCAGGACGCCCACCCCTTCCACAATGGCAAGGAGTATCCCCACTACCGCCGCCCGGTAACCCAGGCTGCGTATCAGGATCGACAGGTACGGGGAAATGACGGCATAAACAAAAAACATTGAAATATAAACGGGAACAAGGTACATATCAAAAAACGAAATGCGTCGCAAACTGATCGACAATCACCAGCGCCCCGAGGACAGCGGTGTAAATCGCGAAGCCGAAGAGCGATCTTTCCCGGACGATCTTCAACATTAAGCGTATGGCGAAAAAGCCGACGATCGCGGCAACCACGGTTCCCGAGGCAATGGCAAGCGGACTGATGCCGACGGCAATGCCACCGTCAGTCGAAACGGCAACGTTAGCCGTTAGCAGGTCTTTAAGCTGAAAGACGAGCGCACCGAGTATCGCCGGGATTGAAAGTAAAAACGAGAAGCGCGCGGCGAAGTCCCGATCAAGCCCGCGTGAAAGAGCGCCGGAGATGGTCGCTCCCGAGCGGGAGACACCCGGAATGATGGCAACGGCCTGCAAGACGCCGATAATGAGCGCGTCAAGGGCGTTCATGTCCCCAGCCGTTTTTGATTTTGTCGTTATTTTTTTTAACCACGGAGAGCACGGAGTTTCACAGAGTTTTATTTTGATCTCTTCTTCCTCCGTGGTACTCCGTGGTTTTTCCTCTGTGTCCTCTGTGGTTTTTCTTTTTGAAAGCAGTTCCGCGATTACCAATAATGCCGATGTCAATAAAAAAGAAAAACCCAAAAAGCGCCCGGAATCGAACGCGGCTTCGATGTGGTCCTCAAAGACTAAGGCGGCGACAACAGCCGGAATTGTCGCGAGGATCAAGAAGCCGGTAAGCGGTTGAATTATGCGCCGCAGAATGGCGAGGATATCACGCCGCAAGACCACAAGAACCGCCAGAAGAGTTCCCATATGCAACATCGTGTCGAATAACAGGGCTGGCTCCGATATGCCGAAAACCTTCTGCAAGAGGACAAGGTGGCCGGAGCTGCTCACAGGCAGGAACTCGGTAAGTCCCTGTACCGCGCCCAATACAATCGCGCTGATAATATCCAATCAAGGCTCCTTGTAGTTGAAAAGCTCGATTTTCGCTTTCACATAATCCAGGCGTTCCTGATTAAGCACGGCTCGACAAGAGCCTGCGGTTTTTTCAACATTGTACCAGCCGCGGCTGACGAATTTCATTCCCTTCCCCTCGGCGAACCAGTAAACAAGCGCGATACTGTCTTTGTCCAGTTCGATGGCGTTGGCGCCTTTTTTGCCAATGGCGCTGCCTGAATTAAAAAGGCAGGGTACGGGAAGCTCGTCCCCGTAAAGACCCAGCCTGCTCCCCTCCCGCCGCTCCGAGCGCCCGAGTTTGCCAAGTTCCACCCTAAGCGCCGCGACTTCCCTCGCGATTTTTTCCCGTTCCTCCCCGCTTGAAGAAGGATACTCCCGGCAGTGCCGCTCTATCTCAAATTTGATATAATCGAAACGGCCCAGGGATTCAAAGAGTGAGCGATGGGTATGGCCTATAATCGAGATGCAGTTGTTGCCGAGGGAAAACTTATACGCCGCCTTTTCCACATTGAATTGGTGGTGGGGATTCCGGGCGGCGGAGATGTTCCGAATCCCCAGAGGTTTCAACAGGTATCGGAGGCCGAGGCTGATAACGTTATTGAAATTCGTGTACAGGCGTGAAGACTGATGACCGTGGTAAATATAGATCGGTATGAGGCCGTTCTCTATGCGCACGGCGTTGTACATGGAATACGGGTAATCCCTCTCAAAGATGAGGTTTTCATCGTGGTTGCCCAGGATCTTGAAAAGCCTTCCTTCGGCGGCGAAAAGATCGAAGACCCGGTACATCTCCGCCCATTTATCGCGAATGTCGGGAAGGGCAAATTTCGCCAGTTCCTCAATATCCCCGTTCAATGCCAGGTACCAGCCGTTTCTGAAATAGTACTCTTCCAGAAACCGGCCGACGAATCCCCCGTTGGCCTGGAAATCATCGCGCTTCCCAAAGCCCATGTGAAGATCGCTGATGATGAGGACTTTACCGCCATGCGTCAGATCCAGCACGGCATCCGGGTTGAAGCGTTTGCTTATTATCTCCGAAAAGAAAGACGACGCCATGGTAACTTGTTAGGCGTTATAACTGGCGCCGGTCTCAAAGACAACGCCGGAACCCTGTTTCTTCGGTGAAAGGGCCCTTCGCTTTGTCAGCTCCGCCAGGAACAGTTCCTCGTCCAGCGGAAGTTTTACCGTCGTATCAAGCCAGCTCGAAAGGTGCATCGCGTTGGAAAGGGTGAGGCCATTGATGCCCTCACAGCCTTCGGCAACAAGGGGCTCGCCCCTGAGTATCTTCCCCGCAAAGGCCTTCAGAACCCCGATATGCTGTTCATTGGAACCGTCCGTTTCAATCTTCTCAACTTTTACCTCAGGCTTGTTAAAACCGCCTTTTGCGGTCTTGCAGAACTCACGTTCGTTCATGTCAAGCTTATGGAGGATGAGACCGGTATCCTCGTTCACGAGCTTGCCCCATTCCAGCGTTACCTCAAACCGGTTGGTTCCCGGCGCGTCGGCTGTGGAAGTAATGAACGTACCTGTTGCGCCGTTGGGGTATTCGAGGTATGCGGTTACATCATCCTCGACCTCGATGTTGTGCCACTTGCCGTTGTGGCAGAAAGCCCTGACGGCGCTGGGCATGCCGCAAATCCACTGGAGCAGGTCAAGGTTGTGCGGGCACTGGTTGAGGAGCACCCCGCCGCCCTCGCCGTCCCATGTAGCCCTCCAGTCCCCGGAATCGTAATAGGACTGGGTACGGTACCAGTTGGTGATGATCCAGCTCACCCTTTTGATCGCCCCAAGGGTCCCGCCCTGGACAAGCTCGCGCATTTTCCTGAAATTACAGTTCGTGCGCTGGTTGAACATCAGGCCGAACACGAGGCCCGAGTCGGCTGCCTTCGCGGCGGCCTCGTTCATCTCCCGCACCTGCTTTGTGTACACACCCGCCGGTTTTTCGCACATCACATGAAGGCCGGCTTTGAACGCCGCAATTGACAGGGGCGGATGGTCATAATGCGGCGTCGCCACAAGCACCGCGCCGCAGCGTCCGCTTTTGATAAGTTCCATCCCATCGTTGAAAACCGGCACTCCCTGAGGGAGACAACCGGCAGCCCACGCCCGCCGCCCTTCCATGCGGTCCGCCACCGCCGATATTTCAATATCAGGAACTTTTCCTTCCAGGATAGACTTGACATGGGCGCTTCCCATGTTACCCAGTCCGATGATACCAAGCTTAACCTTGTCCATAATTTTTCTCCATTACAATAGAATAAAGGAAAAAGAGAAAATAGTAAAGAGAAGAATAACCACTAGCTTAAATATTTCATATGCTCCTGACTATTGCAAAAAACAATTGTCCTTTTATTGCTTTCTATCCTCCAGTGATGTATACCTGTATCACCATTTGCTATTGATATTGTTGAACCAATGGGAGATTCTATAAAGCATCTAAATAACATATTTATCATTCCGCCATGTGAAATTATTGCTATCGTTTCATCATCATTATTTTCATTAATTATTCTTGATAATGCCGTTTCAGCCCTTGCCCGAAAATATATTCTGCTTTCTTGTTCATACATTCCTGTATGTGGATATTTTATTAATGTCCATGCCGTATAACCAGCAAGTTCATTTTGCACCCCGTTACACTATACTATTTTTTGTCCGGGCTTTCATCAGTATAGGTAAATCCTCTCCCATGCCGCTCGTCTTGAAGCTTTAACCATTCTTCCATACCTTTTTCACGAAGCAAGGCATTATCTTCCCGCAATATGGGATATCCATTGAAAAAATCAGCAAAAAATTCGCAAGGGTAATCATCGCATAACGCGCACATTTCAATGCCCTTTTCTTTTGCGCATATCCTTACCTTGCAGCCCGGATTACCGCTTCCTTCACGACATGAAGTGCAGGTTCCGTTTTCTGCCATATCCTTTAGGAATGACCAAAAAATCCCGCCATTTGGAATGAATTGTATAATTTCAGCAAATCCCGCTTTTTTCATTTCATCGTATAAGACTTTTGAGGCAGGATTGATTTTCACCCTGACAGCGCAATTTTCACAGCAGAGTCCGCAATAACCGGCGTATCTTTCATTCATACTTCCCTACTCCCTTATTTCCCTATTCTATGATACAATAAATCATTGGGGACAGTCAATTTAATGATCATCCCGGAGGTACGATATGCGTCTAAACGATAAAAGCCTGGCCGAAGCCGGTCAATGGGAAAAAGCCGGGATAACGCTACCCGCCTTTGACAAGGCGGCCATGATTGCCGCCACCCGCAAAAACCCCGAATGGGCGCACTTTGGCGCGGGGAACATTTTCAGGGCTTTCCCGGCGGCGCTGCAGCAGGCCCTTCTGGAAGAAGGCGCCGTGAAGACCGGCATCGTGGTGGCGGAGGGCTATGACTACGAGATCATCGACTCGCTTTTCATGCCGCACGACAACCTGACACTGCTCGTGACGCTGAAGGCGGATGGCAGTACCGAAAAGAAGGTAATCGCCGGTGTCGCGGAGGCCCTGAAAGCGGATTGCGGTGACAAAGATTTCGCTCGCCTCGAGGAGGTTTTCAGAAGCCCTTCCCTGCAAATGGCGAGTTTTACCATTACGGAAAAAGGCTACAACCTCACCGCCGCCAGCAGTGCTTTTATTCCCGGCGTGGAGGAGGATTTCAAAAACGGCCCTGCGGCGCCGGTGAGCTACATGGGCAAGGTGGCGGCGCTGATGCACAGGCGTTACCTCGCAGGCGCACTCCCGATTGCCCTCGTGAGCATGGACAACTGTTCGCATAACGGCGACCGGCTTCGTGACGCGGTGCTTGCCTTCGCCCGTAAATGGCACGAGAACGGCCGCGCCGACGCGGGCTTTGTTTCGTACCTGGAGGACCCCGCCAAAGTAGGCTTCCCCTGGAGCATGATCGACAAGATAACGCCGCGGCCCGACGACAGCGTCAAGGCCATGCTCGCCGCCGCCGGCTTCGAGGGTGCGGAGGGCCACATGACGGCGAAGGGCACGTACATCGCGCCCTTCGTCAACGCCGAGGAGACCCAGTACCTCGTGATCGAAAACGCCTTCCCCAACGGTCGCCCGCCGTTGGAAAAGGTAGGCGTCATTTTCACAGACAGGGAAACCGTTGACAAAGTGGAAAAGATGAAGGTCTGCACCTGCCTCAACCCCCTGCACACGGCGCTGGCGATCTTCGGCTGCCTTTTGGGATACAAGCTGATAAACGAGGAAATGAAAAACCAAAGTCTGCTCAAGTTGATAGAAATCATCGGTTACAAGGAAGGGCTTCCCGTTGTCGTCGATCCCGGCATACTCTCGCCCAGGGAGTTTATCGACAACGTGATTAAGGTCCGCCTCCCCAATCCCTTCATGCCCGACGCCCCGCAGCGCATAGCGACTGACACCTCGCAGAAGATCCCCGTCCGCTTCGGGGAAACTATAAAAGCGTATAACGCAAGTAAAAACCTCAAGGTGGACGACCTCCGACTCATCCCCCTTGTTTTCGCCGGGTGGCTGCGTTACCTGCTGGGCATCGACGACGAAGGCAAACCCTTCGAGGTAAGTCCCGATCCCCAATACGAAAGCCTCGCGGCTGCGCTTAAAGGAATTAGCCTTGGTCAAAGTGAACCTTTCCACGAAAAGTTAAAGCCCATCCTTTCCAACCCGTCACTGTTCGGCGTAAACCTCTACGACACGGTTCTTGGGGAGCGTGTAGAACGCTATTTTGAGGAATTGATTGCGGGGCCTGGAGCGGTGGCGAAGGCTTTGAAAAAGTATACGGCTTCTTAAAACTGAAGAAAAACCAGGGAGGGCTCCTCATGACCGTCTGGCTTGCCACCGGAAACATCCACAAGAAAAAGGAACTGGCGAAAATCCTGTCTGACACTATGCCGGAAACTGCCGCCGTAGAACTTAAGATCCCAACTGATGAGGGCCTTGCCTTTGGCCCGGATGAAACCGGGAACACCTTTTTTGAGAATGCGCTCATCAAAGCGGCGGAACTCTACCGGCTGCTTGGCAGGGGGCAGCCTGTGATCGCCGACGATTCGGGCATCTGCGTCGATGCCCTGGACGGAAGGCCGGGAATTTATTCCGCCAGGTACACAGGCGTGAATATGATCTCAAAAGACCTCTCACAGAGGCACAGGGGCACGGAAGAAAAAAAAATTGAAATTAAGCTCACGGACACAGATAGGAACGCGCGCCTCCTTGCGGAACTGGGAGACAATCCCCAGAGGAGCGCACGCTTCGTATGCGCCATGGTCCTGTACTGCGGGGGCGGCCGTTTCTTCGCCGCGCAGGAAACCCTGGAAGGAGAACTGGTTCTGAACGTGGAAGCCGCCAGGGGAACGGGCGGCTTCGGCTACGATCCTGTTCTGTATATACCCGAGTTGGGGCGCACCGTGGCGGAACTTTCAGACGATGAGAAAAACCGCTTGAGCCACCGGGGTAAGGCCGGAAGGGTAATAGGACGGATTCTGTCGGGGCTGGAACAAAATGTCCTTTCAAAAAAGGACATTAAATGATCTCCTACGAACGGGAACTCAACGAGGCGCAGCTCAGGGCCGTCACTTCCCTTGAGGGGGCGGTCCTCATCATAGCCGGGGCGGGTTCAGGCAAGACCAGGGTCATCACCTACAGAATCGCGAGGATGTTAGAAAAGGGAATCCCGCAGTC
>JGI24698J34947_10001467_pt1 | contig 12429 bp, 7 predicted proteins | sample TergutMp193P3_FD_34947 | JGI IMG/M metagenome (IMG submission 34947)
TGCCCTGAAGGCCCGCGATAAAAGCAAGAAAGCCCGTACCCATGCTCGCCCAGAGGATCACGACGATGATCAGGGGCATCATCCATTTCGTGTCGGTGAAGAAGCGTATGGGCTCGCCGAGGATACGCATGTACATGAGCCAGCCGTTGGCCCAGCCGTGCTGGTCGCTTGAAAACAGGACCGTCCATATCAGGAGCACGTTACCCGACAAGGACGGCGCATAGAAGATTACGGTGACAATTGCGCGTAACACCGGCTTTAATTCGTTGATGAGCCAGGCGCAAATGAGCGCGAGAAGATAACTGATAGGCCCCGTCACCGCGGCGAAGATGAAGGTGTTGGCAATCGCCATGATGAAAATATCATCTTCCAGAAACATTCGGATGTAATTATCTGCGCCGACAAAGACCGGGCGTTCAAGCATGTTGAAAGAGGTCAGGCTTAAAAACATACTGGCGAGCACGGGCAATACGGTGAATACGGTAAAAATAATAATGTAAGGCGCAATGAAGGCGTAGCAGACGATCTTGTCTTTCAGGATCGCTTGTTTCAGGCTTGCTCCGGCGCGTTTTGTTTCAGTATTCATTCCAGGCCAAACTCCCTTCGCTTGCGGGACAGCTCCGCGTTAATCGCCGGGACATAGCGCGTCAGAACATCGCCTGGGTCAACTACATCATAGACATTGTTAATTTGCTGGTTCTTGTAGGTATTTATCAGACGGTTAAACGCAAAAGTAAAGGAACGGGAAACATAGTAGCCGCCCGGAACTTCGGGAATGCCCACCGCGTACTCCCACTGGTCGCGTATCTGGCGGTAATACCGGGGATGCCAGGGCAGCATGGAAAGGGCCTCCATGTTGGCGGTGGCATACATTGCGGCCTCGCCCATGATACTCTGCATCCCAATGCCGAAACTCGCCTGCGTCTGTGCCGATGTCCACCATTTCAGGAATTCCCATGCGGAATAACGGTCTTTAAGGTTGTTCATCATTATGGCGGCGGAACCTGCACCGGGGATGGAATAGTTGATACTGCCGTCGGACCGCACCGTGCCCGGCACATTGGTGAAGGCCCAAAGCCCACGGATTTCCGGCGCGAAAACGGCAAACTGGTTGTAAAGCGTATAATCCGCAAAACCCAGTGGCATTTCCCCGGAACGGAAACGGTTGGCGAAATCAAAGTCCACCGGAAGCTTATAGAGGTTAAAGAAATCGGTGAACTGTGCGAAAGCGTCTATGGCTTCGGCGGTATCCAGCAATGCACGGCTGCCGTCAGCGTTATATAGCACGCCGCCGCGCTGGAGTACAAACGTCAAATACATTTCAAATGATTTGGGCATCCCCACGGTCAGGTTGCGTACCTGGAACTCGGTGATGATTTCAGCAAATTCCTGCCAGGTCCGCGGCGGCGTCAGCCCAAGTTCCTCAAAGATATCGATACGGTAGAACATCATCATGAAGCTCTGGTTTTCCGGCAAGGCAAAGACCTGGTTATTGAACGTATAAGGCACGATGGCGGACGGGTGAAACCTCTGCGCGACCTGCCTGAAATCATCGAAAACGGTGAGATCCTGCAAGGCGTTCCGGGTCGCGAAGTTGATGGGGTCCGAATTACCCGCGCCGAGGTATACATCGGGCCCCACCCCCGAAAGGATCGAAGGCAGAAGGGTTGACCCGGCGACCAGTTGCAGGTTGACCCCAATGCCCGTACCGGGAGTAAAGGTGCTGTCAATCAACTGGCGGATTATCTGCGACTGGTCACGGCCCGAGGCGAGCCAGACCGTTATCTGCCGAGCCGCGTTCTCCTCAACGGTGGAGCCCACCCTCTTCCAGTCAATAACGAATGAGGCAAGGAAAACCCGTATGCCGTACCACAACTCGCTGAAAAATCCCCCTTTCGCCCGCGGCAAGGCGTCGTTTTCCGTAGAAATGGCAATCCAGTCAAGATCCAAAGGCTGATAAGTGGATTCCAACAGCCAGGTCCCTGCGGCGGAAATGCTGTCCCGGAAAAATTTTTCTGAAACTTCGGCTATGTCCGCCGGATGGTCATACATCCGTTCCAGCAGATAGGCCAACTGGTCTATCTGGGTGGTGCGGTCGGTCCTGGTACCGGTCAGGGCAGTGATATCGGCTGAAATAGCGCGTAAAGCTTCAGCTTCCGTTTTCATATCCTCAAGCACATCGGGAATAAGACGCGCAAAGCCGTAATCGCGGTTCTTGTCCGGGGTGGGGCCTGTTATCATCAGAATGGTGCGGTACATCTCGTTGAGGTAATAGATGCTTTCCTCCACGCGGCGCAATATCGCGCTTATCCCGCCCAGCTCTGCCCGCAAGCCGATGCGGTACGTCTTTCCCGCCTCAAACAGGAATTGCCAGTGCCCGTTCGCTTCGTCGCCCAAAGTGATTACCTGCCAGTCCGTCGAGTAGGGAACCTGGATATTTCCCGCCTCCCGGAAGGGGACTTCCCCGTTTATGGTCAGGGCGCGTGTTGAAAATATCCCATGGTACACGGCCTGCCGCCCGCGTAACGTGATGGTATAAAGGCCGGTTGAGTCGGGGCTAAAGTCCCAGTAAATGGCGCTGTCCTGTGTGCGCCAGCGCTCCCCGGATATGCTGTTGATAAGCACGCGGAAAGCGTCTTGTGGAATCGTGGCGGAAGAATCCCGGTTGGCGATTGGGATATTTGCGCGGTCGGTGCGGGCGGCGTGCCGCTCCGCCTGCATGGTCCTTTCGTCCAAAGTCAGGCCGGAGCGGGCGGGGCCGTATCCTCTTCCCGCCTGCCCCCGGTTAAACTCCGCGTAGGAGGGAACAGATGGGGCGGTCGCCAGGCGGATGTATTGCACGACCATGGGCTCCCGTTCGGATTGGAGGGTGATCGTATTTATCCCCTGATCCAGATAAACCGCAAGCGGGCTGGTATAGTACCCGGCGGTATCCCGCACAAAAACGGCGCTGGCGCCCTCCACTTCCCTGTAGGAAGGCCGGACGCTGTTGCCGTTTACGTCATACTCCCCGAACAGCCATACATTTTCCCACAAGCGGGGAAAGCGGACGAAACTCAACTCTCGATAGGGCAATTCACCGTTGATCAATATGGTGCGCTCAATGGAAGCACCCCGTCCGGGTATATTTACATAGCCGATTTCGATATTGTACAAGCCGCTCCGGCTCACCGTAAATTCCCAGGTGATATGCCCCTCTTCAGGCGACACTACCCCGCCGCCCGGCAGATACCCGGGAACAGCGGGCAACGCGCCCGGTTCCGACGAGACATAGGCTTCACCGGGAATCAGGATTTCGGCGTGGGCGTAACCAACATTCCCCAGCGCCGTTAAATACGCGCCGTAGCCGCCTTCCCGGCTGGAGTAAGACGCCTCGGAAGAATCAACAACCTGCGGCTGGGCATTGTAGGGCGCCGCCAGCAAAAACAGTGAAAACAATATGGAGAATGCCGGTACCCATTTGCCCATCTCCCACTACCTTCTCGTCAAAAACTCTATAGTATGGTATAACCTTTGATATATCATACGGCAGAGATTTCTATCTGTCAATGATTTTTTTTATGTTTGGACAAGTTTGACATGTTATGATAGTATGCAAGAAAGATGCTCCAGGAGGATCACTTGGCGGAAAAACAGCCCCCCCTCTATCAGGTTATTATAAACGATATTGAACGCCTGATAAAGACCAACAACTTCAGTTATGACAACCCCATATGCACGGAGAAGAGCCTCTGCGAGAAGTACCGGGTAAGCCGCATAACCGCGAAACATGCCATTACCAAGCTGGAAAACCGGGGAGTCCTGTACCGCAAGCGCGGACTTGGAAGCTTCGTGGTTAAACCCGAAACCCAGGGCGCGGCCGGGCGGAAATTTGCCCTGGTTATCCCCTTCAGTTCCACCCAGGGGGGGATCTTCCGCGCGATTGAAAGCGCAAATCAGATATTTTCCAGGCTTGGGCATCAGTTGACAATCCACATAGGCCGGCCAAAGGCGGCTGAAAACACGGAATTGCTGGAAAGCCTGAATAATCAAAACGTGGATGGGATCGTGTATTACCCCTGGGGTTCCGATCTGCCCGAGGAAATACTGACCACGTTTTCACAAAAAAAGAAACCCGTGATTATCCTGGACAAAACCAACACCCACCCCGAGTTCTACAGCGTGGTCTGCGACAACTACCGGGGTGGACGCCTGTTAACCGAGCACCTGCTCTCCTACGGCCACACCCGGATATGCTACCTTTCCCGGTTTAAGCCCGATGAGCTCTCCAGTGTTGGCGACCGGTACAGGGGCTACGGGGATTGCCTTGAGGCTTCCGGCAATGGCTCTACTCCTCGCTTCGTCCATTGGGATGCCGTGGGAAAGGGAAAAGAGGGTTATTACATGCTCCAGCACCTGGTCAACGCCCTGCGCCTGGAGGAGGTCACGGCAATTCTCTGTGAAAACGACGAAGTGGCCTTCAACGTGCATATGTGCTGCCAAAACCTGGGTTTCCGCGTCCCGGAGGACATGAATATCACCGGTTTCGACAATATCGAATGGGCGACCACCGGCAGCGCCCAGATTACCACAATCGACCAGAATTTCGCTCTTATAGGGGAGGCAATCGCGGCGGCGCTAATGGACGAGGAACACGAACCACGGAACCATACCGTCCCCGTGCAGCTCATCCCGAGGGCTTCCACGGGGAAAGCGGCTAGGAATACGAATACTGCTTAAAAAGAACATAGGAGACACGGAGTTTTACGGGGGTGGTAAACCGGAGGAAATAATTTCACATTTTTTTCACCGAGTTATTGACAGCTTAAACCTCTTGATATATATTGAATACGGGACTTAATAGTTATTCCGTCCTGGAATTGCTTTTTGTTCATATATGGCGGGGTGGGTTACCATCCCGCCATTTTCAGCTATAAGGATCTATTAATGCTGGTATTTATTGACGAAAGCGGTAAGCCTCATCCGAAAGACAATACGGAAAACCCGGTTCTTTGCGCCGTTTGTATTCATGAGCGGGACATTAAACATCTATCCCAGAATATATTTAGGCTTAAAATGAAAATCTTTGGTAAAGATACAGAAATTAAGTCAACATCATTAATAAGACGGCAAATTTTCTCAAAAAATATGACCAACAATAAACAATATGTAGATGAATTGGTAAAACTCGCTTGTTCATTTAATATTAAGATTTTTGCCATTATTATGGAAAAACCCGATATTCCATTTATAATGACCAAAAATTTATTACCCAAGCATTATAAACTATTAATTAAGAGAATAGAATATTTCAGTGAAAACTATAATTACGAAAAAGCAATTTTGGTTTTTGACGAAATTACTCCTACAGAAGATTATATTGTCTCCAAATGTATAACAAATTTTCTATTCATGTCAAAGCTAGGCAAAGACTTTAACCGTATACTGGAAATGCCTTTATTCGTCAATTCTGCAGTAACACCAGCAATTCAAATTACAGATATATTCGCTGGAATTCTTCGTCATTATTATGAAAATAGATTAGATTTATTTACTCCAGAAAAGATTACAGACCCTTTTCAATCTTGGCTTAATAATTTATTTATGCAAATTGAACATAAAACAGAAAATATTAAACAAGCTTCATCTGGTTTCATTGAATATGGGTTTTATAGAATAGGCAAGAATTTATAGAATTCATTACGTAATCTGGTTGATAATTTATTTCTGGGAGCGTGTAAAATGAACATTGAATTTAACGAAATCGTTGATAAATTACTGGATATGCGGCCCGACCCTGTTCCAAAATTTGTATTGGATTATGGGACAAAGGAACCGGGATGGGTTGTGGGAATTCCCAAAGAAGCACTATTGGTTTGCCTTGTCGAATTCATGGCGGGGAAACAATAGGACAATTGACAGTACGATTTTTGTTTCAAGGATGTTAATGAAGAAAAAGGCGCTATAATACACATCATACATAATCCTTGACATATCAAACATCTACTAGATACAATACATAATATGACATACCCGTTGTTTAATGGGAACTATATCATATCATTTCTACTTATCGTCCTGGCAGGGCTTATAGGGGTCGGGATGGCGGCCTGTACCAAAGCCGGCGGCGTTTCTACGCAGACGGTTTCGCTTGACGACAGCACAACCGCTCAGGCGGCCCCCCGGGCCTTCCTGGACTTCAGCGGATACACCGGCCCTCCCCGCCTCACATCCCATCAGCCGCCGGCAAGCCTCGGGAATCTGGAATTTACGCTGCCCAATGGTATTGCCGGCAGCGGCATGAGGGTCAGCCACCAGGGCGACGGCGCGGCGGTTACGATAAACCGCTACGGCGATGGGATAGCGGCGCAAAGCGGCGATTACATGTACTTCTTCATTGACAATGACGATATCAAGACTGCCACCGTCGTCACCCTCGTGATTACTTTTTTCGACGATTCTTCGGGAACCTTCGACCTTCAGTATGTCCGGGAGGGCGATGACTATTACCGGAAATCGTTTCCCAAGGGCGGCACGAACACGTTCGTCACTGTAAAAGTTGAGTTGGACAATTGCAATTTCACCTCCGGGCATAACCAGGGGGCGCAATTTCGCTTCAATAGGGATGCTGTCATCCAAAGGGTAGAAATGGTCATGGGAAACATGGGCGCCCCCTTATCCGACCCGCCGCCGGCTTTCGCAGCCGCGACGGCACTGAATAACATGATTGGCAAGGGAGTCACCGGCTATCAGGCGTGGTTCAAGGCGCCTGGCAGCAACTGGCACCACTGGGGCGGCAACGACAGGCCCGGCCCCGGCAACGTAAACGTGGAGTTGTGGCCCGCCGGATGGGAGGACTACCTTGCCAACGGCGCGGCGCTGCACGACACCGGTTTCGTGATGCCCGACGGAAGCACCGCGCGGCTTTTCAATTCGCATGACGCGGCAATAATCCGCACGCAGTTGAAGTGGATGCGCGACGCGGGACTCGACGGCGCGGCGGTCCAGAGGTTTTACTCCGAGACCTCTGACGCCGACACCGGGGACGCGCCAAACCATTTAACGGTAATCCGCGATGCGGCCGAGGAGCACGACCGCATCTTCTATATAATGTACGATTTGTCCGGCGCGGGCCTTCGCGGCAACCCCGACCAGGCCGCCGTCTTGCGGCGGGTGCGGCTCGACTGGATCTACAACATCGAGCGCAAGGGCATTGCCAGTTCCCCGAACTACGCGCAGGCCGAAGGCAAACCCGTCGTATGCCTCTGGGGCGTACACGCAAATGAGAGCACCGACAACTACCGCTACATCTCCGTTGACGCGGCGATAGAACTCATCCGGTGGTTCCGCGACAGGGGCTACTACGTGATCGGCGGCATACCGGACGACGTGTTCTGGGAACAGGGCGGCGGCCGGCATCCACGGGGCCGTGAAATGTACAGCTTTTTCGACATGATTTCCCCCTGGTATATCGGGAGGGACGTGTTAGGCCAAATACTGGGCGGGGGGCGGCGCTTAGCGAGGGCGCTTGAGTTCTGCCGCGACAACCCCAGGGGCTGGGCGGGCAACCAGCCGTTAGCCTTCATGCCCACGGTATGGCCCGGCTTCGCATGGACGAACATGAACGCAAATCCCGGAACGCCGAATCAGATACCGAGGGATGGAGGCCAGTGGATTTGGACGCAAATCCAGGGATACCTTAATGGCGACACCGACAACGTCATCCGGAGTTTCTATTTCGCGATGCTTGACGAGTACGACGAGGCCACGAACTGGATGAAAGCCGCCGTCGATTTTTTCGACATACCACTCGACCAATACTTCCTGACCCACGCGGCTGATGGCAAATGGCTTTCATCAGATTACTATATACGGATGGCGAATGCGGCTTCGCAGGCCCTGCAAAGGAAACTCGCCGTGGGCCGAGGGAGCAATACCCCTGGCACACCCGGCTACACGGGCCCGCTCAACGATTATGCGAATCAGTATTCCGTCATCGTGGAACACTCCGAAGGGCCTGTTTTTTGGCGCAACAGTTTTGAGCGGCGGACCGGGCGACTGAAGCACAGGGAAGGCCAATCCGATCTCGTGCCTGTCCCGGTTCACCATTTGCAGGTTGACGTGGGCGTCCCCGACGAGGGCATTATGGGTAATCCGTTAAACGTCACGATACCGGGGGCATTTACCGTCAACAGGCCCGCATTGAGAAATAACGCCACGTCCGACAATTATTCCCCGCCTTCGGAAACCCTCGGGATGGTTTACTCAGCCAGCGCGAAAAGCGGCGGTTCCGCGTTCCGGTTGGCGGGACAGCGGTCAGCCGGTAATGGCGCATCTTACCTGTACCGGATTGCCGAGACGAGGATCAAGGCAGGCCCCGCCCTNTCGTTTAGTTTCTGGCAGAGGGCNGAAAATTCCCTTGGCGCGAATGTAACCGTGGACTTGCTGCTGGANTCAGGCGTTTATTTAAGCAGTGTCGCAGGCTACAATTTGCGAAACGATGGCACGCCCGAGAATGGCTGGCAGAAAAAGACCATCGATTTTCCCGCCGCCACCGAGGGCCGATACATTACCGCCGTGGTTGCGGCCTACAGGGACGACAGTAATGCAGCGGGCAGTTTCGCGGCACTGATTGACGACATAACGATTTATAGAAGGTGATTAAGATGGGTTATAACACAGGGAAAGCTATCGCTACCATTTATCCCACGAAAGATTGGGTCATCTCGGACTTTCCTGTTGGCAATTTTGGCGCGAAGGCCGAGGCCGGTTTTGACAACAGGGAAGCTTTTCAATCAGCGATTGACGCGGCGCACGCGGAGGGCGGCGGGGTGGTATATGTCCCGGCGGGTAATTATGAGTTCCACAGTACGAAAACCGCCGCTGCCAGCGTCCGCGTGCGCAGCAAGGACGGCAGCGAAACTTTGAAAGAATTTACATACGATTATGTGCTATCCCTGCCGCCGGGCGTGCAACTGCGGGGAGACTGGGCCGGCCCGGAAAAAGTTGGCGGAACGGTTCTTGAAGTGCGTACCGGCGCGGACTCGCCCAATCATGACGGGAAAATCGAAAGCTGGTGGAATGATTCCCAGGATAACAACGCGCTCCATAGCTCTTACACCAGCATTGCCGACAGGTTCATAGAAATGAACAGGTGTACCGGCGTTACAAACCTGTCGATATGGTATCCGGATCAGGACATTAATAACGTACGGAAATATCCGTGGACATTGTTCCAGACGTCAGGCGACAGCGCGACGGTGGAAAACGTCACCCTTGTAAACGCCTATAACGGCTTCTACTCCGCGCCGAGTGAACTGCACCATGTTTTAAACAGTTATATGACGGCGCTTAATACGGGAATTGAGCTTCACGTATGCACGGATATCGGGCGTATCGAGAACGTCAACATAGGCCCGAAATACTGGGCCAATTCCGGGCTACCGGGAACGCCGTCCCTCGAAGCCGTGTCGGATTACACAAAAGCGAAATGCACCGGTTTCCGGATGCACCGCTCCGACTGGGAATATGTTTCCTGTTTGCGCGTAACGGACTGCCATATCGGGATGTGGATAGGAAAAGAACCGGGCTTCTCCAATACACCTAACGCGCAGTTCTACGAGATAGAGATAAAAAACTGTGAAACCGGCGTGTATATAGAAGATGTCAACCCGTACGGCCTGCTTTTCTCCAATTCGGCAATAGGAGGGGATACTGCGGTATACTTTCACAGGGACTTCAACACGTCCGTGCAATTTAACGGCGTTGCATTTAACGGGAGTGTGACGAGCGATGGTAAAGGCGGCGTTATTTCCTTTGAAAACTGCGGCTTTGACGGGTACAGCGATTATGCGCTATGGATCAACAGCGGCAATGTGCTGCTCACACAAAACCGGTTTAAAGAATACGGCGGCAGTATTTACCTTGGTGAAAATGTTGATACATTCAAATCCCTGAACAACCACGAACTGATCGTCAAAGACGACAGCACGAAAGCCAATGTGGAGATTCGCGGCGGTGACGAATATGCCATCGAGCCGATTCCCCAAAACATAAAAACCAATATTGCCGTCCACCCAAAGCCGCAATCAAACAATGTGCTAAAAATCGATCTGCCCAAAGCGGCAGGCTACAATAACGATAGCCCGACAACGGACGTGTCAGCGGAACTGCAAGCGGCGCTTGACGCGGCTTACTCGTCTGGCGGCGGCACGGTGTACCTTCCTGCCGGGAGGTACTTGGTAAATAACCCCATTGTCGTTCCATCGGGAGTTGAATTGAGGGGAACCTGGGATGTGCAGCACCATACCCAGGGGGGTGGCGCCGCCATATTCACAAACTATACCGGAGGTGTGGCAGGAGAAAAAGGGCCGTCACTCATACAGCTCAAGTCGGACGCCGGTATCAGGGGGATCAACATAGTACAGGCAAACCTGGTCGAAGAGAGTGACGGGTACAGTGTCGTCAACCCCAGGTGGACCCCCTTCCTGATACAGGGGCAAGGCCGGAATGTATACATTATTAACGTGACAGTGCCCCTTGCGGATAAATGCGTAGACCTTTATTCATACGATACCAGCGGACACTATGTTGAATACATTGGGGGCGCGCCAATGAGGGCAGGCATCTGGGTTGGCGGCGGCGCACAGGGCGGCTATATCAGAAACATGCAGTTTAACCCCCATTATGCGTCACGGCTCCCCGATGGAGGGCAAGGGTATCCGTGCCCGGGCAGCAGGGGCAGGGAATTTATGCAGTTCATACAGGGGAATTGCAGTGCACTCAGGTTTGCCGATGTAAGCAGGGAGACAATTTTCAACAACTTTGTCTACGGCTCGGTCTACGGCATACATTTTTTAAAGGACGCGAAAACCGGCAATTATCCGGGGGAAATAACAGTCGTGGGCCACGGCTCCGACGGATGCACTTTTGCCCTGTACCTTGAAGAGGCCGNCCCCGATACCAAAATAACCGCGATAAACTCCGAACTGGTAAATACGCTGATAAAGACCCAGACCGTCAGGGCATACATTAAAATGGGCGATGCGCCTAACACGGAAAAGGTTCATCCCGATGCGCGTCTTGTGCTATACAACAGCGCGTTCTGGGGAAGCCCCACCACGGGGGCTATCGTGAATAACGGCGTCTTACGTTTTCATCAGGCGAACTTTTCTAGAACCGGGGAGCCCGGCATAGATGTCCGCGGCGGGAAAGCCCATGTGTACAGTTCCTATTTCGCCGAGCGCATGTCAGGCGAGAAAGCCGATAACAGCTATGCCAGCCTGCGTGATAACCGGGCTTCCATAGAATTTTCCAACAACTACTACAGCGCCAAACTTATTATCCACACCACCTCGGAGGGACAATTTTACGGGTCCGATAAAACGTAATTAAACAGGGCGCCTTATCTGTAAAACAGGCACACCGCGTATACCCGCTTCGCGCCGGCTTCCAAAAGGGCCGCGGCGCAGGCGTCGAGGGTCGCGCCGGTGGTGATAACGTCGTCGAAGAGGATCGCCGTCTCGGGCGGCTTTTTTACACAACGAATGCGCCCTTTGAGGTTTGCGAGCCTTTCCTCGCGTCCCAGCAGTTTCTGGCTTTTTGACGGGAGCCGCTTGAGGCAGCGCTTAACGGGCGGGCGGCCGGCTTTGCCATGGGAAAAACCGTTGGTTTTTCCCAATTGCTTCGCCAGAAACTCGACTTGATCCCAGCCATGCTGTTTTAGCTTCCCAGGCCGCGGGGGAACAGGCACCCAGGCGGCTTTTTCGAGCGCTTGAGGCCCAAGGGCTTTTAACCCAAAAACCTCAAGGCTGAGGGAGAGGCAGCAGGCAAAGAAAATCCCCAGGGAGGTGGCCTTTTCGAATTTAAACGAACCAAGCACCGTTTTGAACTTTCCCGCGTATGGAAAGAGCACCCTGAGTCTTGTAATATGCTCGCTATAACTGCCGTCATTGCGGGCGTTTTCCGCCGCTTCTTTCCCGCCCATAAGCGATTCGCGCACGGAATTGTCGCGGCAGGGAAGGCAGATCTCCCTTTCGGTTATCAAGGGCTTACCGCAGTGACGGCAGCGCCTGCCATTCAAGAGGGCGATCCCGAAGGCGGTCCGGCATTTTTCGCAGAGGCCGTAACGGGCGTCGGCGTGGCCAAGCGCTTTACCGCAGCTCCCGCAGCCTGTCGGGAAAAAATACTCCCGAAGGTAATAGATGGTAGATAGAATTTTCATATATACTATACTGCACCGGGATGGGATTTGCTTTGTTTTTTGCAGATTTTTTTTCAGGAAGGTGTGAAAATGGCCATTGAAAAGCACGTGAACTTTTTTGAGCTAGAAAAGGCATCGGGAAAACCAGGCTGCCCCCTCTGCCGCATCGTCTCCGACAGGGCGGACAAGTACATCGACAGCACGTTGTTTGAGCACATCTCCGACCGCCCCTTCCGCGCCCACTACCG
>JGI24698J34947_10001468_pt1 | contig 12428 bp, 7 predicted proteins | sample TergutMp193P3_FD_34947 | JGI IMG/M metagenome (IMG submission 34947)
GAGCTTGTTCACGTTTGAATGAAGATGGTTATAACCTGCCTTCTAATAACTGCGATCATTTTGCCACATGGTGTAAAACCGGGAAACATCACTCTATGCAAGTTGATTTGGTTAAGAAAATCGTTATAGCAGTATGCAAGGCAATAGATAAGTCTGGCAAAAAAGAAAGCGACATTGAGAGATNTGCGGAGATAGCCTGTAAAATACACGAAATCGTGGAAATAGCAATGGCGCCAAATAGCAGATAGTAAATTTTCAGTACANCCTTTTNGGTGTNNAAACTAACGAGTACTCGACTTGAAGAAAGCGAGTAAAAAAAAGGAGTTTTATATGAAAACGATGAAAAGCAAGACAATGGGATTTATAGCGGTTTTTTTCCTGATTTCTTGTATATCGGCATTTGCCGGCGGTGAGCAGGATTCTTCGCCAGCCGCTGACGTTTACACGGCAGGGTCTCGTGACATCGGTAATAGAGGAGGTGGTGGCGACCTGAGCTATTTCGAAGCCTGTTACTGGAAAAACAGCGTAAGAATAGACCTGCATCCAACCGTAGCCGCAGACTCCCGAGCCTCTTCTATAACAGTTGTTGGAACTGATGTTTACGTTGCAGGGTCTTGTGATTACAATGCCTGTTACTGGAAAAACGGCGTAAAAACAGACCTTTCCGTACCTGGCAGAAGAACAGACCTTACCGTACCTGCCGGAACATTATCCCGAGCCACTTCCATAACAGTAGTTGGAACTGATGTTTATATAGCAGGGCATTATGGAGAATATAATGTGTACGGCACTCCTTCATCACCAAGAGCCTGCTACTGGATAAATGGCAGAAGAACAGACCTTTCCGTGCCTGCTGGAACATCATCCCAAGCCGCTTCAATAGCAGTCGTTGGAACGGATGTTTATATAGCAGGGCATTATGGAGAAGAATATGATTGGTACACTGACAGTCTCTTTCCATCAAGAGCCTGTTACTGGAAAAACGGCGTAAGAACAGACCTGCACCCATACGGAACTAGAAATTCCAGTGCCGCTTCCATAACAGTTGTTGGAACAGATGTTTACGTTGCAGGGGATTATACCGGCGGAGTGGATTATGACAGCTATTATACTCAAGCCTGTTACTGGAAAAACGGCGTAAAAACAGACCTTTCCGTACCTACTAGTATATCATATTCCAGTGCCACTTCCATAACAGTCGTTGGAATGGACGTTTATGTTGCAGGGAATTATAGAGACGGCAGGGATAATAAAGCCTGTTACTGGAAAAATGGTAGAAGAACAGACCTTTCCGTACCTGCTAGAGCTTCATCATCCTATGTCACTTCCATAGCAGTCGTTGGAACGGACGTTTATGTTGCAGGGGATTATGTAGACGACTATGATAATAAACCCTGTTACTGGATAAATGATAGAAGAATAGATCTGCCCGCAGAGACATCGATTTATGGTGGAGGGACTCATGTTACAGGCATTGCCGTAAGTAGATAAAATCAAAAAACGGCATATTACAATTGTAAATAACAAAAGGAGGACTTTTATGTTGAAGAAGATTTTGTATGTATTGGTAATTGTTCTTTTTGCAGCTTCTTGCGGTACTTTCACAAGTACAGATTCTGATGAATTTGCAGAATTGGATAATATTATTCAAAGAGCTGCAGCGGAAATTATCTCCAGAGTTCCACCCAATGCTAAAGTTGCTTTATTTAACATTTCAGCCAGTGAGTCTGTTCTGACAGAATACGTCATTGAAGAACTTTCTGTAATATTGGTTAATAGAGCCAGATTTGTAATATTGGAAAGAAACAATCTGGACTTCATTCGGGCAGAACATAATTTTCAGCTATCTGGAGAAGTCAGTGATGAGGATATAATTTCAATAGCGCGTAAATCTGGCGCTTCATTTGTTATTTCTTGCTCTATAACCGGCGAAAATGAATTAAGACGGCTAAGAGTTAAAACACTCGAAGTTGAAACAGGAAGAGTGCTGTCTTCAACTTCGCATCCATTAGGAAATTTCCCAAATGTACAAAATACTCAGCAAGCCAACAGCGGACAAAATCAGCAATTTAATGATCTGCAGAAATTTATCAAAACAGCGGAAGATCAACTAAAACTCACCTTTGACTATTCTACAAAAGCTGAAATATGCTGGAATGTTGTTGAAGAAATTGACATTTTTCTTTATGGATCATCTGATGAAAAACTGAAGGATTCTGTTCTAGAAACACGTTATGATTGGCATTACCGGGCAATGAATTTTGAGCAGACATGGGAACATTTTACCGATGAACTTATATCTGCATTAGAAAAAAAAGCGGAGGAAATATCAAAGTCCCAAAATTCAGGCTATAATATTCAAGGAGTTGAAATTATAGATCTTCGTTTAATGAAACCCGATAGTGTCACTGCATTGATGTCGTTAACATTCTATGTGAGAATGCGCGGCAATATTTTGGGCATTAACACACGGGATTTTAAACTAACAGTTAGAGGTTCAATAAATATGCGTTTTGACTCAATAGAGGTGCATGATGGTTACGTACTTGAACGCATATAAAACATGGTTGCAGGCATAGCGCTAGACAGCCGTGATTGGGAGGGGGTGGTATTTGGTTATTGTCAGGATGTTTTTGTCGTTTTGGCGGGTGTATTCTACGTTGTCCATGATTTTTTTTACCATAAAAACGCCTAGTCCGCCTATGTCGCGGGCGGTAAGGGGCTTTTCAAGGTCGGGGGTCGGCTGTTCAAGGGGGTTGAAAGGTTTCCCTGAGTCTTCAAAACGGATTAGGGTCTTGTCATCCGTGGAAACGGAAATCAAGACGCTGCCGATCTGAGGTTTGTAGGCGTAATTGGCTATGTTCATGAAAATCTCTTCTATGGCGATGTCTATTTCATTCTGCAAATTGGAAGGGTACTTCAGGTTTACAAGTTTAGAGTTTACAAAATTTATCGTCTTTTCCAGATTTTCAAGTTTGGCTTCAACTACAAGTTCCTTCGCGTTATCTGAAACAACGGCAGGCCTGTTTATCTTCAACGCGAGCATTGTAACGTCATCATGCTGTTCCGCCCCGTCCGTGAAATTGTCAATCTCGCGCTTTATGCTGTGCAGAAGGTCCTTGGGAGTTGAATCTCCCGTTCTGTTAGCCGCGTCAAGGAGCCTTTCTTCGCCAAACATATCCATGTTATTGTTCATGGCTTCCGTTACGCCGTCGGTGTATAAATACAGAGTGTCTCCGGGTTCAAGAAAGATTCTTTCCTCTCTGTACTTTATATCCTTTAAAAACGCGAGAACCAGGCAGGGTTCCGTTTCCAGATACTCATAGCCCTTTCCCTTTTTCTTAATAAGGGGCGGATTATGCCCGGCGTTAATATAGACAAATTTCCCCGTCGGCACATTGTAAAAACCCAAAAACGAAGTAACAAACATTCCCGCTTCGTTGCTTTCGCACAGTTTTCTGTTGACAGTTTCAAAAACTGATTTCGGGGTTCTGCATGAACTGCAATTTTTTATAAGGGTCTTTGTAATAACCATAAATAACGCCGCCGGAATGCCCTTGCCGGAAACATCGGCAATTACCACCACAAGATTGTCCTTGTCTATAAAAAAGAAATCGTAAAAATCGCCGCCAACCTCTTTCGCCGGAAGCATTGAGGCGAATATATCGAATTCAGTCCTGTCGGGAAACGGCGGGAAGATACAGGGAAGCATACTCGCCTGTATTTCAGTAGCCACGCTCAGTTCAGTGCTGATACGTTCTTTCTCTGCGCGTTCGCGGGCATTTTCCTCGATGGATTTTTTTAGATCGCCTGTCATCTTGTTAAACGCCTGCGCAAGCTGGCCAAGCTCGTCCTTTGACTTTATATTTATCTGCGTGTCAAGATTGCCGAAGGCAAGGCGGGATACCTCGGATGTCAGGTGCTTTATCGGCGTGTTGATCAATCTTGAAGTCAATAAATACGCAAGGACCAACATCAACGCCGAAGCCGCCAACGCAAGCATCGAGAAAAACCTGTTCTGCCTTCTCATCTCGGAATAAATTTCGTTTTCGGGAATCTGTATTGAAAGAAGCCAGCCGTTATCCATATAGCGGTTGAAATTCAGATAAGCGACATTATCAAGCGTGAAAGAATCGGAATATATATTCCAGGGAACAGTGCTGATGGAAGCGCCGGAATAACCGTTTGTGCGCGTACTTGAGATGATAAAATCTTTTTCGGGAACGCATAATAAAATTGAACTGTTCTCCGTCGGGCTTATGCTGATCAGCTCCTTTACGACTTCTTCTATCTCCCAGTCAACCGTTGAAACGGCGATGAGCCTGCCGTTCTCAAATATGCCCGCTCCGGCGGTTGTCATCAGGCTGAATGAACCGGAATCGTCAATATATGGCCTTGTCCACGCTACCTGATACGCCGCAGAAATATTGCTTGAAAGTTCGATGTACCATGTCTTGTTGTGGTAATCGTAATCATCCAGCAGGAAGGTATCGTCCAGCCTGACCCTTCCGGTCTCTTTATCATAAAACGCGTAAAAACCGACGCGCAATTTATCCTTATTAAAGGCATAAGGCTCAAACCAAAAACCGCCTCCCACGGCAACAAGAAAACTTGTGATATACTCTACCGCCAGTTTTTTGCCCAATTCTTCCGACTGCACTTCGTAGCACAACATCCCGCCAAGCGCGTAAAAAATCGAGGCCCTCTCTATTTCGGCTATTATTTTGTTTACTTTTTCCGTTTCCAGTTCGACTGTTCTTTCAATTTCTTCAAGACGCAGCCGCCTGTAATTTGTGGTTGTATAAATTAAATTGAGGAAGAACGCGACCCCGCTAAAAACAATAAAGAATATTACGATTAACAGGATTCTTGTTCTTATTGAATGAAATTTATCCATCCGGCCTTTCCCAAATATCTTAACAGGTAACGAGCATTTCTTTCAAAGCCGCCATTCCCAAAACATTTTTTACAACTTCGGACGGGCGTTCAATATTAAACGTACCGCCGAGTTCCACAGCCTGCTTGTAGACTTTCAGGATAACCCTTATTCCTATCGAGCTGAGATACACGACCTGAGACATATTCAGTATGATTGTTTTTTGCCCTTTTTCGAGCACGCCCTCCAGTTTATCAAGGAGCGAGTCCGCGCTGTTGGAATCCACACGCCCCCTCGCCATCAGCTTGCATATTCCATTGTCAATACTTTCCGTAATTACCAAATCTTCATTTTTCATCAATATTCTCCAGAATTTTGGGGATGTAAACATTATATGTGAAGGAAGCAGGAGTTTCAAGTCAATTTCAGGCCCTATACTCTCCGCCGTCGAAGGAAACTCTGCTATTTTGAAAAAATGCCTAAATTTTTTAAAGAAACTCCATTTTAAACACCGGCTTTATACTCCAATTTTTCAACATCCGCCAAATCAGATAACCTGCCGGTAGATTTTTTATTTGACTTTACGTCCAACAAACAGTAAAATAAACCATATTTGAGGCCCACGTTGTGGTACAAGAGAGTTGTTCGGAAACTTCAGTTTCTGAACAACTTCCTTAAAAATTGCATTTTTGTAAGGCTTTAGCCTGAAAAAATGCGGACTTGTGAGGGAACCAACCATGTTCCCGAACAAGTCTAATCAAGCACAAGAAGGAGATGCCGTGCACCTGCCGAAACCCAGCCCTTTAAAGCTCGCTGTTTTTCTGCTGCTGATAGCCGCCCCGGCGGCATTCGGACCGGCACGGCTTGCGTCACATACATTTGATCATATCCCTAACGGAGAAGGCTATTATAACAACCCGCCCAGCGGCGGCAACAATGGAACCCCGCCCGGCAACGCCGGGGAAAGCGACAGCAGCCCCAGCGGCCCCAGCTATGAGGAGATAAACGAAGCAATAGCAAGAGCGGCAAGGGAATTCGCAGATTCATTAGAGATAAGCATTAACGACATACCGCAGTCAATATACAACCAAATATCATTAATGGCAATGGAAACACTAGCCAATGCCAACATGAGGGCCTCGGATGAAGGCGGGGATCCCGTCCTGATAACTACTGGAAAATACGTGCTTGAGGAACGGGACTACAGCATAGCTGGGAGCAGCTTCGGCATCAGGCGCAAATACCAGAGCGAAGAGGGAATAACCGGGAGCATGGGGGCAGGGTGGCTGTTTTCGGCAGACAGCCGGATAATGCGGGGCGTTACATCGATAGACGCCGCAAGCCTGGCTGAAATGGAAAGCACCGTAAAGCGGATACTGGAAGAATGCTATGAGCCGATAGACAAACAGTACCATGCGGCAAGGCTGATAGCGGAAGAGATATACAGCGGAATATACCTGCCCGCGCTGGCGCGGCTAGAAGAACTGCGCACGGCAAAGGGCAGTGGGGATGCGCTCAGGGCGCTGAACCGGCACAGCCGGTTCGCGGGGACGCCCGCGTACTACGAGGGTGTAGGGAACGGGAGCCTTGTACTGATAGACGAGTCGGGCTCTCCAAAAATATTCGAGCCTGCGGGGGCCGGGGCATGGGTGCCGAAGGCATATCCAGAGCGGCTGTACGAACGGCTTGAAAGCAGGGACGGCAGGGGCGCTGAGAGCACGGCGGGGNTTATTTTTTACGGGCGCGGCGGGGTAATAAAGGAATACGACGGGAACGGGTTCTTGGTAAAAGCAACAGAGCTTAACGGGGACGCGGTAGAAATAACACGGAACGGCGAAGGGAAGATAACAAGGGTACGCGGGCCGCACGGGGCGGAGTACACAGTAACGTACAGCGGGAGCCTGATAGCGGGCATAAGCGGCCCCGAAGGGACGGCAATAAGGTACGGCTACAGCGGGAACCTGCTTTCGTGGGTCCAGGATGCGGACGGGGACACGGTAAGGTACGCGTATGAAAACGGCAGGCTGAAGGAAATAATAAAGCCGGACGGGAGCGCGGTAAGGCTGGCGTACGGATTGACAAACGGCGGGGCGCAGCTGGTAACGGCGACAACGCACGAGGAAGGGGCAAGCGAGAGGTTCGACTACAACCCAGGACAGAGGACGACGGTATACACGAATCATTCAGGGGTGCAGACGCGGTACAGGTACGACGAGAAACACCGGACGGTAGAGGAAACCGGCAGCAGCGGGAGCGTAAAGACATACGGGTATAACAGCCTGGATCAGCTTCAATGGGAGAGGGCAAACGGCTTTGAGGTACGGTACAGTTATGACGGCAGGGGGAACATATCCGAGAAGGCGTACTCCGACGGGACGAGAGAAAGGCTGGAGTGGAACGGGAACGACCAGAGGACGAGGCATATAGACAGGGACGGGGTGGTAACGGAGTGGAGGTACGACGGCAGTGGGAACTGCGTTGAGATATACAGGGGAGGCGTGCGGATATTTACCGGGAGCTATGACAGCAAGAACAGGCTTGTAACGAGCCGAGAAGGTGACAGGGCGGAGATAAGATATGAGTACGACAGCCGCGATTACATAAGCGTCAGGGCAGTGATAATAAACGGACAGGAGATAAGGGAACTGTGGGAATACGACGGCCTTGGAAGGATAACAAAGTACATAGACGGGACAGGGCGCGAATGGAAATATGCGTATTTAGCCGGGGAAACGATAGAAGAAACGCCTACAAGATTGCAGAGAAGATATATTTACAATAATAGGAAAGACCTTGTAAGGATAATAGAAAGGGACATAAAGACCGGGGAACTACGGGAACTTAACATAGAATACGACAGGCGGCATCTGCCGTTAACGGTAACGGACGGGGCTGGAAATACAATAAGGAATGAATACCGCGCGGACGGGGAGATAATCAGGAGGGAACAAGGCCTGTGGTACTGGGAATATGTGTACGAAGCCGGGGGGCGGATCAGCGAAGCAACAAGGGGCAAAGAAGGGACGGAAGAAAGGCACACGGAAAGGTACGGCTACGAATGGCAGGCAAACGGGTCGCAGACGCGGACAATAACGCAGCCGGGTATAGGGAGCAGCATTTTTAGTATAAACGCGTTCGGGCAGGTAACAAACGTAACGAACGCGTTAGGTGAAACATCGGCAAGGACGGTAAACGGCGCGGGGAACGTAACAAGGGAACAGGCTGCAAGCGGCGGTTTCTACGAATACCGTTACGACTCCCTTGGAAGGCTGACGGAAGCCGGCAGGGAGAACGATAGAGGAGTACAGGCAAAGTACAACAGAGACGGCAGCGTAGCGGAAAAAACTGACAGGCTTGGCAACGTAACACGTTATATTTATGACGGGAGGGGCTTGTTATCGAGAGAAATAACTGCGCTCGGGGAAGAGAGATATTACTATGACGCGGCAGGCAGGGTAACAAGGAGTGAAACAGTTAGCCGCAATACAAGCAGCGTGTATTACACGGAATGGCGGTACAACGACAGCGAGAGAACGGTAACGGTAACCGTAGGGGGTACGTACGCACAGACGCTGTACCTTAACGCATGGGGGGAAGTAATACGGAGGATAGACGGGGAAGGGAACGAGAAGAGGTACGAATACAACGGGGCTGGCAATCCTGTAAAGGCAATAGACGGGTATGGAAATACAACAATCTACGAATGGAACGAGATAGGCAAGATAAAAAAGATAACTTATGCGGACAACGTAATAGAAGAATACGTATACGACCATCTTGGGAACCTGACTGAGATAAGGGACGTAATGGGGACGTCATGGGCAGGCGTTTACGACAGTGCCGGAAGGCTTATAAAAGAGACGGGAAGGCCGGGGATAAACAGGGAATACGGCTACGACGCGCTGAACAGGATTATTGAAGTAAGGAGCGGGGGAGCAGTAGCGGAAAGATACCGGTACACGGAAAGGGGACGTAAAGTAATATTCACGGACGGTGAAGGAAATAATTTCAGCCAGGACAAAAACGGATACGGGGAGCTTACGGTAGAAACAAACCGGCTTCAGGACAGCCAGGGGTATGCCTATGACGCGGAGGGCAGGATAATAGCCGGCACAGCGTATTCGGGTAAACAAACGAGGGTTGAATACAGGGATAGTGAAGGAATAACGATAACGACGTACTGGGACGGGACGCAGAACATAGTAGAGAGGGACAAAGCAGGAAACATAATCCGCGTAACAGGCAGTACTGGAACTATAAGGTACAGGTACGACGCAGGCGGAATGTTAATTGAGCAGAACGATGAGGGAGCGGGTGAAATAACAAGGTACGCATACAACAGGACCGGGCAGAAGTCTAGGATGGCAAGCGGCAACCGCGATGTACAGTACTACTACGGAAAGAACGGGGAACTGACATACATAAGGGACACAGGCCAGAGGCTTGAAGCACGGTATGAGTACGACAACCGTGGAAGGGAGACGAGAAGGGTGTACGGCAACGGGGTAAAGCAGGAAACGCTTTACGACCGAATAGGAAGAATAATACTTATCAAAGAAACAGACAGTCAAAACAGATTAATAAGGGCGGAAGGGTATGTGTACGACGAACAGGGAAGGCGGAGCTACAGCGTAGACGGGGAAGGGCATGTAACTAAGTACATATACAACGGCAAATCCCAACTTTCTGCGGTGTTGTACCCGTGGACGGCGGGAAAAGCAAACGCCGACAAGAAGGAAGCGGAAGAAGCGGGGCTGTACTTTACGCCGGAGAAGGGGCTGGGGCAGCGTTACACATACAGCGCGGCCGAACTTGCGCCGTTAAGGGAACTGCTGAACAGGGCGTTTCCCGGACTTGGGAATGCGCTGAGCCAGAGCCAAATGGTGTGGCTTGAAACTTATACTTACGACAGGAACGGGAACCGGGCGACAAAGACGATGCCGTGGGGGACTGTAAGGTACGATTATGACGCAGAGAACCGGCTTGTGAGGAAAGGGGACGTAATATACATCAACGATAAAGACGGGAATATCCTGACTGAGAGGGGGCTAAGGTACGAGGCGAGCTATGAATACAACGGGCAGAACCGGATGTCATATTCAGAGATAACAAGCCATGTGGACAGGACGCATACTGTAACAATGTACGCTTATGACGCATTGGGTAGGAGGACGCTGACAGAAAGCGTAACGGGGCAGACCCTGCGTACCCTTTATGACGGCAAGGGCTTTGAGGTAATCAGGGAAGGCGAGACTTTCCGTAACGGGAGCCTGACTACGAGGTACGCGGCAGGAGGCGTAACAGCGAATGGTAACGGCGTATTGCAATCTAGCCAGGCTACTGGAGAGCGTTACCGTTGGATAAGCGAGGACAGCAGCGGGAGAATAGTGAGCGAGGACGGGTACTCTGTAGAGGGGAGCCGGTACGGCGGGAGGGGAGTAACGCTGTACGGGAAGGGGGAGGCTGTGGCTGTAAGCTACAGTTCCAGTAATGGGAGCCGTTCCGCGTACCTTGGGAAAGACTTGCTTGGGAGCGTAAAGACTGCGACTACAGATACCGGGGCGGTAGAAGACAGGTACGAATATGACGCTTTTGGGACAGTGTACCAAGGCGATTTGAGCGGCGGGATGAACCTTGGGTATTTGGGCAAGCCGTACGATACGGATACGGGATTGTACAACTACGGCTTTAGGGATTACAAACCGCAGGCGGCGAGGTTTACCACCGTTGATCCGATAAGGGACGGGAACAACTGGTTCGCTTATGTCAATAACGACCCGGTGAACTGGGTTGATTTGTGGGGGTTGGAAAGCAAGGCGATTAATTTTCAAAATATTGTTGACAGAATTATTGGCAATGCTCATAGGGAAAATTTATCAACATTGGTAAATACTGATAAACTTGCAAAAATTATTTATGATGAATTAAGTAGTCTTAGTCCTGAAACAGGCGGCTATGTTAGAAATATTCGTAAAGAAGGAGTAGAGGATGAGTTGAATAGAATCAGCGTTGCATTTGGCGTAGATCTAGGACGCCAAGAAGTACGAGATATATTTAACCTAATTGGCACTCCACTTGATCAAAATAATTTACCGGATGCAGCATCGGTGGGAAATACAGTAATAGTCTTTGGCAGTATGCGGGTTAATGCCAATGGCAGGGTTATAAATGCTAATGATGCAAATTTACTTGCCCATGAGGCTATCCACACATTACGGGCAAATGCACTTGGCGGGGTAAACGCTTTTGTTATTGATTATAAGAGAAAAGACGATAACGGTAAAGACATAGAGTATTTTGAAAAAACTGCAGAAAAAGAGGCATATACTTTTGGACCGGAAAATTCAGAGGCAGTATTAAATGATTCATTAACTGAACCAATATTATATGAGTATAGGTATAGGAATTGGTATTTATGAAAAAAGTCTTTTTATTAGCATTAATAATTTTCTATACTAATGAAATACATGGGCAATATGTGTCTCATATAGAAATATTTGAGGGATTTCCACTTGAGGAAAAAGTAGAATATTTTTTTAATACATTTAAGGATGGTATATCTTATAGAAGTGTGCCCCGATATGCCTCTTTATTTTTTATTGATCATGGATATTTGGCTTTACCGTTCATGAAAGAAAGATTGGAGAATGCAAATTATTTCACCTATACAACAGAGCCAAAAGACATCACGTTAGAATTGATAGCGTATATTATAGATAGTTTTGACCTTCATTCAGATCCTAGGTATGAAGAATATATACCATATTATTATGTGTTAACAGAAGATGAAATACTATGGTTTTATAACGAATACATGCATCGTATTGACGAATATGTTCTTGCCGTTAGAGTTATTGATGAGGTAGTGTTTTGGCACAGTTATTATATTAACGGTTTGATATTGCCACAGGCTCCTGATCCCGCTGGAGAAAGTTTTGATATAGATAGATGCTACCATGCAATAGAGGTTGATTATCCATGTTTCGGTCGGAAATCAGCTCGATACTTTGGGGAAGATTTGAAACGGTACTTTGAAGAGCGGTTGGGAATTGAAGACTTAACGGTAGATTATTCTTTTTTTCACACAGAGCCTTTCCCGTACCGGTGAACGCGGTAAGGCAAAGCCAAATGAATAATATCCGTGCCTGACAAAGACCGCAAGGCGGTAACTGCGGACTTGAAGGAAATCTACCTTGCCCCGTCCGCCGGCGCCGTCGAATCGGCACTGGATCGGTTTGTCGAAAAATGGGATCAAAAATATCCGGCTATATCAAAATCTTGGCGGAGCCGGTGGAACGAGGTTATCCCGTTCATGAAATTTTCTCCTGAGATTCGCAAGGCCATTTATACAACTAACGCTATTAAGTCGTTGAATTACACGCTCCAGCGGAACCTGAAGACGCGCCAATCTTTCCCGAATGACGAAGCGGCGATGAAGCTTATTTTTATGATCCGTAATGCCTCAAAATAAAATCTAACCGAAAGGAGCGGCTGCCTCATAATAAGAATCTAACCGTAGTTAGAGGCATGAAGAACCAAAGTTGCGAGGGGC
>JGI24698J34947_10001469_pt1 | contig 12428 bp, 13 predicted proteins | sample TergutMp193P3_FD_34947 | JGI IMG/M metagenome (IMG submission 34947)
AGGATTTTTATGAACCGAGGTGAAATCTGGCTTGTTGATTTAGACCCTACTATTGGCGCTGAAATGAATAAAACCCGTCCTGCATTAATTATGAGTGATAACAAACTTGGCAAATTGCCGTTAAAAGTCATCGTTCCAATTACCGGATGGAAAGAGCATTATAGTATAGCCCCTTGGATGATAAAAATTGAACCAAATACAGACAATGGGCTTACTAAAATATCTTCAATTGACTGCTTTCAAATTAGATCGGTGTCCCAAAACCGCCTTATGGAAAAAATAGGTGAAATTACATCTGGCGAAATTAATAAAGTACAGGAAGGAATATTAAAAATTTTAGGGATATGAAATTAAACAGCCGGGGAATCTTTTTATATGTTTCCAAGATGTTGTCTTTCAAGTTATCTAAACACGCAGAGTGTTCGGACAAACGTCTCCAGTTGTATATGACGGTCTGCCAGCCCGGATAATGGCTTTGTTAAGCGGTGTAAAACCGCCTTATACAATGTATTCCTATATTAAATTTTCATTATTCTATCTCATCATCTTGCAGTGTTTTTTCATTACGCTTATTATATATAGAGTTTATGACAAATGCAACCAAAAAAGACAGTATATTTGGAAATAATAAAATCGATAAAATTGTATGAATCCCAAGAGATAGAGTGTAATCCTTTTTCAAAAAATAATCAGCAGGTAACATTGCAGCATCACCAAAAAATCCCAGAAAAAATATTTGCAATAAAATGAATGCTATGCAAGAAAATATTGTTAAATATGTTTTTTTATTGTTAACTATCGAGAATAAAATCCCTGCAATATTATACAGTAAAAACGCTATTGCCATATCTATTGAAAATAATAATAATATGAGTATAAATATAATAGCCGGCGCAAGAATATTCATTTTTTATTCGTGTTGATAACCAATAATAAATTCAATCTTATTTTGGCTTAAATCAAAAACATACAATATTTTTGATAAATTATCATTTCGATAAAGCGCAACTGCATTTGAATCTGCAAAATACATATTTTTATCAAAATCGAAAGAAATTGACCAGGGGCGGATTGCGTCTTTAGTCATTTCACTGCTCTGCATATATCCAACACTGATTTCGCGCTGTAAAATTCTTGATAACAATGCCGTTAAATTTTCATTTTGAAGCAAAGATACTTTTGCCACCAATAATAGTTTATACGACAAAAATCCATCGTCACTATTAAATCCTTCATCATGGAAAGTAAATTGTTCTACATTAAAATAATCATCGTACAACTTTGGGGAATCCCTTTCCATATATTTTCTAAAATATTCCGGGATATTATAAAAGACAATTTCTGTTTGCCCGCTTATTAAATTATGGGAAAAAAACATTTCACTGAATACGAATTCACCATCAACAACGCTTATTGTTCCTGATTTATTTACATTTGAAGTTGCACAACTAAAAATAAAAAACACCAAAACACTTAAAACCAACCAAAAATTTCTCATACAATTCCCCATAGTGTTATATTATAACATTAAATTAATAATGTCAATGGGCATTTTGCCCGTCGTGGCGGATCTCCCCCGTCACGCTGGAAGTATATTGGAGTTGACAAAATATAAAAATGACGCTAAGATAACAAGAAAGGAGAGAAAATTGATGAAAAATAGATATTTATTACTTATAGTTTCTCTGGTAACTATAGGATGCGCCGGAAATCAAAAAGCCCAAAATAATAGTATAAATTATGGTTCTTACTATTATCATCAGGAATGGTACGGTATGGCTGGAAATGAAATTATAACAACGGGTGAACTCAGAATCTTAATAAAAATATTTAATGCTTATGAGAATGGAAAAATAAAGCTGGAAATAATAAAGGATATGACGGATTACAGCCATGTAATTATGGCACAGACAACAGCGGAAAACATAGATGGAAAATATGAATTTAATTTTATAGACGGATGGGAAAATAAAGCATTTGGGTATATTATGTTTAATGATTACGGGACAATTACATTTTACATGGATTGTAATGAATACAGCGACTATGGAAGAATGATTGGAAGATTATACGGCGGAATATATGTTTTACGAAAAGGTGAAATAGAATTCAATTGAAAAAAAATCTAACGTCGCCTAACCGAAACATTGTCTAAAATCTTTTTTTCCCTCCGCGTAACTCCGTGGTTAATCTTCTTCTCTCCGTGCCCCCGCGCCTCTGTGAGATTTTTCTTAATCCGCGTACTACCGTGAAAACCCAAACACTGCCCCGATGGTGAACGACCTGCCTCCCGCGTCAAAGAGATCGTTAAAGACAAGATCGATCAAAAACTTTATTTTGCTTAAGGCGGGAATTGTTGAAAGGTCGATTCTAAAGCCTGTGTTCAGTATGCCCCGGTACCATGACGGGCCAGTGCCGTGATACAAATTGTTCGGCCATGAATTGTCGCTGTAGCTGAAATTGGCGAAGTCGATGATCCAGTGAACAGCGTCTCCAAAAACATCGGGGAACAGGATAAGATCAAAACCCATTCCAAAATCAACATCGCTGTTGTTTTTAAAACGGCCTGTGTAAAATGTTTTTCCAAAGACAATGGTTGTCTGTGCGCTCATGTTGAAAAAAGCGCCGGTGTATGTGATTGCCAAATACGGCTGATATGCGTTGTAGTCGTGCTCATCGTCGTTGGTAATGTTTATAAGCTGTACGTTTCCGCCGACAGCGATGGCGGGGTTTCCAGAATTGCCGGTGTTTGTCGGCAGTCTGAACTTTATCCCGAACATAAGATCGTCGTTCTTTTGCTCCCCGGCAAAATTATTTATTGCGGGCTGAAAATCAAAAATCGCGGATAATTCCACCCACTTGAAAAGGCTTGCCGTAACGGCGGGAACATGGGCAATTCCGGTGTTGTTGTTGATGATCGCCCTGTACCCCAAGTCCAGCCCGAAATTGCCTGAGTTTTCCCACCCGATGTGCCCCGAAGGGATGGAATAAAGCCCGGTAGAGCCGTTCATGCTCTGCCCGTTAAGAGTTGAAACCTGCGCCGTAACGGAAGGAATGTTGAACATACAGGCGGACAGAAGACAGGCTGACGCGAAAAGTTTTTTCATGAGTACTCCTGTAACTATAATCGGCGTGAAATTATGCTAAATGAATAGGCTAATGCGAATGCATTAAATGCGAACGCATTAAATGCGGGTGTATTATGATGAGGACACGCCAAGCAGGCGGTTTAATTCTTCAAAGACTTCGCCAAGGTCGTCAAAATGAAGAACCGCCCTGCTGTCAAGGGGAGTGGGCATATTGTTTATAATAACGATCTTTCCTCCGCAACGGAGTGTGTAATTCGGCATTGAAGCGGCGGGCTGGACTGTCAAACTTGTTCCCAAAACAAGCATTAAATCCGCTTGCTGTGATTCGCCTACCGCTTCCCTCAAGGCATCCGACGGAAGGCTCTCCCCAAAAAAAGTGATGGCCGGTTTCAGCACTTTACCGCATATCGGGCATTTGGGCATATCCCCCCTGTGCACCGCTTCGGCGGCTTCTTCAAAACTTACGCGAACCCCCGAACAGTGCAGGCAGTAGTGAATCTTCGGCGATCCGTGAATCTCAATTACATTTTTACTCCCGCCCTTCTGGTGCAGGAGATCGATGTTCTGGGTAATCAACGCTTTTAGAAACCCGCGCTTTTCAAGTTCCCCCAGCACGGTGTGAACAATAGAGGCTTCCTTTTCATCAATGTTGTAAATAAAAGAGCCCGCCTTAGCGTAATAAAAAGACGGGTCTTTCATAAAGTAATCAATATCGAAAATCTTTTCCGCGTCCATGTCGTTGTACAGGCCGTTCTTCCCGCGAAAATCACGAATCCCCGAAAGCGTACTAACGCCCGCTCCGGTCATTGCCACAAGATGTTTGGCTCCCTTAATCAGGGCAAAAAGTTTTTCGATGTTCTCTTTTTTTTCCATAGACAGCACAAGTATAAAATATTTCCGGCAAAAGGTAAACTAGACTTGTTCAGAAACTGAAGTTTCCGAACAACTCTATTGAGCGTCTGCAAACTTGAACATCTTTTTTTTTTAAGAGATAATGAGTCATGGAAATTATCAAACTGGCGGGTATTGGGCTTATACTGGGCATGATAACCGTGATCCCCGGGCTTTCGGTTGGAACGATGGCGGTTGTGCTTAATGTGTATGATCGTTTGATAGGAATCATCACGCCCAATATTAAAAAGATTTTTGCCGCGTGGAAGTTTTGGCTGCCCCTCGTGCTTGGCGGAGTTGCCGGGCTCATATTCTTCAGTAAAGTTGTTACCATCCTGTATGAAAACTTCGAGTTTCCAACTGTCTGGTTCTTCATCGGCGTTATCGCCGGAAGCATCCCTTTGGTTTACAGCAGGGTAAAGCAGGAGTCTTCTTCCCTTCCTTCACTGCCTTCCGCGATCTGCGCCGTGATTGCTCTGGCGGTAATGGTCGTTATGCGCATTTTCAGGCCGGAAGAGGGGACAACCGTTTACACCGAACTTACTCCTGAGCTTTTCGGGTTGCTGACATTGGGCGGTTTTCTTGCCGCGATAGCGATGATCATCCCCGGCATTTCAGGCGCGTTCCTGCTCCTAATCGCCGGAATGTACCGGACGGTGCTTCAGTCTGTTTCCGATTTGAACATCCCGCTGTTAGTACCCGTGATAATCGGCGCGCTTGCGGGGCTTTTAATCGGAGCGGCGTTAGTCCGTTTCCTTCTGTCAAAAGTCCCCAGAGAAACCTACGGCGCAGTTTTGGGACTTGTAGCGGGCTCCGTCATTGTCCTGTTTCCCGGCGGGTTTGGAGAGGGAAACATGGTAATTTTCTCAGTGTTGAGTTTGCTCATCGGCTTCGCGGTTTCCCTCTTCATGGGAAGGCAGAAAATTAGCGGCTAACAAAACAAGTTATTGCTCTCCAAGCTGAGAAAGCGGGATGGGCTTGGGACTGTCGTTCTGCCCTTCAACCTTTGCCAGTTCTTCAAGAAGCTCTTTTCCACGGCGGGAAAGTTTTTCTGGGATTTGCACCATCAGTTTTATGTAGAGGTTGCCGTGCCCGCTTCCCGAGGGAACTCCCTCCTCGCGGATACGGAGCATTTTTCCGTTCTGGATACCGGCTGGCACTTTCACCTTGATTGTTTTGTTGTCAAGAGTCGTTACGTGAATATCCGCGCCGAGAGCGGCCTGGCTTACAGAAATGGGAACGGCGCAGTAAAGGTCTGTGCCCTGCCTTTCAAAGTACTCATGGGGCTTTATCCTGATGAAGACGTACAGATCGCCGGGAGGCCCGCCGTTGGAACCGGCATCGCCCTGTTTGGAAAGCACCACCCGTTTTCCGTTTTCTATTCCGGCAGGGATAGTTACCATGAGCTTCTGCCGTTTCTTCTGGGTTCCCGTTCCCCCGCAGTCCTTGCAGGGCTTTTCGATTACATAGCCTTCCCCGTGGCAATTATGACAGGTTGTGGCTACCGAGAAAAATCCCTGGCTGTGCCGTACCTGACCTGAGCCTCGGCAGACCGTGCAGGTTTTTTTGCCGCCCCCTTCAGACGAGCCTGAACCCTTGCACGTAACGCACGATTCGTTATGTGAATATTGAATTTCCACTTTTGTGCCGAAAACGGCTTCCTTAAACGGAATTTCAATATCGTAGCGGAGATTGGCTCCCTGCCTGACCCCGCCTCCCGACGTGCCCCTGCGAAATCCTCCTCCGCCAAAGAAGGTGTCAAAAATGTTGCCGAAGCCTCCCTCGCCGAAAATATCCTCAAAACCCCGGAACACATCTGAATAACCGCCCTGTCCGCCCATGCCCTCAACACCGGCAAAGCCGAACTGATCATAAGCGGCTTTTTTCTGATCGTCTGCGAGAATCTCGTAAGCCTCGGTCGCTTCCTTGAACTTTTCCTCGGCGTCTTTGTTACCGGGGTTTTTGTCCGGGTGGTACTGAATGGCGAGTTTTCGATAAGCCTTCTTTATATCATCCTTGGAGGCACTTTTCTCTACCCCCAACACTTCGTAATAATCACGTTTTGCCATTTTTATGGGGAGTGGGGAGTGAGGAGTGGGGAGTGGGGAGCGTCGTTCGTAACCTGAGCGTATATTTAACTAATTACGCTTTCAAACAGCAATCCCTACTCCCTACTCCCTGCTCCCTTTCCTCTACCTCCTAATTCTCGTCTACCACTTCATAATCAGCGTCTTCGGCGCTCCTGGTGTTTTCACCGCCTGAGTTGGAGCCTCCCATGTTGGGATTAAAACCGCCTCCCATGTCTGGACCCTGACCCGCGCCGGGACCGCCCTGTTGTCCGCCTGCTCCCTGCTGTTTGTAGATTTCTTCGGCGATCTTGTAGGACACCTGCTTGAGAGCCTCGGTCTTATCTTTGATGGACTGAATGTCCCCGCCTTCAAGGGCCTTGCGCAAATCGGCGATGGCTTCCTCGGTTTTGGATTTATCCGCCGCGCTTACCTTGTCGCCCAAATCCTTGATGTTCTTCTCGGTGCTGTAGATCATCGTGTCGGCTTCGTTGCGAACCTCGGCTTTTTCACGCTCTTTTTTATCTTCCTCGGCGTGGAGTTCCGCTTCTTTTACCATGCGGTCAATGTCGGAATCGCTCAAGCCCGACGAGCTTTCAATTCGTATCTTCTGCTCCTTGCCTGTGCCGAGGTCTTTCGCGCTGACATGGACAATGCCGTTCGCGTCAATGTCGAAGGTAACTTCGATCTGCGGGACTCCGCGCGGAGCGGGAGGAATGCCGACAAGATCGAATCGGCCAAGCACGCGGTTCTGGCTTGCCATTTCGCGCTCGCCCTGCAAAACCTGAATAGAGACGGCGGTTTGTCCGTCTGCGGCGGTGGAGAAAATCTGGCTCTTGCGTGTGGGGATCGTTGTGTTACGCGTAATGAGTTTTGTCATAACACCGCCGAGAGTTTCAATACCGAGCGAGAGGGGAGTTACGTCTAACAGAAGCACGTCTTTTACATCACCGCCGAGGATACCGCCCTGAATTGCCGCGCCTACCGCGACAGCCTCATCGGGGTTTACGCCCTTGTTGGGCTCTTTCTTGAACAGGTCTTTTACAATCTGCTGAACCGCCGGAATGCGGGTTGAACCGCCGACAAGGATAACCTCGTCAATTTGCTCGGCTGTAAGCCCCGCATCTGAAAGAGCTTTTTTGCAGGGGTCTTTGGAACGCTCAAGAAGGTCCTGCACCATCTGTTCAAACTTTGCCCTTGTAAGGGACTTTTGCAGATGCTTGGGACCGCTCTGGTCGGCGGTGATAAAGGGCAGGTTGATTTCCGTGGTCTGCATGGCGGATAACTCGATCTTTGCCTTTTCAGCCGCTTCGCGTAACCGCTGTAGGGCCATGCGATCCTGACCGAGATCGATTCCTGTGTCCTTTTTAAATTCAGCGATAAGCCATTCCATGACACGGCGGTCAAAATCATCTCCGCCCAGGTGGGTGTCGCCGTTAGTTGATTTTACCTCAAAAACGCCGTCGCCCAGTTCCAGAATGGAAATGTCGAAAGTACCTCCGCCAAGATCGTAAACGGCGATATGTTTGTCTTTTTTCGAGTCTTTGTTAAAACCGAAGGCAAGAGAGGCGGCGGTCGGCTCATTGATGATTCTCTTGACATCAAGGCCGGCGATTTTGCCAGCATCCTTTGTAGCCTGCCTCTGCGCGTCGTTGAAATACGCGGGAACGGTAATTACCGCTTCGGTGACAGTTTCCCCAAGGTAGTCCTCGGCGGTTTTTTTCATCTTCTGCAAAACGAAGGCGGAAATTTCCTGCGGGGAATATTTTTTCCCGTCAATATCCACACGCACATCGTCGCCCTGTTCTGTTACGTGATACGGAACCAGTTTCATTTCGTTGGCAACTTCCGAAAAGCGCCGTCCCATGAAACGCTTGATCGAGTAAACGGTATTTTCCGGATTGGTGATCATCTGGTTTTTCGCCGGAGCGCCGACAATACGCTCGCCCTTGTTGGTAAAACCGACAATGGACGGGGTAGTGCGCCCTCCTTCGGAATTCTGAATAACTACCGGCTCACCGCCTTCAAGAACAGCCACGCATGAATTGGTGGTTCCCAAATCGATACCAATTATCTTTCCCATGATTTTCAACTCCTATTTTAAGCGGTGTATTCACCGCTGATTTTCAATCGAACATTAACACAACGTGTTAATGAAATCTCCTTCCTTATTAAAAATATATCCAAATTTATAGGGAGTGGGGAGCGAGGTTTGAAGGCGCAATAACTTGCCAAAACGCTCAGACCGCGAACAACAATCCCTATTCCCCATTCCCTACTCCCTGCTCCCTGAATCTTCAGGCATCAAAACTTTCACCTTCGCCGCCCGGATCACCCTGTCTTTCAAGAGATAACCTTTTACAAAATCTTCCTGCACCACGGCCTCGTTCGCCTGCGGGGACTTTTCCATCATCACGGCTTCGTGAATGTTTGGATCAAACGGCTCCCCGGCGGAAATGAAACGCTTAAGACCCCACTTTGCCTCAAGCTGGCCTGTCAGACGCTTTTCAATCATTTTAGCACCTTCAAGGAAAGCTGTTAAGTCCGAAGAACTTTCCCCCGCCTGAATTGCCCGCTCAAGATCGTCGATTACCGGAATAATGTCCAAAAGCAGGCTCTGGTTGGCATAGTCAATCGCGCTCTGCTTTTCCTGATTCATCCGTTTGCGGAAATTCTCAAAATCGGCGGCTTTCCGAAGAAGCTGATCGCGGGTTTCCGCCAACTGGGTTTCCAACTCGGTGATTTTTTCCTCAGGGGTGAGCGTAGGAGCGGTTTCCTGCCCCTTTTCCGGGGCTTGCCCCGAGGCATTTTCTCCCTCTGCGCCCGTCTCGGGAACATTGCCTTCCGCCTGGGCATGGGTATTTTCCGGCTCTGTATTTTCAGAATTGGCGTTATTTTTTGACATAGAAACTTCCTGGTTACGTTTTATAATCTTTTTCCCTATCTGAAAAATACTAAAATAAAGCGTTTGGGTCAAGGAATTTTAAGGGAAATTTGGATGAAATTGCGGGAAAATGCCCCTTACGCCATCCCTTAATTTCCCGCGTCCGGCAAACCGTCTTTGGCGGTACAACCGCAGGAACACCCTGCGCATTTTCCCTTGCGCTTATCCCTGACAATTTTCAGGATAATTCCCGCAACAACGCCAAGTAAAATCAAGCCGATCAAAATCGTTCCCATTTTTATCCTCCCGCCTTTTGCGGTTTCCCCGCCGGACGAAACAGCAGATAGAAAAAACCTGCCGTAATCAGAAACGCCGTGACGGTTCCAACTCCAAATCTACCGGAGAACAGCATTCCAAATTGATAGATGCACAGCGACACTATATAGGCAAGCCCGCACTGATAGCCGATTGCCGCCCAGAACCACTTCATGTTGTTCATTTCCCTTTTAATCGCGCCCATCGCGGCAACGCAGGGAGCGCACAACAGGTTGAACATTAAAAATGAATACGCGCCCAGCGTGGTGAAACTTGCGGCGAGCAGGTTCCACATCTCTGAACCGCCTTGGGCAATGCTGTCGGCGGATTCGGCAAAACCGTACAGGATGCCGAAGGTTCCCACCACGTTTTCTTTCGCGACAAGTCCCGTAAGAGCGGCGACCGAGGCTTGCCAGCTTCCCCATCCAAGAGGCGTAAAGATTGGAGCGATAAGTCCGCCAAGCAGAGCCAACACGCTCCTGTTCATTTCAACCATGCCGAAGCCGTTTTCTCCCCATCCAAAGTTGGAGGCGAACCAGACGAATATGGCCGCCAGCAGAATGATCGTTCCGGCTTTTTTTATGAAAGACCAACCGCGCTCCCACATACTGCGCAGAATGTTTAACACTGTCGGCCAGTGATAGGCGGGAAGTTCCATGACAAAGGGAGCGACATCGCCCGCGAACATCTTCGTCTTTTTCAAAATTACGCCGGAACTGATAATCGCGGCAATTCCGGCAAAGTACGCGCTTGGAGCTACCCACCACGCTCCGCCGAAAAGAGCGCCCGCAATTAGAGCGATAACCGGCAGTTTTGCCGAGCAGGGGATGAAAGTGGTAGTCATGATCGTCATTTTACGGTCGCGGTCGTTTTCGATTGTCCGCGATGCCATGATGCCGGGAACACCGCAACCCGTTCCAATCAGGATCGGGATGAAGGATTTGCCCGACAACCCGAAACGGCGGAAGATTCTATCCATAATAAAGGCGATACGCGCCATGTAACCGCAGGCTTCCAGAAACGCGAGGAAGATAAAGAGGATGAACATTTGAGGCACAAAACCAAGCACCGCGCCGACCCCGGCGACAATTCCGTCTACAATCAAACTTTGAAGCCAGACGGCGCAGTTTACCGCTTCCAGAGCATTGCTCAAAAGAACAGGCACGCCGGGAACCCATGCGCCGAAAAAACTCCAGCCTTCGCCGAACACGCCGTTATTCGCCCATTCGGTAGCAAGAGCGCCGACAGTCGTAACGGAAACAAAGTAGACGATGAACATGACCAGCGCGAAAATCGGCAACGCCAGAATTCGATTAGTAACGATCTTGTCAATTTTATCCGAGACGGACAGCTTCCCCTTGTTCTTGATCTTCACGCAGTCCTTGATAATGGTGTCGATATAGGTGTAACGTTCGGCGGTGATAATGCTTTCGCTGTCGTCTTCAAGCTCCGATTCCCTGCGCTTGATGTCCTGATCAATATGCTCAACCTGTTCGGGCTTAAGCCCAAGTTTTTCAATTATTTTTTGATCACGTTCAAAAAGTTTAACGGCGAAAAAACGCTGTTGTTCCTGAGGAAGATTGTGAAGCACCCTCTCTTCGATGTGCGCAAGCGTATGTTCCACACCTCCTGAAAAGCTGTGCTGAGGTACGGTCTTCGTTCCGCTTGCCGCCTTGACCGCCGCCTCCGCAGCTTCGCCAATGCCGCTGCCCTTTAGAGCGGAAATTTCCACCACATGACAGCCCAGCTCTTTTGCAAGACGGGCGGTGTCAATTTTATCCCCGCTTTTTTTCACAATGTCCATCATGTTGATAGCGATGACAACGGGAATGCCAAGCTCGGTGAGTTGTGTGGTAAGAAACAGATTGCGCTCCAGATTTGTGCCGTCTATAATGTTGAGAATTGCCTCGGGGCGTTCGTCGATTAAATAGTTGCGCGTAACTACTTCTTCCAGCGAATACGGCGAAAGCGAGTAGATGCCGGGCAGATCCGTAACCGTTACATCGTTGTAACCTTTCAGCTTGCCCTCTTTTTTTTCAACCGTAACGCCCGGCCAGTTTCCGACAAACTGATTCGAGCCGGTAAGCGCGTTAAATAAAGTTGTCTTTCCGCTGTTTGGGTTTCCCGCAATGGCGATTTTGATGGCCATATTTTCCTCCTACATAAACAGGCTTTTTCAAAACTTCAGTTTTTGAAAAAGCAACTTTAAAATTTTGGGAAAAACCTGATTTTTAGCCGGTTTTTCTAGAGCCATTTTCAGAACTAACCGAGTTCTGAAAATGGCTCAACTTCGATGGACTGTGCATCTTCTTTCCGCAGGGAAAGTTCGTATCCGCGCACCGTAACTTCCACAGGATCGCCGAGCGGGGCAACCTTGCGTACAAAAACTTCCGCGCCCTTTGTAATGCCCATCTCCATGATACGGCGTTTCACCGGGCCCTCGCCCCCGATTTTTACCACCCGCACGGTAGCTCCGGGTTTTGTTTCTTTCAACGTTTGCATATCGTCTCCTTACATTCAAACCATAATTTTTGACGCCATTTCACGGCTGATAGCCACACGGGATTCCTTGATGCTTACGATCACGTTTCCACTGATCTCGGAAATAATTTTAACGTGCGAACCGGGAACAAAACCGAGATTTGCCAAAAACTGCCGTATTTCCTCTTTGCCGCCCACTTTCTTTATGGAGTTTTCCTCTCCGTTTCTTACCATAGATAAAGGCATCACAATCCACGCTCCTGTTCAATTCCTGCTGTAAAACTTGGTTAACCTCCAACGCCGGCAAAGCGGTTAGAGTTAACTAACTATTAAGTTAGCCTATCCTAACTTTTTTGTCAAGAGTTTTTGAAATTTTTTTACGATTTTTTTTATTCGCAAGCGGGTTTAATACCCCGTCGCTCTGCGCTAAACTTGACCCACAATCTAAAAATCTCCAGGGCGGGTGCAAAGCTCTTCCTGGGGCTAAACGGCTGTGGCCTTTATCTACGCACACTTTGGTGTGGCCTTTTTTGAATCCACACCGCAGACGCCCCAGAAAGAGCTTTGCTCAACCTGAATGGACTGTGCATCCTCTTTCCGCAGGGAAAGTTCGTATCCGCGCACCGTAACTTCCACAGGATCGCCGAGCGGGGCAACCTTGCGGACATAGATCTCCGCGCCCTTTGTAATGCCCATCTCCAT
>JGI24698J34947_10001470_pt1 | contig 12425 bp, 5 predicted proteins | sample TergutMp193P3_FD_34947 | JGI IMG/M metagenome (IMG submission 34947)
TCGAGCCAGTAGATGTTTTCCATTGTGTCGTCAGGATACTGGTTGTAGTGTATGTGGAAGAGCCTGTAAAACTGTTCCTTGTAGGTAACAAAATACCCGTTTGCGGGAATGGCAGCCGACAGTAAAACGAGGATGGAAACTATTTTAAAAACCTTTTTCACTATGTACTGAATATCGGCATTTGTGAGATTACGCTCCATACTTCTTCGGCAACTTCCCGCGCGTTTTTTGAAGCGTCTATTATCCGCACTTTCGCTCCGGCGGCGCGGTATGCCTCTAAAAGGGAACTGTACTTTTCGCGCACCCTTTTCTGAAAATCAAAGTGTTCATAGATTTCAAGAGAGCCGCGTCCCTTCACCCTGCCCAGAGCCGTTTCAGGGTCTATGTCAAGAAAAATGGTCAGTTCGGGAGCGGGGAAGCGCGAGTTAAGGGCCCGGGGCAGTTCGTCTCCGCACTCAATGCCCTGATAAACCAGCGAGGACAGCGCGTACCTGTCGCTGACGGCGAGACAGCCTTTTTTAATATGCGCCAGAATGCCGTCCGCTCCGTGCAAGTGCTCGTTACGGTCGGCGGCGAAAAGCAGGCACAGGGTTTCCGGCTCAAGCGATATTTCCTTTCTTAAAACGCGCCGGATAAAAAGACCGATTTGGCCATCCGTGGGCTCGAAAGTCGGAAAAAAGACGGGTTTTTTTAAGGTTTTTAACCGTTCGCCAAGCATTGATAACTGAGTAGTCGTTCCGCTCCCGTCTCCGCCCTCAAGGACTGCGAAATTGTTTATAATTTCCATTCAACTCAAGCTAACATAAACCGTAAAAAAGCGCAAGAAAGCTGTCAACAAAGCTAAATTTACGGATAATTTCGTTATATTAGGGTACTTTATGTGTTATTTTTGCCGGAAAAGTGTTATAATAATAGCAGGAAAAAATAAAAGAAGCAGTTCCAAACCTAGGCGGATTGGAAACAGCTCAAATTCAGGATACAAGCTTGTCAATTTTTATTGAAAAAAACGGGAAAAAAATCCTTCCCCGTTCAATTTATATAAAAATCCTCGTTTTTGCGGGTCTTATCTGCGCGTCCGCCGTTCTGATGCGGCCTGTACAATCAACTGTCAGTCAGGCGATGCACAATATCCGCGCAAATTTTCTGGAGAAAATTGAAAATCAGATAGGTATGGAAATTCGTTATTCCGCGATCCGTCCGGCCCTTTTTGGCTCCTTTGACATAAGAAACGTCAGCTTGATAAAGAATGAAAACAGCTTTCTTTCCGTTAATCGCGCGAGACTGTATTTTTCCATACCAGAATTTATTTTCAAAAAGAAATTCGCCGTCCATACAATTCAAATCGATCATCCTGTACTCTATATGGATTATGAAAAAGACAAGGATACATTTGAACTTCTTTCATCTATGCTTAAAAATAACGAACAGGCAAACAGTGATTTTTTTCAGCAGATAGCGGAATTTCTGCCTAAGGAAGCGGATTACAAAATACGAAACTTTTCCATGTTTTTCTCCGGCGAAGAGACAATGTTTGACGTGCAGTACATGGACGCCGATATACGCTGGAATGGAGAAAAAATTATCATTGGCGGAAAATTCAACGGCGAAGCCGGATATTCGCGTTTTTTGGCAAGGACAGCAGTAGACATCAGCGGCGAGTATTCGCCGGATTTGCGGGAAGGGACGGCAAATGTATTGTTTTCAGGTCTTTCGTTCTTGGAGCAGGAATTTAAAAAGCCAGAGGCTCCTTTTTTGCCGCAGGCTTCAAACGGCGGAAGCTCAAAAACGATCTTCACCTTACGTTCCTCAAAAATATCAATTTCATTCAATGAAGACTCTGTCAGTCTGGCTCCGCCGCCTAACGGCTCTTTTTCTTACGAGTTTAACAGTGATCTTAAAACAGGCGGAATTGACGCGCGTCTTGATTTAAGCAATTATGTTATAAACGATTACGTGATCTTTTCCGATAACTGGAAAAAATTCAACCATCTTTTTAATATAGCTATAACGGGCAGTTCTTCCTTAAAATACGAAAAGGGCAGTTCTCTGGAATACGCGGTAAACCTTACGGGCGGAGAGTTTTCAGGAACCGCCGGATCAGAAACAGATGAAATAACGGATTCTTTTGCCATCAGTGTTTACGGCAGCGATGAACGCATTTCCGCAGACGAATTCCGCCTCAGCGCGTCTCCCGGTACGGCAAAGGCAGGGCTTTTTCAGGGGATTTTAAGCTATCAGGGCAGTCTTGAATTAGATCCGTTTCTGCCTTCCGGGAATATTTCCGTATCAAAGTTCAGCCTTAACGGTAAAAAAGATATCGACGCTTATTTCGATATAAAATCTGACGAAAGGGAAATAAGCATAACAGGCGACAGTATTAAAGCGGGACAGGTTTCCTTTGTAAATCCTGATGTGCGTCTGTACCTTCAGGACAAGTATATTGGCATAACGGCGGCCGTTGACAGCGAAAACGATGGAACGGTGTATTTGGACGCGATTCTTAACAAAGACCCGCTCCAGCTTGAAGCTACGCTTTCAATTGCTTCTTTATCCATAATGGATCTCGCGGAAGCAATCCGGCCCTTCGTTTATTTTATCAATATTCCCTACACAAACCTTGATTTCATTCAGGATATAACGCTTGATACTGAAATTTTCTTCCTGACTGATTTTAAAAACATTGTATATAACGCCCCGTACACCGTAATTAAAACGTCAGATAACGAAGGCTTCCTTTCCCTGTCAGGTACGGATCGTCAGGTAACGCTGAACGAAGGGGTTTTTAACCTGAACGATGATGAATTTCTGGTTTCCGCGCAGTTTAATTTTTCAAATTCTTCCGATTTAATTTTTCTGCTTGACGCAAGTTATCTTGATCTTTCATGGCATGTCGAAGGACAGATTCTGGACAACACTACGCTTATTATCCGCGATCCTAACGGCCTTAATGTATACGGTTTTATTTCAAATACAGGTTCAACCTCGGGTTACATTGAGTGTATGGATTTTCCGGTTCCGGTAAATGGAAATCAGTCATACCTGAACCTTTACATCACCATGCGCTACGATTCGCCTGATTTCTGGTATCTTGACGTTGCCCATCTTGAAATACAGGATCTGCGGCCGCTTAACAGATCGGATTATTTCAGAATTTCAGGCGTTGCCGATCAGGACGGCGCGAATTTCAATGAAATAATTTACAGCGACGCTATAGGAATCCTCTCGGGCAGCGCGGATTTTGCCTGGGACAGCGATCTTTCATATCTTCAGTTTTCAATAAATATGACGGACGGAGGAAAATACGGGGAGTTATACCTTGTTGAAGGCGGTGTAAGAAACGATCATATTGATATCAGCGCGTATGTGTCTGAAATGCACCTTGAAAGGTTTATAAGCGGAAGCGGAACGGTATTGATAAGCGCCGACGCGCTGATCGCCTGGGATTCAGTAGATTCTTTTGACGCGCAGATTAACCTTTCCTCGCTGTATGCCAGGACGCAGGAAAGCGTAATTACAGCTTCAGGCAGCGCCTCTCTTACAGACGAAGAAATTTTAATGACCAATATAAGATTTGACTTCATGGGCGTAAAATCGGCCATGCCCTTATTGCAGCTTAACCGCGAAGAAGGCGTCGTGAGAACAAACGTGAATATTCAGGGTAATATTGACAAAATTAACAGGTGGATTGAGGGAAATGTTGATTTAAACGCGGATTTTGAGCGCATAGATTCGTGGCTTGACATAAGAAAGGCGCTGAATTCAATTGACGGTACGCTTAGAGTTGCGGATATCCAATACGGCGATATGAAGCAGGATGAGTTTGTTTTTGTTTTTTCAAATGACAGCGGAAACGTTTCCTTTTCCGGCGGAGAAAGGAACATGATACGGTTTGATATGGACAGCGACGGCAATTTTTTCGCCGGTCTTTCCGCGCCGGTTCCCATTGTGGGGACTGTTGCGGGAGTGTATAAAAACGGCGTTTTTGACGCCTATTGCAACAACTTTTTTATTGATCTGCCTCTGTTATATAAATTGTCGGCCAATGAGGATAACTTTAGTATTAACGGAGGTTATATAACCGGAAATCTGAATATCCGCGGCCCTTTGTTCAATCCAGAATTTTTTGGCGAGGGCAAGGGTTCGTCTCTTCGATTACATGTACCGTCCTTTATACCCGAAGATATAAGACCCGCTCCTTTTAACATTGTCGCGGAAGGATATGAGTTCTCCTTCGGCCCTGTCCCGGCAATAACGGGTTATGGAGGAGGAAATGTAACAGGATGGATGCGTTTTGAAAAATGGGGCCCTAAAAATATCGACCTTGATATTGATGTCCCGGTTCAGAGTCCTATTCCGTATAATCTTAACATAACAGGTTTTCTGGCAAAAGGAAGCGCGGCGGGAAAACTTGACATAATAATAGACATTAATAATTCTGTAATAGAATTAATTGGAAATCTTTTTACCAACGATACTGAAATGGGCCTTAATATGGACGAAATAATGGCGCGTTCCGACAGCGAATCACATTCAGGCGCAAGGTTCAATTCCATAGTAAGCATATCTGTAACGGCAGGCTCAATGGTGGAATTCATCTGGCCGAATACAAACAGCCCCATTTTAAGAGCCAATCCTGAAATGGGAACCGTATTCAGAGTTTCCGCAGACACGCAGACCGGCCAGTATTCCATGAACAGCGATATAAAGATCCGTTCCGGCGAGCTGTATTACTTTGACCGCAGTTTTTACATTCGCGAAGGAAGCATGGTTTTCAGGGAAAGCGAAAAGCAGTTTTCTCCCCATATAAGCGCAAGGGCGGAAATCAGGGATCGTACAGACGCGGGTCCTGTAACAATAACGATGGTAATAGAAAATGAGCCCTTGTTCAGTTTTGTACCCCGTTTTGAGACATCGCCGAGCCTTACACAGCTTGAAATTTATTCAATTCTGGGGCAGAATCTTAACAGTATACAGGGTAATGAAAACGCCGATGCCGCTCAGCGTTTTATACTTACCTCCACAACCGATCTTTTAACTCAATTTGTTGCCAGTTCGGATGCTTTTTCCCAGTTTGTTTTTTTGCGGCAGTTTGAACGTCAAATAAGGAATTTCCTGCATTTGGATATGTTCAGCGTTAGAACAAGACTTCTGCAAAATGCGGTCGTTTTGGGCGCGGCGGAACTGGGGCAAACCCCTGTTGACAGGAGCCGCGTAGGTAACTATTTTGATAATACAACTGTTTTTATAGGTAAGTACATAGGCCAGGATATGTTCATACAGGGTATGCTTACCATGAAGTATGATGAAAACAGCGCTGTTTTTGGCGGTATAAGATTTGAACCGGATATTGGAATCGAACTGCAAAGTCCGTATTTTAGTATTCGTTGGGATTTTTTCCCATATCACCCTGAAAACTGGTGGGTGAACGATAATTCAATTACTCTAAGCTGGAGTAAATCGTTTTAGGAGTTTTGATGAAATTTAGAGTTTTTGCATTTTTATTGTTCATACAGGCAGTTTTGGGCTTTTCACAGCAGGATTCCCGGACAGAGGGAGAATGGTATCAGGGAAAACCTATACGTGAAATCGTTTTTTCAGGGTTAAGAAACATTTCGCCTTCGGAACTGGAAGCGCTGATGAATCCCTACAAGGGCCGGATTTTTGACGATAATGTTTTCTGGGAAATACAGGGCAAGCTTTACGCTTTGGAATATTTTGAACGTATAGAACCGAGTACCCATCCGGCGGATGCCTCCGCCAGCGCGGTTATTATACAGTTTAACGTGGTAGAAAGGCCGATTATCAGCAGGATCATTTTTTCGGGAAATTCGGGCATTAGAAGAGCCGAACTTCTGGAAGTAGTCAGCATCAAAGTCAGCGATATTTATAATCAGGCCAAAATCAGAGTCGATGTTGACGCTATCATAAATAAATACATCGAAAAAGGCTATCCAAACGCGACGGTTACCGTGACTGAAAACAGAACGGGCGAATCAAATGTTACGGTTATTTTTAACATAACGGAACGCGATAAAATTACCATATCAAGAATTGAATTTCTGGGCAACACAAGATTTACAGGTAACGTTCTGCGGGGACAGCTTTCGCTGAAAGCCAAAACCCTTATCAATGACGGCGCTTTTCAGGAATCGAAACTTCTTGCCGACAGGGAAACCATTACAAGGTATTACAACGATCGCGGCTATATAGACGCCTTTGTAAGGGACGTTACCCGCACATTTACTACCGATGAAAAAGGCACAAATCTTGTCCTTACCTTCATGATTGAGGAAGGAAGCGAGTTCAGATTTGGCGGAATAACATTCGAGGGAAACACTATTTTTTCTACCGAACAGCTTCAAAGGCTTATAACGTCCAAAGTAGGCGATATTGTCAATCATACCCGGCTGGAAATGGATATGCAGCGCGTCGCCGATCTTTACTTTGAAAACGGTTATATCTTCAATACAATAATGAGAACTCCTGATAAAAATTACCAGACAAACGAACTTACATATAAAATTACAATTCAGGAACAGGGAAGAGCCTACATAGAAAATATAATCATCATAGGAAATGAAAAAACAAAACTTGAGGTAATTTTAAGGGAAATTCCCCTTGAGCCGGGAGATGTTTTTTCAAAAACCAAGATTATGGAAGCTATGAGAAACCTTTATAACCTTCAGTATTTTTCCGTGATCATACCCGAAACTCTGCAGGGAAGCGCGGAAAACCTGATGGATCTTATTATTACCGTAGAAGAGCAGATGACTTCCGATATTCAATTCGGCATTACCTTTTCGGGAACAGCGGACCCTGACGTGTGGCCTATATCGGGAGTTTTAAAATGGAAAGATCGCAATATCGGCGGAAGCGGCAATGAACTTGGAGCCGAGCTCAACTCATCCATTGTTGACACAAGCACGTTTGCGGTAAATTACCTGCACAGGTGGGCTTTCGGACTGCCTCTTTCTTTGGGGGTGGATTTTTCGGCAAATTACGCAAAACGCCTTACGCTTATGGCCAATCAAAATCATTTTTTTAACGGAGATGAACCATTTGCCTTTCCCGACGGATTTCATAGTTTTGATGAATACAAAAATAATAATTATACTCCGACCAGAGAATATCTTATGTCTTACGAGCAATGGTATATTTCCCTTGGTTTATCTACAGGGTACCGTTGGTCTACATTTCTTGGGAATCTGAGCGTAAACGGCGGCCTCAGGCTGGGTGTTATAAAAAACATCTACGATGACGAATTGTTCCGGCCCTTTGATCCGGCGCTTAGAGCGGAAAATAATAAACTGACGCCCAAAAATTCATACTGGTTTGCAGCTTCACTTGATCAGCGCGATATTTTTTATGATCCGTCAACTGGATATTACCTGTACCAGCGCATGGGATTTTACGGAATTTTTCCAAATGAGCGGGAACACTACATTCGCAGCGATACAAAAGCGGAAGTTTTCTTTACGCTGTTTAATCTTCCCGTAACGGAAGACTGGGCCTTCAAGGGCGTTTTGGCCCTTCATGCCGGACTGTCGTTTGTTTTTAAACAGCCCGGCCGCGATCAGAACTCTCCAATTCCTGTCGAAGAAACAAACAGACTTTCCGTAGACGGTATGTTTATAGGAAGGGGATGGAGCAGAGAATACCGCAACAAGGGCCTTGTGCTTTTGGACAGCTGGATCGAACTGCGGATTCCGATTATACACGGGATTCTTTCATTTGATTTATTTTTCGACATGGCGGGCGTCGAAACCAAGCCGGGTTTTTATTTCGGGATAAACGACGAGGGAAATAGTAATTTTACTATTGAAAACATGCGTTTCAGTTACGGCGGCGGCATTCGTTTTACCATGCCGCAATTTCCAATACGCTTAAGCCTGGCAAAACTTTTCAAAGTTGTAGACGGCAGAATTGATTGGCAGTCAGGCGCAATCTTCGGAGATCCGTCACGTCCTGAATTGGGAATGGATATTGTTATGTCATTTGTATTATCATATTAGAGGTTGTTATGTTAAAGAAAACATTTATTTTTCTTCTGCTTAATGCCTGTTGTCTATTATATGGCCAGCAGATTACAAGGTTCGCCGTTGTGGATTTAGCGCAAGTCTATACGGCGTTCTTCCGGGAATCCCGCGCTGTAAGGGAATTTGAAGAACAAAGCGCCAGGGTTCAAAGCGATATTGACCGTATGACAAGGGAAATACAGGAATTAAGATCAAGACACGCGGACGCGGTAATGCGCGACGATCAAAACGAAGCCTTAAGGCTGGAAACCCAGATTAACAGAAGGTCTGAGTTTTTAAGGGAATACTATCAGACAAAGACGGCGGAGCTTGAGATTAGAAGAAGTAATCTGATGCGCTCAGGTTCTTTTCTCGATCAGGTCTACGATGAAATACGCTTTATAGCCGAAAGCGAGGGCTACACAACGGTATTGAATTTAAATAACAATCCGTCCATTATCTGGTACAGCCCCTCTGTTAATATAACGGATAAATTGATACAAAACCTTCTTACAAGATCGTCCAGAAATTAGAAAAACATGGATGCGCCGCGGACGAGCCCCATGCTCGAACAGTACAGACGCGTCAAGAAAGAGCATGAGGGTAATGTTCTGTTTTTCAGGCTCGGCGATTTTTACGAGATGTTCGCCGAAGACGCCATAGAAGTATCTTCGCTTCTTAACCTGACCCTGACAAACCGCGGCGGGCTTCCCATGTGCGGAGTGCCGTATCACGCTTCCCGCGTGTATATAGCGCGTCTTTTAAAACTTGGAAAAAAAGTCGCAATCTGCGAACAGCTTACAACACCGGCAAAAGGACAGAAACTGATCAAGCGCGACGTTGTAGAAGTAATAACCCCCGGCACCACTATAGACGAGGATTTCCTTGACAAGGGAAGTTCCAATTATATATGCTGCCTTGCAAGAGTAAAAAATGAGCTTTCTTTTTCATATATCGACCTTTCTACAGGAGAGTTTTTTTCAACTTGCTTTCCCGTCAATGAGCCGGAAACTCTCAGGCAGGAACTTGAACGCCTCCAGATTCGTGAAATGCTGATTCAGGAATCTCTTCTTGAAGAAGATGAAGAAACAGCCTCGGCAATTTACGACAGAAACGGACTTGTCCTTAACCGCTGGGCGGACTGGCTTTTCGATCCCGTTCAGTCGAAGGAAAGGCTGGAAAAGCAGTTCGGCCTTTCCAATTTAAAAAGTTTCGGCCTTGACGAAGAAAGCGCGCAAATAATCTCCGCAGGCGCCTTACTCGACTATCTCGACACCACGTCCAAAAGCCTTCTCCCCCATATAAGGACGCTGAAAGTATACTCAGGCGGCGAATATTTGGGTATTGATGAAGCAAGTCAGCGCAACCTGGAACTAATGTACAATCAAAGGGATTCCGGCGAGCGTTTTTCGCTTCTTGAAGTGATGGACGAAACGCGCACTTCAATGGGAAAAAGGCTTTTAAAAAGGCGCATACTTCACCCCCTGCGCGATTTAAAAAAGATCAATTCCCGTTTTGATATGCTTGAAAACCTGTACCGCGATCAGAGCCGCTTGAGTCTCCTTCGCGACAAGCTGGGGAAAACCCCCGATCTTGAGAGACTCTGTTCAAGGCTTGCGATGGACAAGGCCCACGGCAGGGATATGCTGGCCGTAAAAAACGCCCTTGTCTGCTTTCACGAAATAACGGAACTATTCGCGTCTGTAAATTTTAATTTTGAAAACGAAGATGAAAACGCGCGCGGCAGTTTTGGCGATCTTTTAACCATAAGAAATTTGCTTGAAAAGGGAATATGCGATGAGCCTTCGGTTCTTCTAAACGAAGGCAATTTGATAAGGGACGGTTACAGCGCGGAGCTTGACTCGCTTCGTTCCCTGAAAGACTCAGGCAGGAAATTTCTGGAAGAATATCTCGAAGAGGAAAAGTCAAACACAGGCATCTCAAGCCTGAAAATAAGGTACAACAGGCTTATCGGGTACTTTTTGGAAGTAACAAAGGTACATCTTTCGAAAGTGCCGAAATATTTTATCCGCAGGCAGGGCATTGCGGGCGGCGAACGATACACGACAGACCGCCTTGCCGCTTTGGAGTCGGATATTAACGGCGCATCCGAGAGAGTAGTGGAACTTGAAAGAAAGCTCTTTCTTGAAATCCGCGAGGAGGCAAAAAAAGCCCTTATGCCTATTTGCGCCGCCTCCCGCCGCCTCGCCGAACTTGACGTTTCGCAGTCGCTGGCAAAAGCCGCGTCCGTAAGGGGCTGGACGCGCCCTGTGTTAAACGAAACCGGCATTCTTGATATTCGCGAAGGCCGCCACCCTGTTGTGGAAGCCCATATCAGCCGGGGTGAATACATACCGAACGATATTTTATTAAACGCAGATGAGGGAATTTCCTTCGCCATGATAACTGGCCCTAACATGGCCGGTAAATCAACTTACCTTCGTTCCGCGGCTCTTATTGTCATAATGGCGCAGATGGGCAGTTTTGTGCCGGCGTCCCTTGCCTGCATAGGGCTTTGCGATCGTATCTATTGCAGGGTAGGCGCGTCTGACAACCTCGCGCGCGGAGAATCTACCTTCCTTGTGGAAATGAACGAGACGGCCTTCATCCTTAACACGGCGACGGAAAAGAGCCTTGTCATCATGGATGAAGTGGGCAGGGGTACGGGAACCAAAGACGGCCTTTCCATTGCCTGGGCGGTAAGCGAAGAATTATTGAACAGGGTAGGGTGCAGAACGCTTTTCGCGACTCATTTTCACGAGCTTTCCCTGTTGTCAAATCCGCGCCTTGCCAACCGCTCAATGGAAGTGCTGGATAAAGACGGAAAAATCGTATTTTTAAGAAAACTGAAAGAAGGCTCCACAGCCGAATCCTACGGCATCCATGTCGCCAAACTTGCCGGTCTTTCACAGCCGGTTCTGCAAAGAGCCTCCCAGATCATGGAAATGTTAAAAGAGCGCGACGCCGATCTGAGCGAAACATTTCAATATGATAAAACAGTTTCTGTTAACCAAGATAAAAATAAGGTTAACCATGAAGAAAATACGGATAAAGACGCATTTTTACCGCCTCCTGCCGCTGAAAAAACGGGTGAATTAGAAAAGCTGCTCATGGAAATCGAACCTGAACAAATGACCCCTCTGGAAGCTCTCAACCTTCTGTGCCGGTGGAAAAAACTTGCGCAGATGGAAGACACGGATTCCCTATTGCCTGAAAAGCCGCCAAAAGCTCAGGCGAATCGCGCCAAGAACACCGGCAAGGGCGAAGACAGCTCTCCTTCGCTGTTTGACTAAAACGCATAATCCCCAATTCACATATTTTTCTCTTTGGTATATACTGCTCCCCGGAGGTAATTTTATGATCAATAACGACGTTCTCCAGCCGCAGGATAAACCGGCTCTTGCGATTTGGATTCCGCTTTCCTTTCAGCACGTATTCGCCATGTTCGGAGCTACTATTCTCGTCCCCATTTTAACGGGGCTGGAACCTGCGACGGCGCTTTTTACGGCGGGTACAGGTACATTGATTTATATTCTATGCACAGGCGCGAAAGTTCCTGCCTTTCTTGGCTCTTCCTTCGCGTTTATTCCGCCCTTGATCGCCATCTCCGCGAATTACGGCGTTTCATCGGCGCTTGGCGGCGCTGTTGCGGCAGGTATATTTTACTGCATTGTTGGACTAATCATCCGTTTTGCGGGGATAGGATGGCTGGATAAAGCCCTTCCTCCTGTAGTCATAGGCTCAGTCATCGTTGTAATCGGCCTTAATCTGGCTCCTACGGCGATGAGCATGGCAATGAACGACGGGAACGGAAATTACAGCCTTGTTTTCCTTTCAATCGCGGCGGTAACTCTGGGAGTTACTGTAGCCTCTAATATTTTACTGAAAGGTTTTTTCAGCACTATCCCTATTTTAATCGGCCTTGTAGCGGGTTATTTCTTTGCCCTGATAATGGGCTTCTTCTTTCCTTCCTATGCCGTCATTGACTTTCAGATAGTAAAAGACGCTCCCTGGTTCGGTTTTCCTTCTTTCCACGCTCCAAGTTTCAGTTTTGTTCCCGTATTGACATTTATAATTGTCTCTTTGGCGACTATTTGCGAACATTTGGGAGATACCCTTGTAACAAGCAAGGTTGTCGGGCAGGATTTTTACAAAAATCCCGGTCTTCACCGCACGCTTACGGGCGACGGTCTGGCGACGGCATGGGCGGCGTTATGGGGCGGGCCCCCCAATACAACTTACGGCGAAAATATAGGCGTAATGGCCATTACCCGCGTCTATTCGGTATGGGTCATCGGAGGCGCGGCGGTAATCGCCGTTTTCCTTTCGTTCTTTAAAAAATTCGGCGCGATAATTCAGACAATACCGACTCCTGTTCTCGGCGGCATTTCCATGCTTCTCTTTGGAATA
>JGI24698J34947_10001471_pt1 | contig 12424 bp, 8 predicted proteins | sample TergutMp193P3_FD_34947 | JGI IMG/M metagenome (IMG submission 34947)
GCGGCCTCTTCCCGGTAGTGGGGGATTTTGTCATTGTCAAGTACAACAACGGGGGTTCTTCCCTGATTGACGCGGTTCTGCCGCGGCGCTCAAGATTCTCAAGGGTGGACTTCCTGGGACACGCGGAAAACTTCGCGAAGAATGTGAGGGAACAGGTAAGCGCCGCGAATTTCGATTACGTTTTCATCCTCTCGTCGCTTAACTTCGACCTTAACCTGAACCGCCTTGCCCGCTATTTGACGGCGTCCTTCCAGAGCGGAGCTTTCCCGGTCTTTGTTTTAACCAAGGCCGATTTGCTGAGCGAAGATGATCTTTGCGGCAAGGTCGCGGAAGTCCGCAAAATGGCGCGTGACGTCCCGGTTATTGCCATTAGCAGCATGACCGGCTTTGGCCTGGAAGAGCTTTCGCCCTTCCTTGAGCCGGCCAAAACGGTCGTCTTTCTTGGTTCTTCCGGGGTAGGGAAATCCTCGCTTCTCAACCGCCTGGCCGGCGAAGAGCTTATGGAGGTAAAGGAAATACGTGAGGACGACTCGAAAGGCCGTCACACCACGACCCACCGCCAGCTCTTCCGCCTTCCGTCAGGCGCGCTTGTCATTGACACGCCGGGGATACGCGAATTGGGCCTTTGGGATTCACGCGAGGGCATAAGCCTGGCCTTCGCCGACGTGGAGTCGCTTTTTCCGCAATGCCGCTTTTCCGATTGCACCCACGAAACGGAGCCGGGCTGCGCCGTTCTGGCCGCGCTGGAAGACGGCCGCCTTTCACCCAAACAATGGAAGAACTACAAGGCCCAGATCAGGGAAAGCGCCTTTGTGATAAGCCATTCGGCTTACCTGAAGCAGAAGCGGGAGTTCCACAAGTCCCTCAGCCGCAGCAAGCCCAGGGACAAAAGAAAGGGAATAGGGGAATAGGGTTATAAGGGAATAGGGTGCTCTTGGCTAGAGCAGGGCGCTTGATGATTCATGCGCAGCTTACTAACTTGGCGCTCCTTTACTCCCTTGTTCCCTTACTCCCTTACTCCCTTAATCCTTCGCCTGCTGGTAGAACCTTCCATTGAGCTGCTCGGTTTTTATCACGTTGATAAAAGCCTCGCCGTCGACCTTTCTGATGGCCGGGATGAGCTTCTTCACCTCGGTGGCGGTCACGATCGAGTATAGCATTATGCGCGCCTTTTTCTCATAGACGCCGTGCCCCTCGAAGTAAGTCGCCCCGTGGTGGGTCATTGCGTTTATGACCGCGTAAACTTCATCCGGCCTGTTGGTGATGATGAGAAGGGTCCTCTGCTGGTAGTTCCGGTAGAGGATGCCCAATGCAATTGTAGTGACGTACTGGAAGATGATGGAGTACAGGGCCTTGTCCAGATCGAAGAGTATGGCGCTCACGCCCAGGATGACGCAGTTTCCGGCGAAGATGTAGTTCCAGGCGTCCTTGCGGTATTTTTCGGAGATAAAAATGGCGATGAAATCCGTACCGCCCGACGTCGCGCCCGCGTAAAGGCAAAGGGAAATGGACAGCGAGTTGAGCAATCCGCCGAAGATCGCGGACAGAAGGGTATCGTGGAGCTGCAGGGGCTCTATAAACATGGCGGGCATCCAGTCGGTTAGCAGGCCCGTAACAATGACCATGATAACCGAATAAATAGTAAAATTTTTGCCTATGTATATAAAACAGAACGCCGCGGGCACCGCGTTCAGGATATAGTAGGGTATGCTGAAGGGTATATCAATATTACCGTAACGCAGACATATTTCCTTGATTAAAAGGACAAGCCCGGTAAATCCGCCCGGGAGAAGCCCTCCGGCATGGACAAAGGTATTGATATTAAATGCCATCAACACCCCGCCCAGAAGAACCAGAAGCAGACGTAGTCTTGCGGTCTGTAAATAATTGCTTTCCATGATAGTATTTTAGCGCGCTTTATGGTAATCTTTCTACCGTACCCTTAACATCAAGAAGAAGAAGAAACATGAAAATCGAACTTTTTACCTTTTGTGATTTCGCGCAGGAGAATTCGGGGAAACTCACGATAGTCGGCACTTTTGATACCATCATCTCCAGAAACTTCCCCTGCATCCACCCCCAGCTTTCGGTCGTTATCAGGCTGCGCTTCGACCTCTGGGAATTCTCCAACCACAAGTTCAGGATCGAGACCAGGGACCTCGCCGGCGCGATGGTAATCAACCCCATCCAGGGCAACCTCGATGTAAAGGGGACCGACAACGCCACCGCCGTCTCCCACCTCGTTTTTACGATCTCAAACCTCCATTTCAAAGCCCCGGGCGTGATAAACTTCACTCTCTATGTCGACGACAAGGAGCTGGCTTCAATTCCGCTGTACCTTGGGACGGGGTAGGGACCCCAGAAAAGACCGGGGAATTTTACCACGAACAACACGAACAGAAGAGAAGAGGAAGAACCTCGCACAGGGGCACGGAGGACACAGGGGACACGGGGGAAGAAAAGAGGAAGAACTCTCGCAGAGACGCAAAGGACGCAAAGGACGCAAAGGAAGAGGGAAACCAAGAAAAGACCAAGAAAGAAGAAGAAGACCAAGAGAAGAGGAAGAACCTCGCACAGGGGCACGGAGGACACAGGGGAAGACGGAAGAAAGAAGAGGAAGAATAAACCACGGAGTGACACGGAGTTTCACGGAGGGAAGAGGAGGAAGAGAGGGAGGCACGCAACTAGCAAATTGCGCGTCTTCATCATTTTTCCATTAATACTAATAAAAAAAAGCATGAAGGAAGCGACCGGCCCGGTAATCTCCCGGGACCCTCTGTGCAACTCCGTGGTAAGAACGAAAAACAGGAAGAATGCGCTCGGCCCGGTAATCTCCCGGAACCCTCCGTGTAACTCCGTGGTAAAAAATTATAAAAGAAGAATAAACCACAGAGGACTGAGTACCGGGATAGGAACTAATCCCCGCCTAATCTGCGGAACCATTCCTGACATACGGCAGATTAGATATCAGTCTTGTGGGTGTTGATGAAATAGCCCATTTCAAACTGTTGAAATAGTCCATTTCAGACTGATGAAATAGTCCATTTCAAACTGATGAAATAGCCCATTTCAAACTGATGAAATAGTCCATTTCAGACTGATGAAATAGTCCATTTCAAACTGATGAAATAGTCCATTTCAAACTGCTGAAATAGTCCATTTCATATTACAGAAACACACCGTTTCAGCCTTGAATACAGCCCGGATGGAGATCCTCAACCTACCCTACGGTGAAACGCGTACTTGCCTTCTTGAGGTTCTCGCCGTAGGCCGAAAAGCACAGCTCCCCGGACGAGGCGCCAGCCCTGACGATTACCAGCGCCCTGCCCAAAGAAGTGTAGACACGGGGAAGGTCAAAGCCCAGCGGGTTGTTGAGGTCAGGCGAAGATGAGCCCAGTATTTCGCCGTCCCCTACCAGGGAAAAGCCCAGAAGCAGGCTTCCCGTGGGATTGGGTATGCCGGCTTCGTCGGTGATGCCGACTTCGATATGGGCGATGCCGTAGGGTTCCATTTGCGTCCGGTCCGCGTTAAGCGCAATCAGCGCCGGGGGGCCCGCTGTTTTCATCTCCTGTACCGCGGCCTCTTTCCCGCCGCGAAAACCTGTCACCTTAAGCTCGCCCGGCGCATAGTCAAAGTGCCACTCTATGATGCCGTTCCCGTAATCGGCGGGCTTCCGGCGGCCAATCTTCTTGCCGTTTAGCCGGAGTTCCACTTCGTCGCAGTTGGTGTAAACGGCGGCGGCCGCGACGCGGCGCTCCAGGTGGGCAAGGTTTTGGTGCGAGGCGGTGTAGGGGAAGTTCCAGCGGCCGCGCGCGTAGTTGTTGGCCTGCGTGTTATCGTAAAAGCAAAGATGCACGACCGGTTCGTCTGACCAAAAAGATTTGCGAAGCCAGGCCTGGTCCTTGTAAAAAGCGCAGATGTCAAGGCTTGCTCCCGTCCAGCCCTTGGCAGGCCATGGGCATTCGCCAAGGTAATCTATGCCCGCCCAGATAAACTGCCCCAGGACATTGTCGTCCTCAAGTACATAACGCCAGGGGTTCTTGTCGGTAAAGTCCTCGTAACTGAAAAGGGTGCCTGAGTAGTATTCGTAACACTCGCTGCCGATGATGGGTTTGTCGATGGCTTTGGAGTAGAAGGGATACCAGGGCTCATGGTAATTCAGGGCCAGCACGTCAACAAATTGCGCGATGCGAGTGGTTATTTCCACGTGCTTTTCCGGGGGGGCCCCGACCAGGTCATGCCATTTCTGTTCTGTCACATGGGGAGACAAGGCCACCGTTACGGGGCGGTCGTCGAGGGCGCGCACGTAATCGCAGAGCGTCTTTCCGGTTTTGAGCATCGCTTCAGATCCCTGTCCCTCGACTTCGTTCCCGACGCTCCAGCAAAACACCGAAGGGTGGCTGCGATCCCTCAGGATAAAGTCGCTGAGGTCCTGCCGCCAGTTGTCGTCAAATAACTCCCCATAAGAGAGGGATTTCCATTTGTCGAAACACTCGTCAATCACGTAAAACCCCATTTCATCGCAGAGATCGAGGAACTCCTCAGCCGGCGGATTGTGGCTGGTCCTCACGGCGTTGCAGCCCATGCCTTTCAGGATGAGAAGCCTCCGCCGCCACGCCTCGTCATAATACGCCGCGCCGGTGATGCCGCAGTCGTGGTGCAGGCAGACGCCCTTCAGTTTGACGTTCCTGCCGTTGACAATGAAACCCTTGTGGGCAATTAACTCGATTTTGCGTATGCCGAATCCGGTCTCGGCGCAATCGCCGCCCCCGTCTCCTATTGAGGCTTCAAGCCGGTAAAGACGCGGGCTTTCGTCGCTCCATAACTCCGGTTTTTCTATATTAAAGTTATGCGTTATATCCATTTCCGATTGGGCGCCTGATTTGAAAGGGATCCTTTCATTTGCTGTCTCCCGGCCTTCCGGGTCTTTAATGGTTAGGCGTAAGACAGAGTTCGTTTCAGTAGAAGCCGTGTTCTTTATGGCGGCTGATACTTTCACTTCTGCCGAACCATCCTCTTTTACAAGCGCCTTTACCCCAAGGCCCCAGGTCTTAAAATGAAGGCGTGGCACCTGCCTGAGGTACACGTTACGGAAAAGCCCCGCCCCCGAATACCAGCGGTCGGGAAACGACGCGCCGTTATCCAGCCGAATGGCCACAAGGTTTTTCCCCGGCCTGACATAAGGAGTGACGCAAATCTCAAAACTGGTATAGCCGTAGGCGTGGGTTCCGGCTTTGCTGCCGTTCACGTAAATCGCCGCGTTACGGTAGGCGCAGCCAAAGTATAGGTATGTTTCCTTTTCGGCGGTCCCTTCCAGGGTGAATTCCTTCCGGTACCAGCCGGTATTTTCCCACACAAAATAGCCCTGCATGCCCTGTTTGGTCCAGCCTTTATCTTCCCCTTTCTCAAAGGGCTGGTGTATTACCCAGTCGTGGGGCAGATCGACGCGTTTCCATGTGGAGTCATTGTAATCTTCCTGTTCGGCGTTCTTCGGGTCGCCAAGGATAAATTTCCAGTCATGGTTGAACAGTCGCATATATCACTCCTTCATTAATTAAGCATATAATCTCGCAGACTCACAAGGAATTAATGAAGAATCATCACGCAAAGGCGCAAAGACGCTAAGAACGCAGAGAGCGGCGCGTCGTCAGATTACCGCGCGCCACCCTCATGTATTCTTATGAATTTAAAAACAGTAAGAAGGATGCGACAAACTTACTGATCTCTCATAGTCCTTGGCGTCCTCCGCGTCTCTGCGTCTTGGCGAGAGAATTTACGATTAGGCCCTCTTACCTCCTGGAGGCGGGCCAGAGACGGGATCTCTCGTCAATTATTGCCTGGGCGCCCGAAGACATATAATCCCTCATGCCGGCGTCCCAGACGCGGTCAAAGTCCGCGACGCTGGCGATGGTCGCCTGGGCGATAAGCGCGTCGGCCTTGTCGCTGAGTACCTGGCCGTAGATACCGTATTGGGTTTCCTGGGCCACGTATATTACCGGCGCCCGGCCGTTGGTGACCGAAATGGTATTGGCGTTCGCGATGACTTCAGGCGGGGTATTCCCGTAACCAAAAGCCAGGACCCTGCCGTTTAAATCCTGATTGCCAAGTTCGACTCCGTTCATGGGCATGGTGTAGTCGATGTTATTCGGGGAATTCATGAACCAGGCGTGGCCTGCCGGCATGGAGAGGGTACGCGGAACGCCGTTCACGAGTTCATGGTTCACGCCCACATTTCCAACCTGCAGGAAATGGAAATTCTCGTAGAGGCAGAGCCAGTTGAGGTATCTGAGGGCCGCTTCCTGGTTTCGCGAGAAGGCTGGTACAAAGATAAAGAGGCCGGCCTTGTCGGATATTCTTTTGTGGGTAATCCCGTCATAGGGGGATTGGATGGCGTCGACGGGAACGAATTCCGCGCCGGGGACGTTACGTGCGAGTTCATCCGCGATATTGCCGTCCGTCCGCCAGGGTATGTCCCAGTTGCCGCTGAAAGCGCCCGCCACGCCGCTTTTTAATATATTGTTTGCGTCATCCGAAACAGTCAGCAGGGGGAAGTCCCTGTAGATAAGGCCTTCGTTGTACCACTGGTTCATCATGCGCAAGCCTTCTTTATAACCCGGCATCTGGACCCAGCGGTCGCCGAATCCGTATATCCACCTGTCCCTGTCGCTCAGGTTGGGACCCCAATACGGATAGATAATGCTGAGGAAACCCCAGCGCGCGTCGGAACCCTGCAGGAAGGGGACTACCCTGTTCCTGCCCACGTTACCCGGATCCCTGTCGCGGAAAGCCACAAGGGCGTCGTGGAATTCCTGGGTTGTTCGTGGAAGGGGAAGCCCGAGCCTGTCAAGCCAGTCCTTGCGGATAAAGACGTTATTCTGGGAGAGGCGCGTCACATAGGATTGAACCGAAAACTGCCGCCCGTCGTCCAGTCTTTGACGGTAGATAAATTCCGTGCCCGGTTTCGCGGGATCGTCGCCCAGGAGCCTTTTCATGTCCGGCAGCAGTCTGTCGATGTAAGGCGTAAGATTCACAACGCCGCCCTGATCTCTGAAAGTGTCAATCATCGCGTTATTGTAGGTGTAGCACAGATCCGGGGCGCTAGCCGAAGCCATCAGGTTGATGATATCCGTGTTTTCGGACCAGCGCCCGACGGGGATAAAGGTCACCTCGATGTTAAGGTCCCTCCTCACCTTATCCTGGATCCACTGGGTCCAGGCGTTGTTGTTGGCCTGGCTTCGGCCGCCGTCGGTGCCGCGGTCAAAGACCTCCACCGTTATCCTTTGCGTTCCTCCGGTAGGAGCGGGCTGTTGGCCGCCTACTGCAAACGCCATTGCCGCCGTCATCAACAAGCCGACAAGAATCAATGCTGTTCTTTTCATACGTTTCCTCCATTAATGTTAAACGTGAAATCCCGGGATTTTTGGCAATCCCGATTTGGGGAAATTCTAAAACAGACAACGGAAAATAAACATGTAATAATTAACGAAAAACTGTAAAAATTATGGTTTAGGAGATGTTGAGAAGCTAAGAACCTGTGAGGGGGAAATACCGCTGTTTTCCTTGTATACTTTGCTAAAATAGAACGGATCGGAAAAGCCGCAGGCCCAGGCGACTTCGCTTACGTTGCATTCACCGCTTTTTAGAATGTCCTCCGCGCGGTTCAGGCGTATTTTTGTCAGGAATTGGTGAAAGGACGCGCCTGTTTCTTTCCTGAAAATACTACCGAAATAGGAGGCGCTCAGGCCCACCTTACCGGCTACGGCCTGGACCGAAAGATCATCGGAATAATGCTCTATAATGTATTTTATGGCTTTCCGGATGCGTATATTGTAGTTCGTTGTCTTTTCCCCAAAAATCACCAGTTCCAGAAAACGCTGTAGTATCATCATGTATAACCCGCGCGCTTTCAGTTCATACCCGCTCTCCCTCGCCGCCCAGGTGGAGTCCAAATTCCGGTACATGGAAAGAATATCCTGATGTACGCCGACATGGGAAAGAAAGGGGAAGGGCAGGGGGATTTCGTTAAAAGAAGCGTCATACACGGGGCCTGAGACACAATAGCATTCCATTAAATCATCGGGATCTGTGTGAAAGGAACGAATAGCGTCCTTTTGTGTGCATAACAGGTCGCCTTTCCTTACCTTGTACCGGACGCCGTTAACGGTATATTCCGCGTTCCCGTCAACCACGTAATTTACTTCGGTCCATTGCACACGTCCATCCGTCAGTTTCCATTCCGGGGTCGTACACCTGTGGATATAGTATTCTATTGTGACAAATAATTTGTTGAAATCGCTATCGTCCATCTGTTATTGTCTTTATTGCCCTGTCCGTCCTCTTAATGGCCTTCCCGCTTCCCAGGAGCCTGAGGCTTCCGAAGAGGGGAGGGCTTACCCGCGTCCCGGTTATCGCCACGCGCAGCGGCATCATGAGATCGCCCAGCTTCAGGCCTTCTTTCCCGGCGAAATCCTTCACGAGGTTTTCGGCTTCCTCATCGCTTCCCGCCGCCGCGAGGGCAGCCACGATGCTTCGCCCCGCTTTGAGCAGCGCGACCGTCTCTTCGAGGTTTACCTTTTTGGGGAAGAACTCCTCTTTTGGGGGAAGCGCGATGTCCGAAAAAAGGTAATTGAGCTTGGCGGGCAGGTCGGCGAGGAAGACGGCGCGCTCCTTCACCAGCGGCATGGCCGCGGCGTAAAGCGCCTTTTGCGCTGGGTCGGGCGCCTGCCCGGCTTTCCCGAAAAGTCCCTGCTCAATCGCGTAGGGCAGGCTCAAGGCGGCAAGAACCTCATCGCTTTTTCCCCTGATATAGCTCGCGTTGTACCATTCCAGCTTTTTGTAGTCGAAGACCGCCGGCGCTTTGGAGAGCTTCTCCAGGCTGAAGCGCTCCGCGAGCTCCTCAAGCGTAAAGAAGTCCTTCCCTTCTTCGTACGAGCAGCCCAGAAGGGCGATGTAGTTGATGAGCGCTTCGGGAAGGAAGCCCTGCGAGCGAAACTCGTCGATTCCCGTTGAGCCGTGGCGTTTGGAGAGTTTTTTCCCGTCCGTGCCCATCACCATGGGGAGGTGGCAGAATTGCGGGGTTTCCCAGCCGAAAGCCCTGTACATGATCACGTGGAGGGGAGTGGAGGGCATCCATTCCTGCGCCCTTAGCACGTGGGTTATTCCCATGAGGTGATCGTCAACAACGTTCGCGAGGTGGTAAGTTGGAAAGCCGTCCGATTTTAGAAGCACGGGATCGGGATTGACGGCGTCGTTTTTCCACTCGATATCTCCCAGCACGTGATCGTAAAAAGCGGTGACAGGCGTTTCGTTTCCGGTTTCGCCTAACGGGATCTTCAGGCGTATGGTGTGGGCCTCGCCGGCGGCCGCCCTGCGTCCGGCCTCGTCACGCGCAATTTTCCGGCAGAACCTGTCGTAACCGGATTCCGAAGAATGGGAAGCCTCGCGTTCCTTCCGCACCTCGTCCAGCCTTTCGGCCGTGCAGAAACAATAGTAGGCCCTGTCTTTTTCCAAAAGCTCATTTGCGTATTTTTTGTATAACTCGCTGCGCTCCGATTGAATGTAGGGCGCGTTGGGGCCGCCGACGTCCGGGCCCTCGTCCCAGTGAAAGCCAAGCCAGTCGAAGGTGTCGTAGAGGTTTCGCACAAACTTCTCGTCACAGCGGGTTCTGTCGGTGTCCTCAAGGCGGAGTATGAATTTACCCCCCGTTGAGCGGGCGAAGAGGTAGTTGAAGAGGGCGGTCCTCACGCCCCCGATGTGCTGGTTTCCGGTGGGGGAGGGCGCGTAACGTGCTTGTACTTTCATGCGTTTAACGCTATCATAATAAAAGCGATTTTGCTACCATCATGTAAGGAGTGTGTCATGGTCAAAGAAACCAAGTCGAAAGAAAACGGCGGTGAAAAAAAAGGAACGGAAAAATCCAAAGCAAAGAGTCCGGGTCAGCTTCTCGCTGATAAACTGCTTTTTAAACTCAAGAACGCCTGGGAAGGCGTGGACGCGAAAACCGATAAGGAGATTGAGGCTTTTAGCCGCTCCTACAGGGAGATGCTCGACCTGGGGAAAACCGAGAGGGAATTTTCTTCAGTCGCGGTGGAACAGCTCAAGAAACAGGGCTTCAAGGAGATAGACCGATCCAAAAGCGCCTCTTATTCTCCCGGCGCGAAGGTCTACGAGCATATACGCGGAAAGGCCCTTGTCGCCGCCGTTGTCGGCAAAAAGCCGCTTGAGGACGGGGTGAATATACTTGGCGCGCATATCGACTCGCCGAGAATCGACCTCAAGCAGAACCCGGTTTATGAGGAAAATGAAATCGCCCTTCTCGATACGCATTACTACGGCGGCCTCAAAAAATACCAGTGGACCGCCGTGCCGCTCGCAATGCACGGGGTTTTTATTGATCCAAAAGGAAAGAAGCTAACCGTCTCCATCGGGGAAAGCGATGACGACCCGGTGTTTACCATAACCGACCTGCTGCCCCATCTCTCGCAGGATCAGATTCAAAAGAAAGCTTCCGAAGTTGTTGAGGGGGAAGACCTGGATATCCTGGCCGGTTCACGGCCCTACGAGGACGAGGAAGTAAAAGAAAAAGTAAAGCTGCGCTTCCTCTCGATACTCAACGAAAAATACGGCCTGACGGAAAAGGACTTCGCGTCCGCCGAAATAGAGATGGTTCCCGCCTTCAAGGCCCGCGATATTGGGCTTGATCGCAGCATGATAGGCGCTTACGGCCACGACGACAGGTGCTGCGCTTTCCCGGCGCACAGGGCCCTTTTGGAAATAGCCGCCGGAAAGGAAGCGCCGGAAAGAACGGCGGTCTGCTATCTCTCCGACAAGGAAGAGATCGGTTCCTACGGCAATACCGGCGCGCATTCCATGGGCTTTGAGAACTTCATCGCCGCCCTCTGCGGGGATAAAAGTCTGCGGCACTGCCTGATGAATTCGTCCATGCTTTCCACGGATGTGGGGGCGGCGTTTGATCCCCTCTACGCGAGCGCCTTTGAGAAAAAGAACGCGAGCCACATGGGGAAGGGCCTTGTTATTACGAAGTATACCGGTTCCAGGGGCAAATCAGGCGGGTCGGACGCGAACGCGGAATTCTGCGCGAAGGTGTTGGCCGTGCTGGACAAGAACAAGGTCCCCTGGCAGTTCGGTGAATTGGGCAAGGTAGACAAGGGCGGCGGCGGGACCATAGCGCTTTACGCCGCGAAATACGGCATGGAAGTACTGGACTGCGGCATCGCCGTCCTTTCCATGCACGCGCCTTATGAGGTCATCAGCAAGATCGACCTTTACACGACATATAGAGGCTGCGTCGCTTTCTTGCGGGAGATGTAGTAATTAGGGACTGGGGAATAGGGAGCGAGACTGGAAAGCTCGAGCTTTTCCCCATTACTTTTTGCTTTTTAGCGTATTATTTTTAAACCGCGGGATTCGTTATCCATTCCTCTCTTGTGACAATCAACTTGCAACCCTCGAATTGTTCAACAATTCCGTCCCGGTTGGGACGGAATTTATTCCCGGTTGATGTTTCCGTAACCTTCATGCCCAGTTTATACAGCGGCGCGAGCTTTTCTTCGTCGCGCAAAGCCCAGCCCGCCTGAATCCGCTCAGCTCCCAGTTCCAGAAACCCGTAATTGTAAAGCGCCTTCAACGCCTCGTAGTCATAACCGCAGTTCAAATAATCGGAGTTTATCACATGACCTATATCCAGGGTCTGCTCGTCGTCCATGAAATTAAAATTGATAAAGCATACCACTTTATGCATTTCCTTGACCTCTACCGCCCAAAACTGATGTTCTTTCGCGAAGTATTCACATGCTCCTTTTATACCGTCGTCATCAGTCGGCCATGCGTGGTCGCAGTCGGCAAACGGGGATTTTTCTTTTGAAACGGCAATTTCCTGTAGATCTTTCCAGTCGTCAGGATTGAATTTTCTGATAACTAAACGCTCCGTTTCAATACGCATAATCGTCTTCGTACCCATCTTGAGTTTGCCTCACGCGACCGTCTCGGCCAATTTGCTGCTCTGCCTCTGCGCCATCACAAGCCTGTAATAAATCCCCTTCTTTCTAAGCAGTTCAATGTGCGTCCCGACCTCGGCGACCACGCCTTCGTCAAGCACCACCAGCCGGTCCGCGTTCCTGAGCGTCGAGAGCCTGTGCGCGATGGCGATTGTCGTCCTGCCTTTTACAAGCCGACTGAGGCTTTCCTGGATCACGGCCTCCGTCTCAACGTCCAGCGAGCTGGTCGCCTCGTCAAGGATCAGAATATCCGGGTTCTTTATTATCGCGCGCGCGATCGACAGCCGCTGCCTCTCTCCGCCGGACAGGGACTGGCCGCCCTCGCCGATCAGCGTGTTGTAGCCGTCCGCGGTCTGGACGATGAAGTCGTGCGCGTTGGCCGCTTTCGCCGCCGCGATTATCTCCTC
>JGI24698J34947_10001472_pt1 | contig 12422 bp, 13 predicted proteins | sample TergutMp193P3_FD_34947 | JGI IMG/M metagenome (IMG submission 34947)
CCATGGCGCATTCCCGGCGTAACCGGTTTATATTTCTTAATACCCATAATTAAACGCCTTCGAAGATCGCAATCTTCTCATCTTTGGGAATCCGCACAATTGCTTTTTTCCATGTTGCGGTTTCGCCTTTACGGTAGCGCAGTCTTTTTGGTTTGCCGCCTACCACCATAACATTGCAGGAAATCGGGTTTACGTTGAACAGTCTGCGCACTGCTTCTTTTATTTGCAGTTTGTTGGCCGATTGGGCTACCTTAAAAACGTACTTTCCCTCTTCGCGCATCTGATTTGCCTTTTCGGAAAGAACCGGCTCAATTAAAATATCTTCATACTGCATCATTTGCCGGCCTCCTTTGCGCCGTAAAACTCGTTTAAGTTTTTCGCGACGGTTTCCAGCATTAACACCTGACGGCCGTAAAAAAGTTCGTGAGCTTCTAGGCGGTTATAGGAAAGGTAACTAAGCCACGGGATATTCGCCGCGGCGCGTTTGAGCATTGTGTCGTCGTCTTTAAGAATCAAAACTGTTCTTAAGCCCGGATCGAAATTGCCAAGAAGTTTCACAAGGTCTTTTGTTTTGCCAGTTTCAATCGAAAAATCTTCGATAATTTTTAACATATCGCTTTGCGCTTTTAAGCTTAAGATTGTTTTAAGCGCCTGTCTTTTTGCTTTTTTCGGCATTGAGTAGGAAAAGTCCCTTGGTTTGGGACCGAAAATTACTCCGCCTCCTACAAGCACAGGCGACTTTTTATCACCGCGGCGGGCGCGGCCGGTTCCTTTTTGTTTGTAGGGCTTTGCGTTGGAGCCGTGAACTTCGCCGCGGTCTTTTGTGCAGGCATTGCCCTGCCGTCTGTTGGCAAGCTCGTTATTTATCGCGTACCAGATTAAATCGTCATTTACAGGAAGGCCGAAGACCGCATCGTCCAGGGCAATGGTGCGCAGTTCTTTTCCTTCTTTTGAATAGACTTTACAGTTCATGCTAGCGCCCCTTCTTTACCGCGGCGCGGACAAAAACAAGACCCTTGTTTATACCGGGAACGGCTCCGCGCACCATAATGAGCTGTTTTTCGGGGTCTGTTTTTACCACCTTCAAGCTCAAAACGGTAACTTTTTCACGGCCCATGCGTCCGGGCAATTTGACATTCTTAAAAGTTTTCGCGGGGTAGGTTGACTGTCCCGTGGAGCCGGGCTCTCGGTGGAATTTGGAGCCGTGCGTCCTGCGCCCGCCGCCAAACTTGTAACGCTTTACAACGCCCTGAAAACCCTTGCCCTTGGAAACGCCGCAAACGTCAACATACCTGACGCCTTCCAGCACTTCAATTCCAAGACTGTCGCCTACTGCCACTTCTTTTTCAAAATCGCGCAATTCGCGAATTCGTTTTTTGGGCGCGATTTTTTCCGGGAATTGGCCTGCGTCCGCCTTTATTACGCGATTTTTCTTCGCGTCGTCAAGGCCGATAACCACGGCCGCGTAACCGTCTTCTTCTTTTGTTTTTTTGGCAATGACTATGTTCGGGTCGAACCTCATGACTGTGACAGGCAGAAGGTTTCCCGATTCGTCAAACATTTGAGTCATTCCAACTTTTTTGGCATAAAGCCCTAACATCGTTGCGCTCCGTTCTTTTATTGCTTGATCTCTACATCAACACCGGCGGGAAGTTCAAGTTTCATTAATGAATCCATTACTTCCGCGGAAGGATTGATGATATCGATCAACCGTTTGTGAGTCCGCATTTCAAATTGTTCGCGGCTCTTTTTATTTACGTGAGGTGAACGTAAAACCGTCACCTTGTTAATTCGCGTCGGCAGCGGGATCGGACCTGTAACCTTCGCCCCGGCTTTTCTAACAGCCGTAGCGATTGATTTCGCGCTTTGATCAATTAATTCAACATCGAAGCCGCGCAGTCTTACGCGAATTCCATCCTTTGCCATTGCTCCTCCAACCTTTTCCGGCACCTAACAATTAGGCGCCGGATAAACCATTTATTCGATAATATCGGTAACCTGACCGGAAGCTACTGTTTTGCCGCCTTCGCGGATAGCAAAACGAAGTCCCTTTTCCATGGCGATTGGGTGGATCAGCTCGCCGATAACTTCTGTGTTGTCGCCGGGCATAACCATTTCCTTGCCGTCGGGAAGTTTGACAGTACCGGTAATATCCGTTGTGCGGAAATAAAACTGCGGCCGGTAACCTGTAAAGAACGGACTGTGACGGCCGCCTTCTTCTTTTGACAGACAGTAAATCTGTCCCTTAAATGTTTTGTGAGGCGTAATAGTGCCGGGCTTTGCCAGGACCTGTCCGCGCTCAACTTCTTTTTTATCAATACCGCGAAGAAGAGTACCGACGTTATCTCCGGCCTGCGCTTCGTCGAGCAATTTGTTGAACATTTCGATTCCGGTGATAACAGTTTTCTTTGTGGGTTTAATACCGACAATTTCAACTTCTTCGTTGAGTTTAAGAGCGCCGCGTTCCACTTTTCCGGTAACGACGGTTCCGCGTCCCTGAATGGTGAACACGTCCTCAATCGGCATGATGAAGGGCTTGTCCGAATCGCGCTGGGGATCGGGGAAATAGGAGTCCATCGCCGCAAGAAGTTCGTCGATGCATTTTGTTGACTCGGCGTTGTCCGGTTCGGACATGGCCTTGAACGCGGAACCTTTGATGATCGGGGTTTTGTCGCCGGGGAAACCGTTAGCTGTCAATACGTCTTTGATTTCTTCTTCGACAAGTTCCAGAAGTTCCGGGTCGTCTACAAGGTCTACCTTGTTCAGGAATACGAGCATGTGAGGGACGCCTACCTGACGCGCGAGAATGATGTGCTCGCGGGTTTGGGGCATGACCGAGTCGGGAGCGGAGACGACGAGAATAGCGCCGTCCATCTGCGCCGCACCGGTGATCATGTTTTTGATGTAGTCGGCGTGTCCCGGACAGTCGATGTGCGCGTAATGGCGCTTATCGGACTGGTACTCAAGATGGCGGGTGTTAATGGTAATACCGCGCGCTTTTTCCTCGGGAGCGTTGTCGATTTCATCGTAATTCATTACCTTGTCACCGAATTTTCTCGCGCAGTGCATGGTAATAGCCGCAGAAAGAGTGGTCTTACCGTGATCGACGTGACCAATCGTTCCGACATTCATGTGGATTTTAGTTCTATTAAATTTATCCTTTGCCATTTTGTGTCCTCCTTAATGGGCACTAAAAAAATTCTTTCTCAATATATAAAATCCGCCGGAATAACATTCCAGTGGAATATCCTGAAACTAAAAATGAAAGGGAAACGATTTAGAACAGAAATTCGGCGCTAACACAAATCTCTAATCATAGTCCGTTCCACCTTTCCCATCCGGGGACAAGCCCTAAATGGTCGGTTTGGAATATAGTAAAAACCCGTGGGTTTTTTACTTACCACCTGTAATGGGCGAAGGCTTTATTNGCCTCTGCCATCTTATGCGTGTCTTCCTTCTTTTTGAAGGCAGTCCCGGTATTATTATACGCATCCAGAAGCTCCGCCGCAAGACGGTCTCCCATGCCCTTTCCTGAACGGGTACGGGCCGCGCTGATAATCCAGCGCATTCCCAGAGCTTCGCGCCGGGTTTCGCGAATCTCGACAGGAACCTGATAAGTCGCCCCGCCTACGCGCCGGGATTTGACTTCGATTACAGGCTTTACATTATCTAAGGCTTTTAGAAAAACTTCAAGGGGTTCTTTCTCGGTTTTTGATTGAAGGATGCCGAGCGCCTCGTGGATAATGCGAAGGCCGAGAGAGCGCTTTCCTTCCCACATCATGCGGTTTACAAACTTGGAAACTACGACGCTGTTGTACTTTGGATCCGGCAAAATGCCCCGATCTATCGTTTTTTTCTTTCTTCCCATATATCGTCCTTAAGCCTTGGGCCGTTTCGCGCCGTATTTTGAGCGGCTTCGCTTGCGATCCGTCACGCCCAAAGTGTCCTTCGCGCCGCGGATTATGTGGTAGCGCACGCCGGGGAGGTCTTTTACGCGGCCGCCCCTGACCAAAACCACCGAGTGCTCCTGCAAATTGTGCCCGATTCCGGGGATATAGGCGGTAACTTCGGTTCCGTGGGAAAGGCGCACACGGGCGACTTTGCGNAGGGCCGAATTTGGCTTTTTGGGCGTTACGGTCATGACGCGGGTGCAAACGCCGCGTTTTTGAGGACAAGACTGCAAAGCCGGAGATTTCGTCTTGGACGTTACCTGTTTTCTTCCAAAACGAACCAACTGGTTAATAGTAGGCATTCGTCAAAAAACTCCTTATCCCCCGAAAAAAGGGGGCTGAACTAAAAATCTAGCAAATAAGAAAAAAAAGATCAAGTGGTTTTTGAGAAAAATTTTTGTTTTTTTGCGCCAAGCGCCAGCATACGCCTAAGCGAACGAGGCTAACTTTTTTGCCGCCTCGGGGCCGATTGTTTCGTCGGAAAGCACTTTCTGCGGCACAGACAAGGTAACGACGGTTCCCTTGCCCCGTTCACTGGATACATTGAGCGCCCCTTTCATCAAGGCCGCCAGCTCTTTGCACAGATAAAGACCGAGCTTTCCGCTCCCCTGTCCGTAATTTGTCAGGATGTTGTCTATTTTATCTTCCGTCATGCCAACGCCGGTATCCATGACTTTTATAACAAGAAGAACATAGTCGTTTTTTCGCTTGCAGTTTACGCTGACCGTTATGCCGCCTGAGTTGGTGTACTTGAAAGCGTTTGTTAAAACGTGGTGGCAGATTTGTTTGATGCGAAGCTCGTCGCCGGCAAGATTTACCGGCAGGTTTTCATCAATTACCAGTTTGTACTTAAGCGGCTTGTCTTCGGTATGAATTAAATACGCGGAAGTTACCTCGCTTATCATTTTGGGCAGTTTGTACTTGACGGCATTCAGCTTAAGCTTGCCTGCTTCGATTTTTAATATATCAAGGATATCGTTGATTACGGTAAAAAGCTTCATCCCTTCGTCGTTTATTTTTTCAAGATTTTTCTGGTGGTCTTCAGGAATCTCCGTGTATTTGGAAAGCAGGGCGGAAAGCCTGATGATATGATTTATCGGGTCAGCCATTGAGCTTGATATATCGGAAAGAAAGGCGTTTCTGGATTCCGATGATTTTTTCAGGGCATCCATCAGTTTTTCGATATACATCTGGCGCTCAAGCGCGTCGCGGGATATTTTCTCCCTTTCTTCCATTGTAACAATAACCGATCTGGAGCCGATAAACGCCAGCACTCCCGTAAGGGCGGCTGAGGCTAAAAATGAAATTATCAAAAAGAACAGGATGCGGTTTCTTAAAGAATTTATGTAGGAAATATCGTAATCCACCCCCAGGATTCCGATTGTCCTGCCGTTTTTTACAATGGGCATGTACACCGATTCCACGATGCCCCATTGCTCCTCGACGGAAGGATAAGGCGAGAAGGTGATTTTCTGCGTATCCCAGGCTTCGTTTATGCCCGGCGGAATTGGGTCGTCTTCCCAAACTTCGGAGCCAATCCAGCTTGACTCCATGTCCCTTGTATAATAGGTGTCCATAATTTCCAGATACTCGTCGCCGACTCTTTCCGTGTAGTAAATATAGGCAAGGCCGAAAGCGTTCAGGATGTCCGTCCATTCCTTGTGGATAGCCCATACCCAGTCCTCGTTGTTTCTAAACCCCCTTTTCATTGCCTCGACGTCGTAAATAGCCGGATACAGCTTATCTACCATGACAGCGACGTGCTCAAGGGTGCCGAAATAGGAATCCTCGGTAAAATTGCGGAATTGAAAAAACATCATGGTACAGACCGAAAGGGAGATAACCAGCCCCACTATTGAAAAAATGAGGTAAAAATTCTTTCCTTTTTTGACGTCTTCCACTATTTTAATATTTTACCACAAGAGCAGAAAAAGTAGAAGACAAAAAAACCGCCGCTTCCGCGGCGGTTTTTTACTTGCCTCGCTGGGCAAAATTACTGGTCTGGAAAAATCTTGTCGTAAAGTCTCCAGCCGTGGATACCGTCAATGACACGGTTTATTTTGGTGAAATCGCCAAAGACAAAAGCGCCGCCGGCGTAGAATGTTTCGTTCGCAGAAGCGGGGGCAATAGCAAGAAAGACTTCCCCGAGCATATTATAATTAAGGCCCATATCCAGGGTAATGGTTACCTTTGTACCGCCCAGTGAGCCTCCCGAAGGATTTGTCGATTTATTACCAAAGAAGTCTTCGAACTTCACGCTGTCGATTTTCGAAATGACGAGGTCCTTGCAGTCATCTAAATTATTATTTGATATCGCCATTCCCGGCATTGTACAGCACAAAACCCTGACATATTTTTTGAATAGTTCGGCATTTCTTGTTACATAACATTCCGACGACTGGCCGACTTCGGGTTGGAAATTAAGCATGTTAAATTGCAATTCAAAGACGGCTTTTTTTCCGTTGTTGTCGTAACTGCTGTTTATTACTTTTAAAGCGGGCTCCTGCACAGTTGGAGTCTTAGTGCCAAGTACATCGCTGGTATACAGTCTGTTTGCGCCGACATAGAAGCCGGTTAAAGTGGAAGCAAACTTGTCTGTGCGAAATTCTAAACCGGCAAGGAGGGGATCATCAAGCGTAAGAGAGAGTTTCTGCTCGGCGCCCAGAACTGATGCGGCCCCATGGGAAGTTTTAAACCCTTTCAGGCCTTCCGCGTAGACGCGGTAAACTCCCAGATCCTCGCGGGTAAAGGTGGCCCTAAGATTATTGCCATTTGCAGACATTGCCGCGCCGGCATCCGCCCATGAACCATTGGTGAATTTCTGAATCTTGAATTTGCCTTTCAAGCTTTCCAACACCGCATCTCTTCTTCCCGTTCCGTTTGTGCCGCCAAAAGGATCTCCTGAAATTACAGCGATGTCATAGGATTCTAGAGCGCCGCCGCCTGAGTAAGATACTTTATCATTTACATCAAGGGGATTAATTTTCAAACTAAAATATGTTGAAGGTTTTTTATACGGCCCCGATGCATTTGGTCCTACGTCTATGTAATAATCATCGTAGATTTCTTCGCCTCCAACTCCGTCGTTGTCTAAATCAAGCCCTACGCCGCCGAAGGTGTACTTTGCGCCTTCGATCTTAGCTACTATGCCCACACTGAGTGCAGGCGGGGTTGACGGTCCAGTAGGGAAATTGCCGGGGTGTTTAAAGCGGAGCTTGATTTCGACTTTCTTTTCCTTTGTATCTGGATCTACCGTGTTAACCCTGCTTACAAGTTCTTCAATTTCAAAGGTATCTCCCTTTACGCTTAAAGAGTAACTTTCACCCCCAATTGCCGGGGGGGTGGTAAAGGCATAGACGCTTAAGAATTCTTTTAACTTGGCCAAAAGCTGATCATTCGGAACTTTTAAAAAATCAGCGGAAGCCGGGAAGGTAAATACCATATCCCCGTTTTCAGGTGGCATGTTCGCGGAGTACCATGGAAGAAGAGGCAGATCAACTGTTGGACAGAGAGCAAGACCCGCGGGATTGTTGGTATACTCGGCGGAAAACTTTGAGTCGTTTTCGCTCCAATCGCGCTCTGTAAGTTCGACTTCCGGCGAACAGGAAAGCGGTATTAAAACCGCTATTGCCATAATGGCGGTTATTTTCAATATAGTTTTCATATCTTTCTCCTTTAATTCTTAAAATTTAAAACTTAGCAGAACATGGCCTGAAGCGATGTTTATGCCAAAGCTGTCTCTGCCCCAGGACGCGGCAAAATCAAGCGCGATTTTTTCGGTAAAGTAGAATGTAAAGCCGCCTGTGATGTTTCCGCTGAACGAGTCCCACACATTGTTAACTTCAACCTGATCATCCTGCACTAGATCCGGATAAGCGACTAGGGAAACAGAGCTTACAGTTTTTTCGTTTGTGATTATGTTTCCAAGACCGTCTGTTTCTACTGTTGTAACCACCTCGCCGTTAGCAGGCGCTTTGTAAGTAGTTACGCTGTTTGTAAAAGACAGGGGCCTTGCGCTTACGCCGGTGTTAATCGTAAAACGATTGGGTATCAGCTTGTAGCTTGCTCCGATTGCAAGATCAAGGGCAACATTGATCTCTGTTTGCACATAACTCTGGAAGCCGTTGCGTGTTGTTATTTCGCTATTGGTGTTTTGCGAAGCGTCGCCAAAGTACTCAGTATTTGAAATTTCGCGCCTTTCTGTGTACATTTCGCTTGATTCTTTGAAAATGCTAACGGGAACCTGCGCCTGGAAACCAAGACTAAGGCCGGCTACAGGCTCGGCCGTCAGAATGTAGGTGGGGATAAATTCATGCTCCATTGTTTTAAGCTCGTTAACGGTTACCGATATATCGCTTTCGGTTTCCGTACTGTTAATATAATTTCGTATACCAATAGTACCGCCATCCCAATCTAAAAATCCCTTTACATGGCCGCCTTCAAACCCGCTTTTTGCGTAGTTACTGCGGTAGGCGTAAAGGCCAAGGTTGTATTCGATTCCCGCCCTGTGGCTTAATTTGCTTTCTTCACCGCCGCCAATATCGAACCAGGAGCCTACGCCGATTCTCGGATTAAGAAAGTTATTTTCATGTCCTTCGCCAATTATTGTATTTTGAATGTTCTTCACTCCGTTAAATTCCGTGTCGTTACTGTAATTGTCAACCTGCCTGTCTCTGCGGATGCCAAGGCCCAAATTTACATAAGGGCTGGCAAAACCAAAAGTTGAACCCCAGCCGATATAGGGCACAAGAAAAGAGTTGAATCTTTCGTATTCCTGAATCGCGTTTTGATAATCAACAACGCCGTTTTGATTATCAATTACAATAACTTCTCTGCCGGGTTCACCTTCGTTGCGGTTCTTTGCGGTTGATTCCAGAAAACCTACTTTAATACCATGACCCGCGATGCCGATTAAAAACTCAATCTGGTTAGCTGAATTTCTCCAGCTTTCATTATAATTAGTTGTATTTGTTTGGCTTGTAAGTGTTTTGTAATCTTCGTCGTACTCTGCGGAAATTGTTGAAATCGTGGTTGCGCCTTGGCTGCCGGGTGTTTGCTGAATAATATTTCCCTGATACCATGCGCCGGCTTGAATTTTGCCAAACTTGCGCGCGAAACCCATGCTGATTTTAAAGTAATCAGGATTGCCGGTTATCTCCAGCTTGTCGCCTGTTAAAAAACCGAACCATTTTTCAAACGTGACGTCTGAAAATGAGTGAACATCCATATAGTTGTCTACGTCGTTTCCAAATAAACCGGACGTTGCTTTATAAGTATTCGATTCCAGCGGCCCCAAGTCGTCTGTTACATTCTGCGCCATAACGGGCAGGGCCAGAAACACCGCGGCAAAGGCCGTTAAAGCCGCTGCCTTAAAACTTTTAATCATCTTCTTTTCTCCTTAAGGTATGACATACCTCGCACAGGCTAGAATACCAAAATTTCAGGGAAAATTCAAGTGTTTTCAGATTGATTCGTTTTTATTTTGACTTTTTTTATTAAAGCGGATTAAGGGATAAAATGGCCTATTTTAAGCAAATTTGGCGATTTTTAAGATACGCAGAAGACGCCGCTAGCGGGTAATCGTGTAGGAAAGAATCGCTATGGCAACAAGAAGCGCAATGGCGGAGATGATATAGGCTCCTACGGGCAGAGGTTCTTCGACGGGTTTGCCTTTTTTTGCCTTTGGTTTTTTGCGCGGCTTTGCGTTTCCGTCCGCCGAATAGCCGCAGACAGGGCAGCCGTTGTGAAAAAGCCTGTCCTCGCCGGAAAAGCCGCAGGACGGACAGCGGACGGAAGCGAAAAATCGCCCGCAGTAGGGACAGGATTTTACGTCGTTGTCAACTTCCTCTCCGCAATTATCGCAAAAAAAACGCGGTTTCTGGTTCTTTGGTTTTAAATTCAATTTAAAGCCGTCTTTGTTTCAAGTTTTGGTTTTTCGCTTCCGCCGCCCGCCTCGCTCTTCGGGCAGTTCGCGCAGGTTCCGCCGGCAGGCGCGCAAGGAGCCTCGCTTTTTGATGTTTCACCTGAGGTTTTAGGCGCCGCCGTTTTGCCGCCCTTGCCCTTACCCTTGTCCGTAACATAAAAACCCGAACCCTTAAAAATGACTCCGGCTCCGCCAAAGATCAAACGGCGGACTTCGCTTCCGCAGGCCGGACATTCCTTCAGCGGCGGATCGCTCATGGATTGAAACACTTCAAAATTGTGAGAGCAATTCTTACATTCGTATTCGTAGGTTGGCATTAATTTAACTATAGTAAAAACGTCCGCAAAAGTAAAGAGATCTCGCTTTCGCTTAAAGGGGCGGTTTTAATATCAAGGTAACGGCCGTTAAGAACGGGCGTGTTGGCGAAAAAGATTGAGGTGAGCATAGACTTCCCTCCCAGCTCGCCGTAAATATAATTGTTCGCTACAGAAAAAAGATTAGAAACTCTGCGCGCGGAGGCCTCGTTTTCAAACTGCATTCTTATTGAGGACTGGTATTTCCCCTTTTCCGCGTGATAAAAAGCGATAAAAACTCCCTGAACGGGAAAGCGAACCGGCGAGCCGCCGCTGTTGAGCAAGCGGTTTACCACGGCGCCGCCGTCAAAAAGCCAGCAGGTAACGGGAAAACTTTTGTAGAACTCGTCAAAGCCTTCCGGCACGTCTACGCCAGGCCCGGAAGTTATCGGATCGCCGGGATTTTCTTTTATTGAAGAGCTGATAAAAGCCTGTTTTGGACCAAGCGCTATCGAAAGCTTGTTTTCTTCCGAGTTCCAGTACGAATGGCCGCTGTCCGCGCGCAATTCTTTCCAGTTTTTGCTAAAACCCAACGCTATGCTTGCGCGGGCGCTTGGATAATTGCCCTGCGCCGCAATTTGAAACCGCCGTCCGCTTTCTTTTGTAAAAAGCGCCGCGGCAAAAAAATCGGTCATATCTATCATTTGCCTTACCTGATTGTCTTTCAGCTCTTCAATGGGAAGAAGCTCAAGAAGAGGCCGCGCTTCTTTTGCATCGGCAAAAATATAAACGGCTGCGCCGTTATCAAGCGGAAAAGTCGCTTTCAATTTGGCAAGATCGGCCACATGCGGCGTGGACTGACAGGAGATGAAAAGGAAAACAAGAGGAAGAATTAACCACAAACCACACAAACACCACGAACTTGTATTTTGATTTTTTTTCGTTGTTCGTGTCGTACCGTAGGTACGAAGTTCGCGTTGGTTCGTGGTTGTATTCTTTAAAAAAATAATTATCATTTTTTTTGTATCTTTACCTGCCATGTTTCATCTCCGGCTTCGATTTGGATTTGCCCTTCAACTTTTGCCCATTCTGTTTTGACAGCGAGGGTCTCCGAGGCGGCAGTTTCGCCAAAACCGTCCCACGCTTCTTTAAGAGAGTCAGCGCCGTAAACACTGAGCGTTATGCGATCTGTGACTGACAAGCCCATCTCTTTGCGAGCGTTCTGTATTCCGCGGATTAAGTCGCGGATGTCGCCCTCCATTGAAAGTTCGCGTGTTATTTCGGTGTCAAGGCCAACTGTGAGGGAGCCTTCGTTAAGGACGCGCAAATTTGCTTTTTCGATACGGCGGACATCAAGTTTTTCGGCTGTTATTTCAAGCGACTTTGCACTGCCGCCGTCGCATTGAATGTCTATCGAAAGAGATTTTCCTTCGATTACGCTTTGAATCTCGGCGTGAGTGAGCGTCTCAATTTTCGCGGCGGCGGTTTTCATGTCCTTGCCAAGTTCTTTCCCTAATACGCGGAAATTGGCTTTTACCTCGTACTCGACAAGGTCTTCTTCTTTTTGCGAAAAGACAATCTCTTTTACGTTGAGCTCTTCGCGGATGATGTCCGCCATTTCCATGAGCGCCTTTTTTTCGTCTTCGTTGCGCGTAACAAGTTCCGCCTTGCGTAACGGCTGGCGCATTTTGATATTGTACTGTGAGCGTAACGAACGCCCGATTGAGACGGCGGACATCACCGCCGACATACGGAATTCGAGTGATTTGTCGCGCCGTTTTTCATCGGGGACGGGAAAGTCCGCAAGATGTACCGACTCTTTTTCGCCTTCCTGCCGTAAATTCTGCCAAATAGCGTCGGCGGTATAGGGCATGAAGGGGGCGGCGACAGTTATCAGCGTTTTTAGCGCATAACAGAGAGAGCCGTACGCTTCCAGTTTGTCGCTGTCGTTTTCGGATTTCCAGAAACGACGGCGCGAACGGCGGATGTACCAGTTGTTCAACAGATCGATGAAACGCAGAAGCGAATCGACAGCGCGAGACAGATCGTAAGCGTCAAGAGAGCCGCCCACTTTTTCAACGAGGGTCTGCGTCTCTGAGAGTATCCACTGGTCAAGGGGATTAGTTGGGCTATTCGGCGCGGACGCGGTTGTTATTTTGTCGATATTTGCGTAGGTGACAAAAAAGCTGTACGCGTTCCACAGGGGAATGATGATGCTTTTTAGCACCTCACGCACGCCCTCGTCGCTGTAGCGAA
>JGI24698J34947_10001473_pt1 | contig 12422 bp, 7 predicted proteins | sample TergutMp193P3_FD_34947 | JGI IMG/M metagenome (IMG submission 34947)
GAGACCTCACCCGAAATCTGATGCGTGAAATTAATGGAAGTCAGTATGGAGCTGATAAGGTAATAAGAAAGCATACTACCCAGGCCGAATCCCTTTACCGTCGTGTTCTGCGAGAAAATCACCTGCCATATAATCCATGCCGCGATGATCTGCCCCGCTGTTGATACCATTATCATCGCCACATAAAAACGCCAGGTGATTTGCATTTTAAAGCTCAGGCGGAAGGCTTCAAGATACTTTTTCATCTATTACCTCCGTTTCCCCGTAGATTCTCTCCACGATAACGCCAATGTCTTCTTCCTCGATGGAAATATCGCTTAACCGGTAATTACGCATAACTCTTTCAAGAACGGTGCCGCTTTTTTCCTTCGGGACTGTCAGTACCGTTTTGAGCGGGCTTTGCTCAAGAACAGCGCAGTCATCGGGAGGCGTGAAAACGGTTTCGCCTTCAAACTGAAGCGTGACTTTCTTTCGCGTCTGATAGGAGGCGAACAGTTTTTCGGTATCGCCGTCGTAAACTTTCCGCCCGTTCCCCACGACAACGCTTCGCGGGCATAGGCTCCTGACATCCTCCATGTAGTGCGATGTCAAAAGTATCGTAGTGCCGTTCCTCTTGTTCACCTCCTTTAAAAACGCGCGAATGCTCCTCTGGCTGGGAGCGTCAAGTCCGATGGTGGGCTCATCGAGGAATAGAACTTTAGGATCGTGAAGCAGCGCGGTAATGAGTTCCATCTTCATGCGTTCGCCAAGAGAGAGGGTACGCACCTGCACGTTCATGTAATCACGGGAGTCAAAAAGTTCGGCGAACATTTCGAGGTTACGCTTGTAAACGTCATTTGGGATTTCGTACATTTCCCTGAACAGAAGAAACGTATCGGAAGCGGTGAGGTCATAGATAAGCTGGCTTTTCTGTCCCATCACGACGGCATAACGTTTCTTGAAAGCGTTCTCGAGCTTGTTGGGATAGTAGCCCATAACGGAAATTTCGCCCGACGTTGGGGCAATAATCCCCGTGAGCATCTTTATGAGCGTCGTCTTGCCCGCGCCATTGGGACCAATGAGGCCCACGAATTCGCCGGGCTCTATTGTAAGGTTAAAATTGTTAACTGCAGTTTTGGTTTCAAATTTACGGTTAAACAAGGATCTAACACTGGCGGCAAGGCCGGGTTCCTTGACAAAACGCCTGAAGGCCTTTGTCAGGTTTTGTGTATGTATGATAGGTTGCAAGTCGGTTCTCCTTAATGTTTCTGTAAGCTTGGCACAAGCACTGACATAAACAGCATCGCGCTGTAATTGTCCACTACAGTGAAATAAATTTCACTGGCAGACAGCGGTTATGCTGATATATTGGGAAAAAAAGTGTCATACAGGGAGAATTAGTTATTCCCCACCCTTACAGAACGAACCGTCAAAAACCTACCTCCTTTTTGAAGCTTTAGATATTATACCAGCATTATATTGATCTTGTCAAGTTAAATTTTTGCGATTAAAAATAAATTTTTAATAGTTATTTAGATCCTTTCTTAAAATAGTAAAGCAGAGTATTATAGACGTTCATTACTTCAGTAAGGGTTCCATAATTTCGTAGAATATCCAAACCGTTATTGATATTGCCATTATTATCATAAAATATTAAATACACTTTCTCGTTATCCAGGATTAAAATTAAGTCATTTCCCAAAAAGCCATTATACCATTCATTTCTGCTACTTTTACCAAAAATAATGTTATCATTATCTCCATTACCGATTTTTGTTGCAGTATAACCATTCTTGAATTTAAACGCGATTTCAGCACCTGAGAAAACATATAGTTTTTCATCGCTTTTTATGTTCCCTTGAACATAATCAATTAAAGGGTTAATTTCGTAAGCATGTAAATACATTCTTTTATTGGGATATTCCAATAAATTATTTGATAAATAAATAGTTATAGCGATTAAAAGTGAAAATCCCATTATTTTTACTATGTTTATATATTTGATTTTATCATGGATAAAGTCAAATCCATTCGGAGTAAAAATAAAAACAATGGCTGGTAAAAATAGCCATAATCGACTATTAAGTGGCCAATAGCCCATTGCTGAAGCCAAAAATGCGAATAATAAAGATAAAACAACTGAATAGGCGACTTTATTCTTTGATCGACACATAGAAAAAAGTCCCAATAACATTAACGGAACAAAGATTAATATAATTAAAGAATTATAATCGCCCTCTGAAAAAAAGTTTAGTATGAGCGTAAATTTATCTTGTTTCCAATAGTTATCCCAATATATTCTCATCCAACCAGATACTGGTAACATCCACCAATAATAATAAAGGCCAAATGTTGCAAGAACAACCGCCCCCGATATAAAAACTGAAATGGCCTGCTTTTTATTTTTATAAATTGCATTGATGAGAAATTCAGTAAACAAGCTTCCCCCTATAAAGAATATAGCCGGAGATGAATATCCCAGGATCATAATATATAGAATAGTCAGTAATGGCAGTTTAATTTTGTTTTTCATATAATAACAATATAGAAGAATTGTCAAGACAATAAAAAATGCGTCACCCATATAAGGTTTAAATTCATTTGAATACCTGATGTAACCAGGAAATAAAGAAGTCATGACAACAATGAATGCAATATGGAGATTATTGTAATTGAAAACTTTTTTCAGGAACATTATTTCACATATAAGTAAACCGATAAAAGAAAATAAAGAAAATAATCTTAAAGAAGATTCAGAATATCCAAGAATTAAACCGATTAATTTTACCGAAATTATATACAAAACAGGTGCAGATTGTATATTGGCCAATGGTGGCGTGAGCAGTTCCGACCAATTGCGAGTAACGATATTTTCCGCAAGCCATACTTCATCTATATAAAAAGAACGACATTTTATATAAATGACTATTCGGACAATGATACCCATTACTACAACCGCAATTGAGGTGTAAATAAAGAGATTACCCATGTTTTTTTTATACTCATCAAAAAAATATTGTATGTTTTTAAACGTGTACAAAAAAATAATAATATAATAAACTATCAAGACTAATGGAATAATTATCATTAATCTCGTCCACTTGGAACTAATAAAATTCCATTCAAAAATAATATTCAATGTTCCGACAATATAATACCTTGCTTGTGGAAACAGGAATATGCAACAAAAGGATATTGCAAGAATTGAGACTATTCTGATTGATCTGCTTGAGTTTTCATCTTTAGTAATCACGATCTTTTATACCATAATAATTTATAACCGTATTTCTGTACATTTCGGCATTGCCAATGTCGAACATACATCCTTTTAATATTACCCCAAAAATCCCTCCCTTGTCAATAACTGCCGACAGGGCATCCGTTAAGCCGTATTCCTTGACTATATCCGAGGAGTGGTCTGTTGAGATATTTGTATCAAGTTCAGAGAACACTTCCGGCGTAAGGATGTATTGTCCAAAAACCGAATAGTAACCAGTACCGTTGTTATCCATGCGGAAAACACCAAGGAAGTCCTCCGCATATTCAACTGTCGGCTTTTCAACGAATTTTGTTATTTTTAGGATTGTTTCATCCTTATCTTCCCATATACCCGAGAGTATTCCGTAATGAACAACCTGCTCAAGCGGTATATTGTGTATAGAAACAACAGGCTTTTCCAAATACTCATAGGCCTCCATTAACTGCTCACTGCATGTTTTTGAAGTATTGGAACGGTAAATTGTGTCGCCCAAAAGCAGCAATACAGGCTCATTTCCACAAAAATCCCTGCTCTGAAAGACGGCGTGCCCAAAGCCCTTCTTTTCATTTTGGACACGAAAAGTCAGGAGCTTACCGATATTGGTTATTTTATTTTCATATTCCTGCATTATTTGAGGGAGTTTTGAGTAGTGATCATATGAAAGCGAGGAATGGAAGACTTTTTTATACAATTCCACTTCATCGTCACCACCCACAATAAGGCATATTTCGTCAATACCACTGTCGTAAAGCTGCTCCAATAGAATCAGGATAACCGGTTTTACGAGGCCATCCGTGTCAATGACGGGCATAAATTCCTTTTTCACGGCGCGTGTTGAAGGGTAAAGCCTTGTGCCAAAGCCGGCGACGGGGATAATTGCCTTGTGAACCCTGTTCCGGGGTTTCATCGTCAGGGAATATGTTGTAAAGTTTTTTTTGTTTGCAAGGTATTCTGTTAATTCCTTTTGACAGTTCTCATCTTTTGCCAGAAACTGTACAGAACCGTCTCCTTGCGAGCCGACACCCTTCCCGCCGAAAGTCAACGACTGAATAATTGGATCATTAAGAGCATCATGCAATAGAGGGGCTTTTAATTCTTCCAATGAAGCGGGCGCAACTTTTTTGTCAAAGAGTTCCTGCGCTTCGGTCAGTAATTCTCCAAGCGCTTTGCACTCGCCGTTTTTAATGTAATCAACTGCCCGCGCGATTATTTCCCGGTTTTCACGCCCCAATGCCGATTGAACATTGTTTTCAGTCTCGTTTTGGGCAAACGGGTAACACTTGTTCAGATCTGAAAGGATCCTGATAGTGTTTTTATTGCCCCCTAAATGCGCAAAGACCCAATGGAGAGGCTTTTTCACAATGAGGCGTTCCACATTTATGTCCTCGCCGTCAAAAGTCATCAGGACAGGCGTAGTACCGAACGCGCATGCCTGATCAAGGCGCCCGCACCGCGATTTTGTGCGCTGTTCGCCTTTGAAAGCGACTGTCATTTCACCCATTGTGTTCATGTTAAGGCTATAGAGCAGGTTAAACGCCCGCGCGACCAGTACGCATATGGCGGCGCTCGAGGAAAGCCCGCTTTTGATTGGGAGCGTCATTTTTGTTATGGTGATTTTTAACCCGCCGACACGGTAGTTTTCGCAGACATAGGACGCGACGCCCGCCACGTAGGCGAAATAACTGCCTGAAGCGGCTGTTTTCTTCAGCTCATCCGTCTGCATTATGCTTTCAAAATTGACCCATGTATCTTTCAATTCTTCTGATATATTCAATACGGAAAATTTACCAAATATCTCCACGTCCGCGTAGATGCCCTGTTCAATCCCGGTAACGATGGAAGCCCCAGGGATAATGTCCGCGTTCATTACCCTGTGCATGCCTGCCCAGTCGCTGTGCTCGCCAAACAGACAGAGTCTGCCAGGGACAAAAAGGGAAATTTTTTCAGGCATCTTTTTTCCTTATTTTTTCAGGAAATACTAGCATCTTTCTCAAGGCGAAATTCCCTATAAACCCAACAAGAGACACGATAAATTTCGCGCCGCTCCAGTGTAGTGCAAAATACGGAGATATGGTTATAAGTAATCGTGTTAAGCCAAAGTCAACAGCTCCCATTATCAAAACGGAAAAAATGTACCAAAACAGTTCCACTCCTGTATTCCACCGCGCCTTATGGCGGAAAAGGATGGCTATACATAGAAGGTAATTGCATAAAGCGGATACAATAAAAGAAACTACAATTCCATAATTCAATGTCATACCGGCTTGCGTTAAGCCGATAAAAAAGATCAAATTGACAAGAAGCGAGACGGCTCCGATAAACAGGTAAATGAGTATCTGCATGGGAAGCGGCGCGGAATGGGCGCTGTAGTGAAAAATGCAGTACAGGGCATGGACGCCGTCTTTCCAGCCGATTTTTTTGCCTTCCTCATAGGTTCTTGGGTTATAAGATATGGCACACTCGTACACACGGCATTGCGCTTGCGCCACTCTGGCTGTCACCTCCGGTTCAAAACCAAAACGTTCTTCCTTTAATTGTGGGGCTATTTTCTGTATGACTTCACGGCGGAATAATTTGTAGCAAGTTTCCATGTCTGTAACATCCAGGTTGGTAAACATATTTGAGATACTGGTTAAGGTTTTGTTCATCCATGTATGCCAAAAATATAGGACCCTGCGGGTGTCTGGGCGCAGATAGCGAGAGCCGTAGACCACGTCCGCCCTGTCGTCAAGCAGGGGTTTCAGCATCGCAAGGTAATCATTGGGATTATATTCCGTATCCGCGTCCTGTATTCCCACAAAGTCCCCGGTGGCATGGATAAAACCTGTTCTTAATGCCGCTCCTTTTCCCTGGTTTTTCTCATGTTTTAAAATTTTTATGCCGTTATGTTGCGTGGCTATTTCTTCCAAAACTTGCAGACTGCCATCAGTGGAGGCATCGTCTACCACGATAACTTCCAGCGCAAAATCCTGTCCCCTGGAGAATTCCAGAATTTTTTCGATACAGGCTTTTATGGTTTTCGCTTCGTTGTAGCATGGAACGATCAGTGACAGGGTTTGTGCCATTATTTATTCCTCTGCGCTGTTTTCTAGGTATAGTTCCGCTTTTTCGGCATAAAAAGTAAAAACCGGATTACCTTGTTGCGATTCCTGGTTTATTTTAATAAAAGTTAGAAATTCTTCTCTATTGGTAATGATATCATGTGAAGCAATATAGGTAAAAATTGTATTCCGTATAAGGTAATCATCCTTTTGGTATTTTGGGGTACTTTTTGTATCTATTTTTAGAATGAATTGAAAACACAAAATGGCAGTACAGACTAAATAGACAAATTTAATTATTTTATAGTTTGGTGTATATTCTATAGAGTTTGCAATAACAATAACAAATATAGGGTAAAACGGGATCATTTCACGTGTAGCAGGATATCCTTTGTGAAAAACAAGCTGGCTTACAATACAGATACCGGTGAAAATAATCAGTAACCAGCAATAATCATCCTTTGCCCTTGTTTTTATCATTAAGTAGGCAAATGTAAGATAGAATAAAACAGCAATCAAGAAGCTTAAATATGTTGCATTTGAAAACATGTTTGGGATTGACATGATACCGAAATAGATACTATGAGTGGAATAAACCGGTCCAATGCTGACCAATATAGTGTGAGATGCAGTCAGAAAAAATATGATATAAAAAGGAAGATAGGGTAATTTCAGTATGTCTTTCTTGTATTTAAAATTTATTATCAACAGGAAACCTAAAACACAATACAAAGTTATTGAATTCGAGAGTGCTCCAAGTAAACAAAAAGATATAAAGCATAAAAAATTGAATGTATCAGGTTCTTTACTTAACCAATTAAATTTCCATTTTTCAAAGAAATAACAGGAAGCGGCTATACAGGCGCATGCCATTCCATATCCGCGTGCAAGACCAAAAAATTCGTTGAGATAGTAATTTGAAATAAATAATACAAAAACAAAGAAACGGTTTTTATATTGTTTTGCGATTAAGTATGAGAAAAATAGATATATACAATAAAAAACAAGATTTGGGAAACGTATAAGTAATTCATTGTATTTTGCTTGTGAGAAAAACGTGACAACACGTATTAATAATGAGTTTAATAAATGATTATTGAGTAACTGATTTTTTAACATAGAATCAAAAATGTTTGGCAAAACATAGTTTAAATATGTAAAAGCTTCATCATAGGTTAATCCGGTATTTCCTGCCCGAAAAAGAGTAAATGAAAATACGATAAAACCGGATAGAAAAGCAAAGCCGGTGAAAAAATTAGCAGATAGAAAGAATTCTTTTAATGAACCCAAATAAAAATAAAATTGATTATTCGCTATGTCTTCTGGTTCAGTTTTATTGATTAGTTTTCTCCCTGGCGGAGTGAGAAGCAGGAAACCGAGTGATGTTGTCAAAACAATACCAATTATTCCAAGTGTATATAAAGATTTTGTCCAAAATGGGTTAGTAAGTTTTCCGTGTTTTATATGTTGCTCATACATTGAGAGGATAAATTGCCGTACTTGCGGTAACAAAATGATAAGACTAATGAGAAGTCCCAAAAATAGGACTACTGCAAGACAATAGTATCCAGCGGTTTTTCGTGGGATATATTTACTGGCATTTATACCGGAGGAGGGGGTAATGTCATCATTCATTTCTTATCCTTGAAACACCCAATAGCATACGAAGCCTCGTAAACAAAACTTACAGGTATTATCCTAACATATTATTCAAATGGGTGTCAAGTCAATATTGACAAAGGAAGATCAGACGCCCAAAAGCGCCTCTGCGTTCGTGGCGTAGTAGATATCATCCCTACCGGAAACGAAGCGGCAAAAGTCTTCAAATACCTGCCAGTTGTCGTCAACTTCAAATTCATAGCTGTGGCCCCATAAATAGAATACAGATGGTTTGGTCGGCTTTAAGGCGATAAAAGTTTCGGCTAGATCCATCAGGGCTGGATCGTTGTGATGTAATGTCGGCTGGTACGTAAGAAGGTTTTGCGGTATGTCAAAGGAATAGGTGCTCTTTACACCCCTGGCGTAGCGTAGATTGCAGTCCCTGACGGCTTCGACGACGGTGTCGTTATATGTCCCGAAGGGATAGGCCATCCCGTGAATCTCCGTGCCGAAGATCCTTTCAAGGTTTATCCTGTCCTGCACAAGTTCATTGATGACGGTTTCCCTGTCAAGGTTTTCAAGATGTGGATGGGTGAGGGAATGGACGGCTATTTCATGGCCAGAGTATAATTCCGGGAGGCCGGCTATGTTCATGCGCCTGATGATCACATTTCCCCTGGTCCATTGGCTTGCCCCACTCTGGAGCCCGCTGTTGAGATTAAAGGTGCACTTTATGCTATAGCGGTTAAGGATCTCTACAAGGCGCGCGTCCTGCTCCACCCCGTCGTCATAACTCAGGGTAAGGGCTTTCATTTTTCCGTCTGGAAACATACAGGCCTCCTGTTGGTTAATTATTAACTTAGCCTTGTCTTATTATAATGTCAATTCCGCCCTAGACAAACCCTCTTCTTTCCATTATGATATCATCACCCTATTTGGCGCCGTACCCAAGCGGTAAGGGAGTGGTCTGCAAAACCATTATGCATCAGTTCGATTCTGATCGGCGCCTAAAATCTTTTCCTGGAGGAGGCAAGTCCATGGACGATGATGGCGGTAGTACCATAGATTCCGATGACCATTGTAGCGGTATGCGATTCTGTGGATTTGTCTCTTTATATGTAGTTCCGTAAGAATTTCGCATCCCCACAGGTCTGCCAGTGACTTATATGACAGGAGGATGCAGCAATGACCAAAAAAGAGAAACAGGCAAAGGCGAATATTTCCTCGACAAGGGCGGAGAGGGCAAGGAAGCGGCTTCTCAGGGCCGCGAGCAGGGAAGGCCCCAATCTGCTTATTCAATACGACAACAGCGAAACCGGCTATGACGAGGATGATGTCGAGGAGATGCGGGACGAGCACGGCGTCAACATTATCACCCGGCAGGCGGACGATCCGCTTATAAAGCGTTTTATAGCCGCCTTTATCAACCCATTTACAACCGTTCTGATTACCCTGGCGGCAGTTTCGTTTTTCACCGATGTCGTCTACGCGGACCCGGGAAAGACCGATCCCACTGCGGTTATCATCATTATGACAATGGTAATTATTTCCGGCCTCTTGCGTTTCTTTCAGGAACTGCGGAGCAACAACGCGGCAAAGCGCCTGACGGAGATGGTTGAAACAACGGCCTGTGCGGCCAGGCAGTTTAAGGACAAGGAGACAGACGAAAATTATACGCAGAAGAAGGAAATCCCCATGGACGAGATCGTCGTGGGGGACCTTGTATACCTTGCCGCCGGGGATATGGTTCCGGCGGACGTGCGGATCATCCAGGCGAAGGATCTTTTCATCAGCCAGTCATCCCTCACCGGCGAGAGTGAGGCGGTGGAGAAATTTGCCTCCCCTGTCGCGAGGACAAACACCAATCCCCTGGAACTGAATAATCTTGCCTTCATGGGAACCAACGTGATCTCGGGCTCGGCAATGGCCCTGGTTATTACCGTCGGGGACGACACGATACTCGGCTCAATCGCGCAGCAGTTGCAGGTCAAGCGGCCGCCCACGAGTTTTGAGAAAGGCGTGAATGCGGTCTCCTGGATATTGATCCGTTTCATGCTGGTCATGGTACCGATAGTGCTTCTCGTGAACGGCTTTACCAAGGGCGACTGGCTGCAGGCTTTTCTCTTCGCGCTTTCCGTGGCGGTGGGGCTCACCCCGGAAATGCTCCCCATGATCGTCTCCGCCAACCTCGCAAAGGGCGCGGTTTCCATGTCGAAAAAACGCGTCATCGTGAAGAGCCTCAATTCGATTCAGAACTTTGGGGCGATGGATGTGCTCTGTACCGACAAGACCGGCACGATTACCCAGGACAAGGTCATCCTTGAAATGCACCTGGACATACACGGGAATGAAAATATTGACGTGCTGCGCCGTGCCTTCCTCAACAGTTACTACCAGACGGGCCTTAAAAACCTCATGGACCTCTCGGTAATCGAGTACGCGCGAAAAGCGAAGCTGCACAATCTGTGGGTGGACTATAAAAAGTTAGACGAAATTCCGTTTGACTTTAACCGGCGCCGCATGAGCGTCGTGGTGGCGGATTCATCAGGCCGCATTGAGCTTATCACCAAGGGCGCCATAGAAGAGATGCTCTCCATTTCGTCTCACGCCGGGTACGATGGAACGACGAAGCCCCTGGATGTAAAATTGCGGGAGAAGATTCTCTCGACGTGCCGGGAGTTAAATGAAAAGGGGATGCGGGTTCTGGGGCTGGCGCAAAAATCCGTCGCGAATTTCGCGAAACCGTCAACCGCACTGTCCGCGGCGGATGAGAGCGACATGGCATTCATCGGCTGCCTCGCATTCCTTGACCCCCCGAAGGAAAGCGCTGAGAAGGCAATTACCGCCCTTAGCGAGTACGGGGTCAGCGTGAAGGTGCTTACCGGCGATAACGACGGCGTTACCCGTGCCGTGTGCTCGTCTGTGGGCATAGACGCCGGGCACATACTCCTGGGTTCCGAAATTGAGGTGATGGACGACGAGGCCCTGAAAAAGGCCGCCGAGGAGACGGGCATCTTCGCGAAGCTTTCGCCCAGCCAGAAGGCGCGTATCGTCAGGGCATTGCGGAACAACGGCCACACAGTCGGCTTCATGGGTGACGGCATCAACGACGCCGCTGCCATGAGGACAGCCGATGTTGGCATATCCGTTGATACGGCGGTGGACATCGCAAAGGAATCCGCCAACATCATATTACTGGAAAAGGATTTAATGGTACTGGAAGAAGGCGTGGTGGAAGGCCGAAAAATTTACGCCAATATAATCAAGTACATCAAGATGACCGCGAGTTCCAACTTCGGCAATATGCTTTCTGTGCTGGCGGCCTCGGCTTTTTTGCCCTTCCTCCCGATGTTGCCGATTCATATTCTGGTGTTGAATTTAATTTACGACGTTTCGTGCATCGCCATTCCTTGGGATAACGTGGATTTGGATTTTCTGCGTAAGCCGCGCAAGTGGGACGCTTCTTCAATCATCCGCTTCATGCTCTGGATGGGGCCCACAAGTTCCGTGTTTGACATAACCACGTATATCTTTATGTTTTTCTTGTTCTGTCCCCTGTATGCCGGGGGTTCCTGGGTAAACCTGAGTTTCAACAACCGCCTTTATTTTACCGCCCTCTTCCAAACCGGATGGTTTGTGGAATCCCTTTGGTCACAGACACTGGTGATTCACATGATCCGCACACCAAAGATACCCTTCATCCAGAGCCGTGCCTCTGGCAAGGTTATCATGCTCACTACCCTTGGAATCACTGCGGGGACCATCGTTCCGTATACATGGCTTGGGGCGCAGTTGGATATGGCACGTCTGCCGCTACTCTACTTCCCGTTCCTGTGCGCCATTATCCTTGCCTACATGGCCCTTACCACGATGATGAAGAGGATCTTTGTTAGGCGTTACGGGGAACTGTTATAGGAGAAGAGTGAAGAGTGAAGAGAGTCGCTATTTAGGGCATATACAAATGGAGGCGCGGAGTTAATCATGGTTGCCGTTACCTATCCTTCTGTAGTATTGTTTTATTGATAAGGATTAACTATGGATAAAAAAAATGTCTTTTTGGCAATGATGGCGGTCATGCTGTCTATGGCGGCTTGTGGCCAGGGGAACCGAACAGGGCAAGACGCTGTCGCCAGGGTGAGAGCCAGGGCGGAGCAAATAACGGCAGGAGGAATAGTGGACCCTGAAAAATATTCGAAGCCTTCGGAAGAAACAATCAAGGCAACGCTGACATCGGAACAGTATTATATAACCCAGGCATGCGGCACAGAGCCGGCATTTTCCGGCGCGTATAATTCAAACCATGAACCGGGCCTGTACGTTGACATTGTGACCGGCGAGCCTTTGTTCTCATCGGCGGATAAATACGACTCGGGCAGTGGCTGGCCCAGTTTCACGAAGGCAATCGACCGGGACGTTGTCGTAAAATACGAAGACAACAGTTACGGCATGAAACGGGTCGAGCTCAGAAGCCGTGTCGGTGATACCCATCTTGGCCATGTGTTTGAGGATGGGCCGGCGGACAAAGGCGGTTTGAGGTATTGCAT
>JGI24698J34947_10001475_pt1 | contig 12413 bp, 13 predicted proteins | sample TergutMp193P3_FD_34947 | JGI IMG/M metagenome (IMG submission 34947)
CCAATGCACTCGTCCTCAACTATTTGTACACCGCCTGAGATAAAATCCTTTTTGTGAACCGCTATTGAGGTATTGGTGAAAAAAGCGGAACCTTTATGCAGTATCCTGTACTCCGCCAGAGTCTCGGCTTCCATTACGGTTGCCATGACCCATCGCGCTTTATCAAGGACAAGCCGTTTGATATCCAGGGCTGTCTCGCCGGAAAAGCCGGGATGCAGTTTTTCCATTTGAGCGGCGGCAAAAGACCGAATCAGCTTCGGCTTGAGCGCTTCCGGCACGGGAATGAAATACACTTCATGATCCCGCCTGGGGATTTTTGTTTTCTTCATCATCACCACCCTTGAATTATGCTTATAGCGAAACTCCCCGCGGCCATGAGCGGGATGAAAGGAATCCTGCGCCTTCCGGTGGCCAGGAGCAAGATAATGGCGCCGGCGCAGGCGAGGCCGATCGCGCCGTACCAGCGTCGCGGCCCGAGTACGAGCCCGATGAGAGCGGAATACCAAACATCCGCGAGTCCCAGCTTCCCGCCGGAAACGAGCCTGGCAAGCAGAAAAACCGAGAGTCCGGCCAGAAGACCCGCCGCCGCTTCCCATGCGGGAAAGCTCCCCCACCACACCCTAAGGGCGAAAAAGACCGGGAACGCGGCGGCAAACACGACGCGCGGAACCTCTTCGTCTTCGATATCGGCGAGGGCGATAACCATCGAGAAGGCGTAAAACAACGCCATGGAAAATGTGTGAATCATAAAAGGTATATGGCATGAAGATGAGAAAATTCGGGTAAAATATTACATTTGTCATAAAAGTATGATACTATTTCATCATGAAGCTTGATTTTAGCCGTTCGGCCTTGTTGATTATTGACGTGCAAAATGATTTCTGTCCCGGGGGGGCGCTAGCTGTGGAAAAGGGCGACCAGGTCATTGAGCCCCTGAACCGCATGGCTTCCATGTTTACCGCGGAATCCGGGCGGGTCGTGGCAACCCAGGACTGGCACCCGGCCGATCACATATCCTTTGCCGCCACACACGAGGGGAAGAAACCGGGGGACATGGTAGATTTGCCGGAAGTAAAAGAGCAGCTTCTCTGGCCGAAACACTGTGTCCAGGGCACCAGGGGAGCGGACTTCCACAAGGGGCTGAATTTGTTGAACGTAAACCTCATCATACGAAAAGGATTCCGTACCGGCCTTGACTCGTATTCGGCGTTTTTCGAGAACGACCGCAAAACCTTCACGGGCCTCGACGGCTACCTCACGGCTCTTTCGATTGACACCGTCGTAATCGGGGGGCTGGCGACCGACTACTGCGTCGCGTACAGCGCCGCCGATGCCGCGACCCTTGGGTTCAAGACCTTTGTGGCGCTGGACGCGTGCAGGGGGGTGGGCGTACCAAAGGGATCCGTGGAAAAGGCCCTTGAATCTCTGGAAAAGAAGGGTGTTACCATGGTCCAAACGGAGGATATAAAATGAACGGAGAAAATTCAGCCCTTTTAACCGACTTTTACTCTCTCACAATGGCGCAGGGCTACTGGAAACGGAAGATGAACCACAGGGCGGTCTTTGAGATGTTCTTCCGGAGCCAGCCCTTTGGCGGAGGTTTTTCCGTTTTCGCGGGCCTTGGGACCCTGCTTGAAAACCTCGCTTCTTTCAGGTTCTCATCCGACGACCTCGCCTACCTCGCCGGTCTCGGCATTTTTGAGGACGGCTTCCTCGACTACCTGAAAGATTTCAGGTTCTCCTGTTCGCTATGGGCTATGGAAGAAGGGACGATCGTGTTCCCCAACGAACCGCTCATCAGGATTGACGGGGACCTCATAGAATGCCAGCTCATCGAGGCGATGCTCCTCAACACGGTCAACTTCCAGAGCCTCATCGCGACGAAGACGGCCAGGGTCTGGCTCGCCTCGGGCAAGGGCGCCATTCTTGAGTTCGGGCTGCGCCGCGCGCAGGGGCCCGACGGCGGGGTCTCCGCTTCAAGGGCCGCGTTCATAGGCGGCGCGGCGGGCACGTCAAATGTCCTCGCCGGCAAGAAGTTCGACATCCCCGTCTTCGGCACCATGGCGCACGCCTGGGTCATGGCGTGGCCAAGCGAGGAGGAAGCGTTCCGGGCCTACGCGGAAATCTACCCCGACAAAACCACCTTCCTCATCGACACTTATGACACGCTCAAAAGCGGCGTCGTAAACGCGATCAAAGTCGGGAAAGAGCTGGCCGCCAAAGGCAAGGGCTTCGGGGTACGCCTCGATTCCGGAGACATCCACTACCTCTCGGTGGAAGTGAGGAAGCGGCTGGACGCCGCGGGCCTCCCGGACGCGGCCATCTCGGTCTCCAATGAGCTGGACGAGTCCATCATCCAGGCGCTCACGGATGCGCACGCGCCGATAAACTCATGGGGGGTGGGCACCCGCATGGTCACCGGCGGAGGCGACTCGGCCTTCACCGGGGTCTACAAACTCGCGGCGAGCGAGGAGAGCGACGGCAGCCTCCGCGCCGCCATGAAGTTTTCCGACAACCCCGGAAAAACCACGAACCCCGGCGTCAAGCAAGTTTGGCGCGTGAAGGACGGCGAAGGGATGTGCCTCGCCGACGTGCTGGCGCTGGAAGAAAGCTCAAACCCCGACGGGAGCCGCGTGAGCGAAAAGCTCGAAAAAGGCGGAACCTACACGTTCTGGCACCCCTCCGCCGATTACCGCCACTTCACCCACACCGTCGAAAGCTTGCCGGAACCTCTTCTCGTAAAACACCTGGCAAACGGAAAGGCCGAAAGAAGTGCAAGCACTCTCAAAGAAATCCGCGAGCGCGTGGCAAATGGACTCGTCTCGTTTGACCAGAGCTACAAGCGGCTCCTCAACCCGCATATTTACAAAGTATCCGTGACCGAGCGGCTCCGCGCCATGAAACTTGAGCAAATAAAAAAATACCTGGGAGAACTATAACAAGTGAGGAGTGAGGAGTGAAGAAAAAACCACTCTGGGGAGGAGAAAGATAAAACGATGGAAAGCTTAAAAATAAAGATCAGCAGCGTGAATGAGACTGAAGAAAAAGAACAACTCTGCGAAATTGGAACAACTGTCGAATCGCTGGTTCCCCAATTCGGCGACCTCCCCTCCCCCCTTGTCGCCGTCAGGGTAAACGACGAGATTCTCTCCCTCTCCACCCGGCTTGAGGTCAACGCCAGCCTGAAACCGGTGCTACTGGACAGCCCCGAAGGGGAAGCCGTGTACCGCACCTCGCTCGCGTTCCTGCTGGCGGTTTCCGCGAAGAGCCTCTTCCCCAGCCGCAGCCTTTATGTGGGCCATTCCCTCGGGCACGGCTATTACTACACCTTTCTGGACGGCGGCAAGCCGGAATCAGGCGACGTGGAAAGACTCCAGGGGCAGATGCGGGTCCTGGTTTCCTGCGACCTCCACATATCGTGCAGGTACATGGCCTACGCGGAAGCGATGGAAGCCTTCACGAAGAACAAGCAGGACGACACGGCGCTGCTGCTCGCCGAAAGGAGCGAGTCAAAGGTAATGGTGAACGATTGCGCCGGCTTCGTCGACCTCTACATCTCCGCGCTGGTCAACCGCACCGGCCTCCTCGACGTTTTCGAACTCCTGCCCTACGAGGACGGCTTCCTCCTGCGCTTTCCGCCTGTCGGGGGCGGGCACAAGCTCATACCGTTCCAGGACAGCCCGAAGATCTTCTCGGTTTACGACGAGTACAAGAAGTGGGGCCGCATCGTGGGCGTCCATTGCGTAGGCAACCTCAACCACCAGGTTTCCTCGCGGAATATACGCGAGTACATACGCATCGCGGAGGCTTTCCAGGAGAAGAAGCTCGATGAAATCGCCGGCATGATATACGGGCGGCGCGGCGAGGTCAAGGCCGTCCTCATCGCGGGACCTTCCAGCTCCGGGAAAACGACCAGCGCGAAGAGGCTCTCCATCTCGCTCAAGGTGATGGGAATCGAGCCCATCGCGATAAGCCTCGACGACTACTACGTCGGCACGGACAGGACACCTAAGGACGAAAAGGGCGAACCGGACTACGAATGCCTTGAGGCCCTGGACGTCCCGTACCTCAACGAGCAGCTCCTTGCGTTGCTTGCGGGGAAAGAGGTGACGCTCCCGGTGTTTGATTTTAAGGCGGGGCGGCGCAGGGAGGAAGGCGGCAGGAAGATACGCCTTGACGAGGGTAACATGCTGATAATCGAGGGCATCCATGGCCTCAACGACGCGCTCACCCCGCAGATAAAGAAGGAGACCAAGTTCAAGATATATGTCTCGGCGCTGACCCAGCTCAACCTCGACGACCACAACCGCATCCCGACCACCGACAACAGGCTGCTGCGACGCATGGTGCGCGACAACCAGTTCCGGGGCGCTTCCGCTACCAAGACCTTCCAGATGTGGCCCAGCGTCCAGCGCGGCGCGCGGAAGCATATCTTCCCCTTCCAGAACCAGGCGGACGCCGCCTTCAACTCCGCCCTCGACTACGAGTTCGCCGTGCTCAAGGTCTACGCCGAACCCCTGCTCCGCTCGGTGAAGCCGGGCATGAAGGAATACTCCGAAGCCGCGCGCCTCCTCTCCTTCCTCGCGAACTTCGCGCCCATCCTGCCCCACTATGTGCCCGGCACAAGCATCCTTCGTGAGTTCATAGGGGAGTCGGAGTTTAAGTATTAGAGAAGGGGAATAAGGGAGTACGGGAATAGGGGAATAGGGAAAGAAAGAAGATTTACCACGAACGGCACGAACCAAACGAACAGAAGAACCAAGAATTTCACACGGAGGGCACGGAGGAATGGAGCACACAGGGGAAGAAGAAAACCAAGAAAACCACGGAGGTTCACGGAGGACACGGAGATATTGAAACGGCTTAAATTACCCTTCTTCTTGAATAAAATGGATAATGGTAATAAAATCTAAAAAGGTAGATATATGAAATTGGAAACAAAAAGGTTAATTTTTAGGAATTGGCAGGAAACCGATATAGTTGATATAACAGAAGGACTAAATAACATAAATGTTTCAAAATGGCTTATATTAGTGCCATACCCGTATTCAAAGGAAAATGCAGAAGAATGGATTAAATATTGTATAAAAAATGATATGGAAAATAATAGAAATGGTTATGAATTTGCCATTGTGTTAAAATCTAATAATAAAGTTATTGGCGGGATTAGTATTTCAGTAATAAATAAAATACATGGGACAGCCGGGGGAGGAATATGGTTAAATGAAAAATATCATGGATATGGGAAAGAGGCATTTGGTGAAAAAATAAGATTTTCGTTTGAAGAATTGGGATTAAGAAAACTCGAAAATGGATTTTTTGACGGAAATGAATTATCAAAGAAAATGCAAGAGTATTTTGGATATATGATTGAAGGAAAAAGACGAAAAAAAATATTATTGCAAGGCTGACGGTGAATTTAAAGATGAAATTGTTACAGGATTATTAAAGGAAGAATGGAATAAATAAAGGGAACGCAACGGTAACTGATACTTGTTCGTTTGGTTCGTGGCGTATCGCGAACCGAAGGTTCGACGATACGATGTTCGTGGTAAAATTCTTCCTCCGTGCCCCCCGTGCCTCTTTGCGAGGCTCTTCTTCTTGCATCAAAAAACCCATGATAAGCATAATAAAAAGCAAAGCAATCTACACCCCCGCGCCGTGTATCTGTGATACAATCAATCCCAAGGAGGAACACATGAGTAAATTCATGGTAAACCTGACCGCCATCAATACCGTTGATAGGAAGCGCCGCACCGCGCCCATCAAGGTCATGGTTGACACAGGCGCGGAACTGTCGTGGCTCCCGCGAAAAGCCCTGGAAGACGCGGGTATCGCGCCCGAATACAAAGGACGCTACATAACCGCCGATAAACGCATCATCGAGCGCGATGTCGGCTACGCCATCCTCACCGCCGAAGGCTTCACGACACTGGACGAGGTGGTCTTCGCGGAAGATAGCGACCTCTCGCTCCTCGGCGTGCGCACCATCGAGGGTTTCAACGTCATGGTTGACCCAACCGGTCAACGCTTCGTCGCCATCATCCCGACCGTCTAGCCCAACGACACGCTGATCGCGATTCCTGCGCGGTAGGGGGGCGTTCCCTCCGCGCCAGAGGAAAGCCCCTCCAGCCCAGGAGTCTGTAGAAAAACCCCATTTTGGCGATTTTTTGAAATTGTAACTCCTTATAAAGCAAGGAATTACAAAATGCAAAAATCAAAAATTTGGACTTTTCCTACAGACTCCAGAGGCCACGGCTTCCCGCCCAAAAGCCATTGCCAATGTAACAGAACAGGGTATACTACATGAACAAAGGAAATAGAGCAAGAAGCAATGATTGGCTTCCCACATGGCGCGAGGAACAACTGTCGATGGCGCGGAAGTGGTTCGAGTTCTTTACCAACGGCAACTTCCCAAAGTGGGGGATTACCGCGCCGGAGGCGGCGGTGCTCGGCTTCATCGTCCACAACATCGAGATGGCGGAGATACAGTAAAATATAAAGAGTTCTCGCCAAGACGCGGAGAACGCCAAGAACGCGAATGGTGGCGCGTAGCTTGTAAGATATGCGTAACCCTCCCTCAATCAATTAATCAAAATAAATCAAGAAAAAAACGGCCATCTTACAAATCACTTTAAACTCTTTGCGTCCTCTGCGATCTTAGCGCCTCTGCGAGAGCTCCTTCCTCTGTGTCACTCCGTGTTCTTCCTCCGTGACCCTCCGTGGTTTTCTTCTTTTTTCTTCTGTTCGTTTTCGTTCGTGAGGTTCGTGGTAAAATTTTCACTCTTCCCCTCCGTGTTCCTCCGTGTCCTCTGTTCCTCTGTGCCCCCGTGCGATGCTCTTCCCTTATTCCCCCATTCCCTATATCATCAAAATGAAATGGACAAACTTAGAATCCTTATTCCCAAAGGACGGATTTTTGACAATGTTTCCGCCCTTTTCTCCGACGCAGGGTTTCCGGTTTCCCTCGCGGACAGGACCTACAGGCCCGTCATTGGAAAGGGCGGAACCGAGTGGTTGGACGCCAAGATCATGAAGCCCCAGAACGTGGGGGAGTTGCTCGAACTCGGCAGCCACGACGCGGGTTTTACCGGCACCGACTGGATAAAAGAGAGCGGGGCCGAGGTCGAGGAGATCATGGACCTGGGCTTCGACAGGGTCGAGGTGGTGGCAGCCATTCCCGCGGGCATCGACGAAGTGGCTTTGAAGAGCCGGAAGATAGTCGTGGCCACCGAGTACGTGAACCTCGCCGAAAGCTGGCTCAAAGAGCGTGCGTGGCAATACCGCCTCCTTCGCACCTATGGGGCCACCGAAGTCTTCCCCCCCGACGACGCCGACATGATCATCGATAACACCTCTTCGGGACAGACTTTGAAGGATAACGGCCTCAAGATCATCGCCACCCTCATGACGTCGTCCACGCGCTTCGTGGCTTCCAGAGCGGCAATGGCGGACGCGGAAAAACGGAACCGCATTGAGGAACTGGCCATGCTTTTCAGGGCGGTGCTGGACGGCCGAGACCGCGTCATGCTGGAGATGAACGTCCCGAAGGCGAAGTTCCAGGAAATTGTCGCAGGCCTCCCGGCCATGCGGAGCCCGACCGTGGCCCCGCTTTACGGCGAGGAAGGTTATGCCATAAAGATAGCCGTAAAGAAGGACGAAGTTCCCGCCTTGATTCCCCGGTTGAAAAAAGCGGGCGCCACGGATATTGTAGAGTATGATCTGCGAAAGGTTGTTCCGTAGGAGAGGGAATGGGGAATAGGAAGTGGGGAGTAGAGGATGTGCAGGGTTGCAGAAATTTCACGGAAAACAAAAGAGACTGACATAACGATCAAGCTCAACCTGGACGGCTCCGGCGACGCGAAAATCGACTACCCTGTCGGGTTTATGGTTCACATGCTGAAGACCTTCGCCGCCCACGGCCTCTTCGATATCGAGCTTCACGCGAGGGGCGACCTTGAAGTGGATCAACATCATCTGGTCGAGGACACGGGTATCGTCCTTGGGCAGTGCTTCGCCCGTGCCCTTGGGGAAAAGCGCGGGATATGCCGCGTGGGGAGCTGCCTTTTCCCCATGGACGAGTGCCTCGCCCGCGCCGCGGTTGATGTTTCAGGCCGGCCCTTCCTCGTATTCGAAGCCGGCATCTCAGGAATCCCGCTGACAGGGGACGGCCCTTCATTTCAGACCGATACGGTTCACGACTTCTGGCAGGGCTTTGTCTCAGCCTCAGGCGTCACCCTTCACCTGGACATACTCCGCGGCAGAAGCGATCACCACAAGATCGAAGCGCTCTTCAAAGCCGCCGCTCGCTCACTGCGCGAGGCCTGTGAAATCGATCAAGCCGCGCCGGGTATCATCCCTTCAATTAAAGGAATACTCGCATGATTAGCGTAATTGAGAGCGGGGAGAGTGACGGATGATAGGAGTTATTGATTACGGTGCGGGAAACCTCGGCTCGGTTATGAACGCCTTGAAGCACCTTAATATTGAAGCCCGTTTCGCGGCGGGCCCCGAAGAACTACTTTCTTCCTCACCGTTTCAAAAAATAATCTTTCCCGGGGACGGCCACTTCGCCACTGCCATGGCTTCCATCGAAAAATCAGGCTACGCCGAAGCCCTGAAGCAATGGATTAAAGCCGACAAACCCTTTCTCGGAATCTGCATCGGACTGCAGCTCCTCTTTGACTCATCCGAGGAAGCGCCGCCCGTTGACGGAAAACCTGTCCGGGGATTGGAGCTAATAAGCGGGGAGGTGAAGCGCTTCCCTGGCCGCAAGGTCCCGCAGATAGGCTGGAACAGCACGAAGCCTGAGCCTTCATCAAAAATCTTCCGGGGGCTGCCTGAAAACTGCTTTTTCTACTATATACATTCATATTACGCCGATCCCGTGGACAAGAGCGTAAACGCAGCGGAAGCCGAATACTATCTCCCCTACTGCTCCGCGGTTGAACAGGGCAGCCTCGCGGCGGTTCAGTTTCATCCCGAGAAGTCCGGCGCATGGGGCCTCCGGCTTCTTCAGAATTGGGCGGAGGCGTGATGCAGGCAAAACGGATAATCCCCTGCCTGGACGTTGACGACGGCCGGGTGGTAAAGGGCGTAAAGTTCAAGGACATTCAGGACGCCGGCGACCCGGTGGAATTGGCCAGGCGCTACAACGCGGAGGGTGCGGACGAACTCACCTTCCTGGACATAGGCGCCTCGTACAAGAGCAGGGCAACGCTTCTGGACGTGGTGAGCAAGGTCGCGGCGGAAGTCTTCATCCCCCTGTGCGTCGGCGGTGGAATCCGCAGCGTGGAGGACATGCGTGAAGCGATGAACTCAGGCGCGGACAAGGTTTCGGTCTGTACCAGCGCCCTCGCGAGGCCCGAACTCCTTTCCGAAATGGCCAGGGCCTACGGAAGCCAGTGCGTGGTTCTCTCGATAGACGCCGCCCGCGCCGGGACGGGAGCGGACGGCAAGACCGTATGGCACGCCTACTCCCACGGCGGCAGAACCGACACGGGCAGGGACGCCATCGAATGGGCGCGCCTCGCGGTGGAGCTTGGCGCGGGTGAGATCCTGCTCAACTCAATTGACGCCGACGGCACAGGCGCGGGTTACGATCTGGAACTGACGCGAATAATCATGGAAGCGGTGCCCGTCCCGGTTATCGCCTCAGGCGGCGCGGGCAACCTCGACCAGATCGTCAAGGTGCTGAAGGATCCGGGGGCGGACGCGGCTTTGCTGGCGTCCCTGCTGCACTTCGGCAAGACTACGATTGGGGAAATAAAAAAGCGTATTGAGGCGGAAGGAATCTGCGTCAGGTGGTGAATGAAAAACGCAAGCGTTTTTTATTAGAGAGGTTATATGGTAATTGCTTCAATCGACATTCAAAACGGGAAAGTTGTTCAACTCAAACAGGGGGCTGAACTCGTTCTGCAGCGGGATAACGCCGAGGAACTGGCGGAAGAATTCGATCGTTACGGGGAAGTGGCGATCATCGATCTTGACGCCGCCATGAGGAAGAAAAAAAACAGCGAAATGATCAAACCGCTCCTTCGCAAGGCCGAGTGCCGCGTGGGAGGCGGCATCAGGACGCCTGAGAAGGCAATGGAACTTGTAAGCTTCGGCGCGCAAAAAGTCATCATCGCCTCAAGCGCGTTTCGTGATCCGGCAAAGAAGGGAGCGGGAATTGACGCCGGCGAATTCGGCGTGAATGTTCCCCTCCTGCAGGCTTTCGCGAAGAAAATCGGCCGCGAGCGGCTTATTATCGCGGTGGACGCATGGGACGGGGAAATCATGGTTGACGGCTGGAAAACCCCCACGGGACTTGAGCTAATCGAAACAGCCCGCGCGGTGGAAGAGTGGGCTTCGGAGCTGCTCTTTACATGCATTGAGCGGGAAGGAACCATGACCGGTATTGATATGGATCAAGTAAGAAAACTTAAAAACGCCGTCTCCAATCGCGTAACGGTCGCCGGCGGCGTAAATACCCTTGAGGAAATCGAAACCCTGGCTCGCCTTGGCTGCGATGTGCAGATGGGCATGGCCCTCTACACCGGAAAGATTGGCCTGGCTGACGCCTTCATCCGCTCGCTCAACTGGGCGAAGGGAAAGGGAAACCTCCCGCTTATCGCGCAGGCGGCCGACGGCCAGGTGCTTATGACCGGAGTCACGGATCACAAGGCGTTATACGAAACATTCAAAAGGGGAAAGCTCTGTTTTCACAGCCGCACACGAAACGCGCTCTGGATGAAGGGTGAAACTTCCGGCAATACCCTTGCCGTGATTCATCTCCGCGCCGACTGCGACAGGGACGCGATTCTCGCGACGGTCGAGCCGGCCGGCCCGGTCTGCCATACCGGTGCGTGGTCATGTTTTTCTACCGGCCGCCAGTTTACCCTAAACTATCTACAATCAGTTATCAAAGAACGTTTCCGCAATCCCGTGCCGGGCTCGTATACCGCGACCCTTGACGACAAACTCGTCAGGGAAAAACTGATGGAAGAGGCTGAGGAAGTCTGCACAGCGAAAACCCACGGTGAAATCGTTTGGGAAGCCGCGGACGTCCTCTACTTCACCACCGCCCTTATCACCCGCGCAGGGGTTGATATCGAGGAGGTCCTCGCGGAACTGGACAGGCGGCACAAAAAATGAGCGCCTACTGGAGTGAGCTGGCCCGGCGGCTAGTCCCTTATGTCCCAGGCGAGCAGCCGCGCGATCGGAAGTTCGTCAAGCTCAACACCAACGAAAACCCCTACCCTCCTTCTCCCCTGGTGATCGACGCGATAAAAAAAGCTGCCGCCGATACACTCAGGCTCTACCCCGATCCAGCCTGCACGGAATTCCGGGAAGCCGTCGTGTCCCGCTACGGGGTTAAGATCGAACAGGTCTTCGCGGGCAACGGCTCCGATGAGATCCTGGCCTTCGCCTTTGCCGCCTTCTTCGACAGCACATCGTTAGACGAATTTGAATCCGGCGATATCAATGATGAAATCCTCTTTCCCGACATCACCTACAGTTTCTATCCGGTGTACGCGGATTTATGGGGCATTGCATACAGTAAGATCCCTTTAAGGGATGATTTTTCTCTGGATACCGACCCTTTCATGGATATTTTAGGCGGGGTCGTTTTACCCAACCCCAATGCGCCGACGGGCATGGCGGTTTCCCTTGAGGATTTGAGGAAGATCGCTGAAGCGGCTGAACGCAACAAGCGGGTTTTTATCGTGGATGAGGCATACATCGCCTTCGCTGACCAGAAAGGTGTGGCAACAGCGCTTCCTCTCATTGAGGAATATCCAAACCTGCTCGTTATTCGCACGTTTTCCAAGGAAGCTTCATTGGCAGGGCTGCGCGCCGCCTTTGCCGTCGGTGACGGAGAACTCATCGAAGGGCTCTGCCGCATACGCGATTCTTTCAATTCATATACCCTTGACCGCCTGGCCATGGCGGGCGCCGCCGCCGCCGTCAACGATTCATCGTATTATGATGCGATTAATCAAAAGGTCATCGCCACCCGTGGCCGCGTCTCGACGGCGCTTGAGGCGATGGGTTTCAGAGTACTGCCCTCCCAGGCGAATTTCATCTTTACCGCCCCGCCGGCCGGCAAGAGCGGCGAGGGATTTTTTACCGCCTTGAGGGAGAGGGGGTTTTTGGTGAGGCATTTCAACAAACCCCGGATCGCCAATTTTATCAGGATCAGCATGGGCACGGACAAAGACATGGACGCCTTTCTTGAAGCCTGCAAAGAAATATTGAGGATTTAATTAACCACGAACCACACGAACAGTACGAACTTATTATTTCGTATCTTTCTTTGTTCGTGTTCGTTCCGAAGGAACGAGTTCGTGTCTTTTCGTGGTAAAATTTTCCTGAAAATTGTAAAGGGAGAGAAAGATGGGACTTGTGAAAATTATAGACGGTTCGGAATT
>JGI24698J34947_10001476_pt1 | contig 12413 bp, 12 predicted proteins | sample TergutMp193P3_FD_34947 | JGI IMG/M metagenome (IMG submission 34947)
GCCCTGGAAACCGGCCAGATCAAAACCGGCTCCATGAGCCGCACCGACCGCATCTGCAAGTACAACCAGCTCATGCGCATCGAGGACGAACTTGAGGGCATTGCGGAATACGCGGGAAGGAAGGCTTTTTACAATATCAAGAAGTAGGATGAGAAGACGCGGATCAGAGGGCAGCTCTGATCCGCAAGCCTCAAGGGATGATAAAAAAAATGAATCTCAATAAATGCGGGAAGATCCTGCTGACATCGGTTTTTTTGATCATTTCCGTTATGGGAAACCTCTCTGCCCAGGTGTTGGATGAAAACGCCGATGCGGCGTTAGCCGACATAAAGGAAACTACCGCAAGCCTGCTTATTGACGGGGACTTGACCGGAAGGCTTACCATTCGGGACGAGAACGATTTTCTTGTGGCTGAACTTAACAAGGTGAACAACAGCCCCATGGAACTTGGCCTTGTTCCCGGCCTTTACCGGATCACGGTTCAGCGGGGAGACAACTTCTACCGGGCCGAGGTGGTTCTCAGGGAAAATACGCGCACGACCCTCAGGGTGGCTGATTTGGCCCTTGTCGCTTCCGCGGCGGGTGACCGGGGACGGGAAGCCGGGGAAACAGAACCGGCATACTCATCAGAAAAAAATATTTACAGGTTTTTTGTGAACATTGTAAATGAACCGTTCCCGTTTCCTTTATTCGGCTTTGTAAATATCGCAAGGGGTAACCATGGACTGGCCCAGGCCGGCTTTGTTAACTGGAATTCAAAAAATTTCTCCGGTTTTCAGGCAGGTTTTGTAAATACGATTGGGGGAGAATTGAGAGGCGCGCAGGCGGGGTACATTAATGTCGCTGTCGATGGCGTGGAAGGCGCGCAGGGCGGTTTTGTAAATATTACCGCCGGTGATACAAGGGGCTTTCAGGGGGGATTTGTAAATACCACAAGGGCTTTTTACGGAATTCAGGGCGGTTTTGTAAATGTCGCGACAAGGGGAGGTCAGGGGCTGCAAGCCGGTTATGGAAACATCTCCCTGCAAAAACTAAAGGGTGTGCAGCTAGGGTTTGTAAATTACGCGGACAGCATCGAAGGCGGCATTCCGATAGGCTTCATTTCAATAGTGCGCCACGGCGGTTACCGGGCTGTCGAGTATAGCTTTTCGGAATTTTATCCTGTAAGTCTGGGATTCAAGATTGGCGTCGAGAAATTTTATACCACACTATCAGTAGCGCTCACAGTAGCGTATAACACGGTTAACGGACCATCCCTAAATGATCTTGCCACAGGATTGGGGATAGGTTCAATAATTCCGATAAACGATAAGCTCTTTTTTAACCCGGAGCTAAGTCTGCTTACTCCCATAAGTTTTAGTTTTGCAGGTTCCCGGCAAACTCTAAGCCTGGTTCCGTCTTTTGGATATAAGCTCGGAAAACATTTCAGTGTTACGGCAGGGCCTTCTGTTACATGGGCGAGTGCTTTCGGTAATATTGAACTGCAAAAACCGTTTTTCAAAATATATGAATATACCTTCACGGAGAATGAATGGGTGAAAAGAAGCATCGTTTTCGGGGCGAGGGCCGCGGTGAGGTTTGTTTTTTAGCGCCGCCGTTTGCGGCGGATCAGGGCGGCGACGGCAAGGAACTGTTTGTCGCGGGTAGCGGCTAACAGCACAATGCCCGCCACGGCGAAAACAAGCGCGTTTATGAAAAGCGGCGCCCCCTCTGAAATGATGCGGCCCCTTACCCCCCATCCCGCGAAGAACGCCGAGAGCAGGGGAGTAGTAAACAGGACCGGGACAACCGCGAGACCCGAGAACAGGATCATTTTCAGGGCATAGACGAGGGCGGATCTGAGCGTTAGGCCCAGGGTGATTGCGGGGTTTTTCCTCAAAAAAACCAAAAGCGCCGCGGTGTTGACCGCGCTCGCGAAGCTTAACGCAAAAGCGATGCCTGCGCCCCTGAAGGGGAAGGCGAGCAGCGCGGCAAGTGCCATGTTAATCCCGAAGGAAATAAGCCCCGCGAGGGTAGGGGACTTTGAATCGCTCTGCGCGTAAAAAGCCGGGGCCAGCACCCTGTTAAGCGCAATGAAATAGAGCCCNGGCATGTGGAACGTGAAGGCCGCGAGGGTGAGCCNGACCGATTCCTCGTCAAAGCTTCTGGTACGGAANAGAAGCGTAATCAGGCNCTGCCCCTGGGACAGCGCGAAAAACGTAATCGGTATGGTTATCAGGGCGATGATGTTCATGGCCGACTCCAGCCGCCGGTTGTAAATCTCCCATTGCGATGACTTCGCGTATTCCGCGAGATCGGGCAGGAGTACCGTGCCGATGGACACGGCGAACACCCCAAGGATCAGTTCCTGAAGCCGAAGCGAATACTGAAGACTTGAAACAATGCCCTCTCCCACGTTACCGGCAAGAGCCGTGGACACGATGTCGTTGAGCTGGTACGCAGCCATCCCGATTATCGTCGGGCCGATGAGGCGTAACACTTTTTTCGTCCCCGGGTTGTTTATCGCTTTTTTCAGGCCCGTGAAAAAGAAACGCATTTTGCTTTGGTGCCTCAGTATGAAGGGGAGCTGAATCGCCGCCTCCATGAAGCCGCCGGCCAGAACGCCCGCGGCCATGGCCCTGGCGGGGTTTCGCATAACGGGGCTTAACAGCCATGTGCAGAGAATGATAATCGCATTTAACAAAATGGGGGCAAACCCGGACGGAGCGAAGATCTTGAGGCTGTTGAGAATTCCCTGAAACAGGGCCGCTATGGATATAAAGGCCAGATACGGGAACATGAGCCGTGTAAGGAAAACCGTCTCGTCGTATTCCTCCATTCCAAATGCCCTGATTATAAGCGGGCAAAAAAGGATTCCCGCCAGCACAGTGAGGGTCACAAAAAAACTCAGGAAAGTAAGAACGCAGGAAAGGAATTCTTTGGTATTTTCCCGGTTGTCTTCGAGGAGGTATTCCTTGAAGGTGGGGATAAAGGCCACCGCAATGGAACCTTCGGCGAAGAGGCGGCGGAAGAGGTTCGGGATCATGAAGGCAACGGAGAAGGCGTCCGACAGCGCGCTGGTTCCCAGAAAAGCGGCTTTGGTCATCTCCCTCACAAGCCCCAGGACACGGGAGATCAGGGTGAGGAGGGACAGCATTGAACCGTGGCGGAGCAGAGCCAGGCCGCGATTCGCTGTAGAGGCGTCAGGTTTATCGCTCAGGTTGTTTCCCCTTTCATTTTTGACTTAAGCGCCTCAAGGGCCGAATCGGCGGCATTCTCCTTTTCCAGTTTTTTGAAAGCCTTCTCGGTGGCGGCTTCTTCTTCCGTCTGCCCCAGAGCCATCAACAGTTCCTGCTCCAGAAGGTCGGGATCAACGCTCCGCTCTTTGGCGGCAAGGGTGGGCAGCTGCCGTCTCATATCGGCGATATTGTTTTTCAGAGAGAGCGCTTCTTCCCGCAGCCCGCCCAGTTTGGCATTCACCCTATCCGCTTCCCTTTCCGCCTCGGCGAGGATGTCCTGCGCTCCTTTTGAACGCGCCAGTTCAACGCGGCTCTTCCATTTGGCCGCTTCTTCTTCCAGGGCGCCGATTTCTTTTTCGGTCATCTTCAGGGTCGTGATAAAATTGAGAATATATTCCTTTGCGTCGGTGACGCCCATTCCCGTTAAATTGTTTTCGTTTTCCATCATTTGCGGCCTCCTTTTTTGGCGCTGAGTTTTTTTTCGTTTGCTTTACCGTTCGATTTACCAATTAATATAGCCCTGATGAGGTTTTCCGCAGCTAGGGCAAGATCCCTCCTTGAGTCTCTTATCATTGCGTCTAACGTTGTCTGGCCGCACGAAATGGAGACCGCGTAGTCAAACGCTGCAAGCAGGCTTCCCGCGTCCCCCCCGATGCCGCCGGAAAGCAGCGCAACCGGGACATTCGCCCCGCGGCTTTCCCTTGCCACCACCGAGCAGAGCTTCCCCCCGGCGGTCTGGCTGTCGGTCATGCCCTCGCCGGTGATGACAAGATCGGCGTTTTTCAGCCGGTCGAAAAACCCGGCGTAGCGCATAACAAGCATTGCGCCTGATTCCATTTTCGCCCCAAGGCAGATTCGCAGGGCGGCGCCCACACCTCCCGCGGCGCCGTCGCCCGGTTGTCCGGCGTCTTTGGCAAGACCGGCATTGATCCACGCTTTCGCCAGTTTGTCAAGCCCCTTGTCGAGGGTCTTCACCATCTCCGGCGTTGCGCCCTTTTGGGGGCCGAAAACAGCCGACGCTCCTTTTGGCCCCAAAAGGGGGTTGGTCACGTCGCAGGCTGTTTTTATCGAAACTCCTTTCAACCTTTTGTCTGCGCCGGAGATATCCACGGAAGCGATTTTCGCCAGAGCCTCGCCCCCTTCGCCGACCGGCTTGCCGCTTTCGTCAAGAACCCTGAAGCCCAGCGCGCTTATCATGCCGATTCCGCCGTCGTTGGTGGCGCTGCCGCCTATGCCAATGATTAGCTCACTTGCGCCTGTATCCAGGGCGGCCCTGATAAGCTCCCCCGTGCCGTAAGTGCTTGCCTTCATGGGGTTGTAGTCTTCCCGCTTGAGGAGTCCCAGCCCCGAGGCGCTTGCCAGGTCAAGAACCGCGACTTTGCCTTTTTCGATAAGGCCGAATTCGGTTTTTATTTTTTTCCCCAAAGGGCCATGAACCGTTACCTGTACGAATTCCCCTCCCGCGGCCTCCGTCACCGCCCTGGCCGTTCCCTCCCCCCCGTCGGCCAGTGGTATCCTGTAAACCTTCGCCTTTTTATCGGCGCGAAGAATCCCCGCCTCCATCGCGGAGCAGACCTCGGAGGCGCTCATGTTCCCCTTGAAAGAATCCGGCGCGACAATGATCTTCATTTGATACGGCCTACGGTTTTAATATATTCTTCCGCGGTTTGAATAACTACATTTTTTTCTTTATAATCCTTGACATTTCTTAACGGCATCAACATTTTTTCCGTTAAGATGTACTTTGCCCGTTCATCTTCCCCGGCGAATTTTTCCAAATCATCTTCAGACAAAATACCGGTTAGACTTTCGACGACAGAAGAGTGTTTCATTTGATAATAGTGTATATCTAAGAATACGTATTGTTAAGCCTTCATTCACCAACAAAAAAAGAACGAAGTTAGTGTCACCGCGTATTGTCCGCAATGCGTCCTAACCTCGCTCTTTAATTTTTTTCTTTACTCTCTTCTCTCGCCAGCTACCGCCTGTTGTACCGGGTGAGCGCGGCATTCTGGATTTCAACGGCACGGTCGATGCCCATTCTGCGGACGGTGGTCAAATAGTCGTTCCAGGTGGCGTCGGTGATCTGTTCGGTTCCGATGAGCCATCTGGTGGTCCTTTCCTCGACGTAGGTGTTGATTTCACCCATGATACTCGCGTATTCGCTGGCTTCGGCCTGAGTGGGCGTAATTGGCGGCAGGATGTAACTGCCCGCTCCCGGGAGTATGTAGTTAACAAGGGCCTGGGCCTGTTCAGGTGCTGCGTAGTACTGTTCGATGTAGCCAACGTCCTGGACGAAGGGGCCGGCCATCGGGCCGCGGGCATAGGCGCTCATGGACTGCACGAGGGGCCACCTGTTCGGGCCGCCGCTCATCACCATGGGCGAATAGATCTGCTTGCCGCCAACCATGTTCCAGGAAACGCCTTCGGTTCCGAAGTTATAGACGTTGTGTCCCTGCGTCGTATAGCCGTAATCGAGGAAGCGCGCGGCAAGCTCTACATTTCTGCTGGTGCCGGATATGGCCGCGCTGTCCTGGCCGGAGTAGGGCTGGTTCGGGATGGAGTAGACGAGCCTGTCGCTCCGGTTAAGCACCGGGTACTGGAGGGCGGTGATCAGGTAGCCGGGGGTCGTGGGCCTTGCCGTGTCCGTCCAGGTTCCCATGCCGCTTCCGACAGAAGCCACTGTCGCGCCGGAGGCTCCGGTTGTCATCTTCTGGTTCTGCTGGGCTGTTTGAATACTCATGAGGTCCGTGTCGATAAGCCCTTCGCGGTACCACTGGGCCATGGTCGTTATCCACTGCCTGTAACCGGGTTCGATGTTGCCGTAGACCACCCTACCGGTCGTCGCCGAGATGAACATTTCGTTAAGGATGCCGAAGCTGGGCATGAACATCCTTTGCCTGTTGCTCCAAACCATCGTGAAGGGCGCCTGCGCCCCTTTCCTGTCCCTGAAAGCCACGAGAACGTCGTGCCATTCCTGGATGGTCTGCGGCGCCTGGAGTCCCAGTTCGTTGAGCCAGTCCTGCCGGATCATGAGGCCCTGGGAATACATCAGTTTTTCGTCGCCGCGGATAAAGGGGAATGTGTAGTAACTGCCGTCATCTGTTTTCACCATCCGGTCGTAATCACGATTGGTGCTGAGTACCTGCCGAAGGTTCGGCGCCCATCTGCTGATGGCGTCGTTCAGCTTGAGTATGGTACCGTCTTCAATGAGCTTTTCCGGGCCGCCGACATAGGTTACCCAGTTGTATTCCATGATGTCGGGAAAATCCTGGGACGCTATCATCAGGTTCAGCGCAGCCTGGGCGATTGCGGTGGTGGCGCCGGCCGGATGTTCAAACGTCACCTTGACACCTGTCCTCCGCAGAAGTTCCTGGGCGAAAGGCGTGTCCCCGAAATTGGTGTAATTGGCCGCCATGTTATTGTGCAGCACGAGCCAATAACGCAGGGTCGCGTCAGATTGAATCGGGTATTGCCCAACTGGCGTAGTAATCGGGCTGCTTGCCGCGCCGGCGCTCTGCTGCCCTCCAATGGCGAAGAGGAGCCCGCTCCCAAGTACCAGGATTAATACCAAGAGAGTAATTTTTTTCATTTTTTCCTCCGTTTGTTTCTGTGTTATTCATAAATTATCTTGCCTAATCGTTTAATTGTCAACGTAGAAATGTCTTCATAGAAATGTTTTCGCTTATTATGAAATCATTGCTTTTTACGGGAAACAGAGCAATAATAACAAACAAGGGTGCCTGGCACCCACGAGGAGGCGGCTTTGAGTCAATTAACCGAAACGCTTAGGCGAGATATGCAGAGAAACTGGTCCCTGTATCTTCTGGCTGTGCCGGTTATCATTTACTTTATTTTGTTTTCGTATAAACCCATGTACGGCGCGCTTATCGCCTTTAAAAATTACTCGCCGGGCAGGGGGTTCAGCGGCAGCCCCTGGGTCGGCTTTGTGCATTTCGTCCGCTTCTTCAACAGCCCCTATTTCGTCCGGCTCATACGGAACACCTTCCTTATCAGTTTTTACGGGCTTGTTTTTGGTTTTCCGGCGCCCATCATACTCGCGCTGCTTTTAAATGAGGTGCGTCATTCCCCGTTCAAGCGCGTGATTCAGACCATCACGTACCTGCCGCACTTCATTTCGATGATAGTCATAGCCGGCATGATAACGGATTTTTGCCTTTCCACCGGGCTTTTTAACGACATAGCCGTGTTTTTCGGCGGGCAGCGCCTTTCCCTGCTCCAGCAGCCCAACTTATACAGACCCATCTATATAACCTCGGATATTTGGCAGCATATAGGCTGGGGGACGATTATCTACCTTTCCGCTCTTTCGGCCATCGACCCGCAGCTCTACGAGGCCGCGATGATAGACGGCGCGGGCCGGTTCAGGCAGCTTTTCGCCGTCACCCTGCCGTCTATCGCACCCACCATCGTCATTCTGCTGATTCTGAGGATAGGCAGCCTTCTCAGCGTGGGTTACGAGAAGACGCTTCTTCTATATAACGCCGCGACATACGAGACGGCGGACATTATCTCGACTTACGTGTACAGGGTGGGGCTTTTGGAGCAGAACTGGAGTTATTCGACCGCAATAGGGCTTTTCAATTCCGCGATTAACTTTACGCTTTTGGTTCTTGCCAACATGGTGAGCCGCAGGGTCTCGGAAACGAGCCTCTGGTAGGGGGAGAAAATGCTGAAACTTTCAAAAAGCGTTAAATATTCGCGGGGTGAAGATGCTTTCATGGTTTTCAATTATATTTTTCTGGGACTTATCGCGTTTGCGACTTTTTACCCCGTTTACTACGTGCTTGCAGCCTCGTTGAGCAATAACGGCCTGCTCATGCAGCACACGGGCCTGCTCCTTGCGCCGAAGGGCTTCAATTTCGCGGCCTACGAGCGGGTTTTCAGGAACCCGATGATCCTCCTGGGGTACAGGAATACGCTGGTTATCCTTGTCGTGGGGGTGTTTCTTGCCCTGTTGATGACTTCCATCTGCGCGTACTTCCTTTCGCGCAAGAACGTGTTCTTCAAAAAACCGATTATGATGGCAATAACCTTTACCATGTTCTTTCAGGGCGGGATGATACCGGCTTACCTGAACCTTCGGGACCTGCAGCTCACAAACACGCTCTGGGGCCTTATAATCCCAGGTATGATTAGCGTCTACAATATGATTATCCTTAGAACTTCCTTCCAGTCCATCCCCGAATCCCTCACCGAGGCGGCTCTCATCGACGGCGCCGGCCACCTTCAGATCCTCTTCCGCATAGTGCTGCCCCTCTCAAAGGCCATCCTCGCGGTAATGATCCTTTACTATGGGATAGGCATCTGGAACGCCTGGTTCTGGGCCAGCGCGATCCTCCGGCGCCGGGAACTTTTCCCGTTGCAGGTCATCCTGCGCGAGATCCTGCTGCAAAATTCCACGCTCGAAATCTCGACCGGCGACCAGGACGCCGTCTCCGAGACCATCAAGTACGCGACCATCATCGTCGCCACAGTGCCCGTCCTCTGCATCTACCCATTCTTGCAAAAGTACTTCGCGCGCGGGGTGATGCTGGGAAGCGTGAAGGAGTAAACTCTGATTTGCCGGGACGATCGCAGATGTAGCCAGACATAACAAATCGGCGCGGCGAAGCGGACTAACCCTGAAGGCAGCTAAATCACATGCTGCCCCCATGGTTAGCCCGCTCTCGCCGCGACAAAGATATGTCAGACCACAAAGCGATCAAGCAGACAATCAGTGTTTTCAGGCAAAGAAATTCTGCATCTCACCCGGCAAGCGGGCATTAAACTATGTTTTTATCGCTAAATAAATATAAATGAAAAGATACATATGACTTTACAAAACACAAAAAAGGTATTACTTTGGTGGTATGATTACAAAGCGAAAAACATCGGTATCTTTGTCCCAAACCCTCCTGGAGGAACTTGATTCGTTCAATAAAAAGGGGAATGTTTCAGAATTTGTTGAAGAAGCCCTTGTTTTTTACCTGACCGAACTAAAACGTTCTGCCAGAATACAACGGGATATTGAAATTATCAACCGCAATGCGGAGCTGCTTAATAAAGGCGCCGAAGAAAACCTGGAATTTCAGGATATACCATGAAACGGGGGGAACTGTACCGGGTTTCATTGGCTTCCCACACGGATATCAAAAAACAGAGGGTCTATGTTATTATTTCCCGTCAGGAACTAATCGAAAACACTTACTCTACCCTTGTATGTGCCCCGGTGTATTCAACTTATCAGGGACTGAGTACCCAAGTTGAGATAGGCCCTAAAGAAGGACTCAAACATGAAAGCGCCATACGTTGTGATGAACTAATCAGTATCTTAACGAACAGATTAACCGACTATATAGGCCGGCTTTCTGAAGGAAAACTTGCCGAACTGGGGACGGCTTTGGCCATTGCCGTGGGGTTGGAGTAAGGACTGGGGGGAATGGGCTTTATTTTTGCATAAATATGCAAAGAATATACACTAGATATACATTGACACTCTCAATAGAAGCAGGTATAATATAGATATATCACTGTTTCTTTAGTGAAGGGAGTGTAAGGTTTGGCTGATATGTTTAATTTAACTGATTCTAAATATAGAAACATTCGCGAGCTTATACCGGATTTTTATACTATTTATCCAACTATCAAGTCGCAAATAGCTCAAATACTTCCGTTTGATAATAACGTTAACTATGCGGAAAATCCGTATGTAGATATTGAGGTTGTCGCTAAAAAAATTGGAATTAAAGATATTCTTAGTGTTCCGCCGGAATTTGTCAGAAATGAGCATTCCCTGCTTCTGGAAGGGGATATGATAATACTCAACAAAAAAGATACCAAGGAAGAACAGCGTTTTTCAATTGCCCATGAAATTGCCCATTTNGTAAGCAGAGGTAATGACAATAACAAAAATTTTGTTGCCAGAGCAATTGATAATGAATGGGAGTCCTTCATTAAGGAATTTCCGAATAACATTGAATTTGATATTGCAAAAATAGAGCCGGTTATTAATAAGAGAATAGAAAGAGCTTTTAATGAAGAAATAGCCGATTATTTTGCGGCAAATTTGCTTGTTCCTACTGAACGATTCACTTTATGGGAGAATAAAACCGATGTGGAAATTGCCCGTGCGTTTGGTGTAAGCGAAAAATGCATCCAAAAACGCAGAGTAGAGATTGAAAATGAAAATAAATTCAAAAATAAGGAAAAAAAAATAAAGATTCCCCGTGGTAATGTTATTGGAATTGGTAAAGTTAAAATCCCAAAGACACTGGAGTTCAACCATGAGATCCAATTACTCTCATTCCTGGATATTCAGGAATCAGAAGCCTCATTTGTTTCAACTTGTATTCATCTGCGTATTGATGGTTATGGCAAAACAGTAGAAGAGGCTGAAGAAGATATGGTTGAAAATGTTTATTATTTTTTATGTCAGAATTTTAGTGTACTCTCTCCTGAAAACGCATGGGAAAATCTAAGAAATTTATTTAAATCCGATAAATGGTCAAATGAATTATGGGACGCGTATCATGAAGTTCAAATTCAATTATCAATTAATGGGATACAAACTGATAATACCGCGGAGTTATTAAGGAGACTTAAAAATTTGGAAGATCGGGTAAAAGAACTGGAAAAACAGATGAAAAATGTAGAAGTAAATGAAGTTCGTAGCGGACTTACCAGGGAGATTCGAAAATTGGCGAAAGACATAATTGTAGATAAGACTTATTGGGGAGTGGCCGCATAATGAATGCTGCTTCTTATTCAGCGGACTCAATTGTTCAGGCTTTAAAAGGGAATCCTGATTTGCAATTTAATGGAATTGACGCGATAAAGTGCCCTTTTGGTCCTTCACATCCGGATATCCATCCACACAACTGTATTGGTGATTCTCATCAATGTACTTTATGTGGAGATAATGCATGTAAACAGAGACTAAATATCTATTTAAAGAATGGCGGGCCGTTGCTGTCTATACTGACTTTCAAATTTATGATTTTGACCAAAATGCAAGGCGGTACCTATGTTAACGGTTATATTCCCCAAAATGATTCTACCCTGGTATGGTTGATAGATAATGAAAAAATTAAAAAAGAAGATTTAAAAGCTGCATAAATAAAATATTTAGCCAATTTTCTGGAAATTCTGCCATAAACCCTCACAAACAACAAGAGCACTAGTTCTTGTTGTTCGTGAGGTTCGTGGTTAGTTAGTTTTTATATCAGCCGCTTTAGTAGTCCATTCCTCCCATGCCGCCCATTCCGCCGCCGGGCATGGCCGGGGCGTCTTTCTTTTCGGGGATGTCGGTGATGGCGCATTCGGTGAGGAGGAGCAGGCTTGCCACCGAGGCCGCGTTCTGCAGCGCGGAGCGGGTGACCTTGGCCGGGTCGATGATGCCGGCTTTTACCATGTCCACCCATTCCATCTTCGCGGCGTCAAAGCCGACGCCCTTCTTCTCGTGTTTGGCCTTTTCCGCGATGACCGCGCCGTCCATCCCGGCGTTTTCCGCGATCTGGCGGATTGGCTCTTCCAGGGCGCGTTTGACGATCTTGAAGCCCACCTTCTCGTCGTCGCTCAGGGCGGTCATGTCGGCTTTTTCGAGGGCGATGGCGGCCTGGATCAGCGCGATTTCGCCGCCGGGGACGATGCCTTCGTCGATGGCCGCGCGGGTCGCGGAAAGGGCGTCTTCCACGCGGTGCTTCTTCTCCTTCAGTTCGACTTCCGTGGCCGCGCCGACGTTGATCACCGCGACGCCGCCCGCGAGCTTCGCGAGCCTCTCCTGGAGTTTTTCCTTGTCGTAGTCGCTGGTGGTCTCGTCCATCTGGGCCTTGATCTGCGCGATGCGGTCCTGGATTTCCTTCGCTTTGCCGGAGCCGTTAATAACCGTAGTGTTGTCTTTATCGACTTTTACGGTCTTGGCCTTGCCAAGCTGGGAAATGTCGGTGTTCTCAAGTTTGAGGCCCAGTTCCTCGGAAATGACCTCGCCGCCGGTGAGAATCGCGATGTCCTCAAGCATGGCCTTGCGGCGGTCGCCGAAGCCGGGGGCCTTCACCGCGCAGGTGCGAAGGGTGCCGCGGAGGCTGTTCACCACCAGGGTGGAGAGGGCTTCGCCGTCCACGTCCTCGGCGATGATGAGCAGGGGCTTGCCGCTCTGCGCGACTTTCTCAAGCAGGGGAAGCATGTCCTTCATGC
>JGI24698J34947_10001477_pt1 | contig 12411 bp, 14 predicted proteins | sample TergutMp193P3_FD_34947 | JGI IMG/M metagenome (IMG submission 34947)
TTTGTTTGTAAACTTTGATTGTCTTTTTGATCGCTTGGTAATCTGACATAGTTTTCTGTGCCGCGGGGAGAGGGGAGCCATTCGGGCAGCATCGGTTTGCGCACGATAAGGTTTAGCCTTTAAAGGAGTCCATTCCGCTAGCTGTCCGAATGGCTAGCCCTCTCCCGCGGCGGCGGATCAATATAAATGATTACATATGCGCTCATCCCGACAAATCAGAGTTATGGTAAAACCTTATTGAATTATTAATGTTTATATGAGAAAATAAGCCCGCGAAAATTTTGACGAGAGGTGGATATGCTGTACATAAAAAACGCGATGATTAAGACAATGGCCGGCAAGGACATAAAGAACGGCTGTATTCTGGCGGAAAACGGGAAGATCAAAGCGATAGGTGAAAACATCGCCCAGCCGGAAGGGGCCCGCGTCATAGACGCCGGCGGCAGACTTACGACGCCCGGTCTCATTGACGGGCACAGCCATATCGGCATGTTCGGCGAAGGCTGCGGCTGGGAAGGCTCCGACGGAAACGAGGCTGTTGATCCCGTCACGCCTCAGTTACGCGCAATCGATTCGATTAATCCCATGGACGAGGCTTTCGCGAATGCCGTAAAGGGCGGAGTCACGACCGCGGGAACGGGGCCGGGAAGCGCCAACCCCATAGGCGGAACTTTTTCGGTCGTGAAGCTCGTTGGGCGCAGGGTGGACGACATGGTACTCAAACAGGATTTCGCCATGAAGATCGCCTTCGGCGAAAACCCGAAGAGGGTTTACGATGACCAGCACAAGTCCCCCACAACGAGAATGGCTGTGGCGGCAATTATCAGGGAAACCTTGTTCAAGGCGAAAAGCTATTCCGAAGATCTCCTGGAATTCCAAAATTCTACAAAAGACGACAAAAAGAAACCGGCTTTCGACATCAAGCTCCACGCGCTCCTGCCGGTTATACGAAAGCAAATTCCCCTCAAGGCGCACGCGCACCGTGCCGACGACATCTTTACCGCCATACGCATAGCGCGTGAGTTTGATTTGCTTTTGACGCTTGACCACTGCACGGAAGGGCATTTAATCGTGGACGAGCTCGTCAAGGAAAATTATTACATTTTTGTCGGCCCAACTTTTGGCTCCAAAAGCAAGCTGGAGCTAAAGAACCTCAGTTTTGAAACGGCGAAGGCTCTTTCGGACGCGGGTCTCAGGGTCTCCATCATTACCGACGCGCCGGTCATTCCCCAGCAGAGTCTCCCGCTTTGCGCTGGATTCGCCGTCAAAGCCGGAATGAACGAGGAAAAGGCGTGGAAAGCCATAACCATAACCCCGGCCGAAGCGATGGGCGTGGCCGACAGGGTTGGAAGCCTCGAAGTTGGGAAGGACGCCGACATTGCCATATTCAATGGAGATCCGCTCAAAGATATAGGAAGTACGGCCGCGTACACGATAATAGACGGGAAAATAATCTACAAGGAAGAAGTGTAATCCGCGATGCATCAGTTTATACGACAACGTTTTTTCACCGTTTTTTTTGTGTTAGGCGTAATAACCCTGACGGCGTTATCCGCCGCTTCATGTTCGCGGAACGAGAGCTCTCGTTTTGCGGCCGCCGGCAGCTCTCCTGAGACGGCGGAGCTTCGTTACGGCATGATAACCGAGCCTGTCACCTTTGACCCGCTGAATCCCGCGAACACCGCGGACGGGAGGAGTATCCTCTTCAACGTTTTTGAGGGGCTGGTTAAGCCCGACAGTTCGGGCGCCCTCGTTCCTGCCCTGGCCGAAGCGTACCGCATCGAACCGGACGGGCTGACCTATGTCTTTACCCTTCGTCCCGGAGTGCTGTTCCATAACGGGGAAGCCCTCAGGCCCGAGGATGTGGTTTTCTCCCTTAACGCTGCAATGGCCGCGAATTTTACCGGTTTCAGCCAGATTGCGGCGACGGGGATTTCACCGTCAGGCGAAATCAGGGTTACCCTTAAAGAGCGGGACCCGGAGTTCCTTCCCTATCTTGCGGTGGGAATCGTGCCGGAAAATAACGGCGACAGGGAAAGAAACCCAATCGGTACGGGGCCCTTTATCATCGAAAGTTATTCGCCACAGCAATCCCTCGTTCTGGCAAAGAATCACAATTACTGGCAGGCCGATCTTCCCAAACTTGACAAGGTTACCATTGTTTTTGTGGCCGATACCGACAGGCTCCTCACGGGGCTCAGGGGAGGCAATATTGAGGGCGCGGGCAATATTACCGGCGCGCTCGTCCACCAGTTTGATCCGAATGAGTTCGACATACTCCCCTGGTACTCAAACATGGTGCATCTCATGGCGCTTAACAACGCTCGTGAACCGCTGAATGACGTACGGGTGCGCCGGGCTGTCAATTACGCCCTGGACATAAGAGGCGTTATAGAAACCGCATTTTACGGTGAGGGGGAGCCTTCGGGGAGTCCTCTTATTCCCGGCCTGACAAACGTTTACAATGAAACCCTCCGCGACCCCTACCCACGGGATATTGACAGGGCGAAAAGGCTGCTCGCGGAAGCGGGTTTGCCAAACGGGTTTTCGCTTGAAATCACCGTTCCCTCAAACTACACCATGCACGTGGATACGGCGCAGGTAATCGTCAGCCAGCTTGCGGACGCGGGAATCAGGGGCACGATACGCCTGGTTGACTGGGCGACCTGGCTTTCGGAAGTGTACCGTGGGCGCGTATACGAGGCCACGATCATTTCGCTTGACGCGAACAATGTTTCTCCCAGGAGTTTTCTCGCCAGGTATCTTTCGGGAAGCGACGGTAATTTTCTCAATTTCGTGAATCCCGAATACGACCGTGTCTACAACGCGGTTCTCGCGGAGTACGACGAGTCGAGGCGAATTTCGCTTTACAGGGAAGCACAGCGGATCATTTCGGATGACGCCGCCGCGGTTTATATACAGGATATTCTGGGCTTCAGGGTCTTTACAGGAGGACATTACGGAGGTGTGGTGAATTATCCCATCTATGTAATCGACTTCGCCGCCATGTACCGGAAATAGGGAACCAAAGAGGCCGTGGGTTTTATAATAAAAAGGCTTATTGTAACCCTCCTCACGCTGATTCTGGTTTCGATTCTTGTTTTTGGGGCGTTCCGCCTCATCCCCAGTGACGCGGCTCTTTTTTCCCTTGGGGTCGAAGCCTCGGAAGAACAGGTTGAAGCCCTCAGAGCCGAAATGGGCCTCGACAAGAGCTTCCCGGAGCAGTATTTTTCCTGGTTCAAAAAATTCATTACCGGGAATCTGGGGTACTCGGCCCGTTTCAGGGGGGCTTCCATTTCGGAAATGATAGGCGAAAGGCTGCCCGTAACTTTTGCTCTGGCCGGCCTCTCTTTTATTTTGATAATAGCAATAGCCGTACCGGTTTCCCTGATTTTTACAAAAAAAGAAAATTCCGTTCCAAACCATATCATCAACACCCTGACGGCGATCAATATTTCCATGCCCGGTTTTTTTCTGGGAGTGCTTTTGATCTGGATATTTGGTATTTTATTAAAGCTCTTTATTCCCGGTGCGTTTACCGGCTACCGGGAAAACCCGGCGGCTTTTTTGGGCAGCCTTTTTTTCCCCAGCCTGGCTATCGCCCTGCCGAACGCGGCGTTAGTCGTCAAATTCCTGCGTTCTTCGGTATTCCGTGAACTACGCAGCGACTATGTCCGCACAGCCCGAAGCAAGGGCGGGAGCCGCCCGCATATACTGCGTCGTCATGTGCTAAAAAACGCGTCCCTGCCGGCGATAACGCTTCTCGGGATGATAACGGGGGAGATTCTTTCCGGCAGTATTGTCATTGAGCAGGTCTTCGGCATCCCCGGTATCGGGAGGCTCCTCCTGGCTTCCATCACCAGCCGGGATTACCTCGTGATAGAAACTCTGATGATCTATATCGCTTTCATGGTGATCCTCGCCAATACGCTTTCGGATATTGTTTTGCAGATCGTCGATCCCAGAATCAGGCTTGCGGGAAAGGTTTAATGAATAGCGTATTGCGAGGCGCCGGAATAACAAACGCGACGTTCAGGATTGGAGTGGCGCTCGCCCTTTTTATAGGCGGGATAACCCTCATCGGTTTTTTTTATCTTCCCTACGATTACAACGCCATGGACAGCGGGAACAGATTCAGCCCGCCTGGAACAAATTACCTCATGGGTACCGATAATTTCGGAAGGGATGTTTTTTCCCGTGTCATGGCGGGAGCAAAATATACACTGTTAACCGCTATTGTCACCGTGGCCGGAAGCGCGGCGCTCGGCTCTGCCCTGGGAATGTTTTCGGGCTATGCGGGAGGCCTGGCGGACGAAATAGTAATACGCCTCATGGACACCCTAAGCTCCATTCCGGGCATACTCCTCGCGCTGGTGATGGTTTCCCTGATGGAAAACAGCATGGGTACCCTGATTATCGCCCTTCTCATACTCTTTATTCCCGGTTTTACCAGAATTATGCGCAATGGCATCCTGCAGTATAAGAACCGGGATTTTATTCTTGCTGCGCGCATAGCCGGAATCTCAAGCCTCAGGATCATCTTTTTTCACATATTTCCAAACCTTGTGCCTTCACTGCTTTCCGCGTCGGTGCTGGGGCTGTCAAACGCAATTCTCGCGGAATCCACCATGAGCTACCTGGGCCTCGGCATTCAGCCGCCGGTGCCGAGCTGGGGCCGTATGCTTTCCGAGTCCCAGACTTTTCTTTACAATGCTCCCTGGTGCGCCATTGCGCCGGGGATAATGATCATGCTCACGGTTCTGGCCTTTCATTATCTGGGAGAAGGGCTCAGGGAAAAGGTTTTTTAGGGGACGGCATGGAAGAACTTCTGAAAGTAAGAAACCTTTCGATAGGAATACGCAACGTACACAATGAAAAAAAAGTGTTAAGCGCCGTGGAAGGAATTTCGTTTAACATAAATTGCGGGGAAATTTTGGGCATAGTGGGAGAGTCCGGGGCCGGCAAAACACTCACCGCCCTTTCCATTCCGGGACTCCTCAGCACAAACATGGAAGTAACAGGTGGAGAGGTCATTTTTTCCGGACGTAATCTGCTCGAAAGCCCTGAGAAAGAGCTGCAGGCTATCCGTGGAAAGGAAATATCAATGATCTTTCAGGAACCGTTTTCTTCGCTGAACCCGCTTGCAAAGGTCGGGCCGCAGATCGCGGAAACCCTGGAACTCCACGGCGAAAAGGACAGGGCGTTAGCTGAAAGCAAGGCGGAGGAGCTTATGGAAAAGCTCGGGCTCCCTGAAAGCAGGAAAACCGCGAAAACTTATCCGCACCGCCTTTCCGGCGGCATGTGCCAGCGGGTCATGATCGCCCTGGCGGTAATCGGCCGGCCGCGGCTTCTCATTGCGGATGAACCAACCACCGCCCTGGATTACGATACGCAAGGGCAGATTCTCGCTTTGCTGAAAGAGATAAATGAGACGATGGGGACTTCCATTCTTTTTATTTCGCACGATCTTGAAGTGATAAAGAATCTCTGCGGCCGCGTTCTTGTTATGTACTCCGGCAGTATCCTTGAAGAGGGAAACACGGAGGAAATCTTTTTTTATCCGGCTCACGAATATACCCGCTGTCTTTTGAATTCAGTTCCGGACAGGAGGAAAAAGGGAATGGACCTGGCCGCCATACCGGGGAAAATTCCGTCGCTGGAAGAAGGCCGGCCCGGTGGCTGCCCCTTTCACCCCCGCTGCGAAAAAGCCGCGCCCCGCTGCGCTGAGGAGTTTCCCCCGGCGAGAGCGGTCAGCACCACCCACGCAAGCCGCTGCGTTCTGGCGGAGGGGAAATGATGCGCAAAATTGTTTGCGACGATAACGGACCTTTTCTCAGCGTTCACAGCCTTTCAAATGTTTATGTCTCGAGGCCCTGGGGGGTCTTCGGGAAAAAGGAAGCAAAACGCGTTCTGGATAACGTTGACCTGGAAATAGGGCGGGGGGAGATCTTCGGCCTCGTAGGTGAATCGGGCTGCGGCAAAACCACCCTGGCGAAATGTATCCTGGGTCTTATTGATTACGAAGGGGAAATAATCATCAACGGCCGCGGACGAGCGTTAAAACCGTCCTTTCATGAAAGACGTAAAGGTGCGTTTGAAGTCCAGGCCGTCTTTCAGAATTCGGACGCGTCCCTTAACCCGGTAAAATCAATAGGCTGGATACTGGAGGAACCTCTGAGGGCGCACGGCCTTGGCAGCGCCGCCGAAAGGCAGGCCCGCGTTGATCATGCGATGGACCTCGTGGGCCTCGATACCTCCTACAAGAAGCGAAAACCCCGCGAACTTTCGGCAGGGCAAAAACAGCGGGTCTCCATCGGCGCCGCCCTCATGCTGAACCCCGGCCTCATCGTGGCCGACGAGCCGGTCAGCGCCCTGGATGTTTCCGTGGCGGCGCAAATATTGAACCTCTTCCGCGGCCTTAACAAAAAGCTGGGACTGACGATGCTCTTTATTTCGCATAACATGGAACTGGTACACTACCTCTGCGACCGTGTTGCTGTTATGCGGAATGGCAGGATTGATATATACACGTCATAATCGCGTCTTTCTTTTCGTTCCATAAATGCATGGCACCGCCGTTGCAGTTTTTATATACATCGCAATTTTCGCATATCCCCGTTTTTGTCCAGCCGCGATCCCGCATGATTTCAAAACGGTTGTTCCACACGTCGAGGAAATCATCGCGGTATATATTCCCCTGGACAAAGCTTCGATTGATATTCGGACAGGCCGATATTGAGCCGTCCGCCAAAACCGAAGCAACTTGGATTCCGGCGCGGCAGAAGAAGCGGGTGTCACGCACCCTTTGTTCGTATTCCCCAAGATACGCTTCGCAGCTAAAGGTAGTTCTGAGGCGCTTATCGTTACGTGTCATGGCAATGAAATCCATGAGCCTCTTGAGCTGTTGTGGATTCAGGCGGAGATCATCGTTACGCGCCGCCCTTCCAATCGGCGATATGGTAAACAGCCTCCACGCCTTGACTTGTCTTGCAATAAGAAACTCTTTAAGGGCCGGAAGCTCATCAATGTTTTTCTGGTTCACGCAGGTAACAACGTCGTAAACCAGACGGTTGCAGGAAGTAATCAGACTTAAAGCGCCGACGGCCTTTTCAAAACTCTGAGCATTCGCACGCAGCCAGTTGTGACTGGCCTCAAGCCCGTCGAGGCTCACCGTTATTGAACCCATGCCCGCCGCGAGCAGCCTCTCGTGAATATCGGGGGTGTAGTCGTACCCGTTGGTAACTATTCCCCAATGGAAGCCGTTTTCCCGCAGCATCCTGCCGCACCGCGGCAGGTCCTTCCGCAGCAGGGGTTCCCCTCCTGTTATCGCCACGGTTATGCCGCCGCTTTTATACGCCTCCTTTAAAGGCAGAATGGCCTTGAGAAAATCATCAAAGGGCATATCCGCCGCTGTGCTGCCGGCGGTGCAGTCTGAACCGCAATGGATGCATCGCAGATTACAGCGTAAGGTACATTCCCAGAAGAGATAATTCAGTTCATGAAGGAAGGCTTCATTTTTCCTAAAGCGATTAAAGATGAATTGAGAAAAGTTATTTCGCACTAGCTTTCCAGCTCAATAACTAAAGGTGATTCCGCCAATGCCTCACATTGTTTCCTTGTCAAATTGATCGTGCTCTGCTTGAAAAGGCCGCCGTTTTCGCCGCCGTCAACATCTGAAACTACGATTGTGTAGTTATCCTGTTTCGGTACATAAAAATAAAAACTTCCATCGAGGTCTGTCATAATAGCCGAGTAGACCGTCACATCTTTGACCCAAATGGCGATTCCCGGAATCGGTTGGCTTGTCTTTTTGGATTTTACGCTTCCCCTGACGAGGAGATTTTCCGTGTAATAAGGCGGCATGCCATACTCGGGAGCGGGAGGGGGCCCATACATATTGTAATATTCTTTACAGGCGAATACTGCAAAGGATGCCGCCGTTACCCCCAAACCACGGTAAATCGTCCTCAACACTTTGCGGCTCTTTTCGGAAAGCTTCATCATGGGAACCTCCTTCGGAGATGGCTTAATTGTACAGCAATTTTTGACTTGAGGCAAGTGTGCGATTATGAGAAGCTCTTTGTTCTTATAACAATCGCAGCAGCATTTTTGGTTTTACAAATTCGATAATATCCTGAGCATAGACCAAGGCCCTTTTCATGTCTGTTTCTTCAGGATCACTCGCTCCAGGATAACGGGTGCGGGATGAAAAAGGAGTAAGGAATTCACATTTCGGAATCAGAAGCAAAAAATCAGGGTTATAGTTATTGCAAAATTTGGCAAGTTCAACTAAATCATGGGTTTTGGGTGGTTCTTGATCATTGTACACAAGGAAGGCTTTCAAATATTTTTCAGCAGCCTGCTGACAATGGAAACAAATTATTTCCACTGGCGCCGGATACATATTCTCTGCCAAATGGCGTGCCGCTGAAATGTCATTATCCGCCTTTTGTATCCATGGCATTACAAATGCAGGGTCAACCATAAATTTTTACCCCTTCTCTGGCAATTTTCCTTTCCATGGTCGGTCCTGTCGTCAGTCTAAGATACTCACTTTTTTTGTTTGCAATAATATCAACTGGCATTGTCTTAACTCTGCCTATTGCCCCCAATATTTTTATCGCTGCGTCAATTTCTCTTGTTTCCATATCATCTTTTAGAACCACATACAAATCCAGGTCTGAATCCTTGTGAGGGGTTCCGTAGGCGTAGGAGCCGAAAAGCCAGATTTGCTCCACCGGGACGGTACGGATGATGATCTCTTTGAGGATATCAAGTTCGGATTGAAGTTCGGTGGTCATATAGTTAATTCCTAAGATATATTGATATTTTCTAAAGGAATGTTTTTACTTATTGTGAGATTTTTATTTTTTAGAAAAGTCGGAATATGCTTTATCGTTCCCTCCATTTTAAGTAATAAAGACATTTCTTTTGTTTCTTTTATCGCATAATTCAATTGTTTTTGCCAATGTCTAACGTCATCCATTCCATGGACAGGCGCTCCATATCTAAAAACAACACAGTTTATTTGTTTTTTTTCCAGCCATTCTGCTATACTGCATAATTCATCTGTTATTTTAGGCAACTCAGAGTATTTTACAATACGGGGTAAAAAAGCGACAAGATATTCAGATTCATTGGGAGAGTAACCGCTTAATGAAAAATAAAATTGAGCATATTTAATGTTTTTGTTATCACAAATTCTTTTTTCTGCTTCAGGTATTTTATATTTTGTACAATAAACATCATTGTCAACATGGAAAGCTAAAAATAATATCGATACAGGCTCGTCAAAGCGTATGTCAATATTCTTAATTGACGCTATACTGTCATAAGTCGGTTCTATTGGGAATCGATCCGCTTCAATATCCCCTTCATCTTTCTTTTTTCTTCTAATGGTTATTATTTTAGGACATATATTCATTGTTTTACCTTTTCATTAAGCCGAATAGCATTTTTAATCTGATTGTTTATGTTAAAAAGCTTTTCAGTTCCTTCTGTAATCTCATGACTTATTCGATCTATCACTTCTGAGTAGATATATGGTTCATCATCATCGTCCTTTATCATTGGTTCTATACACCCGTCTTTTTCGATCATGTATGCTGACACACTGTTTATCGATAGACTGGGAAACGATAATTCATTAATACCATTTATGATATTCTTTTTAGTCATTGAATCGTTAATTTTTTCCAAGGTTTTTAGTAACCGTTCCTTTTCCAATATATTATTAATTGTGTTCAGTACATACGGACTATGTGTGGAAATAAAAAAACGATGTCCGGGATTTTTGCCTTTATTCTTTTGTAGTTCATTGAAAATTGTGACTAAAAATTCTACGGTATCTTTTTGTTCTCTAGGAAATAAATGCGATGACGGCTCCTCAATAAAGATAGATGCGTTATAACCATATGGAAATTCAGTCCTCTTAAGATCATCTATCAATAAAAGAAGATAAAGTAATTCTTGTTGGCCGCTTGACAGTTCCAAAGAGCTAATACTGCGCCCATTTGATAAGTTAAATACTGGCTGCTTATTTTTTTCGTCATCGATTGCAATATTATCAAACTGTAAGATTTTATTTACTAAATTACTTGAAATGTCACCAACATCATTAAATGATAAGGCAAACTCTTTTAAATTTATAAATTCTTGAATAAATATATCTCTGGATTTTATATTGCTTGTAATCGCGGCAATAGCTCGTGAAGCTGGAATAAACATGGCAGAAAGCGGAAAACACTTAGAAAAGTCAGAGGCAATAGATTCAAAGACACGATTACGTACTCTTTCTGTTAATTCTGGTGAATTTTGTTCATCAAAGAATGTTTGCCATGTTTCAAGTTTTGACTCAATATATTTACTTGACCATCGTAGATGTTTTGAAGTTTCGTCATAAACAGCCGATAAATCAAAAGATGTGTTAATCGAAAAACCTAATTCCGGTTGATCAGTTATAAATATTTCTTCTTCAAATAACAGTTGATTCGTTTTATTTGGTGACTGTTGTTTATAATATTCGTATAAATAAGTGATTTCGGTGTTGCTATAATCCGATTCTGGATTTCTACTTACAAAAATATTGATAAATTCATCATTGATTTTTTTAAAAAATTTTTCTTTTTGAAAAAGTTCTTTATTTATGGACGTATTGAAAACAGTACATTGAAATACTTGCTCACAAAAATAAAGAAGTTTTAAAGCAAGGCTTTTACCTGAAGCCATACCTCCGGTGAGAACATTAAATCCCTTTATGTCCCATTCAAAATTCTTGATACTGAAAAAATTCCTGATAATAATCTTTTCACGAACACTCATAAATTTCTCCGATAAAAATCACTGCTCCTCCCTATGAGATAACTCCACACCAAAGACGGCTATAGAACGCAAAAAAAGGCTGCCCTTTCATATACCTATAATTATACTACACATTCCTGCCAATTCTGGCAAGAGTCCTCACCCTCGTCGAAAAAACTCTCCCATATCCACCATCATCCTCACCACCTTCAAATTATACCCAATTCCCGCCTCTTACGCAATATATCAAAATCCATCCCCCTGCGGTCAGACGTTTTTCCTTGGCGTCCTATTTGCGATAGCCTTTCACCTCAATGATCAAATGAAGCGGATTTTCGGGGCCATGACCGACATCGACAAGGACGATATAATCGGGGATGTAGATGCGGTTCTCGGAGCCGGGGCGATAGGGTACTTAAAAACCGGGACTTAAGTTTTTCACATATGAAATGACATGCGTGTTGTCCTCGACCAGACGGCAGAATTCAAGCTCCTGGTCGCTGTCAGCGGGTGCCCAGTTGACGTGGCATTTACGTGAATCTGTCTGCCGGCGTCTGGTTTTGCTCGTGTGGAAATTGACATGGATAGGGGAATTCAATATCGGCTGCTCAAAAAAAGGCTCTGCCATATAAAGTCCCAGTATAACCCCCCAGGGGCGAAAAGGCTGCAGGATAATTCCCTGTCCTAACCCTCTTTTACACCTATTCCATCTTCTCCATTCACCTTGTATAATTAACACATGGGTATAGGAACATTAGTTATTATTATTTTCGTGCTTGGGTTTGGGCTTCTCGCGTTTTTCCTTATAAAGACCGTAATTGCCCCCAGAAGAGCGGCGGCGGCGAGGAATTATCTCAACAGAAATGATCTACTGAAGGCGGTAAGAAGCGCGAAAGCGGCGATTGAGAAGGATCCACAGGACGTTGAAGCCCATTATCTTCTGGGAAAGGCGTATCTGGCGGACAAACGGGAAGAACTGGCGTTCAAGGAATACCGGAGCGCGAGCCGTCTGGGCATTGCCGGAAAGGATGTCCCTGAAACCGAATTCCGTGAGACCCTGGCCGGCCTTTACGCGAAGTTCAATCAAGAGGAAGAGGCCCTGAAAGAGTACATTTTATTGATAAAACAGCACCCTGAGAATCCCGAGTATTATTTCAACGCGGGCAAGCTTTTTTCTTCCCGCAACCGCGGTGATCTCGCGATGCAGTATATCCAGAAGGCGATTTCCCTTAACCCGAAAGAGGCCCGGTACCACTTTGAACTTGGGATGAATCATTACCTTTCCAGACGGTACAAGGATGCCTGTGCGGAATTCGATGCCGCCATTAAACTGGACCCCTCGAACTGTCAGGCCCAGCTCTACATGGGGAAAGCTTTAAAGGATAACAAGGAATATGCCGCCGCCCTTCCGTATCTTGAAAAAGCCACGCATGACCAGGAGTACAGACTTCGGAGCCTTGTGGAGACGGGCGGCTGTTATATGTCTCTCAAGATGATGGACAAGGCCATTCAGGAGCTTGAGAGGGCGGTGAATAACATAGTGAAGGAAGCGGAACCGGACAGTCTTTACGCCCGCTATTTTCTGGCAATGTGTTATGAGAAAACCAAGGA
>JGI24698J34947_10001478_pt1 | contig 12409 bp, 12 predicted proteins | sample TergutMp193P3_FD_34947 | JGI IMG/M metagenome (IMG submission 34947)
CCCCCCCATCATACTTTCTTGATATGTTTTCAGACATCGGCGGTTTTGCGCTTGCCGCTTATAATTCCGGTTTGCGTTTTAACGCGCATTATTTTTCAGAAATTGATGAATACGCCGTTAAGGTTTATAAAAAAAGATTTCCTGATGCCATAGCATTGGGGGATATTAGGGAGATTGAGTATGAAAAATTGCCGAAAGGAAACTGGCTTGTTACAGGGGGTTTCCCCTGCCAGCCTCACAGCCTCTGCGGAGACAGGAAAGGCGGTGCAGACGAGCGCAATTTATGGTTTGCGTGTGCAGAAGCTATTAGCAAAATTCGACCGAAAATCGCATTGTTTGAAAATGTTCCTGGATTACTTAGTAGCAATGGAGGGTATTTCTTTAACAAGGTATTGTCTGACATTTCCGCGCGCGGGTATGATGCGGAATGGCAGATTATATCAGCTAACGATGTCGGCGCGCCCCATTTGCGGAAAAGAATATGGATTGTTGCCTACCCTAACGGCGGCGGATTACATGAAATTGAAGTTCAAGAAAAAATCACTAAAAGCGCATTGGCAGAAACTGATGTTAATGAAAGCGTTTACAACGAATTCATTAGTAACGCATTTTGTAGTAAAGATGGACTGCTATCCAACGGCTATATTGTTGGAGAAAATGATGGGCTATCCGAAGAACTGGACAGATTTAAATGCCTCGGCAACGCCATTGTCCCTCAGTGCGCGGAAAGAATAATGAGGCTTCCGGCGTTTGGTTTATGGAGGGAAGCCGATTAAATGATAAGCGTATTTTTTGACGGCGACAGGCTAAATGTGAGGCTTAACGGCAGAATATATAAACGGGTGCTTAAAATAGCGCAGGCGGCGGCTTATTTTGAATATCTGCAAGATGTCGGAATAATGTCGCTGCCTCCTACAAAAAGAATAGCGGGTATTTTGCATAATATGGGATTAGGCTTTGACGACAGCGCGAAAGTATTTTTAAGCAAAACCGCTCCCGTAAAAATAGAGAACGGCATAGATTTTTCATTATTAAAACCGCTTGAATTAATGCCGTATCAAGAACAGGGGGTTTCATGGATACTAAATTCTAAAATTAATTTTTTGCTCGGCGATGAAATGGGATTAGGGAAAACAGTGCAGATAGCGGCGTATCTATTTTATAAACAGGCATTCCCGACGCTGATAATATGCCCTGCTTCATTAAAATTAAATTGGGAAAAAGAAATAAATGCATGGGCAAAAAAGAAATGTTTAGTGTTAGAAGGGCTGGTTCCGTACTCTATAGAGGGGCTGTTAAATGAATTTCCTGTTGTGATTATTAATTATGACATATTAGGCAGGAAAGACAAATTAGAAGTTGAATACGAAGAAAAAAGAATTAAAGAGGCAAAGAAAAATAAACAGCCGTACAGAAAAAAAATAATACATCCGATGGGCTGGGTAGATATATTAAAGCGGATACCGTTTAAAGATATAATTTGCGATGAATGCCAGTTTATCGGAGAAATGGGAATTGCCCGAAGCCAAAGCGTGATTGATATTTGCAAAGAAGCAAAGGGCGCGAGGAGGATATTTTTATCGGGAACGCCGTATTTTTCGGCAGTGAGGCAGTTTTTTTCTGTTTTGAATTTAATTGACGGCATAACGTTTAATAATAGATGGCGTTATTTAATGACATACTGCGATCCTGTTAAAACTCCGTTCGGCTGGGAGTTTAGGGGATTGAGCAACGGAGATCAGCTTCACAATTTAGTTAGTAGAATTATGCTGCGAAGGTTAAAAAAAGAAGTATTAAAAGAACTGCCTGAAAAAATAAAATCAATAGTGCCTATGAAACTAAATAAAAATCAGCATAAAGAGTATTTAGTAACAGAAAATAGAATGTTAAAAGGCAAAATAGCAAATGAAAAACAAACATATCAAGAGCTGAGGCGAATGGCGTATTATATAAAAATAGACGGCTGCATTCAGTGGATTAAGGATTATTTAGAAGTAAATAATAAATTAGTTGTTTTTTGTTATCATAGGGCAAGTTTCGAGAGATTAATGAAAGAGTTTGACGGGATATGTGTCGGCATTAACGGAGATGTTCCGCCGAATAAAAGACAGGCGATTGTCGATAGATTTCAAAAAGACAAGAAAATTAAATTATTTAACGGGCAGATAAGAGCCGCAGGCAGCGGCATAACGCTGACAGCGGCGAGCGCGGTTGCGTTTGTAGAGTTCGGCGATACGGCTGTGGAGCATGAACAGGCAGAGGATAGAATACATAGAATTAGTCAAGAGGCGGATAAGGTTATTGCATATTATTTAATAGCGCAGAATACAGTTGATGAAGACATTATTGAAAATATAAAAATCGGCTATGCAAATCAGAAACAGGTATTAGACGGCGAGGCGGACGCGCAGTTTATAGCGGATAGTCCTGAAGAGTTTGCCAGAGGCGTATTAACGTCAAGGAAGGGTAAAATTAAATCTCTATAATAATGTATAGAGGGGCGCAAGTTTGGGTTATCAATTTAGAGAGGTAGGCGAAAAAAAAGGCAGGCATTATTTTTTAATATGCGATGCCTGCGGACTTGCCGTTGATGTTGTGAATAGTTACGGCGCAAGCAGATATGAAGAAGATAATAGATGGCATAAGGTATTTAATGATATTTACAGCAGTTTCAATAAGAGCGAGCGAGTTAAAGAATTTTGCAATTCATGCGCTCAGGCGCTTGGATATATTAATGAAAAGGGAGAAAAATTAAATGAATGTCAAGAGAACGGAATTATTGAAAGCACTGAAGCAGTGCCTGCCGGGAATTGAAAACGGAAAATCTGTTATAGAAGGCGCGGATTTATTTGTCTTTAGCAAGGGATTTGTATATTCCTATAACGATATAATTTCCGTATCCGTTCCTGTAAAATCAGAGGGGTTGTTGGAAGAAGGCATCGAGGGAGCGGTAAGGGCGGAAGAGTTTCACGGCGTAATAAACAAATTCAGCGGAGACATGATCGAGTTTGCGGTCGAAAAGGAAAAATGGATTTTGAAGTCAGGGAAAGCGAAGGCGGAATTGGTTTTAATGGCGGGCGATTTTTTAGAGCGGTTTGAAAATATCGCGCCTGAAAAGAAAAAATGGCTGGAAATATCCCCTGAATTTACTCAGGGTCTCGGCATTTGCAAAATGACGAATAATAAGAGCGCACTTTCAGGTATTTACATTACTCCAAAAAATATCACTTCATCGGACGGTTTTCAGATTAATCATTATAAATATGAAGGCGCGGAATTTGAGAACTTTTGGATTTCCGATGAGTCCGCAGGGGAATTGCTGAAAGTTGGGATATTGACGCATATGCAGTTAAAAGACGCATGGGTGCATTTTAAAACTGCCGATAATACGGTATTTTCCGTTAAGACTTTGCAGGCGGAAAAATGGCCGTATGAAAAAATAATGGCTGTATTAGACGGGCATAAAAAAACAAAAACATCTATTTCTGCAACATTTCCTAAAGAGCTGTTTGACGCGGTTGACAGAGCGGCTAATTTTTATCTCGATATATCAGACAGCAGGGCGGTTCGATTGTTAATATCGCCGAAGCGCATATTAGTCTCAGCGGAAAGGGCGACGGGAAAATTTGAGGAAAAAGTGGCATGGAAAGATGAATGTCCGCAATTCGACGCGGTTGAACTGTACGTCGATACGGGCATGATCTTATTTGCGGTGCGGCGGTCGCTGTCATTTTATATTCACAAAGTCGAAGGCGACGCTCCGAGAATGATTTTCACAACGGAAAATTCAATTCATTTGATGGCAACATTGCTAGTAGATGACGCAGAAAAACCGAAGGCGGAAGAAGAGCCTGCAAAAGCAAAAACGGGGAAAGAAACTGCAAAACCAAAAAAAGGAAAGCCGAATGTTCCTGCAATGTATGAAGATGAACCTGAAGAAGAAGAGCAGGAAGCGAATGAAGATGATGAAGACGATCCTGATGTGGGGGATAATGAAGTGAATGAAGACGACGATTAGCCGTCTTACGCCCTGCGGTAGATTGCTCTGTCAATCGGAAAGGAATAGAAAATGTGCAAAAAGTGCCGCAGGGCTTTTATTTTTAATCAAGGGAGGAAATAATGAGTTTATCTGCTGATAATGTAAGGGAGAGATTTGATAATAACGTTGATTATATAATAAAATGCTATAATCAGGCATTGCAAAATGCAGGTGAAGTTACTCCGACATTTTCTAAAGATAATCTAATTGCAGTTTATCAAGCGGCGGCAAGTTTAACTATTGCGGAAACTATTGAAGAGCGCATTAGGAAAAATATTTAATGGCTAAAATAGGATTTTTAGACGATATTGATTTGCAGATAATTCGCGGAGATGAAGGAAAATCAAAAAGCAAAAAAGCAAAGCAGAAAACATTTACCTGTGCAGACTGCGGATTGAATATGCAGTGCCAGACCCCTAAATTTCCTGTTTGGGGGAACGGCGGTAAAAAAATATTGATTGTTTTAGATGCGCCGTCCGCCAAAGAAGATGAATTATCGGAACCGTTTTCAGGCGCTGCCGGCAGTCTAGTTAAAGAATTGCTAAAAGACAGATTAGGAATATCAATTAAAAAAGACTGCTGGGTTAGTTACGGCGTTAGGTGCTGCAGTAAAGGGAAAATAAAAGCATTGAACGTTGATGCTTGCAGAAAATACCTGCATGAGGATATAAATGAATTAAAACCGAGCGCAATAATCCCGTTCGGCTATTGGGCGACAATGGCAGTCAGTGGAGATATTCTAACAAGCAAAAGCAAAGGAAAAACTTCAGATGATTGGACGGGATTTGAAATACCGGATCAAAGATTTTTGACATGGATTGTTCCTACATGGGATATTTTTCAATTAAACATAGATAATAATAAACCTGATGCCGTGAAAATAATGCAAATGGTTAGTCATTTTAAAAGCGCGTTAAAACTGTTAAATGTTTCCGTTAATAAAATAGATTATGAGAAAAGAGTAAAAAAGTTAGAAAAGGATGTCGAAATAATAAAATTATTGTCTGCTTTAAATGATAAGGCAAAACAAGGAAAATTAGTTTTATCTCTTGATTACGAAACAACAGGGAAAAAACCGCATAGGGAAGGGCATGAAATAATATCCATCGCGCTTTCAGACGGCGGCAGGGCATGGGCATTTAATTATGATAAAACGGATAACGCAGTTACAATTTTATTCAGGCAGTTATTAAGATCAAAAAATATGTATTGGCGCGTTCATAACGTTCAATTTGAATGGCTATGGTCATATGCTTTTTTCGGCGTGTATCCGGTTAATCTTGATCAGGATACAATTTTAGGGCTTCATGTTTTAAACAGCGGAAAGAGAAAAGGGCTGAAACCGAATGTCTACTGTCTTTTCGGCGTTGCTGGATACGATGACGCGGCGGAGGAATATATATCGGCTCCGCCTGCGGAAGAAAAACTTCATGGCGCAAATGCTTTTAATTTAATGAAGCAAATGGCAAATGAAGATAATTTATTATATAACGGATTAGACGCGCTGTTTACGTATTTAATTGCTGAATACGTCAATGATAATTTGAGAAAGGAAAATTGGATCGGTTATAAGTTTTTAATGGAAAGCGCGGTTAATTTATGCAAAGCGCAGGAGAACGGGATACGGGTTGATACGGACGGCGTTGCAAATTCAAAAGAAAAGCTGACAAGAGAATTAGCCGTGCTTGAAAAGCAAATACAAAAAATGGCGGTGAGGTCGGGGTGGGAAAAAGGAAGGCAGTTTCGCCCTTCTGCGTCCGAAGACATATCAACGTTGTTGTTTGACATTATGGGGTATTCGAGTTCAAAAAATACGCCTACCGGAAAACCGTCAACAGAAAAGGAAGCGTTAGAAAAAATAAAAGACCCTATTATATCTCTGATCCTTGAGTGGAAAAAATTGCAAAAATTAAGGGATACTTATTTGAACGGTGTAGTCGTTGAGGTTGTTGATGGGTTAATGCGCCCGTTTTTTAACTTGTATACGGTTGTAACGTTTCGATCATCATCAAATAGTTTTAATTTTCAAAATATTCCGAAAAGGGATAAGTTCAGCAATAAAATAATAAGGGAGCTGTTATTTCCTCACAGAGGGCAGAAATTAAATGAGTATGATTATAAGGGAATTGAGGTAGTCGTCGCCGCCTGTTATTGCAAAGATAAAAACTTAATAAAATACGTTTCAGATAAATCAACGGATATGCATAGGGATACAGGCATTGAATTATTTATGTATGAGGATAATCCGCAGGATTTTTTAAAAGCGGACAGACAGGTAGCTAAAGGCGGATTTGTGTTTGCGCAATTTTATGGAGATTACTATTTGAATTGCGCGGCGCATTTATGGGAAAACTGTACAAATGAAGCAAAAGAAAATTTACGGAAACACGGCATAAAAAAGTTAGGCGAAATAAACCCAAAAACAAGACAGCCGTATCCGAATACTTTTCTTGAACACGTTATGCTTATTGAGAGGTCATTTTGGAACGACAGGTTTCCTGAATACGCGCAATGGAAAAAAGATACATATAAGTTTTATTTAAAACACGGTTATATAGACAGTCTAACGGGTTTTCGTTATTACGGACCGATGTCAAAAAATGAAGCGTTAAATCGGTGCATTCAAGGGTCAGCGCATCATGTTTTGCTTAGGACGTTTAATAAAATAACAAACGTAATTGAAGAAAAGAAACTAAAATCGAAAATAATCGGGCAGATACATGACAGCATGCTTCCCAGCGTCGAGCCGAGCGAAGAGAATTATTTAGATAAAACGATATGGTATTACGGAACGCAGGAGATATACGATGATTTTAAGTGGCTTATTGTTCCGATTGAAATAGAAAAATCAGGGGGCAGAATTGATATGCCGTGGTCTGAAATGCAGGAAATAGGCTTGCTGGGCATAAACGGAAAAATAGCGGAAAAATAAATCTATAATAATATATAAGGAGCGTAAAAAATGATTTTTGAGAATACGGGAACTACTAGACGGTTTTTTTTTTGATATGCAGTTTCTTGAAAAGGCAAGAGTAACAAATGACCCTACAAGGTATTGTATGAACGGGATAAATGTCGAGCGCAACGACGGCGGAGTATTTTTGATAGCAACAAATGGAAGGTTTATGAATTTTGTGGAATATGAGGAAAATAACGCTCCCGAATTGAGCGAAGGTTTTCATATAATAAGAAAATGCGCAAAGGATATGATAATTCTTGAAAAAGATGAAAGTGGGGTTTCATTTCCGAGATGGCGCAATGTTATTCCTAAAGAGAATATTTTAGCAGTCGATGATGTCTTTGTGAATGATGGAAAGAAAGAGAATGATTGCTCATTTTATGAATTTATTTACATACTGAATAATCTAGGCAGCTGCATTAATCATAAATATCTTGAACCGCTTGCTGCTCTGAATGTATCATGGGATATTTATTTAAATCCGTATAAAATCAATTCCGCAGTTATGCTAAAGAACCGCAGTAGGCACATTTTAAGTCCGGGCAAATATACAACGGTTGTTATGCCGTTAGCGCATAAATGCAGTGCAGGCATTTCTAATGCTTTGTCATTGCTCGATAAAACGCTTCAATCAGTCAAGGAGGATAAAGAAAGTGTTTTATTTGCGGATACAATTCATAGAAAAGCAAAACCGCTTTTTGAAATATAGGAGATAAAATGATTAGCGAAAAGAAAATGGAACTTTACAGGAAATACAGACCGACAAAATTTGATGAAATTGTCGGCAATGAAATGGCGGTTAAAACAATTAAACAGGAATTGAAACACGGCTCTCGCGTTTTTTTAATGACGGGTCCGGCAGGGACTGGAAAAACTACTTTGGCTAGGATTATGGCGGCTTATTTGAAAGCGGGACCGATGTCGGTGCATGAGATAAACTCCGCAGAAAACAGGGGGATAGACAGCGCAAGGGAGATAATGGAGCAGATGCGCTATAACCCTTCTGACGGTGAGAGCATGGTGTACATTCTCGATGAGTTTCATCAGCAGACAAGGCAGGCGCAGGAGGCGTTTTTGAAACCGCTTGAAGATACTCCCAGCCATGTTTATTTTTTTATCTGCACTACAAATCCTGAAAAATTAATTGCTCCGTTAAAAAGCAGATGTTCTTTGATAAATATGAAACCGCTTAATCCTGAAGAAATGGAATGTTTAATCAGCAGAACGGCGGAAGCGGAAAAAGTAGAAATATCTGAGAACGTTATCGGCAGAATTGTCGAAATTGCAAACGGCGGAAGCAGAAAGGCGCTGAAACTGCTGGGGAAGGTTCTTTATCTCGATAACGATAAAGAAAGAATGAAGGCGTTAAAAGATGCCGGGAGTGAAGACGAAGCAAAAGAAACTATTGATTTTTGCCGCGCTTTGTATTCAGGCAAGGGCTGGGGGACAATTAAGGATTTGCTTCAAAAAATGGATTTAACGGAGCCTGAAAGCATACGTTACGCCGTTTTAGGATACGGCAACGCAATTTTGATGAAGGGCATGAACCCTGCGGCATTGAGGGTCATGGAAGCGTTTTCTTTAGATACGTATACAACCGGAAAATTCGGCTTGACCATTATGGCGGCGGACGCAGTGTTCAATAATTAAGCCTTTTTGATTTTTAAAGCGGTTTTATTTTTGTCTATAATAATAAGTAGGAGATACGAAATGAAAAATAAAGAGTTGGATTTTGAAAATGATTTGAGCATTGACAAGTACAAACTCGATCAAGAGTGCGTTACGCATTCGCAGCTGTACTACCGTTATTCTGAGATGGCGGCTAACGCGAAGAATCAAGCAGGCGTATTGTCGGATAACCTCAAGCTAATAATGGGCGAGGCTAACATAAAAATCAGAAACCGCTACATAAAAGAAGAAACTAAATTCACCGAAGCGGTTATTAATGCGGAAGTTGAAAAGGATAAATCGGTATTGGAGGCAAGGGAAGAACTGCGCGAAGCGGAAGTAAATCTTGCCAGATTGCAGGCAGGGGTCGCCGCATTTGAACATCGAAAATCGCAGTTAGACAATATCGTTAGGCTGTACTGCGCAGGGTATTTTTCAATGCCTGCCGGTTCAGGCAGGCAGAGGGAGACTGTAAATGAACAGGCAGGCAGAGAGGCAAGAAAAAACTTGAATAAAAAAGCAAAGCCAACTGTTGACGATGATGAGGACGATGAATGAAAAAATTATTGGCAAAGCTCGGCATAGCTGTTGGAAGGAAACCCATTACTGAAGAACAGGGAATTCAAAAGGAATGGTACGCGGAAGCGAAAATAATGACGCTTAAAAAACTGCCGAAGTTTCTTAAAAAATTAGCCGACGGTTACCGCCATGATTACGGCACAATATGCCATGCGGTTGCGGCAGGAGCAGTAGCCGCTGGTAATGCAATGAATAAGAGCAGGCAGGGCGGAATAACCGGCTTTCAGGCAAGCGCCGTTATGTGGTGTTTTATTGAAGCATGGACGGGCGATAAAGCGCCTGCGAAGTTAGTCAAATATGAAAAAATGCTCTATCCGCAGTATGCAAAAAGTTTTGAAAAAATCATTGATAAAAGCGTATGGGAATGGCTGCAAGAACAGGCAAAAGAACACCTGAAAGATGTGGAAGGCGCACATGAAAAGGTGATTGCGCATTGGACGCGCATAGCAGAGGGGAATGTTCCTTTCGGCTATGTTGTAGAAAAGCAATAATTCCCGTTGCCGTTAGCTGCAACGGGTTATTTTGATTGATCGGAGAGGCAAAGATTATGGCGGTTAAAACAAGAAAAAGAAATTCGTCGTTATCAAAAAGGGCTAAAATATCCTATGAGACGAAGGATTACGGCGGCGGAGGCAGCCGCATTATTGATTGGAAGAAAATTGACGGAGAGATACAGTTTTTGCAGCCCGCTGTCGGCAAAAACGCAATTAACATAATTCCGTTTGCAATTAAAAGCAAAAATCACCCTCTTGTAAGGCAGGGGCAGATGGAGATCGGGGAACTTGATTACTGCCTTGATATTTGGGTTCACCGCAATATCGGTCCGTCTGAGAGTTCGGTTATTTGTCTGAAAAAGACATACGGCAAAGCCTGCCCGATTTGCGAAGAAGCAGAGAAAATGAGGAAGGCAGGCAAAGATGAAGAATCCAAAGCCTTATATTCAAAAAGGCGGTGTTTCTACAATGTGGAAGACGTAAGAAAAAAGCCGGGAGAATTGCAGGTATTTGATGTCAGCTATCATCTTTTTGAAAAAGAATTGATTGATGAAGCGCGGAATGAGGAAGAGGGCGCAGAAGAGTTTATTGACTTTGCTGACCCTAGAACAGGTTCCGTAATTCACTTTCGCTGTTCCGTTGTTAAAAAGGGAAGGTTTGAATTTAACGAATATAAATCGTTTTCATTTAAAGAAAGGGATGAGCAGATTGACGATGAACTGCTTGAAAAAGCAATTTCATTTGATGCGTATCTGAACGTTCCGAGCTATGAAGAGGCGCAGGCGATTTTGTACGGGGCAGACGAAGATAAAGAGGAAGATGAGGAAGAGGAAGAAGAAAAGCCCGTCAGGAAATCATCTGCAAAAGCAAAAGGAAAGGCAGTTGATGAAGAGGAAGAAGACGATGATGAGGATGATGAAGAAGACAGCGAAGATGATGAAGATGATGAGGAGGACACAGAGGATGATGATCCTCCATCCGGCAAGAAGGCAGGGAAAAATTCTGCTAGTGGAAATGGAAAATGCCCCTATAAACATACCTTCGGCAAAGATGCGGATAAGCACGAAGAGTGCGAAGATTGCGATGAGTGGGTAAAGTGCACCAAAGCTAAAAAGCAGTAGTTACTTTCAGAGGGCAGTTAAAGACACTGCCCTCTGAAATTGTTATTAAAAAGGTCGTAAAAGTGGGAAAGGAAATTAGTGGTAAAATTGTTGAAAATGTTTTTGCAAATAATGAATGCGGAATTGAATTAACATTATTCAGGCATAAAGTTTTATTGACTTTAAAGGAAGCAAAAGAATTGAGAAATATATTAGACAGCATTGCAAATATAATGCTTTGCAATGAGGAGCTATTTAGATGAAGAAACAAAATGAGCTGTATTTTAATACGGGGAATACCCTGCTCGATCTGGTTGTCGGCGGCGCTCCCAAAGTATACGGGTATCCTGCCGGAAAGTTTATAAATATAGTCGGCGATAAAAGCGCGGGCAAAACTTTTTTAGCAACGGAGATGATCGCGTTTGCTTATCATAATTTTGATAAAAAGAAATTTCGATGGGTATACGATGACTGCGAAGCTGGCTATTCTTTCGACACTATGGCGATGTACGGTTTTGACATTAATGCTTATGAAATAAATTCAAAAACCGTCGAAGAAGCGTTTGTTAATATAAGCAATTTTGCGGAGAGTTTGAAGCAGGGGCAGTTCGGCATTTATGTTTTAGACAGCCTTGACGGTTTAACCAGCGATGAACAAGATGAACAGGCGGCGGATAGAATAAAAGCCGTTAATGCAGGAAAAAGTTACGATAAAGGCAGTTACGGAATGGGCAAGCCGAAGTACTTATCTAAAGAATTTTTTCCGCAGTTATGTTCAATTATTCAGGATAAAAATATACTCGTTGTTATTATTTCGCAGGTGAGGGAAAATATACAGCCGTTCTCATTTGAAAAATATACGCGCTCAGGCGGAAAGGCTATGGATTTTTACGCGCATACTGTTTTATGGCTTGCAACGCTTAAAAAAATAAATAAAAAAGGAAAGCCCGTCGGGGTTGTTGTAAAAGCAAAGACCACAAAGTCGAAAACGCCGCGTCCGTTCAGGGACTGTCAATTTTCAATTATTTTTGATTACGGCATTGATAATATCGGCAGTAATTTAGATTACTTGTATGAATTAAGAACTGATAAAGGGGAATTAACGCCTGCGGCTAAAAGCATTGCATGGGGAAGCGGAGGCGCGGAAAAACAAACAGTATCTAAAATTAAAAAGTGGCTTTCATCGCAGAACATAGTTGCGAAAACAGGAAAAGGCAAAGAGAAAACGCGGTCGGCATTAGATGTGTATTTAGGTGAATATGAAAAAGTAAAATTAGATTTTGTGTTGGATTTTATCGACACAATACCGCAGTTAAAAGACCTATATAATAAAGAGTTCGGAGCAGGCGGAAAAGTTTTACCCCGTGATGCTTTGATTGCGTACATTGAAGAAAACGGTCTTGAAAGCGAATTGACGGAAAGAGTTATTGAAAAATGGGAAGCATTGGAAAATGACATTGCGTCTAACAGAAAAAAGCGGTATGCAACGCCTCCGAGAGGGGAAGAATGAAAATACTTAATTTGTATGCAGGAATTGGGGGCAATAGAAAATTATGGGGGGGGGGGGTTT
>JGI24698J34947_10001479_pt1 | contig 12409 bp, 13 predicted proteins | sample TergutMp193P3_FD_34947 | JGI IMG/M metagenome (IMG submission 34947)
CAAATACTCGATTGTCCCCTTGCCGTGGGGAACAAGGGCGACGACATCGCTTGAAGGGTTAAGCCTTATGCGCCGGGGGTCGTTGGCATTGAGGAGAAACCTGGACCCGTCGCTCAAAAGCCAGCGGCCGTTTTTATCAATCCCGATAAGTACCGGTTCGTACTTGTTCCGGTCTATCGCGTCGTAAACGTTTTTCGCGGACTGGAGGGAAACCTCATGTTCCGCCGACTTGCCGCCAAACAGGATGCCCACCTTAAGTTTTTCAGAAAACCGCGTTTCCATAATTTGACCCATCGAAACTTATATATTCAGATTAAACATCACTATAATGGACACCAGTACATTTCCGATACCATGCATTAACCAGCTCGGTATAATTGATCCACCGGACTCTTTTTCATTAATATACACAAAAAACAAACTTGTCAAAAAAGGTATCGAAAAAATCAATGCGGCCTGAAATATATTTATGGTAGTAACCGCATAAAAAAGACCGATATGCAATAGTCCGAATAAAAACGCCTGAAGGATATTCCCAAAAGTAAACCCAAATTGTTTTATGAACCGCTTGGCCAGGAATCCCCGAAACAGGATTTCTTCCGCCGCGCCTGTTTGTATCATACCAAACAGTAAGGCTGGAAACAAAGCTATTATGCCTAAACCCTGAAATTGACCTGCCGCCGTTTCGGAAGTTTCGACAACTCCCCCAAAAAAAACAGTTGATAGTACTGACACCGCCAAAAATAAACAACAAAGCAGGATAACAAGACGTTTGTTTTTTACGACAGGTTTTTTTATTCCAATCCAGGGTAAAAACTTTTCTTTTTTACGCCAAAATATGAACCACCATATAAAAGGAATAAATGAAAAGAGAATAAGCTGAAAGATAGAATCTACCAAAGATTGAATTAAATTCATTATCCCTTTTTCGCTATCTTCGCCCAGGTGTCCCTGAGACCCACAGTCCTGTTAAACACCGGCTTGCTTTTCCCATCGTCAGTGTCCCTCACAAAGTAGCCCATCCGCTCAAACTGAAAACGGTCGCCGACTTTGGTTCCCCCAAGACAGGGTTCGGCCCAGGCGTTCTCAATCACCTCAAGGGAATCGCGATTGAGGTTGTCGAGGAAGGTCTTCCCCGTTTCGACTTCCATGGGCCTCTCCACAGCGAAAAGATAATCGTAAAGCCGCACCTCGATGGGAAGCGCGTGGGAAGCGGACACCCAGTGAATGGTGCTTTTCACCTTCTTGTTGTCCGGGGCGTTTCCGCCTCGTGTTTCAGGATCATACGTGCAATGTACGGCGGTGACGTTTCCCGAGGCGTCTTTCTCGCAGCTCGTACACGTGACGATGTAGCCGTAGCGAAGCCGCACGCTGTTGCCCGGATAGAGCCGGAAATACTTCGGCGGCGGGACTTCCTCAAAATCCTCCCGCTCGATCCAGAGTTCACCCGAAAAGGGAATTTTTCGCTTTCCGGCGGATTCATCCTCGGGGTTGTTCACCGCCTCGACTTCCTCAACCTTTCCCGCTGGCCAGTTGTCGATGATGAGTTTCAGCGGCTTCAAGACTGCCATTACCCGCCGGCTTGTCTTGTTGAGATCCTCCCGGAGGCAGTATTCGAGAAAGGCGATATCCGCCATGCTGTCTGTTTTCGCGATTCCCACCTGGGAGATAAAACTGCGAATCGCCGCCGGCGTATAGCCACGGCGGCGCAGGCCCGCGATTGTGGGCATACGGGGATCGTCCCAGCCGGAGACGTACTTTTCCTCTACGAGCCTGAGCAGCCAGCGCTTGCTCATCACGGTGCGGGTCATGTTGAGCCGGGCAAACTCGATCTGCCGTGAGGGGAACACCTCCGCCTCTCGGATGAACCACTCGTAAAGCGGACGGTGAATCTCGTACTCCAGCGAACAGAGCGAGTGGGTGATCCCCTCCTTCGCGTCAGAAAGGGGGTGCTGAAAATCGTACATGGGGTAAATGCACCATTTGTCCCCGGCGCGGTAATGGTGTTCCCGGCGGATACGGTACATCACCGGGTCCCTTAACAGGAGGTTCGGGTGCGCCATGTCGATTTTCGCCCTGAGGGTTTTTGCCCCGTCGGCGAATTCACCGGCGCGCATTTTCGCGAAAAGGTCGAGGTTCTCCTCCACGCCGCGATCACGCCAGGGGCTGTTGCGCCCCGGAGGTGTAATCGTTATGTTGTTCTTGTCGGGAACTGCGGTCCCGCGATACTCCCTCGTCTCCTCGTCGGAAAGGTCATCCACATAGGCCTTCCCCTTTTTGATGATCTTAACCGCGAGGTCGTATAGGTACTCGTAATAATCCGAGGCGTAGAACTCCCGGTCTTCCCAGTCGTAGCCCATCCATTTAATGTCCCGCTTGATGGCGTCCACGTAGGACTGATCTTCCTTTTCCGGGTTTGTATCGTCAAAGCGCAGGTTGCATTTGCCGCCGAATCTTTCCGCCATGATGAAGTCGATCATAAACGCCTTGCAGTGACCAATGTGAAGCCAGCCGTTTGGTTCAGGGGGGAACCTGGTGTGAACATAATTGAAGCGACCGTTTTTCAGGTCTTCTTTGATAAACTCACTGATAAAATCCGAACTGCCGGAATCGGTGGATTCGGATGTTGTCTTCGTTTCCATAAAAACTCCTCCCGTGCTTCAGGGGCACGGTTAGAAAAATTAGAAATTCGTCAAATAACAAATTCCAAGAAGCAAAAGCGCGTAGAGCACGCTCTGATCGACTGTCTTCACCCAGGACGCACCTTTGACGCTGTTGATCTGCCCACCGTACCACCAGAAAAGCCCTATGCTGGCATCTATGCGCAGGGCATACTCGGCAAAGTCGTCTTTCTGGCTTTGGACGCCAAAAAAGAGGTAAGCCAGTTCTTCCAGAATGGCGCCGAATTCTTTCAAGGCTTCGGGGTAATCCCTTTTTTCAATAAGCGCGATGAAGGGGATTACCTTGTCCAGGAGGTCATCCTTGCGGGTCTCGTCCGCTTTCTCAACCCAGGTTTTTTGAATCAGTAGGTCCAGGTTGTTCTGGAAGTGATTCAAGAAATTCCCCTCGACTTGACCTGCCTTGTAGATATTCCAAAGCCGCTTGTAATCCTCGCCAATACCGAGTATTTCAGCGAACGCCCTGGCGGCTTCCACGGAAGGTCCCTTCCCCTGAGAAAACCCTTTCGGGGGAAAAAGCTTATCTGCTACACCCCGGTATTCTTTGGGAAGGGCTTTACTGGCATTTGGCGGCGATGTAAACATAACTAACCAAAAGATTGCTAATAAAACAAAAAATAGTCAATACAACCGCTCTTCTCGACAAAGAAGCGGCAGGGGCATACACTTCTCCTATAATGGCTTACCCTATCCGCTACCTGCCCTCGGGGCACGTTTTCATTGACCCAAAAGACGACTGTGATCGGCTGGTAGACGCACTGCTAAAAACTGAGTATAATGAAGAATTCTGTGTCGCTGCCATTTTTGATGAAGATTTTATCGGCAGACTTATGGAAGCCGGCTTTCTGGTCATGTCAGCGGCACTCACCGAAGAGCGGGAAGAGCCCTTTTATATCCTCCTCCCCAAACTCCACCTTGTCCGATCCGTGCTGTTCTTTCCTGAACTGCGCGTCAAAAAAAGCATTCGCCCTTTTCTTCCCCGGTACGAACTGCGTGTAGACATGGACTTCGATCTCGTCCTTGACAAATGCGTGCAGACCCACGGTGAAGCCTGGCTGACCCCTCCTTTTGTCGAAATCCTAAAAAGCATACACAGGAGAAAAGACATGCGCGCAAAGCCGGTTTCATTCGCGGTTTACCGGAACGGGGAACTCAAAGCGGGTGAAATAGGTGTGGCAACGGGACGGGTATATACCAGCTATTCAGGATACCGCGAGGAGAACAACGCAGGGACGGTCCAGATGATTTTGATGGCGCAATGGCTGGACAAGGCTGGTTTTGACTTCCTCGATTTTGGAATGCCCCTTGATTACAAAACCAGCCTTGGGGCCCAGGATGTTTCCCCGCGCCGTTTTGTGGAGCTGTTTCGGGCAGCCCGAAAATAAAGACCGCCGCGGGCCGGGTTCTTTTTATTAGCAGAACTTCCAATTTTGTGCTATACTATATTTATGGCCTTTGGTCACTTTACTGTTGAAAACGGCAAGGCCCTGCCCCTCGGAGCAACGTTAACCAACGGGGGGGGCAACTTTGCCGTTTTTTCCCGGCACGCCACTTTGGTAACCCTGATTCTGTTTGAATCCGCAGAGCGGGGAAGTCCACATAAGGAAATTAAGCTAAGCCCCAAAACCAACCGTACAGGCGACATTTGGCACTGCTTCATTCCAGGCCTGGAAGAGGGAGCCTGCTATCTGTACCGGGCCGAAGGGCCCTATCACCCCGAAAGGGGGTTCCGCTATAACTCAAACAAAACTTTAATCGATCCTTACGCCAAAGCCCTGACCGATCTGTCTGACTGGGATCTCAAGAACAGCAGGGGTTACGATCCCTACGCGGCGTCGCAGGATCTTTCCTACTCATACGCTAACGATATATACGCCAACCCGCGCTGCGTGGTGGTAGATGACAATTTTGACTGGCAGGGGGATCTTCCCCTTAACTATCCCTTGCGCTTCAGCGTCCTCTATGAAACCCATGTGAAAAGCCTCACAAAACATTCCAGCTCCGGCGTTTCCGCCCCGGGAACCTACCGGGGGGTAATCGAAAAAATTCCCTTCTTCAAGGATCTCGGCGTAACAAGCCTGGAATTCCTCCCCATACAGGAATTCAACGAGAACGAACTTTCCTCCATAAACCCAAAAACCGGCAAGCGGCTGGTGAACTATTGGGGCTATTCCACCGTCGCGTTTTTTTCCCCAAAAAGCTCGTACGCCCAGGATCGCACGCCGGGAGGCCATGTAAGGGAATTCAAGGAAATGGTCCGGGAACTTCACAAGGCCGGACTTGAAGTTATCCTCGACATTGTTTTCAACCATACCGCCGAAGGCAGCGAGCTGGGGCCGACTTTTTCTTTCCGGGGTTTTGACAATACGATATATTACATGCTGGAAGATAACAAGCGCTATTACAAAAACTACTCCGGCTGCGGCAATACGGTAAACTGTAATCACCCGGTTGTCCGCACATTAATCATTGATTGTCTTCGTTATTGGGTGATGGAAATGCACGTGGACGGTTTCCGCTTCGACCTGGGTTCCATCCTGGGCCGCGACGAAAATGGCCGGCTGATGGAAAACCCGCCCATGCTGCAGCGCATCGCCGAAGACCCGATTCTGAGCAACACCAAGATCATCGCCGAAGCCTGGGACGCGGGCGGCGCGTACCAGGTGGGCTGGTTTCCGGGCGGCCGCTGGGCGGAGTGGAACGACCGTTTCCGGGACGAGCTGCGCCGGTACTGGCGCGGCGACACAAAGCAAACCCGGTTCCTCGCGACCCGGCTCGCCGGCAGTTCCGACCTATACCTCCGGGACGGCCGCAAACCCTTTCACTCGGTGAACTTCATAACCAGCCACGACGGCTTCACCTTGAGGGATCTGGTTACCTACGAAAGAAAGCACAACGAAGCCAACGGCGAAAGAAACAGGGACGGAGGGGACAACAACAACAGCGCTAATTACGGCGTTGAAGGCCCCTCAAATGACCAAAAACTCGAAAACCTCCGTTTTATCCAAATGAAGAATTTCATCGCCTCAATGATGGTTTCGCTGGGTACTCCGATGATCCTTGGGGGAGACGAGATTGGCCGCACACAGGGCGGCAACAACAACGCCTATTGCCAGGATAACGAGATCTCATGGTACGACTGGTCGTTCCTTGAAAAAAACGCGGAGTATTATCGCTTCGTAAAAGAGATTATTACGTTCCGCCTTCGCCATCCGGCTTTCATGCGATCCGAGTTTTACTCAGGCAGGGAAGGAGCCTACAAAGGCATCCCCGATATAAGCTGGTTTGACGAAAACGGAAATACCCCCGACTGGGACAAGATTGGTTCCTGCCTCTGTTTTAGGATGGAAGGGGGTAAGGCGGAAATTCTTTCTGACCGGGACGACAACGATTTTTTCATCATGATGAACGGGGGAGGAAAAGCCGTGGACTTCAAAGTATGCGATCCCCTGGACGGCAAAAAATGGGTAAGGGCGATAGACACCGGCCTTCCTTCCCCGGATGATATTTTGACTTCGGGAAATGAAGCGTTGCTGGAAAAACCTTATGCCTATAGAGTTAGAGAGCACAGTATGGTAGTGCTTATATCGAGGTTGTTGTATTAATGGACGAGAGCAGTTTTATTCTGGGTGTAGACCTGGACGGGGTGGTCGGGGATTTCTATGGCGCCCTTAGAAAAATCGCTGCCGACTGGCTCAACAAGCCGCTGAAGTCGCTTACGACTGAAGTTGGCTATGGACTTGAAGAATGGGGTCTTGACGAATACGGTGGTTACGATCGGCTGCACCGTTTCGCGGTAACCCAGCGGAATCTCTTTCGGGACATGGAACCCATCAAGGACGCCCCCGCGATTCTGCGAAAACTTTCCAGTAAGAATGTCAGGGTTCGCATCATCACCCACAGGCTTTTCCTGAAGTATTTCCACAAAGCAACTATTTCCCAGACTGTTGAGTGGCTTGATTCCTGGGACATCCCCTATTGGGACCTCTGTTTTATGGCGGACAAGGGGGCGGTAGGCGCCCATGTCTACATTGATGACGCGCCAGCCAACATAATCCGCCTCAGGGATCAGGGCTGCAAAACAATTGTTTTTACCAATTCCACCAACCGAGATATTCCCGGCCCACGGGCAAATAACTGGCATGAAGTAGAGCGCCTTGTGATGGAAGCCTGGGAAGAATGGCAGACCGGTACCAGGAATATGTTTGGCTAGAATAGTCCTCGCCACGATCAACGCAAAGTGGATCCACCCCTCCCTCGCACTTCGCCTCCTAAAGGCAAATTTGGGGGCGCTTCAAGAGCAATGCGAAATCCTTGAATTCGCGCTTCGCCAGCCCATGAAAGAAAAGGTCGATCCAATTCTCGCCGCCCAGCCTGAAATCCTCGGTCTTTCCGTTTCAATATGGAACCACCTCGCGACAATGGAACTGCTGGAAGCCCTTGAAAAAGAGTGGCTTATAATACAAGACGATGAGGAACCGACGCAAAGACCGGTGGTGGTTCTCGGCGGGCCGGAAGTTTCCTGGCTGCCCGGGGAGGCCGAAATCTTCCGACACGCCGACTTTGTGATCCGGGGCGAAGGGGAAGAAAGCTTTCGCTTGCTTTGCAATGAAATTTTACGCGGGGATCATCGGCGAAATGAGACCGCCGGGGCGGTTTTCATAAATCGGGCCGTCACAACGATCAATCTGAATGAAATCTATCTCCCCTACCGGCTCTATACGGATGAGGATCTTCAGCGGAAGCTCGTCTACGTGGAAACCTCCCGCGGCTGCCCCTTTGGCTGTGAGTTCTGCCAAGGCAATTTGCACAAAATCCGCGAATTCCCCCTGGAGCCCTTTTTGGCCGAAATGGAAAGCCTTATTAACCGGGGCGGCAGGATCTTCAAATTCCTTGATCGGACTTTCAATCTGGACATAGACCGGGCGGTGAAAATCATGGATTTTTTTCAAGTAAAGATTGAGGCCGGGGTACCCGGAGGCTCATCCCCAAAAAAGCCAATCTGCGTTCACTTTGAAATGGTTCCGTCGTTTTTTCCCCTGGCCTTGCGGGAAAGCCTCCGTCGGTTTTCCCCCGGAACCCTGCGGCTTGAGCTTGGAATCCAGACCTTAAACAAAGAGACCGCGGCGCTTATCAGTCTTCCGAGAAATTCAAAATCTTCCGAAAAGCCGGAGGAACTCGAAACGCTGAGATTCCTCCGCGCCGAAACCAACGCGATCATCCACGCCGACCTCATTGCGGGCCTGCCAGGGGAAAGCCTTGACTCCTTCGGGGATGGCTTCGACCGGCTTTGGCAGGCACTATCGGATTCAAAGCCACCCTCCGACACGCCATTCGAGATTCAGTTGGGCATACTCAAGCGCCTCCCGGGAACCACCATCGCCCGCCACGACGAGACCCACAAAATGCGCTACTCACCGGAGCCCCCCTATGAGATCATCAAGACCGGCGCCCTCCCCGCCGCAGAGGTCGCACGGCTTAAAAACTTCGCACGCTTCTGGGAAACCATCGTCAACCGCAACCCCTTCCCCGATTTGCTTCCTGCCCTACTGCCGCCAGGGGAACTCGCCTTTCACAGGTTCATAAATCTTTCTGACAAATTGCTTAAAACCCTCGGCAAAAACTGGGGCATAGACAGGGCAGAACTCAGGGCTCATATCATTGACTTATTAAGCTAATTCTGATATAAACAAACTGAGACCAACATGAAAGTGACATTTTTTGGAGTAAGAGGAAGTTATCCGGCTCCTAATAAAGATATGATGGAATATGGGGGAAGAACGGCCTCTGTTATGATCACAAAAGAACATAATGGGAAAACTATTCCATTATTTATCGATGCCGGAAATGGAATAATTGAAGCCGGAAATTCTATAATTCCGGGACTTTTTAATGGTTCGATAAACAAGGAATTTACATTATTGTTCACGCATCTTCACCCTGACCACACAGAAGGTTTTACTTTCTTTACTCCAAATTTTATCCCCGGCATTAAAATACATTTATTGGGACCCTCTTTCCTAAAGAAGAATGTGGGAATGGTACTAAGGGATAAAATGGATCCACCAACATATCCAATCGAATATAAAGATCTCAAGAGTGAACGTATTCATGGTGTTGTTGAAGATGGAGAAACTTTATATATTGGTCCAGAAGGGAGGCCAAACAAAAACCCTGGTGATCATCTGCTTGAAATAAAAATAATGCAGTCATTTGCGCCTTCGCATCCACAGCAAGGATGCATTTACTATCGAATTACAGACGTCGAAACAAAAAAATCAGTTGCCTGTATTTGGGATAATGAATCACGAAAGGGTGGGGATCAACGGGTAATTGCGTTTTCGAAAGACGCTGATGTGATGATACATGATACCCAATATACAGAAGAAGAATATGACTCCGGTAAAATGGTAGTTCAGGGCTTTGGTCATTCTACCTATACGATGGCGGTCGAAAATGCCAGGCTGGCAGGCGTCAAATGCCTGGTTGGATTTCATTACAATCCAATGCATACAGATCAAAAACTTACGAGTATTGCCCAGGAAGTAATAAAAAAGACGAAAAAAGATCTCGAATTTATACTTTCAAAAGAAGGCCTTACATTGGATCTTTAACCCGCCTTGTGTGCTATACTCTTCCCATGAATGATACTATCGCTTTATTGAAGCAATCCGATGCCCTGCTTGAGGGGCATTTTCTCCTTTCCTCGGGCAGGCACGGGGATCGCTATTTTCAATGCGCCCGGCTACTAATGTACCCCGACAGGGCGGCGGCGGCACTTTCGGGGATCGTTGAGGAACTGAAGGCTGACATGAAGGCGGGGAAACTGAAGATAGACGCGGTTGTGGGTCCGGCAATGGGGGGCATAATCGTGGCATACGAGCTGGGACGCCAGCTCGGACTCCCGGCGCTCTTTACCGAAAGAGACGAATCGGGCGTCATGACTCTTCGCCGGGGTTTCGATTTGGAGCCCGGCCAAAAGACCCTCATCGCCGAAGACGTTGTAACCACCGCCAAATCCTCCGGGGAATGCGCCAGGGCGCTGGAAGAGAGAGGTGTCAAAATTGCCGCGCTGGCCTGTATCGTGGATCGCCGCGCTTCCGGCGTGGAACTGGCGTGGCCGTTTTACGCCGCCTGCCGCCTGGACGCGGCCAACTGGGACGCCGGGGAATGCGAGCTCTGCAAGAAGGGCGTTCCCCTTGTAAAGCCGGGTTCGAGGAAGTTCTAAGGAAATGTTTCACGTGAAACATTTTTTGGGCTTTCTTGACTTAAACACGGAATTGTATAATCCTTATTCAGGGGCAATAAGATGGACATTTATTACTTGATCCTGGTTGTACCGACGCTTATTTTTTCCATGATTGCGCAATTCATGGTAAAGTCAACTTTCTCAAAATATTCCAATGTCAGATGCTCGAAAAATATAACCGGCCAGGACGCGGCCTCGCTTCTTTTAAGGGATAATTCCATAAGCGATGTGGCAATTGAGCCGGTCCAGGGTTCCCTCACCGATCACTACGATCCGGGCGCAAAAAAGCTGCGCCTCTCCGAGCCCGTGTACGGTCAGCCTTCAATCGCCGCCGTCGGGGTTGCGGCCCACGAAACCGGCCACGCCATCCAGCACGCAAAGCACTACGGCCCGCTGGTCCTTCGCAGCACCCTTGTACCCGTCGCGAACATTGGCTCTTCTATGGGACCCTGGCTCGCCATTGCCGGGCTCGCTATGTCCTTTGATATCTTGATTAATATCGGTCTGCTCCTTTTCGGCGGCGCGGTCATTTTCTATATAATCACCCTGCCGGTGGAATTCAACGCCTCCGCCAGAGCCCTGGCGATTCTAAAGAGCGGCAATGTGCTCACCGCGGAGGAGCTCAAGGGCGTGAAAAAAGTCCTCACCGCGGCGGCATTGACCTACGTGGCTTCGGCTTTGACGGCGATTATGAATTTCCTGAGGCTTTTTCTTCTTTCCCGCAGCCGGAGAAGATAAACCACGGAGGAAACGGAGTATTCTACCACGAACCACACGAACCCATTTCTTATAAAAATACCAGGAATGCTATGCAAAATAACTATTTTCTTGTTGATCGTGTTTATTTACTTAATTATCTCATGTAATGCAATTTCTACAAAAACCTATAGAGTGGAAACGCCTCTGCTGGAAGAACAGAGCAGCATAAAAATCGTTTTAATTTCTGATTTGCATAGCACGATTCATGGGAAAGATCAAACTGTGCTTATTGATAAAATCAAAAGCGTAAACCCTGATTTGGTAGTATTATCCGGCGATATTTTTGATAATGTTGTTCCAATGACCGGAACTCAATTGCTGCTATCGGGGATTTATGGTATCGCACCGATCTATTATGTTACAGGTAATCATGAATACTGGGGTGATATACAGGCAATCAGGGAAGAACTTATATCTTATGGAGTAATTATTTTGTCAGATAATTATACCCTAAAGAAAATAAACAACAATGAAATAATTATTGCCGGAATAGACGATCCGGAAAAGAAAATATATGAGACGCCAAATTATGATCAAAACGCCAGCATGGAAAATGCGTTCAGGGAATTGGATGAAATACCATTATACAAAATATTGATAGCGCATCGTCCTGAAATGATTGAGGAATACAAAAAATATTCCTTTGACCTGGTTTTATCCGGACACACACATGGAGGGCAAGTCAGAATCCCATTTATTCTTAATGGATTATACTCGCCCAATCAAGGAATTTTTCCAAAATACGCAGGTGGGCTTTATACACATGGAAATTTAACGCATATAATAAGCAGAGGGCTCTTATTTAATCCAAGACTTCCCCGAACATTTAACCCTCCTGAATTGGTAATTATCATTATTGAATCAAGCAAATAACTTGATAAATAATATGGAATAGCATTAGGTTAGGGGGAACAAAACAATGAAAATAGGTTCTATTGTCATTCACTGCTTTGAATTTGATAAAATGGTTGAATTTTGGAGAAAGGCACTAAATTATTATCCAAGAGAACCAAAAACAGACGATTGGGCAATACTGACCGATCCTGAAAAAGCAGGGCCAAACCTTGCATTTCAAAAACGGAATAAAAAGAGGGATAGAAGAAACTGGATACATCTGGATTTATATACCACTGATCAAGAAAATGAAGTAAAAAGGCTGCTCAGTATTGGCGCGAAAAAATATGACTGGCGATATAAAGGTGATGAAGATTATGTTGTCCTGGAAGATCCTGATGGAAATTTATTTTGTGTCGTGCAAAAATAAGGTATAAGCACGGAGGAATTTTGCCACGAACAAGACGAACAAAATGCGAAAGTGATGTCAGGCGCCGTGTGTCCTTTCATCTTCAGTCGTTGTTCGTTTGTATTCAAGTATATCACCGGGCTGGCAATCCAGGACATCACATATAGCGTCAAGGGTAGAAAAACGTATCGCGCTGATTTTGCCTGTCTTGATATTAGACAGATTTACGTTAGAAATCCCCACTTTCCCCGCAAGTTCGTTAAGTGATATTTTCCTGTCAGCCATTACTCTATCAAGCCGCAAAATAATAGCCACGGTCATCGCCTCACAATGTCGTGTCGCTTTCGTTCTGTAGTAAACGCCCATAATCGAAAATCAAGCAGAACACCCCAACGATACCGGCGGCAAGAAAAGTAACGACCCCTGACACGCCGCCCAATATCAAAAGAAAAATCCCCAATTTCTTCAATGATTTTACCA
>JGI24698J34947_10001480_pt1 | contig 12407 bp, 11 predicted proteins | sample TergutMp193P3_FD_34947 | JGI IMG/M metagenome (IMG submission 34947)
TCCGATTCCGCGCAGGGGCCGCCCGACAGTTCTGTTATGCGATCAAGCGTTTGCGAAAAATCGCCGCCCGCGCTTATAAAATCAAGTATTTTTTGCGCGTTACTTTCGCCTGTTATTTCAACAAGGCTTTTTAGAGTTTCTTCTTTTCCAACTTTTGAAAGTTTGTCTACGGCGCGGAGAATGTCACCCGATTTTTCCTGACAGCCTGAGCGCGAGAGGAATCTGTTAAACAGGCCCCGGTGGTTTACGTGAATTGTAAAATCAAGTCCCAAATCAAGAAGGGCGGCGCGTATTAAAAGAAGAATTTCAAAATCACAGGCCGCGCTTTCACTGCCTACTATGTCAAAATCGCACTGGATAAATTCGCGGTAGCGGCCCCGTTGGGTATTTTCGCCGCGCCACGCCTTGCCGATGTGATAACGTTTGAAGGGGAAGGACAGCTCCGCGCGGTGCAGGGCGACAAAACGCGCGAAGGGGACGGTCAGGTCAAAACGCAGAGCGACGTCCCGCTCTCCGTTGTCGGTAAAACGGTAAATCTGTTTTTCGGTTTCGCCGCCGCCCTTGCCCAAAAGGATTTGCGCGTATTCAAGCGCCGGGGTGTCAATCGGGACAAAGCCGAAGGAGCGGAAGGAGTTTTCAATTTTTTCCGTCAAAGCGCGGCGGACCATTTCAGCGGGGGGGAGAAAATCCCTGAAACCTTTAAGAACTTTGGGTTCGATATATTCTGCCATAATCATTACTATATTTCAAAGCGCGCGTACAGGCAAGTGCTTCCCGCCACGGGAACGGGCTTTTACAGTTTTTTAAATGTGTAGGAAACGCCCGCGCTTGTCACGGAAACAAGGCAGTAAACTTTAGTGTCCCTGAAACCGTCAATGGTGGCATACTCAACATTTCCTCTGTTAATTATCTTCCGTTCATGCGTATGTCCCATAAACATAATGTTACATTTGTTTTTCAGAATTGACATGATGCGGTCGCGTTCATTCACATCCGATAATTGCTGAATGTTAAAAGGATTGTCTTCAAAAAGATTGGAGTGGGTAAAGACAAAGACGCGCCCGGAGGTATTTTTAATTTCTCTTTCCAGCCAGTTAAGCTGTTCCATTCCGAAAAAAGCGTTGGCGGAATCCAGAATAAAAAGCGTGGTGCCGCCGCCTGTGATCCTGTAGCGCGTTGAACCGATATGGTCTTTCCATATAGGCCAGTTGTTAAAGTAAATATCGTGGTTTCCGATAACAGGATAGCAGGGAACAGAGTGAGAATTCCAGATATCGGCAAAGATTTCGGTGAATTTACTGACATCTCTTCTGGAACCGTATTGGGTAATGTCGCCTAAAACGACGATGAATTTTATTCCGCTGTCAGCCGCAATTACATCCTTAATACTTTCAAGGCCAAAAGCGTCTCCGTCTTCTATATGAGTGTCAGTTAACACAATAAAAGAATAATTATTTCCAAGAGATAAGGACCTTTGCCCCGCATTGAGAAATTGGAAATTATCACACTCCGCAAGCCGTTCGTCAAGATCGCTTGAATAAAAGAGGCCGAGAAAATCAAAATTACAGGCGCTTAAAAGACAAAAAAGACCTGACATGAGAAATAAAAGAGATATTTTTAAACAGGTTTTTACCATTTATATCTCACTCCGCCTCTCCAGCCAAATCCGAAAAATACGGTGCTTAAACCGTCGCCGCCGCTTTGCAATAACTCCAGATCGTTTATTATTTGCCAATTTTTGTCCAAACGAATTTCGGTGTTAAGCTTAAGAGAATAAGCGCCGAAATTTTTTGCCTGAAAATCGTTAAAATTGCCAATGCCCATTCCGATACACAGCTTGTCATTGTTAATGAAATTAAAATACACGGAAAATGAAAGGACCGATTCAAATATAGCGGGTTCATTGAAATATGACGTAAATCGCAGGCTGAAGCCTGCTGAAATTCCAAATACGGCAGTGTTAAAAGAAACAAGCGGAAGGATTGTGTGGGAATGTTTCTCATAATCGGGCTTCCCGTTATAAATATACAGCACGCGAAAATCAAGAGGTATTCCCGAAAATGGAAAAATAGCGGCGCTTGTATGTGTTTCTATATTTATGCTGCCCGCCGCGTTTCCCAGCGAGAACCCGGCCTTGAAAACAAACATATTATTAAGTTTTATTGAGCCGATGGCTGATATATCTCCGTAGTAGTTAAAAGCGCGGTTGTATTCGCCTGTCAGGAACGCCTCTATTTCGCTTTCTGTTATTTCAACGGCATGGATTTTATTTAACGAAATTAGGGTTATGAGTAAAAAAATTATCGCGCTTTTGGCTTTCATAACTTGTTTTAACTATATTAAAATTTTTTTGTTTTGTCAAATTGATAATAAACGGCCAAAACAATTCTATAAATCGAAATATAATGATATACTGATTCCATGCAGCGGGAAAAATTTAGCCCTGATAAAAATGAAAAATTTGTTAAGATGACCGCAGCGCCGGTTGAAAAACTTGTATTAAGCCTGGCGGTGCCAAGCATAACAATCATGATAATATCCGCGCTCTACAACATGGCCGATACATATTTTGTAAGCGCGCTTGGGACAAGCCAGGTGGCGGCGGTGGGAATTGCGTTTCCCCTGATGGCGGTTATTCAGGCGATAGGTTTTTTCTTCGGGCAGGGAACCGGAAATTACATGGCCCGCGCTTTGGGAGCGCAGGATACGGACGGCGCGTCCCGTATGGCGGCGACCGGGCTTGTCAGCGGTTTTATCGTCACGGCTTTAATAGCCGCCGTCGGCTTTATCGCCCTTGATCCTTTGGTTTCAGGGCTTGGCGCGACGCAGACAATCAGGCCCTTCGCGAGAGAGTACATCGTTTTTATTATGCTCGCTTCCCCCTGGATGGTCTGCGCTACGGTTTTAAACCAGCAGCTGCGTTTTCAGGGAAGCGCGGCAATCGCGATGGCAGGGATGCTGACGGGGGCGATACTCAATATCTTCCTCGATCCTCTTTTTATTTTTGTATTCGGTCTTGGAGTCAAGGGAGCGGCAGCCGCTACAATGATAAGCCAGATGGTCAGTTTTTTTATTCTCTTTTTTTACGGCGTGACGCGCAAGGGAAATATCAGGATCAACTTCAGGCATTTTTCCCCTTCCCTGCCGCGTTACGCTGAAATGTTCAAGGGAGGGGTTCCCGCGCTTTTGCGCCAGAGCCTTATGAGTATAGCCTCGATAATTATTAACCACTTCGCGCGGCCCTATGGAGACGCCGCAATCGCAGCGATCTCTATTGCAAACAGGATTTCCATGTTCGCGACTTCGGTAGTGCTTGGTTTCGGACAGGGTTTTCAGCCCGTGTGCGGATTTAATTACGGCGCGAAAATCTACAGCCGCGTAAAGAAGGCTTTCTGGTTCTGCGTCCGTTTTTGCTGTTCCGGCCTTTTTATTATTTCAATTATCCTCGCGATATTTGCGCCTAACATCATCGCCCTTTTCAGAAAAGACGACATGGAAGTGATAGCCATAGGCGCGTTCGGCCTCAGGCTCCAATGTATAAGCCTCCCGTTCACGGCAGGAATCATAATGGTAAACATGATGACGCAGACAATGGGAAAGGCGCTTGAGGCAAGCATCGTCGCCCTTTCGCGCCAGGGGCTTTTTTTGCTTCCGAGCATTTTTATTCTCGGCCCGCTTCTTGGGCTTGACGGCATCCAGCTTGCGCGGCCTGTCTCTGAAATAGCGAGCCTTGTTGTCGTTATTCCGATATTGATAAGAACGCTGAAAATATTATCCGCGCCGGATAAAATTAATCATACAGATAACGGCTGATTTTTTTGGCGGTATTTTTTCGAAGGGCTCGTGTTTTGCTTCGATTATGCTGAGGCGCGGGAAAGACGCGAGTTTTTTATTTACCCATGAACGTAGATATTCCAGAACGTGTTCAATAGCGCCGTCGGCGCCTTTTGGGAAAAAGGTTGCGGTTGGTACGACGAAAATTCTTAAATAATACTACAGTGTTCTGATTACAGCGCAGGTCCAAAAAATGCCACATTGTTTTTTAGAAGAAAATTTGGATCTATTTCCAGGACTTTGCGTAAATCTTCTTGAGCTTTATCATCATTGCCCATGAGTTTATGAACAACTCCCCGATTATTATATGCTTCGGCATAATTTGGGTTTATTTCTATTGCCTTATTGTAGTCTTTAATTGCAAGATCATAATTTTCTAAATACCCGTAACAATTCCCACGATAAAAATACGCTTCTGAATCTTCAGGTTTAATATTGATGAGATTGGTAAAATCTGTAATCGCATCCTCATATTGACCTTTTTTGAAAAAAAGCAATCCCCGGTTGAAAAGGGTGTTTTCATGTTTTGGATCAAGTAGAAGCGCCATCTTGAAGTCGTCCAGTGTGTTTTCGATATAAAGCTCACCCATTTTATTATAAACATTGCCACGGTTGCTATATGCATTTACATAATAAGGGTTAAGGATTATCGCTTCTGAAAAACATTGTATTGCCTGTTCAAAATTACCCATCTTTTCAAACTCAAGTCCTCTATTGTTACTCATTCTTGCTGTTTCTCTATAATATATATTTGTAAAGATATCACATAGTTTTTCATTTTTTATTTTTTTGATAGGGTCAAGTAATTCTTGCTTCTCTTGTCTAAAAAGCTCAATGGCATATCCATACCCATAATAATCATTTACATCACCTTCTCGTCTCTGGTTAAATAATTTGTTAATAGTAATAGCTTCTAAAAGAAATTGACTCAGATATGCTCCTGCATAAGCAATACCGTTCTTATAAGACATTTTATAGTCATCAATAATTTGCTTTTTTTCCTCTTCATTCTCTTTTAGTTTTAGTGTTTCGCCTTTTTCAAATATCTTCGCCCTTGCTTTTAACCAAAAATAAAAAAATTTTTTTGAATTATCCCACTTATTATTTATGACTTTAATAATTTCATTTGATTTTTCTAAATCAAGATGATGTTGGCATGCTAGGCATATAGATATTAAATTAAAATACTCTGGAAATACAAAGTCATTATCGTTATAAAATTCTTCCGGTTTTTTCTTTTCATCGATCATAGTTATTATGTCAAATATTATTTGATTCTGCTCTGGTTCAGAAATATCTAGAATTTCTTCCATGGCTCTTTGGGCATTTTTTAGTAGATACAATCCTATTAAACGATTAACAAGATCTTTCTTATTCTTATCAAGTAAAAAATCTAGCACAGGTACAAGTACAAACCAATTTGCGTTATTGAAACTCTTATTACGCTTATTACGCTTATTACGCCAATTGATTATATTTTGTTTATAATCAGTTACTTCTTTTTTGGATAATTTTGGATATTTTTTACGATTGTTATCACAATAGTTATTTATCTCTTTATAAAATGTTTCCTTGTTTTTATACTTAGACTCAACCTTTGAAAAAATTTTATCATAACTATCTGTCAAGAATGTAAGGATAAATTCTTTGGAAACTTTGAAAAGACCATATTTTGGATCATTTTTCCCGATTATTAAGTCATGGATTAAATTGAATAGTTCTTTTCTTACCAAATAAAGCGCTGTTTCTTTTTTTGGTTTTTCAAAAGATGTTATACAAGTAAGCGCATGAAATAATTGCCATGTAAAAGAATCAATTATTATCATTACAAGATGTGGAAGTCCGTATTTTTTCTCTATTCCTTTATCCCCCTCAAAAAACTGTGCAAAATACCATTGTGGGCTTTCAGGTTCTTCTGTAGCAAGTTCTTGATAAACACCTTGCCCTTTGTACCTTCTCTGTAATTTACGTTCATAAGCATCTTTCTCTTTCTCAGGCATGAGATCAAGAATGACATTTTGGCCGATAATGTCAATTAAAAGCCTTGAGACTTCACCAAATGTTAGATTTCCAAATGCATCCTTTTCTTGATTTTCTTTCTGATTTTCCATGGTTAGCACATAGTAACACCAAAAATGTGCAAAATTCAAACGGAAAATCGACTATTACAGGAATCTGTCGCCAAATTTTTACAGAAAATAGCCTCTGCTAACAGTAAATTGATTGTGATCACATTATTTATGTTGGAGCAATCCTCTTGTTAAGAGGCAAAAATCACCTTTCTAAGGAGCATTTTATGGCAAAAGGACACGGCGGTAAGAGCGGCGGCGGACATTCCGCCCCAAGAGGCGGCAAGGGAGGGGTAGGATTTACCCCCTCAAGGCCGGGCGGAAACAAACCCAGTATGACGGGGAATCCGTCGGGAAATGGACGGGGAAATCTCCCGCCGAAGGGTTAAGGGCTATAACTGATTAAGCCCGGGGACATGGAAGGGCGTTTCTTTTTGACAAACTTCCATGTTATGTGCCATTTGTCCTAATATTTTGCCGAAAAATATCAGCAAAATAATAGGAAATTGGTAAAATAAATATTTTGGAGGAATTATGCAGTGTGATTATTGTGGAAGGGATATAAGTCCATCAGCCTATAAGTGTCCGCGATGCGGGAACAGATCAAGGACAACATTTCATGAGTGGGAAAAACCCAATCCTTTTCTAGATTCGTTTATGAATGATCTGGCAAAAGCTGAAGAGGAGGAAAAAAGCGCACGAGTACATTACCCAGGAGCTTATAGGGTACTATGGCAAGTGTATCTGAATAAAAAAAATCCTGGCCTATATAAAAATTTTGATGAGTATCTATCTGATTTTAGAAGGGAACTTTTACGTCATCATCCAAATTCTACGGAAACTGCTTGGAGTGTGTTTTTGCAGACAGGAAGAATGATGTGGGAAGAGACTTTTGAGGAAAAAATGAAACGCGCAGAATTTTATAAAGAATAATGGTGTACGGACAAACGGCACATAACAGGATTGTAAACGCGCCTGTCCGCTTTGCGGACAGGACGCCGCCTACGCCAACAAAGTTGGCGATGGCCATCAATCCGAAGGGTTGGAGGGCTCCGTTCGGCTAGGTCGGTCGCTACGCTCACTCCATCCACATTTTTACGGTTGCTGGAATTGCTACGCAATTCCTTTATCACAACCGTAAAACCGTCGTTTACAACCGGGAACATTCCATGCTTTCAATCTTGGAACTATGGGGAAAAAATGTCTCAAAGATGAGATCGCCCTTGTAGGTCAAGAAAAGATATGCTTGTTTGAGCCGGAACATTACAATTCTTACTGTAAAAGAATTGTCATTAAAAATCGGAAAATTCGCGATTTGCAAAGAAACATCGCAAATCAACACCAAAAAAATAACTAACGGAGGACAAAATGGAAATAAAGAAAAATGATTGCATATATGCAATTAATCCACGCAGGGTTATTGCAATTGAGAGTTATAAAACAGAAAGATTTTATGATCGTCATATACACTGGAATCCTTTATCAGAGAATGAAACTGATGAAGACGGTAATCAAAAATGTTATGATTGGCATTTGATTATACATATGACAGATAATTTTCAAATTGAAATCACATATGAAGAAGATTATTCTGAATACGAAAGAATGAGAGACGAATTGGCAAGTATTGTAGGCGGCTAAACAGTTTAAATAAAGCACAGCGCCGCATTAAATTTGGGAAGTCTTGCAAACTCACTGAAAGTTACAAGGATACTGTGCTTTAACTATAACCGGCTTAAAAACGCGTACCCCATCCGCTTAACCGACAGCCGTCTTTGTCTCTGTAGCTGAAAACAGCGATACGATCCACGCCCATAGCGTCCACTAAGGGCAAAAGACCGTTTGCCATAACTTCGGCGATAGTTTTCCCGTCAAAGACAATAAAGGCTTCAATTGCTTTATTTAAAGCGGCGATGATTTCCGCGCGCCGCTGTGAATACCGATCCGTGTTATCTGTTTCTGAAAATATATGATAGCGTATTTTTCAATGCGAGTTAAGTTAATTAGACGATATTGACGGATTTATTTGCGCTTTTCAAGAAGGCTGCGCAGGTTTCCGGTGGTAAAGCCCATAGGACAGACGGTACACCATGCGCGGGGCGTAAACAAAATTCCTGACAAGAGCGCGAGTAAAGTAGCCGCTTCCATAAAGACAAGAATCGTATTGCCCAGCGCGTATACGCCCTTTGGAACTGTTAGTACCATCAAGTATGCGAATGTTCCCATCATCGCTCCCCATAAAATCCAGTGAAAGGCTTTTGTATTCATAAACGCCGGTTTTTTTAGTCCGATGGAAATTTTTCGGGTGAATAAACCGATAAATGATCCGCGCGGACAGACGCGGGCGCAGTGCATTTTTCCGTATCCGCAGAGCGCGATTACGATGGGCGTAAACATACACACCAGCCCGTATAAGCCGAAAGGTTTCCAGATATTGGCGGCAGTCATCCATATAATTGTGATAATCCACGACCAGCCCTGAATGCTTTTTATCCACGGTTTGCGAATAACGGAGACGCTTTTCATATCACATAAACTCCTTATATATTGCCTGACAATTCTTGGCGTATAACGCCTGTTTCAAGCGCGAGAAGATAATCGCCCCATTTGGACGCCCAGTCGCGCAGTTCCTGCACTTCAAGAGGGGAGGGGGTTTTTGATTCCGTGTGACGCGAAATTTTTTCCGCAAGGCTCATGTAAACCTTTGCCTGCGCGGAATCGGGCGACGCTTCGATAGTTGTTTTTCCCTGCAATTCGCTCTGCGTTACGGTAACAGAGCGCGGTATATATTCGACAACTTGCGTCTGCGTGAGGCTTACAAAGTCGCTGATTATTTCCCTTGAGTACGGCGCGTTCATCGAATTCGCGATAACGCCGCCCAGCAGAGCGCCCCCTGAATTGGAGTATTTTTTGATTCCCTTGAACAGATTGTTCGCCGCGTAAATGGCCATAAAGTCGGCGGAAGAGACCGTGAACACGTGTTCCGCGATGCCTTCGCGTATAGGAACCGCGAAACCGCCGCATACCACGTCTCCCAAAACGTCGTATATCACATAATCAAGCTCCAGTTCGTCAAAAATTTTCTGCTGTTTAAAGAGTTCGACCGCGGTTATAATTCCGCGTCCGGCGCACCCCACCCCGGGGGCGGGACCTCCGGCCTCGACGCAGTATACTCCGTTAAATCCCTGAAAAATCACATCGTGCGCGTTTACCGCGCTTTTTTCGCGTAACGTGTCGAGAACTGTCGGTATGTATGTGCCGTCCCGCAGGGTGTTTGTAGAGTCGCTTTTTGGATCGCAGCCAAACTGCATGACCTTGTACCCGAGTTTTGACAGGGCGGCGGACAGGTTCGACGTTGTGGTGGATTTTCCTATGCCGCCCTTTCCGTATATCGCTATCTGTACAGTTTTCATTTTTCTTTCTCCTTTTTGTCTTTCACGTAATATGCCGCCAGTTTAGCCAGCACATTGTCAATAACATCGGGCTGTTCAAAAACGGAAATGTTATTAAGCGCAAGCGCCCTTCTCCCTGTGGGGCCTATTTTTTGCGCGACTACCGCGGCGCAGTCGGCAATCGCGTTCACGCTTTCCGAAAGGCTTTCATCGTTATGGCCTTCGCACGAGCCGCACAAGGGCTTTATTTCGCGCCTTTCAACAAAATTCCATCCGGTTGAGTCAATGTCGTATATCAAAAAAGATCCAGCCTTGCCAAAATGTTCGTTTATGGTTTTTCCGTCCGTGCTTGCCGCCGCTATGCGGTATGTTTTACCTGAATCTGTCATCAATTTCAGCTCACTCCTTGATATAGGTAAACGGATCTTTTTCATACCACTCTTTTTTGTACGGCAGAGAGGTATTTTCCGCCAGATTTTTATTGAACATATTATTGCGCATAACACGGGCAAGCCGCCTTGCGACCTCAAAAACTCCCGAATACCCCATGTAGTTGTACGAGGGGCCGAACAGCGGAAGCAGGGAAAGACCGTGCTTGGCCGCGATATTGTTTCCGCCCGTATGCGTAATTAAAACATCGGGCTTCAGGCGTTTAACAAGGTTCGCCTGTTCATACGGCTGGTTAGTCGCAACACCTATAGAAACATCGTCTATATTAACAAGCGCGTCGAATATCGGTTCAATAAATTGATCGAAATGGTGTGCCTTTAAACCGACAATTTCCATTCCAAGGTCCTGTACTATTTCCGCGGTTGCGATTATGCGAACTTCTCCTCCCGCCAAAAATACCTTTTTGCCTTTAAGCGCGTTCCTGTATTTATCAATACTTTCATCAAGAATTCTGTTTTCTTCCGCGACAAACACCCGCGCTTCTTTTTCAAGGCCGAATTTTTCCGCAATTTTCATAACCCAGCGATCCGTGTTTTTTCTGCCGATGGGAATCGTGTCGATAAGGAACGGAATGTTGTATTTAGTCTTGATATGCTCCACAAAATAGTCGTCGTGGGTTCCGCAGATGCTTACGTTAAGCGAAGTTTCAAGCGAGTAGGGAAAATCTTCAGGCTCGGCGTAACAGGGGATAAAGCGCACGTTAAGCCCGATACCGGTGAGGATTCTTTGCAGTTCCAGCTCGTCAGCCCTGCTCATCGAACCCACGTTCAGGATATTTACGTTACGTGATATTCTGTACTGTCTTTCCATTTCCTCAAATTCGCGATCTATGATAAATTTTTCGCGATTGGGCATACGGACGTAATTTTTCAGAATGCCGTGATAAACGGCGTCGTAAGCTGTCGCCATGACCTTTGTTTTGAATCCTTCGCAGTGGATAGGCACAATAATCGCCGCCGTCTGTTCCTGAACGTCTTGCAATATGCTGTCTATATCGTCGCCGATAAGAGCCGGAACGCAGCCGTTAGCCACAATTATCGTTTCCGGCCTGAACTCCCTGTCGGCGAAAAGAACCGCTTCACGTAACTTTTTTTCGCCGCCGCCTATAACGTCCGCTTCGTCAAGGTTTGTGTTGAGCCAGATAACGCCTTCCGACGACGGATCGCGAAGTTGTTTGAACGTCTTGTTTACTCCGGTGTTTCCCATACTGCAGATGCCGCAACCGACAGGACCGTGCATGACGATTACTGCCTTGCGAATCGAGTTAAGGATAGCGAGGCTCAGCGTAAACTGACAGCCGTGAGTCTGCGTAAAACTGCGTCTTGAAAGATTAAGGCAGCCCTCTTTTCCGAAACATCCGTCTCTAAGACAGCCCTTCATCTTCGCCGCTGTGCCGCCGAAAGCGATATTTGTTTTGTGCCGGTCTTCCCTTGCAGGAGCCGATTTCGCGTTTAAATAATCCATTTTTCCCTCCTTACCTTCCCGCTACCAGAGCGCTGAAAATATCTTCCGTAAGACTTAAACCTCCGTTAATACCGGCGTAGGCTCTGTTAAGCACAACTCTGTTTGTTACGGGATATGTTGCCGTTACAAGCGGTAAGTTAAACTCCGCCGACAGGTCTCTCTCAAACGCGCTTCCTACAATGACAGCCGGAGACATTGAATCGTAGTAACGCTTATTGCTGTTACGCTCCCAAATTTCGGCGATGTACTTTTTTACGGACGACGTGTTTGTGTCGAATTTTACATTCGCCTTAAGGCCGGACTTCATTCCGGAAAGAGACGTTAAAATCTTTTCTTTTAAATTTTCCTGCGGCAGATCTGTTATGACCGTAAGTTCCGGCAGCCAGCCAAGTTCGTCCGACAGGAATTTTGTTATCGCCGGAGCGTAGTTATAGTCTCCGACGACAATGGCGTATCTTTGCAGATCGATGTCGTTGTAAATATCCGCAAGGCGCTCGACATAGCTGTAATAAAGCGTTTTTTCGCTTTTTATTACTTCATTTAACACGTTTTTACCGATATTCAGTTTTTCGCTGACTCTCCCTAAAAATTCTTCCGTGGCGCGCGCTCCGATTGGCAGTTCTGTTTTTATAAAGGGAATGCCGTGTACTTCCTCAAAAACACGCGCCGCCTCTTCTCCGTAAGTTTCCGATATGACAATGTTCAATGAAGCGTTACCCGCATTTTTTATATTTTCGAGCGTCTCTCCCTCACCGAAAAAAGTATTGACATCAAGTCCGAGCCTTGAAAGAAGGCGTTTTATTTCTTTTAAATTGCCTTCCCAAAAAACATCGAGGGCGGGAATAATGCCGAATACATTGACTTTATTCGCTTTCTTTTCTTTTTGTTTTGTTATGTACTTTTTCGCAAGGGCGCTTAAAAGAAGATCGTAGCCTGTGTACGAGTTCCCCCTGAAACTAGGCGTATGCACGGCGATTACTGGTTTATCCTCTTCGATAAATTCCGAAACAACGGCGTCAAGATCGTCGCCTATCATTTCAACCATACAGCCTGTCAGAATGACATATATGTCGCCGTCCATTACTTCAAGCGTGGTCTTTATCTGCTCCCTTAAACGTTCCTCTCCGCCGAATACAATGTCGCGTTCTATCACGTTGCTGCTCGGGAGCGAATTGCCGCCGCAGTAACCGCCGCCGAG
>JGI24698J34947_10001481_pt1 | contig 12401 bp, 10 predicted proteins | sample TergutMp193P3_FD_34947 | JGI IMG/M metagenome (IMG submission 34947)
AGCAACAAGCAACAAGCAACAAGCAACAAGCAACAAGCAACAAGCAACAAGCAACAAGCAACAAGCAGTACTCTCACTCTCTAAATAGTTTTGTCAACTATCCAACAGTAGAAAAAACTCTTTTTTATCAACTATTTTCTAATTCTCGAATAAATGACCGGAGCAACCCGGCTTTATTATACTGCCCTTGAGGGCGGGTAAATCAACGTGATTACCCGCCAAAAACGGACAGGGTGTCACACAAAGGAATTCTACATGAAGAACGTATTGAAACTTTTTGGGATTATCGCCTTGGTAACGGTAATCGGCTTCTCTATTGCCGCCTGCAATGAGCCTAAAGACGACGATGACGACGACAAAGCAGGAAACGGTATCGAAAGTAACCATCAAGGCGTTTATACTGTGTATGGGTATTATTTTCAGAATCAATTGTTACCCTGGAATACATTGACCGACCCCTCATATAATAGTTTAAAAACATCCAAGCCGACAATAGGCATACTGAATCCAGATTCAATAACTCTTGTAGGCGGAGAATTAAATGGACAAACATTTCCAGCCAGAACAAATAAAGACGCGTTATATGTTACTGTAGATGGTCAAGAACGTGAAATCGGAAATTTTACTTCGGGCGATTTCATTTGGACTTTTGAACTTGATCATGAAGGCGCTTATATTCTCTATGAGGGTGGAAAAGCGATTCATTTTCAGGGAATGCCTGCATCAATAGGTGATGGAGTTGATAATGTTGAAATAGGGATATTCCCCGATTTTACACCACCTGAAAATGCAATTCAAAGGACAGGTATTATTGCATCCGCAGAAATTCCCGGTTCTGAATTTACTAAACATGGTAATAATACTTACTCAATACTTGTACCACTTTATGAGATTAATCCGTTTAATACTCCTCATCGATGGAAAGGGAGCGGCAGGTATCTTATATATCAGGTTTTTCATTATACTGATAATAATAGAGAAGATTGGTACGAAAGAAGTTATGGCGCTGTAAATTTTTCCTCTGCGATTACAAACGTATGGGCCATGGAACATCTCGACTAGACTTCGCCATAAAAGGAACGCAACCGGCGACAGGCACGATTTTAGCCCCAAGCTGTGTCAAAATGACGCGGCACGGATGCCGCTGTTTCCAAGGCTTTAGCTGAGGTTTGCCAACGGCAAACCTCTAAGCTCTAAAATCGACATGGAAGTCGATTTTAGAGTAAATATGGAACATTGGAGGAAGTAAAAGTTCCAACTTTGGAACGAAAAGTTGCAACGTCGGGAACGCGGCAATGTGAATTGCTAATTACAGATTGTTCATGCTACCATAATTAAATGAAAAGCCCCCTTTATCTGATTGACTCTTACGGATTAATCTACCGTTCATATTTTGCGTTTTTAACCCGCCCTCTGCGAAACAACGAGGGGAAAAATGTGTCCGCCCTGTTCGGATTTGCCCGCACTATAATATCGCTGCTTGACGAAGGCGCGCCGGTGGCAGACAACAAGGGTCAGCTTCTTGAAAAGCCCGAAAAGCCGCTGCGTCTCGCCGCGATTTTTGATTCGCGGACTCCCACTTTCCGTCATCAGATGTATCCTGAATACAAGGCAAACAGGCAAAAGACTCCCGAAGATCTGCATGAGCAGGTTCCGTTAGTTGAAGAATTTCTAACAGCGTTGGGTATTCAATGTCTCAAGGCGGATGGTTTTGAAGCTGACGATATAATCGCTACTCTGGCGGAAAAGTGCCGGAGCGAAAAACGGCAGTGTTACATTCTTTCCTCCGATAAAGATCTGCTGCAGCTTGTCGGCGGCGGAATCTTTGAACTGCGTCCTTCAAAAATCGCAAGAGGTGAAAGCGGTATTTCAAACCCGTACCTTGTTTGGGAACTTGTCGGTCCTGATGAAGTAAAAACAGAGTGGGGTGTGGACCCGGAAAAGGTGCTTGATCTGCTCTCGCTTGTAGGCGACAGTTCCGACAATATTCCGGGTGTCAAGGGAATAGGCGAAAAAATTGCCGTTAAACTGATGTCCCGCTACGGTTCTATGGATGATATATACAAAAACATCGCCGCCATTGAAGGCGTAGTAGGCAGGAGAATGTCGGAAGGGAAGGAAAGCGCCTACTTTTCCCAATCGCTGATACGTTTGCGAAAAGACGTACCTCTGAAAATAGAAAGCGTTGATGAGCTGTCAACGGAAAACCTCGACAGGTCTGCGGGCGCGAGGGTGCTTTTTCGCGAAGGTATACGTCAAAGCGCGAAGCAACTTGACCCTACGGTGAAAAGCGAGCTGGCACAGACCGCCGCGCCGGAATCCTCATCTGATTCGCAAAACGGTGATCTGAGCGGCTCCCGTGCCGAGCCGTCCCTTATCGGCGACGGGGTCTATAAAACAATCCTTGATCCTGAAAATTTAAAACCTGTTTTGGCAGAAGCGAAAAAACAAAAACTTTTAGCCCTGGATTTTGAGACAGATTCTCTTGACGCGTGGAATTCCCATCCTGTCGGAATCTCCCTGGCGGTAAAGCCAAAAGAGGCATTTTATGTGCCGGTTGCGCCTCACGGCGTAAACGCGCAGGACGAAGAAAACACAACGGCACCGGCGGCAGTCTCGCCCTTTGTCGATCCTGAAAAAGTACGCGCCCTGCTTGAGCCTCTTCTCGCGGATAAGGAAATGACAATAGTGGCGCATAACGCAAAATTTGACTACAAGGTAAGCCGCGGCTGGGGCGTAGATCGCTGGCAATGCAAAATCTGGGATACAATGGTAGCGTCATGGGTGACCGATCCCGAACGAAACAACTACTCACTGGATTCACTTATATCTTATACTTTTGACTATTCTCCAATCAGATACGTTGATATAGTGGCAAAAAACAAATCGTTTGACACCGTTTCACTGGAGACCGCAACGAACTATTCGGGCGAAGACGCTGACTTTTGCATCAGGCTGAAACACCACCTTGAACCGATATTGAAAAAAACCGAATCCATCGGTCTTTTTGAAAACCTTGAAATGCCGCTGCTTCCCATTCTTGCCGAGATGGAAGGCGAAGGCATAAAGATAGAGCCGAAAGCGCTAATCAATTACGGCAGGGAACTTGCGGAAGAGCTTAACCAAATTCAGGAAACGACATGGAAAACTGTCGGGCACGAATTCAACCTCTCCTCTACAAAGCAGCTTCAGGAAGTGCTTTTTGTAGAGCGAAAACTTACCCCCGGAAAAAAGACAAAGACCGGCTATTCTACCGACGCGGCGGCTCTGGAAGAACTGGCCCGTGAGGACCCCGTTCCGGCGATGATCCTGCGCCACCGTACCCTGGCGAAACTAAAATCGACCTATGTTGATACGCTGGCGGATATGGCTGACAGCGAAAGCCGGCTGCACACCAACTTTGTGCAGACCGGAACCGCAACGGGGCGACTTTCCAGCAGGGAACCCAACCTGCAAAATATCCCCATCCGCGCCGAGGAAGGCCGCCGGATACGGGAAGCCTTTATCGCCAAGCCCGGACACGTTCTCATTTCCGCCGACTACAGCCAAATAGAACTGGTCGTACTGGCTCATCTTTCCGAAGATAAAAACCTTATTGCCGCCTTCATGGAAAACAGGGACGTTCATGCCCGCACCGCGGCGTTGATCTTTGGCATTGATGAAAGTGAGGTAAAGAGCGAACAGCGGCGCATGGCAAAAATAATCAATTTTGGCGTAATATACGGCATGAGTTCCTTCCGCCTTGCCAACGAATTGAATATCAGCCGTTCCGACGCCGTAAATTTCATAACCGCGTACTTCAAAACATACTCAGGCGTACGGCAGTATATAGAAAACCTTATCGCTAAAACGGAAAAAAACGGCTATGTTACCACGATTTTTGGGCGCCGCCGCTATGTTCCGACCATCAATTCGCGGAATAAAACGGAAAAGTCCGCCGCCGAGCGTATTGCCGTGAATACTCCAATTCAGGGGTCTGCGGCTGATATCGTCAAAACCGCCATGCTCAACCTGGACAGGAGGCTTACCGGGGAGCAAAGCAGGGCCCGCCTGCTGCTGCAAGTCCACGATGAGCTTATCCTTGAATGTCCTGAAAAAGACGCCTCCAGGACGGCAAATTTGGTCAAAACCGAAATGGAACAGGCGGCAAACCTGCGTATCCCATTACGTGTAACAGTAGAAACAGGAAAACGCTGGGGAGATTTCCATTAAACCGGGAAAATTTGGCGGTAAATAAAGTTATTAAAAAATAAAGTGGAATAATAAAAAAAACCGATTTATAATTAAAGAATAGCACTATTCTAACTATCAGGAGACTGGAAATGGGAAAAACACCTCTTACGCCGGTGATAAAAATTGACGAAAAAAAGTGTATAAACTGTTACGCTTGTATCACGGGATGCCCGGTTAAGTACTGTATGGACGGTTCAGGGGAAAAACTGACGGTAAACCCCGATCTTTGTATAGGCTGTGGAAACTGTATCCATGTCTGTACCCACAAAGCCCGCAGCATTATAGATGACACTCCCCATTTCCTGGGAGATTTGAAACATGGGACAAAGATTGTCGCCATAGTCGCCCCCGCCGTAGCATCGGTTTTCCCCGAGAAATTCCTAAATCTTAACGGCTGGCTGAAATCAATGGGCGTCGAGGCGTTTTTCGACGTAAGTTTTGGCGCGGAATTGACGGTTATTTCCTATCTTGATTACATCAAAGCCAAGAATCCAAGAACTGTAATCGCTCAGCCGTGCCCCGCGATTGTCAATTATATCGAAATTTACAGACCAAAATTGCTTCCCTATCTTGCGCCCGCGGACAGCCCCATGCTGCATACCGCAAGAATGATCCGTGAATTTTATCCCGAATACAGGAATCACAAATTCGCGATAATTTCTCCCTGTATCGCAAAACGGCGTGAATTTGATGAAACAAACATTGGAGACTATAACGTTACCATGCTTGCTTTGAGAGAATATTTTGAAGCGCAGAAAATAGACGTTTCAAGGTTTCCACAGGTTGAATATATGGGACCTCATGCGGAACGGGCGGTCGGCTTCTCCTCACCCGGTGGTTTGCTGGATACAGCCGAGCGTTTTGTGCCCGGCATAAGGAGGAGAACACACAAGGTTGAAGGCGTACACACAATCTATCACTATCTGGAGGAAATTTCCGAACTGCTCGATACCGATGTTGAATTATCGTTATTGATTGACTGCCTGAACTGCGAAAAAGGCTGCAACGGCGGTCCGGGTACAGGAAACATTGAAAAACCGCTGGCAGTACTGGAAAATCCGGTTCGTAAACGCAGGGCAAAACTTGAAGAATATCACAAGTATGAAAGAAGGGGAGAATGGATATACACAAAATACCACAAAGTCCTGGATAAATACTGGAAGAAAAACCTTTACAACAGAAGTTACCGCGATCTTTCGGCGAATAATACAATAAGGGAGCCGACCAAGGCTGAACTGACGGAAATCTACAGCAGGCTGAGGAAAACAGGAGAGGGGGATCTATACAACTGCACAAGCTGCGGTTATGGAAGCTGTCATTCAATGGCTGTCGCGATTTTCAACAACCTGAACAAACCGGATCACTGCGCCCACTACATTCTGGCCCTTCTTAAAGAGGAAATGAAGACAGAAGAGCTGAACCGTCTGCTCACGGAACACATAAGCAACGCTTCTGCCCTGATTGACGGTATAACCAAAACCGTGAACAAACTGGACTCAAGCATTTCTACGCAGACTCTGTCGGTGGAAGAATCTTCCAAAAAAACCGAAAAGATGATCAGTTCGCTCAAAACAACTTCGGAAATTTCGCGTAACAAACAGGAAGACATAAAGGAGCTGATAGAAAACGCTACCCGCGGTCAGGAATCAATGAGGGAAACCATACAATCGGTGCAGGAAATTTCCCAATCGGTTGACGGCATAGCTTCTGCGATTAAAATAATCAGCGCAATAGCGGCCAATACCAACCTTCTGTCCATGAACGCGGCAATTGAGGCCGCTCACGCAGGGGATGCCGGAAAGGGTTTCGCCGTAGTCGCCAACGAAATACGCCGTCTCTCCGAAGACACGAGAGAAAATTCGCGTAACATTTCTCAGACGTTGAAAAATGTCGTTGATGGAATATCCATTACTTCAAAACGTTCAGGCGATACGGACAGCCGCATTAACGAAATGTCCAAAGAGATAAACGGCTTTGCTGAAACCATGAATAATTTGATAAGCACGTTTAACGAACTGTCCTCTGAAAGCAACGAAATAATTGTAACTCTGGACAGCCTTAAAGAGCAAAGCAGTTCGGTAAAAACCGGCTATTCTCAAATGCTGGCAATGATCGAAGAGTTACGCGACGCGATGCTTGAACTGAATTCGTTATCAGCAAAGAATTCATCGCCTGTTCTCTAAGGGTTTTTAAGGAGCCGGCAGAGTTGTTCGGAAACTTCAATTTCTGAACAACTTCAGCCCTTTAAGAAACTGCGAAGTTCCTGGGGTCTGATTCCTATGCCGCCTTTTGCGTCCAGTTTTCTGCCGTTCATTCTGAAAGCGGGAACATACCAGACGCCGCTCTTTTCGTAGGCAAGATCGTTGTTTTCATCAATTTGCGCGGCGTATTTGCCCGATTTGAGAATTGCGCGGAATTTTTCGACATCAACAATATTTTTAAGAATGTTGCAGAGAACATCAGTATCTTCTACATTTTGCCGCTCAATGGAAACAGCCTGATACATCGCGGCATGGAAAGCCGGCATATCCGCTCCCAACTCTTTGGCAATGTAGTAACTTTGGCAGGCAAGATAGGTGTGTGGATGACAATCCTCCGGCAGAGGATGAGACTCGACAGGCAGCCATTCAATTTCAACGTCAGGATAACTGCCAATTTGTTCAATCAGGTATTCATAGCCTATTTTACAATAGGGACATTCGTAATCGTAAAAAAATTGCATTTTTGCCATGTTTAATTATATCAGACATATTCGCATATAACAAGGAATCGTTTATACCTTCACGCGGCCCCGGAAACTTCGTGACAGGGTAAGTTTATCAATATATTCGATATTCCCTCCAACCGGCATACCGGAAGCGAGGCGGGTAATTTCTAACGGAAAATCTTTTAACTGTTTTTGCAAATACAGGGAAGTGGTGTCGCCCTCTACTGTTGGATTAAGGGCGAGGATGAGTTCCTTAACATGATTTTCGTGGAGGCGGGCGATTAGTTTATCAATGGAAAGGTCAGCGGGACTTACCCCTTCCAGTGGAGCGATTAAGCCGCCGAGAACGTGATACACTCCGGGAAACTCGCGTGATTCTTCGATTATCCGCATATCCTGTGCGCACTCAACAACGCAGATGATTGAGTGATCGCGGTTTGAGTCTGAACAGACTGAGCATGGGTCGATCTCGGTAAAGCCGCCGCAAACGCCGCAGCGGCGAATCGCCTGATGAAGTCCGGCAAGTTCTTTCGCGAGAGCCGCGGCAAGAGAGGGATCGCTGTCCAAAATGTGATACGCAATTCTGCCCGCGCTTTTTTTACCGATACCGGGGAGTTTTGAGAAAAGAGTTATCAGCCTGTCCAGGGCATTGACGCTCACAGAAACCTCAGCCAAAACTGCCGGGAAAACCTGGAATGTTAAGACCGCCTGTCATGACTCCCAATTGACCGCCTATCGCTTCTTTCACCTTCGACATACCGTCGGTAAACGCCGCCATGATCAGATCCTGCAACATCTCCGTATCACCGCCTTCCATGGCTTGCGGAGCGATACGCACGGAAAGCACTTCCAGTTTCCCGTTCAAATCAATTTCCACCATACTGCCGCCGGAAGAACCTGTAGCCGTGATAACTTCCAGCTTTTCCTGAAAGCCGCTCATCTGCTCCTGAATTTTCTGCGCGTTTTTCAATATATCAAATGGATTAATATTCATACATTCTCCGTTATTCTATTATAGTCCCAGGAATTACCGACAGCACGCGTTCAACCTGCGCGGGGATTTCCTCTTTTTTTATAGCGCTGTCCCAAAGCGGGACGTCATCATCTTCCGGGCCGCCGGAATCCTTCGCGGCAACCATACGCTGCAAGGCTTCAGAAAAGGAGCTTCCGCCGCCGGAAACCTGACGGGGAGGAACCGCATTTTGCCTGTTGTTTACCGGCGACGCAGGACGGGGAGCTTCATTCTGAGAAGAAGGGGCAGGCGGCTTTGTCTGAGAATTCAAAACACCTGACCCGATAACGTTACGCACATTTTCAACCGCTTCCTTCAGTTCGGACGGCGAAATCCAGCGGCTTAACCAAGACAGTTTTGAAACGGCAGTCTCAAGTTCAAAACGCGGGGACACCGAATAGCGAATGTCGCGGTAACAGTCGAGCAGGAGTTCCAACGCCTGTTCAAGACGGACAGAATCGAAAGTTTCAAGCGCCCTCGCGGAAAACAGGGAGGGCTTGTAGCCCAAAAGTGATTCCCTTGTTACGCCGTTTTTGAGTAACAGCAGACTCCGGTAATAGCCCGCCATGTCAATTACAAACTGTTCGATAGCGACGCCTGACGAAAGAATTTCATCGGTCAGCGAAAAAGCGCCTGAGGGATCATTGGCGGCGCACGCTTCCGCAAGGGCGTTGAGCTTTTCAAGACCGGTTATGCCGAGTTTTTCGCGGATTAAATCGCTGCGAATAATGCCCGCGGAAAAAGAGACAACCTGATCAAAAAGGGTAAAAGCGTCCCGCAGGCTGCCGGTAGATTCCCTTGCTATCCAGAACAGCGCGTCATCTTCGGCTTCAATTTCCATTTCGGCGCATATTTTTTTCAGTATGTCCTGAATTGTCTCGATAGATATTAACCTGAAATTGAACTGCTGACAGCGGCTTTTAATCGTGGCGGGAACCTTGTGCAGTTCCGTTGTCGCGAAAATAAAAACGATGTAGGGCGGCGGCTCCTCAATGGTTTTCAGGAGCGCGTTAAACGCGCCGCCGGAAAGCATGTGCACTTCGTCGATGATGTAGACCTTGTAACGTCCGCTCTGAGGGGGAAAAAGAACCTCGTCCTTTATCTGGCGGACATCGTTGACGGAGTTATTCGACGCGCCGTCTATCTCCAGCACATCCATGCTGGCACCCTGGCTGATAGAGACGCAGTTATCGCAGACCCCGCAGGGATTCCCGCTGTATCCGGCTTGCGCGGCTTTCTCGCAGTTCAACGAACGCGCCAAAATACGCGCCGCGCTCGTTTTTCCGCACCCTCTCGGGCCCGAGAACAGGTAAGCGTGCGCGATATGACCGCTTTGCAGGGAGTTCTTTATGGTAGAAACAACAAATTCCTGACCCGCCAATTCGTCAAAAGTTTTGGGTCTCCGTTTTGAAGCGGTAACTTCGTAAGCAGAATTTGCCATGAGGTTAGTCTATAGAAAAGCGATAAAAATAACCAGTATCCCAATTATCGAAAATGCTGTCAGGCTTCATTTGGGTTTGTAAACCTTTGTCATTAGTTTTTCGGCAATGTAAAAAAGCCCCGTAACAGGGAGGCCACGGCGCAGCAAACTTCCGCTTACCGTTGCTTCCTTCCGGTCCTGGCGGGTTTAGGCGGCGTCTGCTCGCATGGTTCCTGGAGCGGGGCTCTTCATAGTATTACGCCGGGCGGTAACTGGTCAAGCCCGGCAAAACAAAAAACAGCCGCGGTGAGTTTCCTTTCCTGTTTTTTCTTCTTGCGAATTGTCGGAAAGTACCCTACACTAATCTTAATATGGACAACGCAACCAGGAAAAAATTAATCGAAGCGAATTGGCGCATGGAAGAGCTGGACGAAGTACCCTTCGTCATCGAAGTAGGCCCGATGCACATGGGGACGAAGAAATACTACAACAACCCCGACGCGGAAATTGCGTGGACGGAAGAACACGAACGCAAGAGGGGAGGCGTGCAGGATTACGGTTTCCCCAACATCAAACCGAATCAGGGGATAAACATTGTGGCGGGCGCGTTCGGCTGCCAGTGCAGACCCAACGACGAAGCCGACCCGTGGGTTGACTGCATCATCCGTGAAGAAAATGTCGATGATGTTTTCAATCTGAAAGTGCCCGACCCCGTCAACAACCCCTATTTCGAGCAGGCGTGGAAACACGTTGAAGCCCTGCAAAGCAAATCGAAGATTCCGCTGAGAGTAGTCAACGTTCCCTCCCCGCTTGTTACGGCGTCCCTCATTTGGGAGTACACATCGTTCATAGAAGCCACGCTCATCTATCCTGACGAAGTCCACGCGCTGCTGGAGAAAATCACCGAGGCGACAATCGGCTACATAAAGGAAATGTTTAAGCGCGTAACAAACCTTTACGGCATCAGCCATGAGTTTTGGTATGTGCCAAAGGAAATGGGAATCCGCATCAGCGACGACACCGCCGCCCTTCTTTCACCCAAGCTGTACCGTGAGTTCGGCGTGAAGTACAACGCGATGATCGCGAAAGAGTTCGGCGGAGTTGTGGTACATTCCTGCGGCGACGTCTCAAACGTCGCGGAAGCGATGATGGAAATCCCCGGGCTTAGCGGATTGGACTTTACCATCCCTCAAGTGCAAAATTGGGAGAAAGTCCGCGACGCCGTGTCGGGAAAAACCCCTCTCTGCCTGCGGCACTTCTACTGGGATCACATTGACGACGGCGTAACGGATTTTGCCGCGTACTCAAAGAAGCTGGTTGATTTCTTCGGGCGCAAGGGTCTCTTTATCCAAACCTCGACACCCACCCCTGAAGAAGCCGCAGCCCTAAGCGCCGAAATGCACAAAGTCCTGTCAAAGTAAGTTTAACCCTACGTTCTTATAATCGTGATGTTTCCGAATACCGCTGTTCCTGTTATGTATAGTTCCGGTGCGTCATCCTCGCGTTCCGTTTCGTCCGTATAAAAAATTCCCGACATGATGGGGGCAGCCCTGTTTATCACCCTGACATTTTTCGGGATCAGTATCTCCGTAAGGCCGAATATTGAATCAACATGTAAAACGGTTTTTCCTTTTGGCATATCTATTACAGAATCAACCTTGTTGACCATGTCAATTTTCCCTTCGTATTCTTCCAGGCTGATAATGCTTTTGGAATACTGATCCGTAAGATCATGGGTCAATCTTTCCTTTTCTTTAATTACATCCACCATTTTCATGTTCTCACATAACAGGTTTTTCTGTTTTTTTAACGCTCAGTATTACAAACACCGCGATACTGGTAATAAACGCCAGCGTACTTCCGAACAGGAACGGCGCGGATGGGCCGAGGTGTTCCCACAAAAGACCCGCGATGATCGACGCGGGGAGCAGACCGACGCCCACTATTGCGGCGTGCAGACCCAACGCTCCCGCCTTGTTTTCAGGCGGCACTATATCGACTATGAGTGCGCGTTCAACTCCGGCTGTCAGCGCGGTGTAAAATCCGTAAATAACGAATAACGCGATAAACGCAACGTTATTCGACAACAGGGCAATGCCCAAATAAACAATGCCGTATAAAAGATAGCCGGTACAGAGTATATTTTTCCTGCCGAATTTGTCGGAGAGCATCCCTACCGGATATGAGAGCAGGGAACCTGTCATGTTGTAAACAAAGTAAAGAAGTATCGCCGCCTGCGGTGAAAATCCGGCGTTGTAGGAGCGCAGGAGGATGAAAGCGTTGGATGAGTTCCCAAGCGTAAAGATAAAGATGAAAACAAGAAACAGCTTGAGCCGTCTGTCGAGGTTCTTCCAGTTAAAAGAAATTGTTTTACCTGTACTTTCCTGTTTTTTGTCCCTCACAAACATAAGAACAACGAGTCCGATAAAGGCGGGTATCAATGAATAAAGGAATATCTTTTTATACTGATTGTCGCCCGATGACAGGATGAACCACGCCAGCAATATCCCGATTGCCGTTCCCAACAGGTCCAGCCCTTTGTGCAAGCCGTAAGCCTTTCCAAGTTTCGACTTCTCGGCGGCTTCGGCGATCATCGCGTCTCTTGGCGCGGTGCGTATGCCCTTGCCGAACCGGTCGATGATGCGGGCTGCCAACACTCCCGTCCACGTTGTTGAAAGCAGGATGATAACTTTATTAACTGTCGATGACGCGTAACCAAATATGGCTAGGCGCTTTTTATGTCCGTACCTGTCCGCCACAATGCCGGAAAACAGCTTGATAATACTGGCAAGGCTTTCCGCTATCCCCTCGATTATCCCGATGATAGTCGGCCCCGCGCCCATCACCATTGACAGATACAGCGGCAAAATGGGGTACACCATCTCCGTGCTGATGTCGGTGAAAAGGCTGACCAGCCCCAGCAAAACAACATTTGACATTTTTATCTTCATTTTGATATTATGTTAAACAAATAAATAATTTTATTCCATAGGAGCCCATCATGGCGCAACACCAATTCCAGACCGAAG
>JGI24698J34947_10001482_pt1 | contig 12400 bp, 12 predicted proteins | sample TergutMp193P3_FD_34947 | JGI IMG/M metagenome (IMG submission 34947)
TGAACAGGAAGGGGCTTACCAGCACAAACGCCACCTGCTCCACGTCTATCGACTGCAGCCAGTAAAACGGCTGGCGCTCGGCGTCGAGGAGCAGGTAATCGCTGAGGTTTTCAAACCCGAACAAGCCCTGAGGGAAGACAATTTTTTGGCGCTCGTCAACATCTATCAGGCCGTAAGCCTTGGTCGCAACTTTCACGATTTACCCTCTTTATAATTAACGCAGGAAGTCCAGCAGAGTCGGCGGCAGTATGCGCGCGGCGGTCTGGAGGCTTGCCTTATGGACAAAGTCCAGCATCTTCAGGTCGGTGGCGGCATCCGTCATATTAACGGAAGATTCGCGGGCAATGTGTTCGGTTACGTTGGGGATTTCCTTGTTAAGCCGCTGCCAGACCATCTCTACCCGCTCCTGACGGCTGCCGATGTCGGCTATGCGCGTGGTAAGGTTGCCGAGGGCGAGGTCCATGCCGGCGATTCCCTGACTGCCGATGAAGTCCTGATCCCCGCGGTACATCGCGTCCCGCAGGCGGATAAGCATATCGAACACCGAGCCGCCGGAAACGCGGGAGCGCGCGGTATCCCAGTTGGGCGCGTTGTTCTCCATGTTTCCGCGGATAATTCCCAGATCGCGTAACACCGTCGCCCCTTCGGCGCCGTCTTCGGCGCGGATAAGGTGCGGGTTGGTTCCTTCCAGCGCGAGCCCTCTGGTTTCAGGATCGATAAACGCCTTAACCGGCGCGCCGGAATCGTTGATCTTCGCCACTATCGCCGGCAGGGTGTCGCCGGGGCTTACCCGAATCTCCTCGCCGTCTATAAACATGACTCCGGCGGTATTGACGCGGTAATTGGACGCGTCGACCGTGGAAAAAATTTGCATCTTTTCCGCCCAGAACATCTCGCCGCCGCCGATGTCAAGATCGGTATAGGAGCGCTCGCTTATCTCGGTTCTGCGCGAAGCGCCCGCGCCGCGGTATTCCACGCGGGCGACGACGCTCTCGCTGCCGCCTTCCACGGTGCCTTCGATAATGCGGAACGGCTCGGTGAACGCCTTGTCTCCGGCGAACAACTGCTTGCCGTCCGGCCCCACCGTGTTGGAAAGGGAGACCATCTCTTTAACCAGTTCGTTGATTTCAACCGCCATCAGCTTGAGGTCGTCGGGCGAATAGATTCCGTTGGAGCCCTGCACCGCAAGCTCCCGCACCCGCTGCAGCACGCCCATCGTTTCGTTCATGTACGCGTAAGCGACGCTGTAGTGATCTTTGGCGTACAGGGTGTTTTTTTCAAAACGCTCCAGCCGCGCGAGGTACGATTCATAGCGTACCGTATGCGAGGCGGCCAGCGGATCGTCCCGCAATTCGTGTATTTTGTTCTGCGATCCAACCTGGGACTGCATCTTGGCAAGCTTGCTCTCTTGCCGCCTCAGGTAAAACTGAGAGTCGGTATTGGGCATATCAGTCGATACTCTAAACATGATTCTTTATCTCCTTTTATACGTTGTTATGTTCCCATTCTCATTAAGACATCGAGCATGGAATTGACGGTGGTGATAAAGCGCGCGGCGGCGTTGTAGCCGTGCTGGTAGCGGAGCATATTCGCCAGTTCTTCGTCAATGCTTACGCCGGAAATCGACTGGCGCATATCCTTCAACTGCTTCATGATCTGATTCTCGGTCGCCAGCGCCCTCTCGCTCTGCTCGCCCAACAGGCCGACGCGGCCCACCGAGTCGGCAAAGTAGTCGTCAAAGGTGGCGAGCTGGCCGACCATTACCGGCGTGTTCCTGATCGCGGCAATCGCGTGCGCCGCGTCGCCGTTGCCCGGATTGGCGGCCCTGCCGTTTTCCCCAAAGCCGGAAGCGACCGACAAAATGTCCCGCACCACGGCGGGGTTCACCTCGATCCAGCCCGACGGGTGGGCGATGGGGGCGACGGCGTAATTCGCGCCGTCCCGCAGATTGACAATGGCGTCGGCGGTTCCCCAGTCGAAAACCCCGCCCTCGGCGCCGTTTAACATTCCGGCATAGCCGGTCAGGAAATGCCCGCTGTCTTCAACATGACGAATAACAAAATCGGGGTTTTCATGAACGCCGTTTACCGCTTCCGCCGGGGTTCCCTTGAGGGAAAGCCTGCCGTCGCGGTTCAGGCGGGCGACCACTTCGGCGCCGGAATTGTTGATACGCGCGATAATGTCGGAGACGGTGTCGGTGGCGTAGTACGGAACCTGTATGTCGCCGTTTACGCCGGAAAGGGTGATGACCCCTTCAAGCCCCGGCTGCGCCTGCGCCTCCAGCGCGTTCTGCCCGTTTATCCGGTAGATATAGCTGGAATCCATGACCCCGTCGCCGGAGCGGTCGTAATTGCCGTTCACGTTGGTGACAAAGGGATACTCGGAAAAGAAATTCAGGCCGGTAACGCCGTTGATCCCGTAACCGTCGCGGTGCACTTCGTTGACCAGATCGACAAAGTTCATGGTCATGTTGTCGAGCGTGCGGATTTCCCCCGCGATGGTCTCGTCGCGCATTTCCAGCAGCGCGCCCAAACTGCCCTTCTCGAAGCGCATTTCCTGCTGTGTGTCCTGCCAGTAGATGTGGGCGTAGCCTTCGGTGTCGATCCCCTTGCGCAGATCAAACTGGCGGCCTATCTGCCCCTGAATCAGGACATAGCCGGAAGTGTGGATCATATACTCGTCTTTGTCAAAATTGCTGATGGTTACATCGATAATGGAGGAAAGTTTGTCGACTAACAGATCGCGGCGGTCTTTCAAATCGTTGGGCATATCGCCCATCGCCGTTATGCGCGTAATGTCGCCGTTAAGGGCGGCGATTTGGCGGGAAAGCTCGTTCACCCGCTCCACGGTAAGCTGAATGTCCGAATCCGCCATATCCTGCAGGCCCTTAAGCCCCTGATAGCGGTTGTGAATCCCGTCAATGAGGGTCTTGCCCCGCTCGATAACGGCGGTGCGGGGGGCGGTGTCGGCGGGGAACATGGAGAGCTCCTGCCAGGAATTCCAAAATTCGTCCATTTTTGACCGCACCGAGTTGTTCCCCGGCTCAAGGTACATCTGCTCCATCGAGCGGACATAGGGATCGCGGGCGGTCCAATAGCCCTCGTTGGAGGATTGCGCCACAATCCGCTTGTCAAGCAGCTGGTCGCGCAGGCGTTCAATGCGCTCAATGACAACGCCCTGCCCTATCTGCCCCGGCGTTTCCTCGCGGTTCAGCCCCGGCAGATAAATCGGCTCAAACGCGGACATCTCAACGCGCTGGCGGGAATAGCCCTCGGTACTGGCGTTGTCGAGGTTGTGCCCGATGGTGTACATGGCCTGCTGGTGGGCCTGCACGCCCCGCTTGCCAATTTCAATTCCCATAAAAGTCGACGTCATTCTCTTACCCTCTCCTTCCCCTCTCCTATAAAAAATCTCTCTTAAAAACTTCGGTTTAACACCATGCTTCGCATATCGTGGGAAACGGATCTCCCATGCGGAGAATAAATCTTCCCGCTCCGGTCGGGAAACGCGACCTCGAAAAAGCCCGCCAGAACGACCCGCACTTCGGTGATATAGGTCATCAGGGCCTCGCCGGACATTCGCACCCGCAGGGTTTCAAATTTCAGACTGCGGTAGATTTCCGTCAGCTCGGCGCGCTCTTTCGCGGGAAGACGGGCGGCATAAGCGTAGAATGAAAAATCGCCTGTTTTGCCCGTAATTTCGGTAAAAACCCGCTCCCGCTCGCTTTCCAGGGCGTTAATTTCCGCTTTTAACGCGCCCAAAGCCGCAAAATTATTCTCAAGATCCTCCCAGTTGCGGCTCGTCACCGCCTTGTGAATACCGTTCTGCAAACTGGTGATGTTTTGTACCAGCTCGCTTTCCTTGAGCAGAATTTCTCTGCATTCCTCAAACATCATATCCATAACACCTCAGATCAAATATCGGCGTTAAAAAATGTATATTTAGGGAAAAAATAACCGATAATTTTACCCGAGGGGTAGGGAATTTTCCCTATTGACACTCGCCGCTCACGTATTATCTTATTTGAAAAAAGCGCGGGAAAGCCGGCGCGGGCGCCCGTGGAGGATTCAAATGTCAGCGCTTAACAAAAGAACGTTGCTGCTCGCCCTGGCGGTTTGCGTAGCCTTTTCGGTCGTTTTTGCCGAAAATCTCGCCGCCGTCGATATTGATCATGACTGTATCGGGCCGAACTGCCCCGTCTGTCTGGCGGTCAAGGCGGGACAAAACCTCCTTAAAACGCTTAAATTCGCCGGCTCCTTGTTATTTGCCGTTTTTTTAACCTTTTTTGCCCAAATTTCCAAAAGACACATCGGGCTTAACGCCAGCCCTCTTTCGCCAATCGCCTTAAAAGTCCGTTTTAACGCTTGAAAACCCTCCCCAAACTTAATTTCTCTAAAACACGCGTTTTTACCGGGAGGTATATATGAAGAAAATAATATTGATAATAATATTAGCTATTGTTTTATCCGGCGCTACCGGATGCGGGCAAAATAAAAACGCCGCGGCGCGGAACGCGAACGGCAAAATCAACGTAACCGCGACGATTTTTCCGCCTTATGACTTTGTCCGCCAAATCGCGGGGGACAGGGTAAACTTGGCCATGTTACTGCCGCCCGGCGCGGAAAGCCACTCCTTTGAGCCTTCTCCTCGGGACATTATCGCCATTCAGAACAGCGCTGTTTTTATCTACAGCGGCGGCGAATCGGATAATTGGATAGACCGAATTCTCCAGTCCATGAATACGGACACTATGCGTATTCTCGCCATGATGGACGCGGTAGAAGCGGTTGAAGAAGAAATCGTTGAGGGCATGGAGGAGGAGGAAGGCGAGGAAGAAACCGCCTATGACGAGCACGTCTGGACTTCGCCGCGCAACGCGATAGCGCTTGTCAGCGCGATAACCGCCCTGTTATGCGAAGCCGACCCCGCCAACGCCGCCTTTTATCAACAAAACGCCGCCGCATACATTGAAGAACTACAGCGGCTTGACGCGGCGTTTTCCGAAGTTGCCGCCGGCGCGGCGCGCGACACGCTTGTTTTCGCCGACCGTTTCCCCTTCCGGTATTTTGCCGACGCGTACGGCCTGCGATACTTCGCCGCCTTTCCCGGCTGTTCCACCGAAACCGAGCCAAGCGCGGCGACGGTCGCTTTTCTCATCAATAAAATCAGGGCGGAAAAAATACCCGTTGTGTTTCACATCGAGCTTTCCAACGAGCGTATGGCGGATACTATCAGCGGGGAAACCGGCGCGAAAAAACTTTTGCTGCATTCCTGCCACAATATCGCCAAACGGGAGTTTGACGCGGGATTGGGCTATCTTGAAATTATGCGCCGCAATGTCGAGAATCTGCGGGAGGCGTTATGATTGACTGTCAAAACGCCGCGTTTGGCTATGACGGGCGCGTTGTCGTCCGCGGCCTCAATTTTTCCGTGCAGTCCGGGGATTTTCTTTTAATTGCGGGGGAAAACGGCTCCGGCAAATCCACGCTGGTCAAAGGCTTACTGCGGCTGATCAACCCCATGGAGGGGGCGATTACTTTCAAAGGCGCGTTTGAACAGTCCCGTATCGGCTATCTCGCGCAGCAGACCGCCGCCAAACAGGATTTTCCCGCCGGTGTAATGGAAATCGCGCTGTCCGGCTTTTTGGGTAAAAAGGGATTTTTGCCCTTTTACCGCCGCGCGGAAAAGCGCCAGGCGGAAGAAAATCTGCGCCTGCTCGGTATCGCCGATTTGAAAAACCGCTGTTTTCGGGAACTGTCGGGCGGCCAACAGCGGCGCGTCCTGCTTGCCCGCTCCCTATGCGCCGCGGACAGGCTTCTCGTTCTTGACGAGCCCTTTGCGGGCCTGGACCCCCTGATCAGCGCGGAACTGTACCGCCTGCTTGAAAAAATCAACCGCGACACCGGCATGACGCTCGTCATGGTTTCCCATGAGATTGAGTCCGCCGCCCGCGCGACCAAGGTACTGCACCTGCAAAAACAGCAGCTTTTTTTCGGCGGCATGGAAGATTACCGGCAATCGGAAACCGGCAAAAAGTTTTTTGTTAAGGAGATTCACCATGTTTGAAATTATTGCTGAAATGCTCGGTTACGCGTTTTTGGTCAGGGCCGTCATAGTCGGCGCGCTGGTCTCAATCTGCGCGGCGCTGCTGGGAGTAAGCCTTGTTTTGAAGCGCTATTCAATGATTGGCGACGGCCTGTCCCATGTGGGGTTTGGCTCGCTCGCGCTCGCTACCGCGCTCAACGCCGCCCCCCTGAGCGTCGCCATACCGGTGGTAATCGCCGCCGCTTTCCTGCTATTGCGCCTGAGCGAAAACAGCAGGATAAAGGGCGATGCCGCGGTCGCCCTCATTTCCACTGGCTCTCTCGCCATAGGCGTCATCATCATATCGCAGACGACGGGCATGAATACCGATGTGTGCAATTATCTTTTCGGCAGTATTCTCGCGATGGCAAAAGCCGATGTGTACTTGAGCATAGCCCTTTCAAGTCTGGTGCTGGCTCTCTTTATCCTGTTCTACCATAAATTATTCGCCATAACCTTTGACGAAACGTTCGCCAAAGCAAGCGGCATAAAAACCGGACTGTACAATATGCTCATCGCCCTTTTAACCGCCCTTACCATCGTGCTGGGAATGCGCATGATGGGGGCGATGCTCATTTCAAGCCTGATTATTTTTCCCGCCCTCAGCTCAATGCGCCTGTTCAGGCGATTCAAAAGCGTCACCGTCTGTTCCGCCGTCGTTTCAATACTGTGTTTTTTCATCGGGGTAGTCATTTCGTACCTATACGCCACTCCAACCGGAGCGAGCGTTGTGGGCGTCAATATAATCGTTTTCGCGCTGTTTTGGCTTATTGAAGTTTGGCTTCTAAAAGCCTTACGCAGTTCGAGTCTGGCGGGCAAGCGCCGTATGATACCAAAAACCGCGGTGATATTGACGATAATACTTTCATTTTCCGCGATAGGCTGCGCCAAACCAAAGGCTGAGTTAGCCGACACGGTAGAAATAGGGGAAAAAATGTTTATCTCTCAGGTCAATGACGTCTACTTAAACGCCGAGGACTATCTGGGAAAAACCATTAAACTTGAGGGGATATTCAAGCAAGAGCAGGGTTATGAGAAATCGTACTGTTTTGTATTACGGTATGGCCCGGGGTGCTGCGGCGCCGACGGCAATGTCGGCTTTGAAGTCGCGTGGGCAAATGAACAGGCGCGGCCGTATCCCGCGGCTGATTCCTGGGTTGAAGCGGCCGGCGTGTTAAAAACGTACGAAGAAGACGGATACGATCAATTTTTGTACCTCGACTTGTCCTCGCTCAACGTATTAAGCAAACGGGGCGCGGAAACGGTGATTCAGTAACAGCGCGCTCACCGTATAACCCCCGGCCTGATAAGGGCGGCGTTTTTCGCGCCGCACTTCGCGCCTTCGCCAATCGCTTCGTAAAAATTCGCGCCGTCTTCAAGAGCGGCGGCAAGCCCCGCCGTAAACGCGTCCCCGCAGCCGGTGGAGTTTACCGCCTTAACCGCCTCAAATTCAGCTTCAAAAAATTGGTCCCGGTCGGCGGCGAGTATTTTCCGGCTGCCGTTGGTCAGAATGACGCGGCAGCGGTATTTTCGCGCCGTGTCCCTCATCGCGGATTTTATTTTATCTTCATTATCAATGGTTAAATCCGGCGCGAACGTTTCGGCAAATTCCAAAAGGTTCGGCTTTACCACGTCAGGCCCATATTGAAGACTCTCTATTAAATCCTTCCCCTTAATATCAAGGATAACCCTCAGCCCCCTCTCCTTCGCCTTGCGAGTCATAGAAGGGATCACCGTATCAGAAAACCCCGCCGCCTTCGTGCCGGAAATAATCAGACATTTCAAATCCAGCGATGTATCACCAAGAATAGAATCAAATTTTTCCAACAGCCTCTGCTCAGTTCCGGCACAAACCGCCTCCGATGCTTCAACAAGCTCCGTAACTTCGCCGTCGTTCTCGGTAAGCACGGTGTAACAAAAACGAATCTGGCTTCCGCTTTCCACCCATTCAACGGAAAGCCCGTCCTGTTCACAGAGCGCAAGAAACAACGGCCTCATAACGCCGCCAAGCTGAGTCAAATGCGCCGCCTTTTTCCCCAGCTGCGTAAGAACGCGCGTAACGTTGATCCCTTTGCCCGAAACGTCAAGGCGGTGAACTCCCGTCCGGTTTACCGCGCCGGGCGTTATCGACGAAAAGCGCAGGGTTTTTTGGAGAGTGGGATTAAGACAAACGGTTAAAAAAGACATATCTTTGGGCTTTATCCCTACCGCTTCCTGATAATGTCAAACCCCACATAGGGAACGAGGAAGCGGGGGATCAGCACCGAGCCGTCCTCCTGCTGAAAATTTTCGAGCAGGGCGATGATGGCGCGCGAGACGGCTATCGCGGTTCCGTTCAGCATATGGACGAATTTATTTTTGCCGTCGTCGTCTTTATAACGGATATTCAGACGGCGCGCCTGATAGTCGGTGCAGTTGGAGGTTGAGGTTACCTCGCCCCACTCGCCGCCGTTGCGTCCCGGCATCCACGCCTCAAGGTCCCATTTGCGGTAGGCGGGCGCGCCGAGGTCGCCGGTGCAGGTGTCTACCACGCGAAAGGGAATGTTCAGGCCGGTAAAAATTTCTTCTTCAATGGCGCGCAGCTCCTCGTGAAACCGTTCCGATTCTTCGGGCAGGCAGTACACAAACATTTCCAGCTTGGTAAACTGGTGGACGCGGTACAGGCCCCTGGAAAACTGACCCGCCGCCCCCGCCTCGCGGCGAAAGCAGTGGGAAAGGCCCGCCATGCGCAGGGGCAGCTTGTTTTTGGCGAGGATCATGTCGGAGTAATAGCCGCCGAGGGTAATTTCGGCGGTTCCCACGAGGCAGGAGTCCTCCCCCTCCAGCGCGTACACGTTGGATTCCGCGCCGCGGGGGTTAAAGCCGATACCTTCAAGAATTTCGGTACGCGCCACGTCAGGCGTAATAAAGGGGGTAAACCCCTTCTTTTGCAGAATATCGAGCGCGTAACGGATCAGTCCCAGCTCCAAAAACACCCCTTCGTTTTTCAGATAATAAAATTTAACGCCCGACACTTTGGTCGCCGAATCAAAATCGATAATATCCAAATCCTGGCCCAGCTTTACATGATCGGCGGGCTCAAATTTGAACTGCGGTATATCCCCTACCCGCTTCACTTCAAGGTTGTCCTTGTCCTCGCGGCCCACGGGCGCGTCCGGATGCGCCATGTTGGGGATCTTCCGCGCCTCCGTCCGCATCTGTTCTTCGGCGGCGGCGAGCTCCGTTTCGGCGGCGGCGATATCCTCCCTCAGCTTTTTCCCTTCGTCAATAAGGGCTTTCTTCGCCCCCGCGTCCGCCCCCTTCATGGAGGCGGCGTTGGCGTTCCGCTTCTGCTGCATGGCCTGAAGGGCGGTAACCAGCTCTGTCCGCCTGCCGTATAACTTCGCCACCACCTTGGCGTTGGCCTTCATAAAGCGGTTGGCGATATTCGTTTCAACTTCGCGCGCGTTCTCGGCGATAAATTTGTAGTCAAGCATGGGTATAGTATACCATTATATGCTATACTATAAAAGTGGGTAATCAGGAAAAAGCGGACGCCGCGTACGACGCCGTCGCGCTGTGCGCGGTGGGCGCGGAAAAGGCCGTCTCAAACGAAATAAAAAAACTGGGGCTTGCCGTCGCCGAATCCGGCTTCGGCAGGGTTCGTTTTCGCGCGGATACGGCGGGGCTGTACCGCTCCCTCATGGGATTGCGGGCCGCCGACCGCGTACTGCTGGAAACGGCGGTTTTTCCCGCCGCCGATTTTGACGCCCTGTTTGAAGGGGCGCGCAACGTTCCCTGGGAGCGGCTCGTTCCCGCGCAGATGGGGCTGAAGGTCGCCAAAGTCCGCTCCAACCGCTCGCGGCTCAAGGCCGAGACCAGCATTCAGTCTATAGTACACAAGGCGGCGGCGGACCGGCTATGCAAAGCGTACGCCCTGACGCGCCTGCCCGATGAAGGTACAGCCGCGGAAGTCCGCGTCTATGTTGAAAAAGACGTGGTTTCCCTGCTGTTGGATTTAAGCGGGGAGCCGCTGTTCAAGCGGGGCTACCGTACCGAAGGGGGAACCGCGCCCCTGCGCGAGACCACCGCCGCCGCGATGCTTCTGCTTTCGGGCTGGAAGCGCAAATACCCGTTATACGATCCTTTCTGCGGCTGTGGCACCATTTTAACCGAAGCGCTGATGTACGCGTGGGACATGGCCCCCGGCCTCGGCAGGCGCTTCGCCCTGAGCGGCCTGCTCATCGCGGATAACGCCGTTGAGGAAGCCGTCCGCGCGGCATTACACAACAGCGTCAACTTTGAGCGAACCATTCGCATCGCCGGCAGCGACTCGGATCCGAGGGCGGTGTCACTGGCGACGGCCAACATCGAGCGGCTCAAGGAGATACACCCGTCCGCCCCCGGCATGAAGACAACATCGGTTGAACTTAAAACCCTGCCCATGAAGGAAGCGCAACCGCATCGGGGAGCGGAAAACGAAAACGGCTTTATCGTGACCAACCCCCCCTATGGGAAGCGCCTGGGGGCTCCCGCCGACTCGGAGAAGCTCTACGGGGAAATGGCGGCGCTCAGACAGCGCTTCCCCCAATGGAAGCTCGCCGTGATTACCGATCACCCGGGCTTTGAATCGTTTTTTGGCAAAAAGGCGGATTCCTGCCGCGAGATACAGGGCGGCCCCATTCCCGCCTGTTTTTTTCAGTATGAAAGGCTATAATAACACAGGAGATAATAATGGCTATTGTGGTGAAGCATGAAAAACGGCGGCAGATAATCCTTGAAAAGGTCCTCGATGTTTTTATTGAAGAAGGCTTTGAGGACACCACCTTTCAGAAAATAGCCGACCACTGCGGCATTACCCGCACGACACTGTATATTTATTTCAAAAACAAAAAAGAAATTTTTAACTACAGTATCAAACTGCTTCTGACAAAAGCCGACAACGACATCAAGGCGATCCGTTCCGACGCTTCGCTAAACAGCGTTGAAAAAATAACCAAAGTGTTATTGGATATTTTTACCCTGCTTGAGGGAAACCGCCGCCTGCTCTCGGTGATTCTTGATTACCTCCTGCACGTCGCCGGCAGCCTCAGCCCCGAACAGCGCATCAACCGCCGCACGCTCAAACTGCGCCACATTCTGGCGTCTCTGGTAATTGAAGGCGTCAAATCCGGCGAGCTTAAATCGATCAACATAAAAACCGCCAATGAATACCTGTACAGCCTCATCGAAGCGGCGATATTCCGCCTCGTCGTCCTCCAGAAAAAAACAGTCGGCGATCTGCGCAAAACCGCGGTTTTCGCCGTCAAGCAGTTCGCGGCGGGGTAATGCCGCGCCGGCGTTAGGCGCTTTTGCGGCGCTGAATTAAAATCTCATGCTGTATTACGCGCAATTTCTCCGCTTCACGGAACTTGACATTATCCCAGAACTTTCCGTACTGATGTTTTTGATTCGTTTTAAGCCCTGGATTCAATCCGCTTGTTTCGGAAGAAAAGGCAAATATCAATCGATACCAATAAAAGATTGATAATGTACAGAACCAGCACTATATCATGGTTGTACAGGATTTTATTGATTATGCCGAATATGTACCCAACGGTAAGGACAAACATAAACATGACGCTTTTTCCGGCGGTTGAGCGCGATTTTAACGATTTATAAATATCAAGCGGCCATGAGGCGCCAAAACAGATGAGCATTCCAGCTTCAAAAGGACTCATTATTTCCCTCCATAAAAATTGTTAAACAAAAATATCTTTCTCAATTATCTTAAACACTTTAGTGGGGCACTTCTCCACGCAGGTTCCGCAGGAGTCGCACTTGGTTAGATCCACCACGGGAATAAAGTTGGCCAGCTCAATGCACTGGCGCGGACAGCTTTTCACGCATAGGCCGCACTTGATACAGGCGATTTTGCAGGTTTTGATAACGCCCTGACGGTTGGGGTTGCGGTTGGAGCAGAGGATAATCGCGCCCTTTTGCGTCTTGGGAACCGGCGCGAGCAGGCCCTGAGGGCATTCCGCCATACACATACGGCAGCCGGTACATTTGGCGTAATCGACAACGGGCAGTCCCTTTTCCTTATCCATGCTCAGCGCGCCGAACACGCATACTTTGATACAGTCGCCGAAAGCGAGGCATCCCCACGAACAAAGTTTGGTGCTGCCCGTGGAAAGTTTCGCGCCGCGGCAGGTTTTAATGCCGGTGTATTTTCCCTTATGCGGGGAGTGCAGGTATGAGCCGCGGCAGGCAAGTACCGCAGCCGCCTGTTGCACCGCCCCGCCGGACTGTCCGGTTATCGCGGCAATTTTTTCCGACACGGCGGCGCCTCCGGCGG
>JGI24698J34947_10001483_pt1 | contig 12394 bp, 8 predicted proteins | sample TergutMp193P3_FD_34947 | JGI IMG/M metagenome (IMG submission 34947)
ATTTTTTCTATCTGCTTCTCCATTTGGAAAACCTGCCTTTCTTAGATTTGTCTGTCACGACAATAATAATATAATGCGTGATTTAATGTTTGTCAAGTATTATTTAATGATATTCATTATATTTTTTGTTTTTTTCGTACCTTTGTGTCCCTGTGCGAGATTTTCTCCAAAATGACGTTTTAAGCCGCAATCACTTCTCAGCCATGTTAAACACCCCGTCCCAATCGGGTGAAGGCTCGTTTTTTAGATTTTGCTTGCAGCGGTTAAAATAAAAAACGGAGGGGCCGTCCCCCGGAAATTGTTTGTAGATTTGGTAAAACAGCTTCCCGGCGTCGTTCCAGCGGCGGGTTTCAAAAAGGCCCATGGCTTTGTGAAAGAGTTCGACCTTTTGATGCAGGGCCTGCGGCGCGTGATCCATGGTTTCCAGTATTTCGTAGATTCGCACCGGCTCGTTTATGCCCACAACCCGTATCCGGTCGAGCCGCCTGGAAAGGAATTTGCCCGCCGTTTCTTTCATGGTATCTTCCGTTGCGAGAATCCAGGTATTGTAGAGTTTATTTACCCCCTCCAGCCGTGACGCCAGGTTCACCGCGTTGCTGATGATCGTGTAGTTCATTTTCTTTTGGGTTCCCATGTTTCCCACCACCATTTCGCCGGAGTTGATCCCGATACGGGTCAGGAGCGGAGACGGGCTTATGCCGTTTTTCATGACATAATCGTTTACATCGGACTCAAGCCTTTTCATGACGATGGCGGCGGCGCAGGCCCTTATGGCGTGGTCTGGAAGTTCCAGCGGCGCGCCAAAGAAGGCGATAATCGCGTCGCCCTCGTATTTATCGATGGTTCCTTTTTGCTCCAGTATCACATCGCTCATCGTAGAAAGATAATAGTTAAGCAGATCGACCAGGTGTTCCGGCGACAGCCGTTCCGCTATTCCGGTGAAGCTGCGTATGTCGGTAAATATTGCGGTCATGTGGCGTTTTACCCCGCCAAGCTGGAGGCGGGTGGGGTCGGAAACAATTTCCTCTACCACGTCTTCCGATAAATAGGTCGAGAATGCCCGGCGCAGGTTATTGTTGAAGTACTGGAGTTTTATGTGGGCCTCTTCGATCTGCTTTGCCTTGCTGCGGTAGAGGAGCATATTCAGAACGCCGAAAATCACCGATATCGGAACGACTATGAGCTGAAGGAGTTCCATTTTGCGCGCGTCCTCGCGCTGCAAAAAAATAAAATCGTCGCTGATGTCGACTCCCGCAACGGCATATATTTTGCCCGCGCGGTCATACACAGGGGCATGGGCTGAAAGAAGCCCCTCCCAGCCGGGACTATATGAACCCAGGTCCGCCACGCTGATATTCCCGGCCAACGCTTCGCGCTCGGCGTCATGGCTGATGTCATTAAAGTTTCCCGGTCCAACCTGGGTGGCCGGATCCGTATCATTGTCAACAATGTACTGAAGCCTGCCGTTGCCGTAGTCCCGCCAATAGTACGCGTAGAAGACATTGTTTTCCTTGCCAAACTCTATAAGCCGTTCCCGTATCGCCTCATACTCAGGTCTGCTCATGTCAGCGACTGTATGAAAAAGGTCCAGTTCCTCGGCGCTGACCAACTCCGAAAGCGCCGTTACCGCCGATGTCAAATGGTATCCGGTTACTTCTGTGATCGTTGTCCTGTAATTATCCGTTTGCCGGTTTACCAGCTCGGAGATGAGCAAGGTCATGAGCGCGGAGACAAAAAACATTCCCAGCACCAGCCTGACTCCGACAGCTTTCGCAAACTTGATAAAGCGATTGGAAGAACTCATTTTCGCGACTTCCGAATCGTCGTGCTGACGGCCGGTTTTGGTTAGTGTTTTGGAATAACCGATTGCGAGAGTGGTTCCCAGGATCAATACCGCCGCTATGTTAATACCCGCGGCAACAAAGCCCTGAAGGGTTAGCTTGCCAAACGGCTCGTGATACATAAAGAGGTCCAGGATTCTGGCGACGAAAACATACGCCGCGACATTGGCAATGGCCTGGATGCCGTTAAACAGCAGCGCCTGCTTAACGCCAAAGCCGCCGGCCTCTATCCTGAAAAATTTCCGAAAGGCGCCGACAACTAGGCCGAAAAAAGCGGAAGAGATTACCCAGCTCCACCATACGCCGCCAAAGCCGCCCCAGCTTATGTCCACGAGGGCATGGCCGATAAAGCCGATTAAGAATCCCGCAACGGGTCCCAAAACGGCCGCGAAAACCGCGAGCAGGGGGATACCCAGTTGAAGGCTGGTATCGGGAACACCGGTAGGAAGGGCCAAATACCTGTTTAGCAAAAACATAAGAAGCGCGCCCATACCGATGGCCGCCGCGAATTTAAAATAGTTTTTTTTACTTGCCATTTTTTTGTCCTTTTGAGAAAACAATCGATTCAGTATACACAAGGATAAGTGAAAACACAATTATTGCCAGTGCCAAACCGGCACGGACAACTCCGAGGAAAAGGGGTTGGGGCTGGCAAAATCAGGAAGCCAGTCGGAGCCTGTCACTAATTCCTGACAAAAACCGTCATCTATTTCGAATTCATCCAGTATTGAAATTACACTTTCGTATTCTTCTTCTGAAACATAGCGGGAGGGTATACCGGTTACCTCATCTTCAACGCGGCTGCTTTTTTTCCTGCTGCCTGCCTGTACCGGTGTATACTGGGTCATGAGGGAAAGCAGGGCGCGGCCTTTGCATTTTTCCACGAACCAGCGCAGGACATCGCGGGTGTTTTGCAAATGGCCGGGAACGATAAGATGACGTATCATCACCCCCGAAAGCATGGTTTCATCCAAACGCAATTTCCGATATTCCATCATTTTGAGTATCGCCGCGGAGGCGGCGTCAGGGTAGTCCGGGGCGTTGAAAAACCTAGCCGCGAAAGCCGGATCAAGCGTTTTGAGGTCAGGCAGATACACATCGACAGATTCCTTTAACACCTCTAAAATTTCGAGTCCATCGTAGCCTGATGAATTCCATAGCACCGGGATAGAAAGCCCCTGCTTTCGCGCCTGGCTTACGCCCAGGGCAAGGGCCGGGGCCGCGTGGCTCCCCGTCACTATGTTTATATTCTCCGCGCCTTTTTTTTGCAGCGCCAGGCAAATCTCCGCGAACTCCTCGCCGGAAACAGGACGGCCCATTCCACGCGAAATCTGATAATTCTGGCAGAAGGCGCAGCCCAGATTGCAGCCTGAAACAAAGACAGTCCCGGAGCCGCCCTTCCCTGTTATCGGCGGTTCCTCCCCCCGGTGAATGCCGGCGAAGGCAAGGCGCAACGCCGCGGTTTCCCCGCAATAGCCACGGCTTCCCGCCTCGCGATCGACGCCGCAGCGCCGTGGACAGAGAAGGCAGTGTTTATAGAGCGACATTATCTGCGGCGGAAAAAGGCTCACGGCTCAATCTGAAAGCTATGCCCCGGATATCCAGTTCCCGGTACCGGCGCTGCACCACCGAAAGAAGGCCGCTCTGCTTTGTCTGAAGTATTTGAATCCAGCCCGGATGGTCCGCTTCGATTACCAGGGTTCCGCGTTCAAGCTCTTTTATCCGGGAATGGACAGCGGCGGCGGGAATGTCCGAATCGTCCTGCCCCGATTGCGGCCAGGCTTCCTTTACAATTTGCGCCCAGGAAGAAAACAATCCGGTTGTCACTTTTGCGGTATCCATGAATTCCGGACCAAGTATTTCACTGACCAGGGCCGAAATAATTTCACCAGCTTTTTTCATTTTCTTTCCTGACTTAAACCTGTTTCAGCCTACCGGAATCCATATTGTAAACAATAGTGTCATACTTGCGGTATTTATCATAGGGTTCCTCGGGAAGGAAAGTATAAAAGGCCTGTTCGTATTCGGGCATGGACGAAAGAAACTTTTGCCTCTTCTCTCCGTCAAGTTCAAGGAGAACGTCGTCAAGAAGCAGCACGGGTTTTTTCCCGGTTTTTTTGGAGAAGAAAATGGCCTGGGCGACTCGAAGCAAAAGCGCCAAAAGCCGCCTCTGCCCCGTGGAGGCTTTTCCCGAAAACTCCTCTCCCCTTTTGGTAAAAAGATATTGATCCCGATGGGGCCCGGAGAGGGAGACCCCGGCGAAAAAATCCGTCTCGCGTTTTTCAAAAAGCCTGGCGATAATCTGGTCGAGGTTTTCTTCTTTCCAGGAAGGCTGGTATTTTACACCGATGCCGGCAATGCCGGAAATTTCCCTGTAGAGGTTTTCAAAAACGAGGGTGAACTCTTCCGCGGTTTCGCGGCGTTTTGCGCTTAGCTCCATGCCGTAGAGGGCCATCTGCGGGTCCAGGGCGTCCAGCAGGGATACGGTTTCACTGTCAAGCCTGTTTGCGCCTGACGCGGCCCTGCGGCCCCTGAACAGGACATTCCGGGTTTTTAGCACATAACGGTACTTGCGGAGATCGTCCAGGTACAGGGGGTCCCAAAGGCTTCGGGTCTGATCGAAAAACCAGCGTCTTCTTTCGGGTGTGCCGGCGACGAATTCCATGTCTTCATGGCAAAACACGATTGCCGGCGCCACGGAGAGGAGTTCTTTCCGGTCTTTGATTTTTTTCCCGTCCAGGCTGATGTACTTCTCCCCGTCTTTAAGGGAAACGTTTACGCTATTGTAAACAGACGCGTCAAACGAAAGAAAAGCGGAACAGTCTTTCTCGCCGGCTTTGATTAAATCCCTGTCCTTGATCCTTCGAAAAGAAGACGCATAAGAACAAAAATAAAGCGCCTCCAGAAAATTGGATTTTCCCTGTCCGTTTTCTCCCACAAGAAAAACGTCTTTGCCCCGCAAGTCTGTTTCTTCATCGGCGAGGTTACGAAAAGCCAGCGTTTTGAGAAAGGCGAAACTCACGGCAAAACGCTATGGCGCCTAATCCTGCTGCATGGGCACGACGATATGCAAAAAGTCTTTTTCAGGGATCGATTTGATTGTAATAGTCTTGTTGGGATCGTTAAAAAATATAACCACTTCGTCTTCGTCCATTACCTTTAACGGTTCTTCAAGGTACCGGTAGTTAAAAGCGATAGACAGTTCTTCACCGTCATACTTACAGGGAATTTCTTCTCTGGCGTTGCCGATATCGTTCTCTTCGCTGTAAACGGAAACGGCGCCGTCGGAAAGCCCCAGGTAGATACGATGGGATCTCTGCTCAACCAGGAGGGACACCCGCTTGAGGGCGTCCAGCATTTCCTGTCGATTGAAGGTGAAAGAGTTGACCTGGTTTTCCGGGATAACCTTGCGATAGTTGGGAAACTGTCCTTCAATGAGTACCGACGAAAGTTTGTAGGAACCAAACTGGATAAAGATAACTTTGTCCGTTATGGAAATCTTCGCCGTTCCTTCGTCTCCGGCGCGTTTCAACACGATGTTGAGTATCTTCGGGGGAATTATAATCCCCGAAAAATCATTGATTCCTTCCGAAGAAGGCTTTTCTATGTAGGCGAGACGACGGCCGTCGGTGGCTACCATGATGAATTTATCCTGAGTTTTTTCAAAATAAATTCCGTTCATGAAGTAACGCGTTTCGTCATCGGAAATGGCAAAAATTGTTTCGTGGATCATCTTTTTTAAGTCCCGGATGGGTATCTCAAAAAAATCTATGCCGCTTGAGGTAAATTCGGGAAATTTATCGGAAGCAATGCTCTTCAATTGAAACCTGGCCTTCTTTGCCGCGGTCTTGATGTTTATCTTGTTGTCTGTCTGCTCAAATTCCACTTCTCCGTCCGGAATGGAATTGAGTATCCCATAAAATTTTTCCAGATATACAGTCACGCTTCCCGGTTCCAAAATATCAACCGGAACCCTGGTTTCAAAGTTTACTTTTAAGTCCGTAGCTTTTATTGTGAGACTTCCGTCATTTGCCTCGAAATAGATATTCGACAATATCGAAATCGCGTTCTTTGAGGCTATTATCTCGTTGGCTATTGCCGTTTCTTTTAGTAAAACACTTCGTTCACAGGTAAATCTCATCGTATCACCTCTATATCCTTAATACTAATATAATTAATATATATAATTAGTAATAGTAGCAATAGGAGCAAAAAATTGTGGATAAATAACCTAATTCTATATCTTAAAAGGAATTAGGTAAATAACAAGCTATGGAAAAACACGCGGGTTTTCCATAGAAATTCACATTTATCACAACCCTTTCCTATTATAGCCTATTTTTCCACCCAAAACAACCATTTAATAACCGGTAACCGACATAGAAGTTCATTTGACATTGTACTCTTTTATCATCCTTTTGAGTTTTTCCAGGGTTGAATAAAGGTTTGTATCGGAACGGATTGTTTCTTCAATCGTCCTGTGTGAATGAATGATTGTGGTATGGTCCCGGTCTCCAAAGGCTTGACCAATTTCGTTCAATGAGTACTCCGTGAGTTCCCTGCAAAGGTAGATGGCAATGTGTCTTGGTTTAACGATTCCCGCGCTCTTTTTTTTGCTTTTTAAGTCATTTGGAGTGAGATGGTACTCTTCCGCCACAACCCGCTGGATAATATCCATAGACATATTCCCCTGTTTTGGATCCGCGAAGATGTCTTTTAGTTCTCTCTGTGCAACTTCCATGGTGACCGGCTTGTTTATGAGATCAGCATAGCCCATTAGCTTATTCAGGGCGCCTTCCATGTCCCGTACATTGGAAGAGATATTTTTTATTATCAGTTCGATAATTTCATCGGAAATAACGATGTTTTTTTTCAGCTCTGTTTTTTTCAGTTCCATTTTTTTCTTTAAAATGGCTATCAATTCCTCGTATTTGGGCAGGTGAAGCTCGACACTCAAGCCCCATTGAAACCGCGATTGCAGCCTTGGAGCCATGCCTTTCAGTTCTGTTATAGGCCTGTCACAGGTAAAGACCATTTGCTTTTTCTTGCTGTAGAGAGCCTCAAAAGTATAAAAGAATTCATCCTGGGTGCCGGCCCCGCGCTCGATGGTGTGAATGTCGTCAATTAAAAGCGCGTCGATATTACGGTATTTTTTGACAAAAATGTCCATTTGCTTTAGTTTTAACGCTTCGACATATTCCCCCATGAAGCCTTCGCCAGTTATGTAGAGGATTTTCAATTCGCTGTTTTGGTAGATATGGTGGCCTATGGCCTGCATAAGATGGGTTTTTCCAAGGCCTGTTCCCCCGTAGATAAGCAGGGGGTTGTAGATTTTGGAGCTTCCCGGGTTTCGTGCCACCGCCTGTGCGGCGTTATAAGCGTAATTATTGATTTCCCCTACCACGTATGTGTCGAAGGTATAGTCTCTTTGTAGAAGCGAATGCGCCTTCTTTTTTTCTTCTCCTGTGGGTGCGCCTTGAACCGAAGAAGCCTGGGCTTTGCCGGTAGGCGTATTGCCGCTTTCGCGGGCGATTTTGCCTGTTTGAGCGGTTTTTCCTTTTGCGGGGGACTGCGAAGAGGAGGTTTCCTTAGCCTTTTTTGGGACTTCCATGGATATTGTGAGTTTTACGCCGGCCAGCTCCCCCATTTTATCGGCGAGTCGGGGTAAATATTCGGGCCTGAACCTTTCCAGAAAGAAAGTTGACGGTGCATTAGCGTAAATTACAGTTTCATCGGCCCGGATATACTCTAATCTTCCGTACCAAATGCCAAATTCTTCCTCTCCAATCTCTTTCTTGAGTTGAGAAAGAGATTCATCCCAAAAAGATTTGTAGTTCCATTCTCCCATAAACCAGTCCCAGATAAGTTTTCAACATGTTGTCCACAGTTTCCAATACAGCCTTTAAACCGCAAAACTTAAAAAACCTGTTTTCGCCAGTCTTTCTACCTTAAAACCTGAATAGTATTATTTGGTAACTCCTTATAATACAAGAAATTAAGTGACAGTACCCGCCATCTCTTTTTTGGGTTTTTTTATGATCTCCCAACAAAGATACGGCTAAACAAAAATAACAAAGTTTTCCACAAGTTTTTAACAATCTGGCAACTAATATTTTCGCTGTTACTGATTTCACTTTCGCACCCTTCCATAACGATTGGCGCGAGGTATTATTTTAGCTCACCTTTATTTTTTTTGCAAGGTTTCGGCTTGTTTTTTGGCGTTTTTCCCTGGCTTTTGGTACGACAGCCTTTCTATTGGAAGGCGGCTTGCCACAGGGTATTTTCACTCGATAAACACCGCGGAATACCAATGCTGCTCGTCGTCTTCGGTTTTGAGGACCTCAATGGGCAGCCCGAAGTTCCTGACGGTTCGGAAGATATCTACGCCTATACTGTGAAAAGCCGGGCGCGCTTTTTCGGGGTTACGGCAGTCTTTTGAAACCGCTTTGGCACATTCTTTGCATAGACCGCAGTCGCTTAAGGAAAAAACGAAATAATAACCGTCAAAAAAGCACATTTTTTCTATTGCGAATGATACTTCTTGCGAAGTATGCTTGTCTTTACAGCCAATAATTATTCCCCACTTGTAGTTTTGGAAAATTTCCCTGTATTCGTTCATGCTGAGGGGGGATCTTTGATACGGACAGGTGTGAAGTTTTCCAAAATCACCGCATCCGAAGATGCACTTTAAAACGACCCTGGAATCAAAAACGATGTCTTCTATCGAAAAACGGACAACATTTGTCGCCCCCAGATTAAGGGCTTCTTTAACATAATCTTTCATGGTTCATCTCCTCAACGGCCTGTGTATATTCCCTGAGACAGGCTGTAACCCGCAGGGGACAAATTGTCCCATTCGGATGGTTCCAGCATATCTTTGTCAATCCTGAGAAAGATCTGGGGTTGGAAGTCGGGCACCGGACGGAGGCTGTTCTGGATGTTCAGGAACGCCGGATTGACGCCGGGAGCGCTGATGTCCGGAGAAGGACGCATGCGGATCATGGTGGTAGGATTCCTGGTGAGAATGTCCCACGCCTGTTCGGAATCGGTGTAGAGCCCAAGCGCGCGGGAGCGGTAACTGTTGTCCCCGGTACGTTCCGAAAGAGCCTCCAGGGTAACCCCAAGGTTGTTTTGGGTTATCATAAGGCGCTCGGCAAGGTCAAGCTGTGGTTCGTCGTTCGTGGCCATGATCGGGGGGAGCCGGACCCGGTCGGCCTCAAGGATATCAAGAAGCCGGTCATAATAGCCCTGGGCGGCGAAATAATTCCCGCGCATATACGATACGTTGCCCAGGGCGTAAAGAATGCGGCGGTTAGGCGACATTTCCCGGTATGCGGTATAAAACCGTTCCAGCGCGGATTCCCACTCGCCAAGCTGATAACGCGCCGCGCCGATGCGGTATTGAATCTCAGGAGGCGCCCAGCCGTTTTGTTCGCTGAGAGAGTAATAGTCCAGCGCGTTTTGCATATCTCCGTCTTTTATGAAAAATTCCAGGTCCCCAAGGTCGGCATATAGTTTTCCGAATTCCGGGGTTTCTTTTAAAAGGTGTCTTGAAAGGGCGTTCTCGTACAGGTTGACGCTTTTTTTGAGGGTTTCCTCGGCCGGGAAAAATTCCTTTCTGCCGGTGAGGATTTCCGCGTGACGCTGCAGAGTCTTGATATGATACCCGATACGCTTGGTGTTTTGCTCTTTCGCGTAATCAAACGCCTGCACCGCTACCTCAAGCGTATACTCCTCGTCGCTGGAATTATCAAGATAATTATAGTACCTGGCAAGGTGATAATAGGGTTCGGGCAGCAATTGATTCTCATCTATGGCCCTCAAAAGCATCTGCCTGATTTCAATCAGGGAAGTATGGTCTTTTAAATTGTCCAGGTATTCATTCGGCACTCCATGGACTTCTTCAACCAATTTGTCCAGAAGATAACCGCTCATTTCCGCCAGGGTATCCGCGGTTATTTTTCTTCTTGTATCCATAAAGTAGTTTTTGGAATTCAGCACATTTCCCAGTTGGTCGGTACGGATAAAATATTTGAGCATCCCTTCCATCAGGGGATCGGTGCGGCCGTAGCGTTCCATTAGTTTGGCGAAAGATTCCCGCGCGTCCTCAAGGCGCTCAGGCTCATAATCACCCCATTCCAGGCTGTTATTCGCCAGGGCGACAAGGGCATCTCTGTCCTGTGGATTATACACAAGAATATTGTTTCGTATGATATTTTCCGCGGATTGATGATCTCCGATGTATCTTGTTTCCATATCTGCGTATTCAAGAACCGCCGCTTTTTCAGGAATGTGCTGCTTGTTTTTGTTTGCCGTGAAGTAAAGAAGCTCTTTGTATTTTTCTTCCGCCAGGGTATACTGCTTCGCGTCCCTGAAAGCCCTTGCGTATGTATAGAACCATGGTTTTTTTTGGCGTATGTTATAAGCTTCCAAAAAACGCTCGTTTGCCCTTGTGTATTCACCAGCGTCGATTCTTTCTATTCCAAGCTTGTAGATTTGCTCGGCCCTGATGGGGGTATAGATAAACTCCCAGGCGAGGTACCCTAAACAAAAGAGTATCCCGGCGATTATCATAAAACGCGTAAAAACGGGAAGGAAATTGTGTACAAAGATGTATGGGAAACTGGCCTGTTCGGCTTCCAGCGCTTCACCGCTGCTCTTTTCATAATCCTTTGGAATGGAGATGTGTCTTTCCAGTATCTTGCTTACAAGGCCGGCGGTCTCTTCGGCAGGCGCCCCTTTTATCAGGAGACGTATCAACTGGGACATCAACGCCGGTTCTACCATCTCCTCGGCAATACATTCTTCGCAGGCAACTCTGAGATTGAGAGGAAAGGACGAAAGCGTTGTCAGTAGTTTTTCAAGCTCTTCGGGTTTTAAACTGATCTCTTCGATTTCTTCCGCTTCCGGAACCTTGGCTTTGCCGCGGCTCGGGATACCGGTTATGGCTTCTTCATCAATTTCATCGAGCCCTGGGATGGGAATATCTTCCAGCCTGTCAAGACTATCCCCGAAACCGCCTCCGATATCCGTATCTCCGATGAGGAGGCCGGAATCCAGGCTAAAACTATCAAAGGAATCCCCGGGAACTTCTTCCAGGATCGCTTCGGTATCATTACCCGGGGTTACCGCGGTATAATCAAAATTATCTTCATCGTCGGACAGATCCTCTGTAAGAGTAACGTCCTCCGGTAAAGGCTCTCCTAAATCTAAGCTATCATCCTTCGCCGGAAAACTGTCGGGCGTCCCGGCTCCGGTGTCAGTTTCGAAATGCGATTCTATGTCATCTGAACCCTGGGTTTCGTCCAAAGAAACCTCATCCGGAAAAGAAATGGCTTCTTCGGTAGCCGGAGTTTCTTCCCCTGAAGGTTCAGTGAAATCACCCAAATCGAAATCTGCCGTAGAATCCAGACCAAGTTCCTGATCGGTGGTAGCTCCTGCGCTATCGCTGGAGAGATCCAGATCATCGAAATCACCAAAACTGTCATCCAGGCTGCCCGTAGCAGCCGAACCGAGGTCCGGCAGTTCCTCCCCGCCTGTCCCTGTATCTTCAGAAACCGGAAGATCGTCCGGTAGTGGGAGATCAAAAGACGCTTCGTCCGCAACTTCGCCGGAAGGTGCGACGACTTCGTCAGAAGGTGTGACGCTTTCGTCAAAAAGTGTGCCGACTTCGTCGGCAGCCGGAGTTTCTTCCGCTGTGGGTGCGGTAAAATCACCCAAGTCGAAATCTTCCGTAGAATCCAGACCAAGTTCCTGATCAGTGGTATCTGGGGGGCTTTCATTGGAGAGACCCATGTCTTCGAAGTCACCAAAGCTTTCATCCAGGCCGCCCATACTGTCTAAGCCAAGGTCTGATGGCGCTTCTTCCCCGGGCGAGGTACCCTTGGCCTCCAGTTCATCGGCGAAGCCGTCCAGCAGATTCGGTGGAAGGCTAAAATCATCGTCACCTGATACGGGGATCTCTTGAACCTGCAAATCCTGACTTTCCAAATCCAGGTCTTGCATATCCCCTGAGGGACCGGCTTCCGCCGCGGGAGCTTCTTCGGCAGCGAAATCGTCAGGGAGTATATCGCTGAAATCGTCGGAGCCTGTTTTTCCCTGGTCTCCATCGTCTTCATCTCCCCCCAGGAGGTCGTTTAGATCAGGGAAAAATTCGGTATCAGTTGCGGGTTCAGCAGCCGGTTCGACAGCCGGCTCGACAGCAGTCGGTTCGGCTGTCGGTTCGACTATTGGTTCAGTGGGAGGTTCTATAGGAGGTTCTGTTAAAGGGGCGCCTACATCTATCGGGATGTCATCAATGGCGGGCGCAGATCCGGAACCCGCGCCAAGGGGTTGGCCGGCGCCGGTTGCCGGTTCTTGATCCGGCAGCGTCAGATCGTCAATGGGCAGCCTCAATTCCGCCAGTGTTTTGGTTTCATTTCCAATGTTTTGGAACGAGGCTTTGAATTCCCTAAGCGCGTTCAAGGACGGCATATTAAGATATTGGTTTATCCGCCGATAATTGTAAAGAACAAAATGAAAGCGTTAATTATTACGGCGCTCCTTATTTTCAT
>JGI24698J34947_10001484_pt1 | contig 12393 bp, 15 predicted proteins | sample TergutMp193P3_FD_34947 | JGI IMG/M metagenome (IMG submission 34947)
GAAAACAAGCGCAATCCGCACGATTTTGTGCTGTGGTTTACAAAGAGCAAGTTTGAAAATCAGGCGCTTGTGTGGGACAGCCCGTGGGGGCGCGGTTATCCCGGCTGGCACATTGAGTGTTCCGCGATGAGCATGAAGTATCTGGGTGAAAAATTCGATATTCACGCAGGCGGAATCGATCATATTCCAATTCATCACACAAACGAAATTGCTCAGAGCGAGGCCGCCACAGGGAAAAAACCGTGGGTGTCCTACTGGCTCCACAATGAATTTCTCGTTATGGATAAGGGCAAAATGTCAAAATCGTCGGGCTCTTTTCTCACATTGCAAAGCCTTGTCGATGAGGGCTTTGACCCCCTCGACTACCGCTATTTCCTGCTCGGCGGCCATTACCGAAGTCAGCTTCAGTTTTCCATGGAAAGCCTACAGGGGGCCAAAAATGCCCGAAAATCGCTGACGGACAAGGTTCGCTCTTTGGCGGATAAGGCAGACAGCGCCCCTGACGTGGGGAACGGTGATACAGCCCGTTATATAGAAGGTTTTAACAAAGCTATTGAGGACGACCTTTCTACCCCTCGGGCGCTGGCGGAAATTTGGGGGCTTTTAAAGGAAGGGCCGGCAAATTCAGGGGCGCTGGCGGCGGTTTTTGACATGGATAGGGTTTTGGGGCTTGGGCTGGAAGATGCCTGTAAAGGCGGTGAAAATGATGAGTTTTCGCAGGAAATTGAGGGGCTGATTGCCAAAAGAGCGGAAGCTAAAAAGGCGAGGGACTTTACAACGGCGGACAAAATAAGGCAAGATTTAAAAGAACGCGGTATAGTATTGGAAGACAGTAAAGACGGCACTACATGGAAACGCCTGTAGCGCGTTGTAACAAATGAGGAAAAGGCTTGTTTAAAAATATAGAGGGACAATTGGAAGATGACGCAGAAGCCTCAGGCAGTACAGAAGGCAGTGAAACCTCAGGTCAGGGGTTGAGTTCTGCGGCTGAATTTAACCGCGAGTTTAAGCGGCTCTATGACTCGTCTTTTCAAATTTTGTTCAGGGTAGCTTTTAGGGTTACCAACAGCCGGGAAGCGGCGGAAGACCTTTGTCAGGAAAGTTTTTTTCGTTTGTATGAAAAAAACATGGTTTTTCCAAATCCTGAGGAGGCGAAATACTGGCTGATTCGCGTAGTAAAAAACGCATCGTTAAATTACGCGAAAAGGAAAGATCGGGAACGCAAGGCGTATCAACGCGCTTTTCGTGAAGATCACAGGCAGGAGGAAACCGGAGAGGGATTACTTGTAAAAAAAGAAACAAGCGAGGAAGTGAAAAGCGCCCTCGAAAAACTGCCGGAAAATTTGCGTATGGTATTAATATTAAAAGAGTATGGAGAAATGAACTATAAGGAAATCGGGAAATCCCTTGGCATTAGCGAAGGAAATGTTAAAGTACGGGTCTTTAGAGCCCGCGAGAGGTTAGCCGCACTGCTGGCCTCTGCTGAAGTACAAGGTGGTAAAAATGTGTCCTGAACCGCAAATTCTTTCAATCTATTTAGACGGGGAGCTTCCATCGCCGTGGAAGGAAAAACTGGAAAACCATTTAAAGGTATGTCCGGTTTGCAAAGGGAAGCTTGAAAATTTCAAACAGCTTCAGGAATTGTTTAGAAAAGACACTTCCATAAGACGCACGTTTGTAGAAAAATCAGCAGATGCCAAGGAACGGTTTGAAGAGTCGTCGGAACCTTTAGAAACGGCAAAAAACAGGGTTTGGCGGAAGCTGGAATCAAAACAGCGTTTTAAATCAGGAGATGAACTTTCGTCAGCGAACCTTAGATTCGCAGGATTCGACGAAAGACAGCGCTCAGGGGTTTGGCAGAGAAAGCTTTCGATTCCTCTGCCTGCTGTTGCCGCAGCTGCGATTATCATTGCGCTTTTGACCGCGCTGTGGTTCCGAGACGGACGCGCCGGACGGCAGGCAGACGACAAAGTAAATTTTATACTCGCCGAAGAAGAAGAAATGCCGGGCATTATACCGACAGCGGACATGAACGGCGTTCTTCAATATTTAACTTCAGACGGGGCAGATGTTATCATTCTTAGGCTGCCGGAAAGCAGTAATTTTTCAAGATCAGGGGAGCCTGCCATAATCAGGGCTGCCGATTATTCACGGAGACATCCATAGAATGAACCGTTCTATATGCCTTGTCAGCGTATTGTTTGTTATTGCGGCAAGCATCCAAATTGACGCACAGGAACAACAGGCGAGTAACTCAGGGACACTGCCGGGGATCAGAAGACGTTCATTGGTTTTGGACATAAGCGCACGGGTACTTAATCAAGAGCAGGAAGTAATCTGGACTGAAACACACGAAAAAATAACAATATCCGGCAGTCCTGTAGGGATTCAACTTGTAGGATCAAATATTGTTGTATCGGTTCAATTTACCCCCTTTATACGACGCAGAAACGACAATGTACTTGTTGCGCAGGGGCAAATTTGGATCAACGATCCTGAAAGAGGCGTCCGTTACTATACATCGATTCAAACTATACCGATGGAATTCGGCGAGCCTGTCTATTTCTTTCCGCTTGGCGAATCACAGCAATTAAACTCATCAATAGAAATAATACTAACGGTAAATCCGTACAGAGAAACATCTCCCGAAACAGAAGAAGCCGCCAATAAAAATGCTCAGTAAAGGTTTTTTTTCTGCTGTTGTTTTCTCATCTCTGTTCTTTTCATGCAGTCCAAAAGTTCCTGTTATAACATCTATCGATCCAAAAATCGGCAGAATGGGAGAAGTTATCACTCTGACAGGAAACAATTTCGGCGCATCACGCGAAGAATCTTACGTGAGTATCGCCAATATACTGCCGACCAATTCATCGTACCACACATGGCAGGACAACCTTATCGTTGTCAGAGTCCCGGAACTTGGAGAATCGGGGCTGGTTTATGTACATTCAAGAGGGAAAAAAAGCAACGGCGTTCTTTTTTCAAATTACGATTCTGTACCGAGGCCTGTTGAAGGCGAAGAATTCGGGCTTGAACCGAGAATTATTTCCGTAAGTCCGCAGACAGGAACGCCCGGCTCTCTTATAACCATCACCGGAAATAATTTCGGCGTGTCGCGGGATAACTCAGGCGTTTTCTTTGCGTGGGATTATAATTCAGCTTCATTAAACCCGTATGTAGTAAGGGAGCCTGAATTTATCGAAGTGTCGGAAATTGAGCTTGGCTACGAATCATGGAACGCGAGGGAAATCCGCGTCCGCCTTCCTGACGGAGCGATAAGCGGCAATATCGAAGTAAGAACGCCTAACGGAAGATCACGGCCTGTTTTTTTCGATGTCAGCGGAAGAAGCGGCATTAAAAATTTCATAGACAAACGAAGCTACACTGTAAGTTATTCTGTCGATATAAAAGTTCTTAATGCGACAAGGCCGAACAATTTGTATCTGTGGATGCCAATACCTGTAAGTTCATCTTCGCAGAGAAATGTCAGTCTTATTTCCAGAAGTGCCGAACCTTTCGCTGAAAATTACCGTGGCGTGAGTCTTTTTAAACTTGACAACCTTGGAACAGGTTCAAATAAATCCATAAATCTTTCTTTCCGTGTTGAAGTATACGCCGTGGAAACTGAAATAAGACCTGCGTCTGTAAGGCAAGAGCCTTCCGTAATTAGAACGGCGTACACTCAAAGTACCGCGCTTCTGCCAAGCGATAACGCTCTGATAAAAACAACAGTCGATTCAATTATTGGCAGGGAACAAAATCCGTACACAAAGGCAAGGGCGTTGTACAACTGGGTTATCGCAAATTTGCAGATAACGGAGGCTCTCCCATCCTCGACTGAAGTCAGTCTTATTACCGCGCTTGAACAAAAACGCGCCGATCCCTACACTGTTGCCCTGCTCTACACGGCAATGGCACGCGCCGCAGAAGTACCGTGCATTCCTGTTGCCGGAGTACTGATAAATTCAAGCGGACAGACAATTCGCCATTATTGGACCGAGTTTTGGATTGACAGTTTTGGCTGGGTTCCGGCGGATACGGCAATGGGCGCAGGAGCGGTTCCTGAATCCTTCATATCCGTAGAGGACTATGCAAATTATTACTTTGGCAATTTGGACAATCGGCGCATCGCCTTTTCAAGGGGCGAACTTACTCTTTCGCAAATGGACAGGCGCGGAAGGCCGGTATCGCACACTCAAAGTTTTTCCCTGCAGAATATTTGGGAAGAGGCGACAGGCGGACTTGAATCGTATTCCAGCCTCTGGGGGGATATTACAATCAGCGGAATTTATGTACAATAAGATATGGTAACTGTAATTTCTTTGGGCGGCTCAATTGTTGCCCCCGATAACGTAGATGTCGATTTTCTGAAAAATTTCGTGAGCCTCATCAAATCATTTTTGGAAGCGGATTCAAAGAGGCGCTTTATTTTTGTAGTAGGCGGCGGCGGTCCTGCTCGGCGTTATCAAAATGCCTATCGGGAAATAGCAGAGAATAAAAAGGACGAAGAAGCCGATTGGATCGGGATAATGGCGACAAGGCTGAATGCCCAGTTAATAAAAGCAGTGATGGGCGAATGGTGCAGTCAGGAAGTTGTAACAAATCCTGCGGAAGTAGCCCCTTTAATCGGGCATGTGCTGGTAGCCGCCGGCTGGAAACCCGGCTTTTCAACGGATTACGATGCGGTTCTTTTAGCGGAACGTTTTGGCGCAGACGCGGTTATCAATCTTTCCAATATTGAAAAAGTTTACACAGCCGATCCTAAAGCAGACCCTAATGCGCGTCCTATTGACAAAATCACATGGGCCGATTTTCGTTCAATGATCGGCGATGAATGGGTTCCCGGAAAAAATGTTCCGTTTGACCCTGTCGCAAGCCGTCACGCGGAAAAAATCGGCCTGAAAGTAATCTGCGCAGGCGGAAAAAATTTGGAAAACTTAAAAAAGATTCTTTTGGGCGAGGATTTTATCGGCACTACGATTTACTCCAACGGCTCAACGTGAATTGTCGCGGATATATCAAGCTTTTCCAAAATCGCCTGTTCAATTTTTGTCGCTATTTTGTGCGCTTCGCCGATAGTTAAATTTTCTTTTAACCGTATATGAAAAGTCAACTCTTTATGGGTAATGTAATTATGCAAATGAAAATGATGAAAAAATAAATCATCACTGTAAATGCTTTTAATTATGTCCGTAACTTGGGCAATCAAGTTTTCTTCGGGTTCTTCGCCAAGGATTTTATTTATCGCCTCTTTTAAAATTACAAAAGCGGCGTAAAACAGCATAAGCGCGATAATTGCTCCCAATACACTGTCAATCCACCAGAATTGTTTCGCAAACAGAATACCTGCCAGCACAACTACGGAAGAGAGCGCATCCGACCTGTGATGCCAGCCGTCGGCTTTTACACTGGAATTATTCGTTTTGCGCCCGATATAAAACGCATACTGCGCCAGCAGTTCTTTCACGATAATTGAGACGGCAGTAATAACAACCGCAATCATCCCGTATTCGACTTTTTCTCTTTCAAAAAATTGTTGAACCGAGTTTTCCAAAAAACCAAAGGCGATGATAGCCAAAATAACCGCGATAAAAATCGAGGCTATTTGTTCCCAGCGACCGTGGCCGAAGGGGTGTTCCTTATCGGCTTTTTTCGATGCCAGTTTCGCGGCAATCACGACCACCACCGAACTAAGCGAATCGGAGAGCGTATGCCAAGCGTCCGCTGCAAGCGCGATTGAGCCTGAAATAATACTCGCCCATATCTTAAGGGCAAACAGCACTGTGTTCACAATTATCGAAACTGTGCCTTCAATATAGCCGGCCTTTGTTTTATCCATTTTCTTTGTCTCCGGCAGTAATTATACACCAAAACCGCTTAAAACAGAATAATTCGCCCTTCTCCCCCTTGACAAAATTTCGCTTTTTTAGTACGTTTAGATTCCCGTTACGATTAAGATTTTTTGGAAGGATTATTGATATGAAGACAGTATTTGCAAAACCTGCGTCAGTGGAACGGAAATGGTTCGTTATTGACGCTGAGGGTAAGGTTCTGGGCAGGGTGGCGGCTAAGGTCGCGTCCATTGTCCGGGGTAAAAATAAGGCAATTTTTGTCCCCCATCAGGAAGTTGGGGATTTTGTTGTGGTCATAAACGCGGATAAAATCGTGGTAACCGGAAGAAAAGCCGAACAGAAGATGTATTACCATCATTCGGGCTATCCCGGCGGTTTAAAAGCCCACAACTACGAAAAAGTAATTGCCCGGCATCCGACAATGCCTCTGGAAACCGCCATAAAAGGCATGCTTCCAAAGGGTCCGCTCGGCAGAAAATTGGCAAAGAACGCCAAAATTTACGCCGGAACCGATCATCCGCACGGCAGTCAAAAACCTGTGCCGATTGAGGCATAGGGGAATAGAGGAAAAATATGATAAAGAATCTTGGAATAGGAACCGGCAGAAGAAAAACCTCCGTAGCGCGCGTATATATCCGCGACGGAAACGGTAAAATCACCGTAAACGGCAAAGAATTGTCCGTGTATTTTCCGCAGGGCGAACACGCGCAGATGGTACGTCAGCCGTTGATGGTAACTGCCAACGAGAACAAGTATGACATTTTGATCAATGTTTTCGGCGGCGGTTCTAACGGACAGGCCGGCGCTTGCAGGCACGGACTTGCAAGGGCGCTTTGTCAGGTTGATCACACCAACTACGCCAGCCTGAGAAGCAACGGCTACCTTACACGCGATCCCCGTATGGTGGAACGGAAAAAATACGGACGCCCCGGCGCACGTCGGCGCTTCCAGTTCTCCAAGCGTTAATTTTTACGGCTTTCAAGCCATGACAATTGTTTCACTCAAAACAGAGCCGAAAGGGGAGCTGTACCGTATTGAGCTTTCCGACGGCTCTCTATTTTCATTTAGAAACTGTTACTTGCCGACTGAATTATTCGACATTCACCTAACCAATCCAGATACAGCGCAGGGAAAGGAAATCACCGCAGAAGAAGAGACGGCCTTTCGCCATGCTTCGGCTTGCCTGAGAGCGGAAAAAACCGCCCTGCGCTTAATCGCCAGAGCGGAACAGTGCAGTCTCGGCCTTGCGCGTAAATTGGAAAAGCGCAAGTTCAATAAGGCTTGCGTCAACGCAGTAATCTCGCGTCTTTCAGAACTGAACCTACTTGATGACAGCCGTTTTTCCCGTCTCTGGCTTGAGTCCCGTCTGCGCCTCGCTCGCAGTCCCAGACGGCTTATGTCTGCGCTGTGCGGACGCGGCATTGACCGCGATGACGCAGAAACCGCGCTTAAAGCCGTGTTAGACGAAGATGCGGAATTTTCCCTGCTTACGCGCTTTGTAAAAAAATACGCACGAAAATTAGGTGATGGGGAAACAGGCAACCGCTCATTGAAGTATTTACTTAAGAGCGAAGGGTTTTCTCATGCGGCGGTACAGAAGTTTTTAGATGGGGATTTTTAATTCCAAAATAAAATTAACAATTGCGTTAATCCATTTACTAATTGGTATAATTGTAATATTCGAGTAATTTTGGGCAAGCAAAATAATTATTAAAACAGGCATACCTATTTTTCTGATGTTTTCTTCGATCTCAGGTTCCAGATTGAGACCTGAAAAGACGATGTGACTGCCGTCCAGCGGAGGAATTGGAATCAGGTTAAAAATAAACAGACCAAAGTTGATGAAAGCGGAATAGAGTAAAATATAAAAAAATGTGGTTCCCAGCGCAGCATTAAATTCGGTTGCGCTAAATTTAGTTATGTGATTAATAAACATTTTTAAACCAAGCGTGAATATTACGCCGAGAACAAGATTTGAGAGCGGGCCTGCGGCTGCAATCATGGCTTTGTCTCGGCGGAAATTGCGCAGGTTTTCAGGGGCGAATTGCACAGGTTTTGCCCAGCCGAAACCTGCGATTATTATAAACAAAAAACCAATAGGATCGATGTGTTTCAGAGGATTTAAGGTGAGCCTTCCCTGTTCACGGGCGGTGTTGTCGCCCAATTTCCATGCGCAAAAGGCGTGGCAGAATTCGTGAATTGTAAGACCCAATAAAATACCGGGAAGCGAGTACAGGGTGGTTTTTAAGTCAAAATTCATAATGCCCGATCCTGCTCCTAATTTCTTGCAAGGGTGAATCTGACAACAAATTCTTTTGTCTGACCGGCAGTAAGTTCGATATTTTGATAAGAGAAACCTATCGCGCTGTCCTGACCGTGAACATCACTACGTCTGTCAGAATAAATGTAATCAAGATGTCCTCCGCCGTCATAATTTCCCAGCCACAATGTATCGACAGGCGTTATGCCGTTTCCTGTTTCACAAACAAACATAAGTTCAAGGGACGGATTGTCCACGGAATCTGTCATGTACGCTCCATAAGGGGTATGTATAAGAGAGGCTCCGTCATTTGCATAGATCATCACATCCGCAGACGCGCCGAATTTTTGCCCCGATACCGTAAAATTATTGGGGTTATGCAGGCGGTGCGTTAGCTGCAAATACGGAACTCCGTTGTCATAAATAAATTCAGGCTTTATTGTTAATTCAACCCCGTTATTTGCGTCTTTTTGAAAACCGTTTACCATCTCGCGCTTTACCTCGTTTAAATCGTAAAACCATCCCCCCTGATAAAAAGTTGTCCACAGCCATTGATAATTCGCGCCTCTGGCAATAATATCTATTCCGCCGTTTATTCCGCTGGCTCCCTTGCTTTCATTCTTGTTGTTAAACCTGTACGACAGACGGAATGTCGGTTCAGTCCTGTATTCGGTCATATTAAAAATTGAAATTTCTCCCGTGTTGCTCTCCTGCGGCAATAATGCAACTTGAGATTCGGAAACAACATAAAAGTCTTCCTGCGGAACAATCGCAACAGAAATGTACTCTCTGTCGTTAATTCTGATAAATACGTTACCGATGTTTTGCCCTGTTATATTCCCGTTTGAATCCACAACTGCAACCGACGGCGTACTGCTTGTCCATGACGAAACATTCCTGTTTCCGGCTATATCCGCCAGATTTACAGTTTCGCCGACTCTTATAGTACGATGGCCGATTTCAGATAACGCCTGAGAGGGCACTGCAGCAGTACTGACAGGTATTCGCTCAGTTTCCGGTCTCCGCACTGCCGGCGTTTGCGCAACTGCCTGACTGCCGTCTATCCTGATGATTACTTCGTTAAAACCGGCTCGTTGTATCCTTTGAAGATAAGACGGCACATCCCTTGCGGCAATTCCGTTGATAACTACACGTGTAAAATCCAAATATCTTTCATAAGCAGGATTAAAAGACGCACTGTTAAGCCTTTCAAAAACTCTTTCGGCATTTTGAACAACCTTGAAAGCTCCCACCTGTATTTGATACACCCTGTCATCTCCGGCTCCGGGAACCCTGCCAATAATTCTGACATTTGAATTTTGCTGGGCAAATAACATCACCGAAAAAAAGAACAGATTAAAAAACAAAAAAACGCGGTTCATACAGTACCTCCCAATATCATTTTTGCGGAATATTTAGTTATTTTATAAATACAAAAAATAGTAAGTACAGGAATAAGAATGCAGGTGATAATGAAGATAATAAAATAATTTATCATATCTTCGATCATTGCTTCTCCAAGATTTTTTGCGTTTGACAAATAATTAACGACTGTTCTGCCGACACTCATAACCGTTATATCGTTTCTCATTCCGTCAGCATCGCGTTCTTTTTCATTTAGTGAAGAAACAATAGCGCTAACCCTATTGGTTAAAAATTTTCCCTCGACAAATGTTGATGCCGCAAATGATAACGGTATCGCAAACGGCACTATCAAACTGACCAACAAAGCTACGATGACAATTTTGTGCATTTTGGTTTTATCTTTATATGCCCACACCGTTATTATCGAAATTAACGCGCAAATCGGAATTAAAAACGTAAAAACCAAATATCCCGAAAGCGCAAGTATTATCTTTTCAAAAATAATTGCACCTAACGCCCATAAAAGCATATTTGAAATTTTATCCAAAACATTATCAACAGGGGCAAGGAATTCGAGAGGGTTTATTGAAGCGGCAACCACCCCGACTTCAGCCGACTGCAAAACATTGATGACTCCGTTTATTACTTTTAAAGCAGCCCAAACGCCTAAAATTTGTTTTGATTTTTCGGTAAGCGCTTTTTGTATGCCCCTCTCGTTTTCCGCGCCCGGACTAAAAAATGCGCCTTCTGTTTTTCCCGTAACTTCATAACTTTGTTTCGGACCTGAATGTCCGAATATTTTAACTCCCAAAAGAACAGAAACGGTTCCGATGACAATCAATATAACAGTAAAAATTATTTTATTTTTCATATAACCTGCTTATCCGTTTATGATTTATCGGTATCTATTTTTTCAAAAAGGGATTTTGCTTTCTCCCCTGCCTTCTCGTTCTTTTCACTGTTTTTGGCAAGTATTTTTTCGATTTTTCTTCTGTATTTTCCGGCTTTCGCTTCATTTTTCTCGTATAACTTATCGATTTTTTTCTCAAGAGCTTTTATCTTTTTTCTGTATGAATTTTTTAACTGGCCTGTTACTTTTTCCTTGTCATAGTAAAACGTATCTTTCTGCCTTTTTAACCTCTTTTTAAGCGCGGAACTCATTTTCTTATAGTAGGCAAAAAGACATACAAAAACCGTGCTTTGTATTAATAAAAATAAAACCAAGTACGGGAAAACGGGGTCTAAAAAATGCATTTTGCCTCCATCAATATCCTAACCCTTCACCCGTTTCCAGTCAAGAACGAAGAATCGCGGTATTTATCTGAACCATCATGCCGATTATGCCGAAAAATAAGAATGTTGATCGGCCTTACAGGAACCTATTGCGCAGGGAAAAACTACATCGCCAGCCTGCTCGAAGTTCGCGGACTGCCCGTCCTTGACGTTGACAAATTGGGCTATAAGGCGCTTGAATCCGAAAAAGAGACGATTTTTGCTCAATTTGGCTCCGATCTGCAAAGACCCGACGGCTCTCTTGACAGACGGCTTTTGGGACAGCGCGTCTTTGGGAAGCCTGAAAAACTCGCCGCCCTCGAAAACATTGTCCACCCCGTCGCCAACCGCCTTACAGACGAATGGATAGCCGCGCAAAACGGCCCGTGCGTGATAAACGCCGCCCTTCTTCACCGTTCATCGGCTTTTCAAAAGTTGGACCGTATAATGGTAGTTACCGCCCCTTTTTTAACGCGGTTGTTAAGGGCGAGACGGCGCGACAGGCTAAAATGGCGCGAAATTTTGAAACGCTTTTCCGCTCAAAGGGATTTTGACGCTCAATATTTAGCTGTAAACGCCGAAATTTATAGAGTAGAAAACCCGGGATTATTCGGCTCCCGAAATATAAAACTTGAACGCCGAATTGATACGATTTTAGAGGGGATTTGACAAAATGGAAAAAGAACAGAAAAAATTGCTATTGGTTGCCGTATCGGTCGGCGTATTTTTACTTGTAACCATCACCGTCGCAATGATTGTTATGTCGCCAAAGGTACAAACTGAAGGAACGTCATTTTCATCATCGGCTCCCTATTCCCAAAGAGTACAACCTGCCTCGGACATCATGGACAACATACCCATACAGCCGGCAGTCATCGAAACTCAAGCATCGCCTGACATCAATACAGATGAAACCCAAACCGCCTCATCCGTGCCTGACATTAACAACGGCGGTAACCTGACCATTCAAATACCCACGCGCTCCACAGCCGGAGTTCCCGACAATGCGGAAATTACCCCATCGACCGTAACCATAGCGCCGTCCCCTGAAAAGCCGGCGACTCCTGCGGTATCGGCTCCTGCGGCTGTAAGACCGACCCAAACCGCTCAACCTGCCGCGCCAAAACCGGCAGCAGCAAGACCGTCTGCGTCGGCATCAACACCTGCAAGACCTTCTACATCAGGAACAATAAACGACTTTTGGGTACAGACCGGCGCATACAGCGCTATAGTCAGAGCCGAAGACGCTAAAGAACTCCTCGCAACAAAAGGCCTTGTCTCAATTATAGAAAACCGCGAAGTGAACGGTAAAAACCTGTACCGAGTACGGCTAGGCCCGTACACCTCCGAAAGAGAAGCCGGCTACTGGCTTTCGCTTGTAAAAGCAATTGACGGCTTCGGCGACAGCCAGATACGCCAGACAACCAGACAACGGTAGCGGAAATTAGGGATTAGCATGAGGAATGAGACATCATTCCTCATTTTTTTTGTCATCGCGCAACCTGACGAGTTGCCTCAAATAGAAATGTTACCGAAAGGAACTGATGCCTCATTTAGAAAATGTTACCGAAGCTGAAGTTGCTCAGAGGTACTTACGCGGTTCGGCTGAGCGAGCCGCCGCCTCAGGCGCAGGACAGCTTTATT
>JGI24698J34947_10001485_pt1 | contig 12387 bp, 4 predicted proteins | sample TergutMp193P3_FD_34947 | JGI IMG/M metagenome (IMG submission 34947)
CTTTCGGTNNNGTTGGTTATGATAAAGCCGCTTGAGCCGGGGCTGACCACCAACATGATCCTGGTAACGAATCAGCGGATATATCAGTTTGTGCTGACCAGCACGCGGGACAGCTATATGCCGATGGTAAAATTCAGGTATCCGCTTGCGCATAACAGGTTTATAACCGCCGAAACGCTACGGCAGCAGGAGGAACGAAACGACCGGGAAGAAGAAGGCTATTTTTTGTCATACAACTACAAAATAGTGTCCGGTTGGTTTTTAACGGGATGGTTCAAACCCGAATGGCAGCCGACAGAAGCATGGGATGACGGACACAAGACGTATGTGCGGCTCCCTCGGGGCGTTTTGCAGAAAGAGTATCCGGTGATATTTGAAAAGTCAAATTATATTGTCAATTACCGGGTAAACGAAAATATCATCATAATGGACAAGTTGATAAACAATGTTACCATGCGGCTGGACGGCAAGCGGGTCAGGATTATCAAAGGCAGGGGAGAGCCAAAAGACCTGCGCCGTTATGTGAAAAAAGAGACCGAGGTAACGGGCGATATGCCGCCGTTAAAAAACGGAGTCCGTTTTGAAATACGGGGAGATGTTCCATGGGTTCCGCAAAAAGTTATTGAGTATGACGGAGAAACGCATATATTTTTTGATGAAGGGCTGTTTAATGACGGAGTTTTGCAGATCATTGACGAGAAGCGCAACGCGGTGGAATATCGCAGGGTGGGAAATGTTATAACCATTCCCGCGGTGATAAAAAAAATACAGCTTGCGTATAACAATAAAATGCTAACCATAATAAGGAAGTAGTTGTATGACGGATAATTATAACGACAGGTTCGAAGAATGGAAAAACGGCGGGAAGATAGAGCAAGTGCCAAAAGATATGTTCGGCATTATGGAAGCGCAAGCGCAGCAACAGACGGATAATGAAACGGCCCTGGCGGAAAAAAGCAGGGGCGGAACAAAAAAAACGTCGTTTGCCGAACTGCGGCAGGGGAGAAAGGTTCCCCGGCTTAAAAAATCCATGGTTTTAACCATCATAACCGGCGGCGTATTTGTATTTTTAATGCTGGTTAATTTGATTGTGCAGAAGAAAGAAGATAAAAAGAAATATTTTGACGAACAAAAAAACGCGGTCGCAGTAGGAAGCGAATTCTCACTGGGTGATCTGGAAAACAAGGCGCGGTATACCGAACCAGAGGATGAGGTCATAACAAGCGACGAACATTATTTCAAATCGCCGCCCGCGTATGCGCCGGTTCCGGCGGACAGGGTTACGCCGTCGTCGGGAGGGTACTACCGTCCCGTGTCGCCCGGCGGTTATTCCGACAGCGATCTTTTGGCTGTCAAGGCGCAGATAGGGAAGGACGGGGGATACGGGATTGCCAGAAACGCGGGCTATAGCCCCACGGGGAATTATATCCCCCCGGAGAGTTTTTCTCCTGCGGGGAATTATGCTTCTCTGGGGAGTTTTAATCCCCCAATCCCCACGCGGGAGGAATATACCCGTCAAAGGTTAGACGACATTACGCGGCTTACGCAAATGACAGATAACGATGGCAGTACGCGCTATACCGACGCGGGAAGGTATAACCCGGATAATCCGCCGCGTGGGGCGGACATGACTCTGCTGAATGACGCCTGCCTGTTTCCCGGTACGATAATCCACGCGATTCTGGTGAGCAGAATCGACACGGACTATCCCGGCCCCATTCACGCGCGCGTTATTGAGAATGTCTACGATTCAAAAACAGGGAGGAACCTCCTTATACCGCAGGGAACCATTTTGCAGGGAAACTACTCAAGCTCTTCCATCGGAGTTTCAAAAGTGCAAGTTGCATGGGAATCGATGGTGGTTAATTATCAGGGGGTGGCGTATCAGTTATCGCTTGGCGGAATGGCCGGAGTGGATAAGCGGGGAAGGGCCGGAATAGCCGGAACCCTCGATGATCATTACTTTGAGTGGCTCAAGGCGGCGGGAATAGTCAGTTTATTTTCCATATTGAATTCGGAAATTTCGTATCAAACCAAAAACCAGAACAACGCGCAGATTCGGGAATTAATGGATATAAATCAGGGAATTATCAATCAATTGGGCAATAGACTCATCCAGCGCGCGCTGGATATTCAGCCCACGGTCAGGGTGGCAAACGGAACGGCGGTAAGCGTTTCAGTGAACACCGTTGTTAGTCTCAGGCCGTTTCCGGGAATAAGGGCGGAGGAAAGATGGATACGAAAGTAGTTGTTTTGCTCGCGCTGCTTTTAAGCTCGTGCCATCTGTTTGACGCTGTTGATGAAACGCAAAATGTCGCGGTGTATTTTGATGAAAGCAACGTATCCGTATACGAGGGAGGCTTTGGCTCTCTTTCGCTGCGGATAGAACCGCCGGACATTTTATCGTATTACACCGTTGACTATACCATCTTGAATGAAGAAATCGCGGTGATATTCCGCGCTGACCGGCGGGGCGTTGTTTTTTCGGGCAGGAATGAAGGCTCAACGGTAATAACCGCCTCGGTTGGAAATGCCGAGGCAAAGGCGGTAATAAATGTATTCAAGTAACAGAAAGGGGAGAAAAATGAAATTTACACGGTATGTGGTGGCAGTATGCGTATTGTTTGCGGGTTTCTTCCTGGGGGCAGGATGCCGCAACGACGGGGAAGAATCGGAAAAAATATCAAGCATTGATTTGGATAAAGAAAGGGTAGAAATAAGCGTCAATGAGAAAGAAATCGTCAGGGTAACGGCAAAAACGGATAACGCCAAAAAAAACGAGCAGATAAGTTACCGGGCTATAGACGAAGGCATAGTCGAGATAATGGAGCCGAATAACGACGGTTTTGTGCTGAAAGGGCTCAGCGCGGGATCGACGGTCATCAGGATAGAGAGCCAGAATGTGGTAAGGATGCTGGAGGTCAAGGTAAAAGGCGACAATGTATTGGCAAGGTATATCCGGCTGGAGAAACCGGTTATCGAGGTGCTTGAAGGCAGGGATTATACGACGAGCGTCAGCCTGTACGGGGGAATTGCGGACCCGAATGACAACAGCATGTTTGAATGGTCGCTGGAGCAGGGAAAGACGAATGTCGGCATTTTTGCGACGGGCAACATCGCGGTAATCAGGGGGATGGAGCGGGGTTTTCAGGAAATAAACGTCAGCCATCCGAGGGCCGATTTTAATAACAAGATACTGGTTTTTGTACGCGGGGTTGACGAGGAAATAAAGTATATTTACCGGGAAAGCAATGTGCTGCTGATACCGAACGACGGGCAGTACCATGATTTTGACGTGGCGCTGATTAACGGCGTTTCCAGCGACGCGGTGGATTTCGCGTATGAGGTTATTGAGGGGCAGGAAAATATTGAAGAAATATCGGGGAGCTATACCAAATGCAACGTGCTGGCGAAGAAGAGCGGGACGGCGGTTATTAAAGTAAGCCATCCGAAAGCGGCGGTGGATTTTAACATGCGTCTGGTGATTTACGATGTGGCGATGCCGTATATTGTGCTGGAAGAGACGTTTTTGCTATTGAACGTGCTGGAAAGCGCGCGGATAACGGCGTCGGTTGAAAACGCGCGGAACGGGGCCGAATATAAAAGCCAGTTCAGCTATAAAATTATTGAAAACAATGCGGAAGTAGACGGCGAAAACGCGATAATTGAGGTCATTAAGACTAACGAAAGTTTTTATATAAGGGCCAGGCGGAGCGGGACGTCGCGGCTGGTTATCAGCAACGCGCAGGCGCAGATACCGAGAGACGTGCTGATAATTGTGCGCGATGAAGCGGTGTACCGGGACGATTATTATATAACGACGGAACAAAACGTCATAACGACGCAAGTCGGCGCGGATATGACGAAATTGTATGTCGCTTTGGTAGGGGGCAACCAGTCGCATGCCAATAATTTTGTATGGGAATTGGATAATGACGAGATTATAGACGTATACCCGCAGTACGGGTCGGTGACGAGGAAAAGCCGGGCTCAGGCGGCAACGTATTTCGAGGCGTACGCGAACATCGCGCCGAAAAAAGCGGGGACGGCGAGAATAGTGGTCAGCAACACCAGTTACCCGGAAACGGCGGCGACGGTCATTGTGCGGGTGTTCCCGGCGGGGACGTTCGCGAAGCTGCCGGTGCAGGTCGGGTACGACGGCCTGATTAAAGTTGAATACGGCAAAAACGAGACGGTAACGCTGCGGATGGTGTCGGGCGATGTGATGGAAGTCGGCTCGCTGGACTGGTCGATAGAGGACAAGACGGTCGCCATGTTATACGAAAACGCGCACAGCCTTATCAACGTGCTGTCGGCGGTGCGGTCGGTTTCGGGCGGGATTACCAAGATGGTAGTGCGCGGGGACAATATAGAGTTTCCGCATGAAAGCATAGTTATCGCGGGCTCGGCGGAGTATATACGCGATACGGAAGTTATTTACGTTGACAGCGTGTATCAAAAAGTTGTAGAGCAGCAGACTATCGACGTGCCGATATTGAATTCGAGCGTTGACGCGCAGGGAAGGCCCAACCCCAACTGGTACCCTTATGAATTTACGGCGGATGTTGTTGACAAGAAAATAGCGTACGCGGTTATGGTTCAGAACGTGCTTAAAATTATGGGGAAGGAACGCGGGGAGACAGATATTATCGTGCGCCACCCGAAGGCGGCAAATGAATCGGTTACGCTGCATGTGCGCGTGGAGGCGGCGAGCTTGTCGCTGGATCAGCCGTATTACATAACAGGGGACGAGATAAAGGGCGTGGTGCGCGGAGTGCCTACTGAATTTTCGGTCAGGATGCCGGGCGCGCCGGAAAGCGAGTATTCGCGGCTGGTATGGTCGGTTGAGGATACGTCCGTTTTAAGCGCGTCGGGATCGGGCCTTTCGGTATTGCTGACCGGCAGGGCGAGCGGCAGGCAGACTAAAGTATGGGTAAGGCACAAGGACAATAAAGCCGAAGAGCGGATGATACTGGTATACGTGGTAGAGACGGCGGGCGAGCTGACCAATATTATACTGGGGGCGAACAAGGAAAATTATTTGCTGACGGTGGGGCAGGAGCAGCTGGTTACGGTTATAACCAACGCGAATGACGCGCAAAAGCGGAATATCAGCTGGAGGGTAGTTACCAAGCCGGGGGAACAGGCGGCGGTGACGGTGGAAGATCACTATGATTCGGGGATGGTGCGCGCGGTCAGGGCGGGAAACGCGACGGTTGAGGTGTCGTACGCCAACGAGGACCCCGATAAATACACGCGGCCTTTGGCGATATTCGTGTCGGTGGTGGACGGCTTAAGCGATGAGAAAGTTATCAAGGGGCCTGCGGTTATCGAGCTTATCCGGGGAGAAAGCAAGATTGTCGGCGTGGAGCATTTGAATTTGACGCAAGACGATCTGATGAATATTAAATGGGAGGTGATAGCGGGGGCGGGCGAGGAGCCGCTGGCGAATATAGAAGGCAACGGGGATTCGGCGTATTTGCTGGGTTTAAGAAAGGGCGTGGGCAAAGTTAAAATATGGCAGGAAGAGCTCAAATATACGCATTACGCGACATTGATATGCGCGAATACCCAGCAAGAACTGGACGCGATGTATGTGATGGGCGTGAGCGACACTTATCATAAAATGCTGATAGGCGAGGAAAAGAAGATAAAGCTGACGTTCGGCAAAAACGGCTTTCCTGAAACGGCAAAAAGCAATTTGGAATGGGCGACGGGTATGGACGGCGCGGTGCGGGTAGTCGGGAAAGGCGAGCAGGTTTCGGTTGTCGCGATGAAGCCGGGATTGTCGACGGTGACGGTTACGGATACGAATAACCCGAAGGTGAGTTTCAATGAAACGCTAACGCTGGATTTTCTGGTGATTGATCCGGCCAGCAGCAATCTGGAATTCAGGGGCCACCGGAAGATGGTCGGCATTGTGGTCGGGGAAACCGACCGCATCGAGATGAAGCTGTATGACGGGGAAGACGAGGTTAAGAATTACGATCTGTGGAAATACGAGATTGAGGATAACAGCCCGGTTATCAGCATGGATTGTTTTAACGGCGTTTTGGACATCCGGGCGCTGTCGGCGGGGACGGCGTATATAACGGTTACGTATAACGACAACAGTAACCGGGCAAGCGCGAGGATACTGGTATTTACGGCGCTGACGGCGGACGAGTTGGATAATTATTACCCGATACTGGTGGAAAAAACCAATTATTTGCTGCAAATAGGCGAAAGCGCGGTTGTCAAGATAGAGACGATGGAGGAAAAGGACCGGGAAAATTTCAGCAAGGTGAGCTGGGGCGTTGAAAACGCGGGCGTTATTGAAAGCGCGGATTTCAACGGGAAGAAAGAGGTGCAGATTAAAGGCAAGTCGGCGGGCCAGTGCGTTATCAGCGTTAATTATAATAACGTTCTGGTTTCGCGGATTTTTGTTACGGTAGTCAGCAACGACGAGATTGACACGGAAAAATATATTGTCACCGAAAGCATTGTCGGCTTGGCGTTGGGGTCGGCGGCACGGACGACGAAAATATTTCACAATTTGGGAAGCGAAGCGTCGAAAGTCGTTTGGGAAAGCCTTGATCCGGCGGTGGTGGCGGTATCGGGTTCCGGGGAAGAGGCGCGTTTGACGGCGGCAGGCTTGGGCGAGGCGTACGTGACGGTAACGTACGGATCGTGGCTTAAGCGATATATCAGGGTGTACGTGTGCGCTGATGACGCTCAGGTTAACGCTTATAAAGCGATGAATATGGAAAACCAGTATTACCGCGCGGGCGTCGGCGAACAGCTGGTGCTGCCGGTATTTTTCGCGCCGAACAAAACGGCGGTAGCGACGATGTGGGCGGACAAGTATGAAAATAAAGTAGTGAGGAATACGCCGGTCGAAAACGGCGCGAAGGTCGAGGTAGAGACGTTAAACGAAGGCGTGGCCGTTTTGGAAGCGGTTAATACGGGGATAAACGATCAGTCGCACGTGCTGCGTATTTACATTGAGGTTTCCAAGAAATATAACGGCGCGCCCAAGCCGGTTGTGCAGCGGTTTTTGACCATATCGAAAACCATTTATGTCATGAACCCGGACACGCCGGAAGAGGAGTTGAATTTAAGAGTGTCCGGCGTAGGGTATACGGTGGACGAGCTGGCGGGCGTGACGTGGCAGTTGTCCAGCGGGGTGGAATACGTCAGCATATACCCGAACGGGCAGGAATGCCGGGTGAGGGTAAACCCGTTAGGGAGGGAAGGCACGGCGGAAATAAGCGCGTCGAAGGATCAAAACGAGCTGGCTATCAAGGTGGTGGCATCCAAGTCGGGCATGATGGGTTTCCCGCATATTGTCGGCGCGGATACGGTAACGGTCGGCGTAGGTCAAAAGGTAGCGGTGCCGTACGAGGTGGCGGAGTATGCCAATTACGATTTGAACAGCTTTAATGCGACGGTCATGAGCGGCGGTTTCGCGCTTAGTAGCGTAAAGTTTAATAAAAATATTTTGGAGATTGAAGGGAAAGAATCGGGACAGGCGCTGATACGGGTAACGTCGCTGGCGTGCGACGAGCGCCATTATAAAGACGTGGCGGTCATGGTAACGACGACGACGAACGGTCTGGTATATTTGACGACGCGCGACAATTTCACGCAGGTAAAGATAGGCGAACCCAAGACAATAAGCGTTGACATGGCAGGGATGAACAATCCGGCGGAGGAGGGTTTTATTTGGACCGTTGAGCCGCAATACCAATCATATTTAAGAATGAATTATTCGGGGCGTCAGGCGCAGGTTGAGGGGCTGGAAGCGGGCGCGGGCAAAACGGTGCCGGTTAAAGTGCATAATACCCTTTTGGAAAGTATTTTCGACATAACATTATACGTGCGCGTTTCGGACAGCAATTTTAACACCATGTATTTGACGACGGCGCAGAACGTGGTGACGGTGGAAAAAGGGAAAAGCATATATGTGAACGCGGAATTGGTAAACGGGCTGCCGGGGGAAGACTCGATGATCGTTTGGCAGGGGCTGCATGACAATATAGCAAGCGTTGCCGGGACGGGCAGGCAGGCGTACGTAATAGGCAAAGAAATAGGGTTTGCGGAAATACAGGCGGAGTATCCAAAAACGGTTAATAAGGTTATTAAGATACTGGTTATCGTGGTAAGCGGCATCGACGACGGGATGTATATATCGTCCACCGATACGATGGTGCAGATGAGGCCGGGGGATACGCGGGAAATTTCAGTAAAGTTAATCGGCGGGAGGATTGGAGACGAGTCCGGGTTTACATGGGAAGTATTTGCCAACAATCCGGTAAACGGGAATCCGCAAACTGACAAAGTAGTCGAAATTATAGGGGCAATATCGGGAATAGACAAGACGTTTATCAAAGGCATACGGGAAGGCGAGGCGACGATACGGGTCGGGCATGTCAGGACGAATTACAAGCTGGATTTGAAAATATACGTGCAGGAATACAACGAGGTCAGCTTTGACAGCCAAACGCTGTCGCTGAATGTGGGCGAGGAAAAAATCGTGCGCGTTACCATGCCGCCGAACACGCGGGTAGTATACGCGATTCAAGACACTGCTATTATCAGCGTGTCTGACAAAGGGCCCACGTCTTCGACGTTTTTGGTGGTAAGGGGTTTGGCGGCAGGCATTACAAAGCTGCAGGTTCAGGCGGAGAACAAGCCCTTGTCGTACGAGATGATAGTAACGGTAAACGCGGTTAGCAACCGGATAGTGCAGTATATTCAGACCAACGACGCGGTATTTAATATGATTGACTGGGAGAGCGCGGCGAACCGGGTTATCGTGACGGGGACGCCGGTCGGCGAGAAAAAGGATAAGCAGGGGGAATTTTCCGATCAGGACAGCCTTGGCCTGATATGGTCTATACCTGCCAATGAGGGTCAGAATTACCAAAAAATTATCGAATTTGACGGCATAAACGGCAGCAGCGACATGGCTGTCGGCAAACAGGTAAGTATTAAAACCAAAGGAAGGCCGGGTACGGAGGTGGTAAGGGTAGAGCATAGCGACATGCTTCCTGATTATAAGAAGGAAGTGTATATCAACGTGACGCCGTACGACGGCAATTTTATAATGGCCCCTATGTTTAAGAGCATGCAGGTAGGGGAAACGGCGGAGTTCGGGGTAAGCATTCCGGCAAGCGTTAATGACGCAGGGTATGATAAAGTAAAATGGCGGGTGCTGCCTGATGAAAAAGGGAATAACGGGCTGTCTTTCCCGACGAGCGCGGGTGAAAACGAGGTAGTAAACGGGGAGGCCGCCGGGGCAAAGGCCGTCGTGCGCGCCGACGCGGCGGGCGTTTTTAAGATAAAGGCCGCGTACGAGGGCAGGGAGCAGGAAGGCATCGTTTATGTTGCAAAGGCGAGGGTATTGGAGGTTGTATCTGACAGCATTATTAAGATAGTGCCGGGGACGGTCGGGTTTATCGGGCTGTACCACGAGCCGTTTATAAAACCGACTGATTATTCAGATAATCGTTATGTGGGTAACGCGAACGGTTTTTCTGTTCCTGAAATTGATTACATCAATGAATATACGGCGTATGTGGATATTGCGTATTTGGGGCCGGTAAAGGATGTAGATGCTGATGGAAATCAAGTAGGGGGCGTAGATAAAAAATATATTCCCAATGACCGGGGGAGCAGGGGGGAATATGATATTACAGCGCGTTACAGTCCGAGGGCGGCGTTTACGGACGCGGTTATGGCGAGGCTAAATGAGCAGGGGCCAAATTATAACGCGATCTTGGCTGTTTACGGGCGCGAGCGGCAGGGAATATCTAAAATAAAGATAAAATACAATAACATTGAAAGAATAGTAACGGTAAACAACAGCAACGATTACACGTTTAACATGGTAAGCGTTGTAGAAAGTAATGGGAATGAAAGGAAGGTCGCGGAAGTAAGGGGGACGCCGGTACCGGTAAATGAGAGGAATAACAGCAATAAAGTAACGATAAAATATGATATAATACCGTCGAAGTCGCAGGTCAGCGATTTTTTTATAAAACAACGTGGCAATTATTGGAACGGCAATGTTTATATTGAAGGTCCGAATAATAATATAATAATGGATATAGCTGATAATGCTGTAAAAGTAGTAAGCAATAGAAACAGCAGTGATGTTAGAGAAAAAATAGTTATTGACAGCCTTAACCAGACAATTTCGTTTTATTTAAACCGCTGCGGCTATACGTTATTGCAGTTTTCCAATGATTTTTATGATGAAATGGGCAGCACGCTTGATATTCCGGTATACGTGTATTATGACAAAATGAATTTGGAATGGCAGGGGGATGTTTATCGAACAACGGGGTATGGGACTGCTAAAAAGAAATCAAGGCTTGATGAAGCGGCCAATGCCATTTATATCGCCAATAATGAAACAATAAATGTTAAACCGGCAATGCAGAATTATTCCGGTTATTATTATATTAAAGGCTATTATGGGGATGACTGGGAAATATCGAAGATTAGTTTTAATGGCACTCCTCTACGTGAGTATATTAATCTTTATACTAATGATTCTCTAGGTAATACCGTTAAATTTAAAAATATTCCATCAGATGATGATCCAGAAGTAAAAGTGTCAAATTTAACAAGAACGCTGACTTCCAGCCAGCTGGGTTTTGTATTGGAAGGGCAGACTCAGGCGGTAAGGACAACCGGCAGCGACAGCTTGCTGGATGTAAAATGTCTGGGGTTGTTGGAAATAAAATACAAGCGTTCCGCGGGCGGGCAGAAGAAAACCGAGTTTAGTAAAAATTTTCTTGTTTATGCTGAAAAATGGGCAATAAATTATTAGGAGGATGAAATGAAGAAATTAAGTGCGGTAATTGCGGGGTTTGCGGTATGTCTTTTTTTATTATCGTGCAACGACGGCATGTCGTCGGCGCGCAGCCGGGACGGGGACGCGGGGAAAAAGGACCGCGGCAAAAGAACGTCGGTTGACAGCGCGGCATATACGGATTTTACGATTGAGAAAAACAACGCGAACGCGGCCAAGCTGGAAGACGTGATGTTTGAGCTGAATAGCGGCACGTTTAAGAACGGCAATTCGGTCATTAAAGTAAAATCGCATGAGCAGACCATTGAAATTTCCAGCGACAGCGGGATGTTTAGCGGCAAGGAAAACTGCCAGATTTACGGGAAGTTTGCTATTGAGGTAAAGGCCGCGAGCAGCGACTGCCTGTACATGCGCAAGGACCCGCGGCGCGAGGGTTTTNTGATGATTGACGGCGTGATGTTCCGCGACGAGGCGGTACCCGAGCTGGCGGTNTGCCTGCCGCTGTACGGGTATTCGCGCAACCGTATCGAGGTAAGCCCGGTAATGGACGGNTTTATCGTGATGCCCAGCGGCACGTATTGGAAACAGTAAGGAATAGGAAAAGGAGTCGGCATGAAAACGTTTGGAAAAATATTGTTGCTAGTCGGTATAATTTTTTGGGCAATTTCATGCCGCAATGAGGATGATAATCCTAAAATTGAAAAAATTGAATTTGAAAGCAATGAAAAAAGATCATTCAAGAATGATACGGCAAAGCTGTCGGTATTTGCGGAGCCGCAAGAAGCTAAAAAATACGACAGGATTGAATATTGGGCTGCCGACAGCGATATAGTGGAAATATTGCAGGAATCTGATAACGATAACGTGGTATTTCGGGGTTTAAAAGCGGGGAAAACGGTAATAAGGGCTTCGGTTAACGGGATGGCTGTTTTTTGTTCGGTTACTATTTTAGGGGGCGAAAGCGACAGCGATCCGTATATTGTTCTTTCAAATTACGTGATGGTGTGCGAGAAAGGGGAAACACAGTATCTGGTGGCGTCGCTGGTGGGGGGGAATCCGCAAGACGAGGCGGGTTTCGCTTTCAGCTATACCGGGCAGGACAAGAATATTGTCAGTTTCAGGCAAAACAGCAATGTCGGCGTTTTCAAGATGGAAAACGAAGGGGAAAGCGTGGTGACGGTCAGCCATCCGAAGGCGCAGTTCAGCGTTATTTCCATCATTTTTGTAAAGGAAAAGAATGAAGCGCCGGTATATATAACAACGGACAGTAATGTTATCAGTTTAAATATTAATGACGCGGTAAAAGAATTTCAGGTTAATTTATTCGGGGCGGGAAGCGTCGATTTGCATTTATTCAGATACAATGTCAAGAACGGGAGCAATGTAATCGGTTTGAATTCCAGCAACAATGTGGGAAGCATTACGCCGAAAATGAAGGGCATCGCGCAGATTGAGGTAAGCCATCAAAACGCGCAGTTTCCGATAGAGATTACCGTTATTGTCAATGCGCAGGTTGAATATAAATATATTGATGTCGACAATTCGTTAATAGTGATGAACGAGGGCGATTACCGGACAATAAGCGT
>JGI24698J34947_10001486_pt1 | contig 12382 bp, 9 predicted proteins | sample TergutMp193P3_FD_34947 | JGI IMG/M metagenome (IMG submission 34947)
GTAAAATAAGCATAAACTAAAAACGTGAGGTTTTTTTGATGATGGATATCGGTCAGATCCACCGAAATGAATATGAGCTTGTTAAAGACCGGTCAATTCATGTTACTTTGGCCGAAGCGCCGGGCAGAATTCACTTTTTGGGCGAGCAAAACGCGCCGGAATCGGATTTTTTCCTCTCGGCGGCTATAGATCGATATATAAAAGTGGCGGTAAATATGCGGAAGGACAGTTCTTTTCGCTTTTACGCCGCCGATTTAAGCGAAAGGAAGCGAAGCACCCTCGTCAATCTCAAGTACAGGCGCGAAGACAGGTGGGCAAACTACCTGAAAACAGCCGTTTTTCTCTTCAGCGAGATGGGTTACCCGATGAAGGGGCTGAACTTTTCGTTTTGCGGCAATATTCCCCAGAATATCGGGCTTGCCTCTTCAACGGCGATAGAAACTGCCGCCGCAGCCGCGCTCAGGAGCCTCCTGCGCGTCCAGATCAACGATATCGATCTGGCGAAAAAACTCCATGAGACTCACCTCGACCTCTTCGAGTCCCCCGCCTCCCTCGCCGATTATCAGGTCTGCCTCCTGGCCCGCAAGGATCAGTTCCTTTTTATCGACCTTAACGGCGGCGAAGTAAAAAAAATCAAATCTCCTTTTTCACGTTTCAGGATTCTGCTTGTCGATTCGCGTGTTCCTCGAATGGGCGCCGAAAGCGAGCTTGCCTCACGGCGGGCCGATACCTTGAAGGGGCTTGAACTTCTTTCGCGAAAACGCGAAGGCGCGGGATTTAGGGATTTCGCGTCAACAGACCTGCTTGAGTCGCTGGGAGATTTTCCCGAACAGATAAGGCGCAGAAGCATTCACATAGTCGAGGAGATTCGAAGGGTAAATGACGCGGACGACGCGCTCGCGCGAAGCGACCTTGCCTCTCTTTCAAAAATAATTTTCCATTCCCATGAAAGCCTGCGGGATCTTTACGAAATAAGCTGCCCTGAAATTGACTGGCTCGTCAAACGCGCGCAGGAAATTGAGGGGGCAGCCGGTTCCAGAATGACGGGACTCGGCTTTGGCGGCTGCACCTACACAATCATCAGGCGCGAGCTTGTTGAGGAATACAAAAAAAGGCTTGAGGAGTACGAGAGGATCTTCGGCTTCCGTCCCGTAATTTACGAGGTGAAACTGGCCGCGGGGGCAAGGGTAATCCCTGAGCGCAGAGGGGCTTATGCGAATACTGCTGACTAACGACGACGGAATTGCGTCCCCGGGAATCACGCTGCTGGCTAAAGCGCTGCGGGAAGCAGGGCACAGGGTTTTAATTGTCGCGCCGGATAGCAACCGTTCCGGCTGCTCCCACTCAATAACATTTTTGTTCAAACCCATTAAATTAAAGGAAATTGAGAAGGACACGTTTTCCTGTTCGGGAACTCCCGTGGACTGCGTGATAGCCGCCCTTTTGGGGGGAATTCCTGAAATGCGCATTTCAACGGAAGACGGCGGACTTGACCTTGAAAAAGCGCCGGACCTTGTGTTATCGGGCATTAATGCCGGCGCGAATATGGGAACGGATATTATCTATTCCGGGACGGCGGCGGCGGCGAGGCAGGGCAGTTTATTCGGGATTCCTTCCGTTGCGCTGTCCCTTGTCGAAAGCGAGATACCCTATCAATGGGAGACTGTCATCCCGTATATAAAAGAGAACCTTGCCTTGATTATGGGCTATTGGAAGAGCGGAACCTTTGTAAATGTCAACTTCCCGAATATTGAAAAAAAACCTTCCGCGCTTGTTCCAGTTTTTCCTTCTATACGTTATTATAATGATCGTATAGTTACTTTTACCGCTCCCAGGGGCGGCGTGTACTGTTTCGCGAATCCGGGCCTGACCACCTCTCCTTGCGAAGGCGGCAAGCCCGAAGAAGGTTCCGACTGGGCGGAGGTTTTGAAAAACAACGCCGCGCTCAGCGTCGTTTTGTCACAGCCGGCGGTTGTAGCGGCTTGGCCTGCTGCGCAGGCCTAGAAGAGTAATGGGGAGGGGAGGCTTTTTTATAGATGACGGCACAACAGAGCGGCATTAACAGTTTCCAGCCGGACAGCGAAAAAAATTTAAAGGGTTCGAATGTTGAAGGTTCCCTCCTTTCAGAAAAAATTCAGGAAGGGATCGATCTTTACCGCGCCAAAAACTGGGACAAGGCTCTGGAATATTTTTTATCTAAAGACACTTCTGATTTTAGCGATGATGAAAAGATGGAACTTTCATATTACCTTGGATTGTGTTATACGAAACTCAAGCAGTATGAAAAGGCCCTCACCTATCTGGAACAGGTCGTTACTTCCGGCAATGACGTTCTGCGCGTTTTTCAGTGCCGCATGACGCTTGCGTATATCTACGTTATAACAAAACGTGTTAAAATGGCAGAATACGAGTTAAAAAGACTCCAGTCAAGCGGCATGGAATCGCCCCTTCTGTACAATACGCTTGCCTATGCCGCCTATATTCAAAAACAAAATTTGAACGCAATAGACCTCTATGAAAAAACCCTGGAAATCGATTCAAATAACGCGACGGCGATGAACAGCATGGGCTACATACTTGCCGATACGGGAATTGATGTAATGAGGGCGCTGCGTCTTTGCAGGAAGGCTGTCGATACAAGGCCCCAAAGCGCGGCCTACCTTGATTCTCTTGGCTGGGCCTATTACAGAAGCGGAGAAGTTGTTGAGGCGCGGACGTGGCTGCGCAGGGCGCTTGAAATTGCCCCCGATGAAAAGGAGATACAAAGACATTTTAAAACTGTAACGGGAGAGCCTCTGTGAGAAAGTTTTTTTCTTTCATTTTGTTTTTTCTCGTTTCTTTGTCTGTCTTCTCACAGGGTGACGAAAATATCCGTACTCCCCCTACAGGCGGCACTGGAGCGGACGCTCTTGTCGCCGCCGAAGAGTTCAGGCTCGGCGTTCAGGCCTTTAACCGCTTTTCATATAACGAAGCGATCCTCGCCTTTGAAAGATCGCTGGCTTTCCGGCCCGGGGAGCCTCTGATACTCGACTGGCTTGGCAAGGCGTACTACCGCTCCGGTTTTGAGGAAACGGCCCTGCGGCAGTGGCGGGCCGCGCTTGATATATACGGCAGGAACACAGGCGTCGGAATGCTGCTTAATTCCCGTATTGAAACAGTCCAGAACAGGCGCTTTCTCCATCCTGTCGCCGATGACGGAGTGCGTTATGTGCAAGCAGGCCGTTATCCCAACCGTTATGAGGAATTTACCCTGTACCGGCAGCCGTCTTCGGTGTTATGCAACAGCGACGGCTCGGTTTGGGTAGCCGCCTACGGCAGCAATGAGCTTGTAAGAATCGACGTAAACGGACGTGTAAGGGAGCGCAAAAGAGGCCCGCTAAACGGTTTTGACCGGCCCTACGACATGGTACGCGGAATTGACGGACGCATATATGTCTCCGAATACCGCGGCGGCAGGGTCAGTATTTTAAACAGCAACGGAGACTGGCAGGCCTACATCGGCTCCAAAGGCCTTGGAAACGGACAGTTTGTCGGGCCTCAAAACCTCACTGTTGATGAAGACGGCTATCTTTATGTTGTCGATTACGGGAACATGCGCATCAGTAAATTTGATCCGGACGGAGTTTTTATACTTTCTTTCGGGCAGAGGAGCGCGGTCTTTCCCGGAATGCTTTCTCCTACAGGCATCGCCGCGGGGGAGGGGAAAATTTTCGCCGCAGACAGCGTAACAAAAGCCATTTATATGTTTGACCCTAACGGCAATTATCTGGGCCGCCTTTCAGCCGAGGGCTTGAAAGGCCCTGAGAGCCTCAGGTTCCTGTCCGACGGAACGCTCCTTGTCGCGGACGGCAGCAGGATTCTTCAAATTGAAACGCAGTCCGCGATTGTCCGCGAACTGGGACTTGCCGGAGGAGAGCGTGTGCGCATAACAGGCGCGGACATGGACAGAAACGGAAATATAATTGCCGCGAATTTTGCCGACGGCGAAGTTGTCGTGATGACGCGCTTTGACGATCTTGCTTCGGGTCTTTTTGTGCAGATACGAAATGTTTCCGTGGAACGTTTCCCTCTTGTTACATTGGAATTAACGGTAGAGGACAGGCTGCGCCGTCCAATCCTCGGGCTTGACAGCAACAATTTCCTTCTGACGGAAGGCGGCGCTAATGTAGACAGGCAGACTCAGCTTTTACCGGGCTACCGTAATTCAGGCGCGGATTTTTCCCTGCTTGTTGAGCGTTCGCAAAAAACCTCATCTTACCTTAACGATTTTGGAACGGCTGCCCGCGACATAGGCCGCGCGCTGCAGGAAATGGAAAATTCAAAAATAGTTTCCGTAATTTCCGCAGGGGCGCAGCCGCGCCGTGAACAGCACGAAAACTCCTTGGAAAACGCCGTCAGGGGAACGGCGGATGCTTTTACTCCCCGCTGGCGTTTCGATCTGGGACTGCGCCTTGCCGCGACGGACCTGCTGTCGGCCTCCGCCAAAAGATCGCTTGTGTATATAGGTTCAGGCGATCTTGGAGAGCTGGCGTTTGAGCAGTACAGTCTTTCCGAAATGGCCGCCTATCTTGCAAATAACGGCATAGTGTTCAACGCCGTAATCATCGGACAGGAACAACCTTCACCCGGCGTTGAGTATCTGTGCAGCGAAACGGGCGGCAGGGCAATGCACCTGTACCGTCCCCGCGGCATTGGCGAGCTGATAAAAAGCGCGGCGGAAACCCCCTGCGGCCTTTACAGTTTTACATACAATTCAAGACTGCCCACCGATTTTGGCCGCGCATGGCTCCCCGTTGAAGTAGAAGTCTACCTGATGGATAGATCCGGCCGCGACAACACCGGCTACTTCCCACCGCTTGAGTAATCAACATTTAACAACTTCGTAATTTTGCAAAGCCTCGTCTATCAAGGGTCCGAGTTCAAGAGTTTCGTATAACGCGTTGGCCTGCTCAACGTTCCCGTGGAGGATAGGGTGGGGGGGGCTGAAAAGTACGCAGCAGTCTTCGTAGGGCTCAATTGAAACTTCATAGGTGCCGATGCGTTCGGCTTCCCTGATGATGCTCTCCTTGTTCCAGCCGATCAAGGGGCGCAGAACGGGCAGTTTTATCCGGCTCTGGGCGCAGCTTAGATTTTCTATCGTCTGGCTCGCTACCTGTGAAAGACTTTCGCCTGTAATAAGACATTTGCATTTTATTTTTAACGCGGTTTTTTCCGCCGCTTCCATCATCGCCATGCGAAGAAGAACCGTAGTCCATTCAAGAGGCGCCCTTTCCTTTATCCGCATCTGCACTTTTGTAAAACTTAATATGTACAGGCGAATCCCCATGCAGTAGGAGCCGGCAATTCCGGCAAGACGTATAACTTTCTGTTTCGCTTCAAGGGAAGTGTAGGGGTAGGCGTGAAAATGCACCGCGTCTATGCCCATTCCGCGGCAGGCCAACAGGAAGCCCGCAACAGGTGAATCGATCCCCCCCGATAAAAGCAAAAGCCCCCTCCTGGCCGAACCGACGGGAAGGCCGCCAAGCCCTTTTTTCCCGCCGCAGTAGATATAGGCATTTTCACGGATCTCTATTCGAATAACATCCTGCGGATTGTGAATGTCAACTTTTAAGCCGCTTACGGCTTCGGTAACGGCGTCACCCGCCATGCAGCACAATTCGTATGAGTCAAGGGGAAAGCTCTTGTCCGTTCTGCGCGCGTCAATTTTGAAAGTTTTTATTCCGTTTAAGGATAATTTTTTTCCTTCCTCAACGCAGGCGGCAAGAACAGCTTCAGGAGTTTTTTGACAGATAACAGTTCTCGCCCAGCCTGAAATTCCAATCAATCTGGAAAGAATTTTTTCTACTTCGTCCGCCTTATCCTGTGGGCATTGCACATAATAGCGGCCCTCTGTGGTTTTTATCTTTATCCCGCTTCCTATGGCGCTTAACATTAGCTGAAGATTGCTTTTCAGGATATTAACAAAACTTTTTCGGTTATTGCCTTTTAAGGATAGCTCCGCGGGTTTTAAAAGCCATGTACAGTCTTCACCGGGACTCACAGGAATTTTAAAACCTCCGCTATCGCGTCCAGCAGCATATCTATTTCCTCATCTGCGGTTGACCAGCCCTGGGAGATGCGGATGCCCTCGATACGGAGATTTTCAGGGACGCCCATCGCGGCAAGGACGGGGCGTTCGGGCGATGACGAGGAGCAGGCGGAACCTGTGGAAACCGCGAAACCAAGATCGTCAAGAGCGCGCGCCATAACCTCTCCGGGGATGTCTTTGAAAGCGGCTTGTAAAATGTAAGGTGAAAATTCATCCCTCTCGTCTTCCCCGGTACGGGATGACGGTATTATAGTGCAGCGCTCGTTAGCGCAAAGGGAGTTTATCAGTTTTTTCCAGCGTTCTTTCGCGCGGATATGATTTGCCTTCACCGTCCGCGCGTCGGCGTATTTTTCAAGACAGTCCGCAAGCTCTACAGCTCCCCGCGTATTTTCTGTGCCTCCCCTGATTCCGCCTTCCTGACCGCCGCCTGAGTAAAACACATCGAAGGCGCTCTTGCGGCGCAGGTACAAAAGCCCGATACCGCGCGGTCCGGAAATTTTATGCGCGCTTATGGAAGCGGAGTCTATATCCCAGCCTTCAATATCAAGCGGGATTTTTCCCGCCGCCTGCACAAGGTCGCAGTGCAGGTGAATTGGCACGGACGATGATTTGCGTATAACATCCCTCAGCGCGGCAATATCGCTGATAACGCCTGTTTCGTTGTTAACCGCCATGCAGGAAGCGAAACGCACGTCGCTGTATTTTGAAAGAGCTTTCTCCAAATCAACAGGGGTTACCTTGCCCTGTGAATCGACATTGATACTGCCCGCGGGCCTTCCCATTTTTTCGAGTGTCTCCACCGCCTCTCTAACGGAAGAATGTTCAGCCTGAGACGAAATAACTCTCCCGCGGCCCTTTCGCATAAGGTTTGAAAAAAGCGCTATGCTGTTGGATTCTGTCCCGCCTGATGTAAAAAAAATGGTCTCAGGAGGGACATTTAAAACGGCGGCGCAGCGAAGGCGCGCGTCTTCAAGGGCCTGTTTTGCTTCCCGCCCTTCTCTGTGCTGGGATGAGGGATTTCCATATATTGAGCAGCGCTCTTCAGGCAGGGAATACGGCGAAGAAGCCGCCCAGTCAAAATATACGCGCTTTTCTTCAGAAACTTTCTTTAACATATTTCTTTTGTTTGGCGCGATTTAAAAAATGGATAACCGTAAAAAACGCCAGCGCTAAAAAATACGCGCCGCCAAGGAATAAGAGAGAAAGCAGCTTATTGGCATACAGATGAACGGCAAAAAAGGTGAGTATTCCGATAATTATCTGCAGAGTGTAAATAACCGCGTCTACGCCTTTGGCTTTCAACCCAAGATTTATAAGTTTATGATGAATGTGCGACTTATCAGGATCGGAGATTTTTTTCCTGTCCCTCAACCTGCGCCAGACAGCCGCCGTGGTATCAAATATAGGAATGGCAAAAAGAACCGCCGCGTATAAAACGGGCAGTGAAGAAGGAGGAACGGGATCTTTCATTAAAGGAAGCAGGGCCAGCGTAAATCCGAGGAACTGACTGCCGCAGTCTCCCATAAATATTTTTGCCTTTGGAAACGGAGCGTTAAAAAATAAAAATCCGATAAGCACGCCGAAGAGGCACGCGCAAAGGAGGACGGATTTTGATATTCCGGCATAAGAGTAGAAAATAAGCCCGAGGAAAAACGCTATCAGCGCGGACAATCCTCCGGCAAGGCCGTCAACTCCGTCGATTAGATTGATCGCGTTCGCAATTCCTACAACCCATAACAAAGTTATCGGATATTTAAATATGCCAAGATCGGAAAGGAAACCAAGGTTCGAATAGAACAGGCTGTCAAAGGTAAAACCTGGAATTAAAACGCAGATCGCCGCTACAAGCTGCAGCAAAAGTTTGTATATGGGCGACATAGGGTGGAAATCATCATAAACGCCGGAAATGATCATAATAATCATTGCCGCCGCGCAGGGCCAGTATTGGATTACATTTACGCCCCTGAATGCGTATAAAAAACTGAGGCCGGCTACGATTATTAAAAACGCGCAGGCGAAACCAACGCCTCCGAGCCGCGGAATGTTTCCTGAATGTATCTTTCGTTCGTCTATATGATCAAACCACCCTTTACGGTGCGACAGCTTAAGAACAAAAGCGACAATTCCAACAGACAGAATAACCGAAATAATGAAAATAATGATAAGTTCAGTCAAAAACTCAATACCTCAAACCTTTAATTAATTCAAAAACACCTCTATAATTATATGGAAATATAAGGTAGTATTCAATATCAAAGTTGGAACAACTTCCATAAAAATATATGAGGTTAATTTATGCTTGTTTTGAAATTTGGCGGGTCGTCGGTCGGAAACCCGCGCGGAATTGAAAAAATCATCGATATTTTGAAAGATAAGGAACATTGTGGGAATGTCCTGGCAGCGGTCGTTTCCGCTTTTTCCGGGGTAACCGACGCTCTTATTGATTTGGCGCATACCGCGTCCAGCGGAGAATTGAATAGTGAAGGTATATCATCACTTTGTGAGCGGCATAAGGAATGCGCGGCCCATTTTTTGAAGGGTGCCGACAGGAAAAACGCGGTTAAGAGCATTGAAGCCTGCATAACAGAATTATCCCAAATTTTAGACGGAATATCCCTTTTGGGCGAATTATCGTCCCGCAGCCTGGATTTGGTTATGAGTTTCGGGGAAAGGCTTTCCGCCTCCCTTCTTGCCTTTATTTTTTCGGCAAACGGCATTGAAGCCGTTTATCTGGACGCGAGAAGCCTTGTAAAAACAAACGCCGTTTACGGCAGGGCGGAGGTTCTGAAAAAGGAAACGGAAGAAAATATACGCGCCTTTTTCAAAGGCTCCAATAAGGCCGTGCAGGTAGTGACCGGTTTTATTGGCTCGACAGTTGACGGACATACGACCACAGTGGGAAGGGACGGTTCCGACTTGACTGCGGCTGTCTTTGCCGCCGCTCTTGGAGCCAAGCAGCTTGAAATTTACAGTGATGTAGACGGCATCCTTACCGCTGATCCCCGGCACGTTAAAAACGCCTTCCTTATAGATGAAATATCCTACACAGAGGCGATGGAGATTTCACACTTTGGCGCCAGGGTGCTGTTTCCGCCGTCGGTAAAGCCCGCGCTGGAAAAAAACATTCCGATTTTAATCCGCAATACCTTCAATCCGGAATCAAAGGGTACGCGCATAGCCGCGAAAGCGGCACCGGGAAAATACCCGATCAGGGGGATAAGTTCGATCAGCGGCGCTGTTCTTGTGAGGCTGCAAGGTTCAGGCATGGTAGGCATCGCGGGTTTTTCCGCGAGAGTATTCGGCGCCCTTGCAAGAAAGGGCATCAGCGTCATGCTGATTTCGCAGAGTTCCAGCGAATACTCGATCTGTTTCGCGGTCCTGCCCCAGGACGCGCAGGGAGCGGACGCGGCGCTTAAGGAAGAGTTCGCCCATGAGATCAGCGGAGGTTCAATTGACAAACCTGTTGTGGAAAAGGACCTTTCGATAATCGCGGTGGTAGGTCAGGCTATGAAAAGCACTTCCGGCATTTCCGGGAAATTTTTTCACGCGCTCGGCCGCAACGGCGTAAATATAGTCGCAATCGCTCAAGGGTCATCCGAAACAAACATTTCCGCCGTCATTTCAAAACAGGACGAAGGCAAGGCGCTTAACTCAATACACGACGCGTTCTTCTTCGCGCAGCAGCGTTCCGTAAATCTTTTTCTTGTGGGTACCGGCCTTATCGGGGGAACCCTGCTTGATCAAATCGCAGAAAACCGGAAAAAACTGGCCGACAGGGATATGATAAAAATCAATTTGATAGGAGCGGCCAATTACTACGGGATGGTTTTTTCGCAGGACGGACTCGATCCCCTAAAAACGAAAATGCTGCTCAATGATGAAAGCAAGAGGCAGGACATAGAGCCTTTAAATCTTGCCTCGTTCATAGAAAGGATGGTTTCGTTCAACCTTCCAAATTCGTGTTTTTGCGATTGTACCGCAAGCGAGGAAACATCTGCCGCTTACGAAAAAATTCTCCAGCAGTCGATCCCTATCATTACACCTAACAAAAAGGCAAATTCAGGCTCACTGGATTATTACCGCAGGCTGACTTCTTATTCAAGAGAGAGGGGAATTCCCTATCTGTATGAATGTACTGTAGGCGCGGGCCTTCCGGTAATTTCCACCCTGCGCGATCTCTTTCTTTCGGGTGACAAGGTTGTAAAGATCGAAGCCGTGCTTTCAGGGACATTGAGTTTTATTTTCAACAATTTTGACGGTTCAAAATCATTTTCCGCTCTGGTCCGTGAGGCGAAATCCAAGGGCTACACGGAGCCCGATCCGAGAGACGACCTCAACGCGATGGACGCCGCGCGCAAAGTGTTGATACTCGCGCGCGAGTGCGGCCTCTCCCTTGAATTCGCCAATGTAAAAATAGAGCCGATACTTCCGGCAGCCTGTTTCAAGGCAAAGGACATCGACTCCTTTTTCAGCGAGCTTGAAAAATCGGACGGCGATTTTGAAAAACGCCGCGCAAAAGCAGCAACGGAAGGCAAACTCCTCCGCTATGTTGCGGTAATTGAGGAAGGGAAAGCCAGCATAACCCTGCGCGGCGAAGCGGAGGGCAGCCCCTTCCGCTCCCTTGTAGACAGCGACAACATCGTAGTTATCACCACCGGCCGTTACTCGAAACTCCCGATGGTAATAAAGGGCCCCGGCGCCGGAGCGCAGGTAACAGCAGGCGGCATTTTCGCCGACATAGTACGCACAGCGCGAACTTTGGTGTAGGGGGAAATTATGCCGATAGCGGATGGAATAAAAAACGCGCTTGCTTCTTCTTCAATGATTCGAAAAATGTTTGAAGAGGGTATGCAGTTAAAAAAACAGCACGGCGCGGATAAGGTTTTCGATTTTTCACTTGGGAATCCTGATATAGAGCCGCCCGCGGCTTTTCACGAAATTTTTGTCAAGCTCGCGCGGGAAGACGAAAAAGGCTCCCACGGATATATGCCTAACGCCGGTTACCAGTTTGTAAGAGAGGCGCTCGCGAAAAAAATCTCAAGGGAGCAAGATGTCGATATTGACGGTTCCCATGTAATAATGACCGCGGGAGCAGCCGGAGGACTCAATACGGTCTTCAGGACGATCTGCAATCCGGGCGATGAAATTATCGTAACGCGGCCCTTCTTTATGGAATACCGCGCATACGCCGCCAACAATCAGGCGAAACTTGTCGAAGTAGACGCGTTAGACGATTTCAATCCTGATCTGGCCGCAACAGGCGCGGCATTAGGTGAAAGAACAGCCGCCGTCCTCATAAACTCGCCCAACAATCCCACGGGAAAGATTTATTCCGCTTCTGTCCTTGCCTCACTTTCCTCGCTGCTTACCGAACACGGCAAAAAGACCGGAAGGTTTCCGTACCTTGTGTCCGACGAACCCTACCGGGAAATTGCGTATAACACCGAAGTTCCGCCGTTTTTAAGCTGTTATTCAGAATCCATAGTAGTCAGTTCCTATTCAAAGAGCCTGTCCCTGCCCGGAGAGCGCATCGGCTACATCGCCGTAAATCCCGCCGTTTCCGGCAAGGACGAACTTGTCAACGGTTTGATCTACTGCGCCCGCGTACTGGGTTTTGTAAACGCCCCCGCGCTGATGCAAAGAATAGTCGCTGAACTTACACAGGCGCGAGTGGATGTTTCAATCTACGAGCGAAGACGGGACGCTTTCATGAAAGTACTGGACGAAGCGGGAATCGAATACGCCGTGCCGGAAGGGGCCTTCTATCTTTTCTGCAAAGTCCCCAAGAGCAAAACCGGGCAGGAAGCCGACGATAAAACATTTGTCGAACATTTAAAAAAGAGCCTGATTTTGGGAGTACCCGGCTCCGGCTTTGGAAAACCCGGCTGGCTGCGATTTGCATATTGTGTTGATGAGAAGATCATCAGCGCCTCGGGAAACGCTTTTAAGGCTGCGATGGAGAAGTGGTAGGCAAAATAGCAATTAGCAAATAACAAAATGGACCTCATTTCTACGCATTTTCCTTGTAATTTTTCTGAATATTTTTTCTGGTCTGTCATTCCATGATAGACCAATGAGCTAGAGTAAGGGTAAGAGGTATTTTAAGAATGAATGAAATGAAATTTATCGATTTATTCACCGTTGAATATAAATCTAAATATTTAGGGGATATTATTTTCCATACGGATCAATATGTTGATTTTGTTGACGTAAAATATAATGACAATGATTTATGGATTTTGTATTTAGAATGTGATATTGACGATTTTAATAAATTAAAAATATGTTTAGGTC
>JGI24698J34947_10001487_pt1 | contig 12382 bp, 11 predicted proteins | sample TergutMp193P3_FD_34947 | JGI IMG/M metagenome (IMG submission 34947)
TGCATCNATNTGCTCTTTTTACCACATAAACTGCTGTCATTTCGGGACTCTCATCGGGTTCGCTCTTACAACCCGCAAGAGCCAATCCAAATACCAGCATAAAGGCCAGCACTGCCAAAGCACTAATCTTTTTCATTTTTACCCTCCACTTGGTAAAGTACGTTTAATGTCCGCCTCTTATAAGGCAGTATCTCCATATAGCGAGTCCCAGCATAACGCCTGGGGGTGCCATTTCCAGGCACTCCTGAAAACGATATTCCAGGAGTTATGCCTTGTTTCGGCGGACAACCTAAAAGGAAGGCTGGCAGACAGTGGAACCATACGAAGTATCGAAATCCACGGATGTCACCAATTACCGCCGGAAAAAGCGGACACCACGATCCAAAAAACCGAGGCCAATTTTGCTTGAATTTATGCCATTCCGGATTTACCATAAATGTAGTGGAGGTAGACATGAAACTGTCCGATCTTGATTGGTATGAAAGAAGCCCGGAAAGCTATTACGGGAAGGACAAAGAGGGCAATGTTTACAATATGTACCTGGAGCCCAAGCCGGGTATGCGTCTAGATCCCTATCTGAAGAGGATGAAATAGATTATGCCCGGTACGCACATGATGTACAGCCAGTAGCTTTTGCGCATGGTTTTCAGCGTCTTGGCGAGTGGCAATTGGCGCCCCTTTGGTATATGGCCATAACCCAATATATCATATATCCCGTAAATAGAACCAAAAATAATTACATTCCCCATTCCCATCTTTCTTTATTTTCAGAAATGGGTTAAAATACAAGCGAAACTTGCTAAGGAGCAAAGATATGAAAAAGTACGGTATCTCTTATCGATTGTTATATGGGGCTATTGCCGCTGTATGCTTGTTTTTATTGGCGCCACGGCTTACAGCCCAGGAAAATACAGACGAGGTAAACCGGGAGGAATTGGGGACTCCCAGTGATCTGGAATTTGTCAACTACGTGGGGCCCCATGCCACGATTGACACCCTGGCCCAGATACGCGAAATAGGCTATGGCCTCGGCCTCATTATCAGGGGGGGAGCCGTACAGGCAGGCGCGGCAGGCCGCTACTTTGTGATTCATTCCGTGAGCGACCCTGACGAAAACAAGCTGGACGCCGATATCTTTGGCCTTGGGCCGGATGTGGGGGTAGACCACATACGGAACTTGAGGCTCATCATACAAGGCTACATGGAGGCGGCATACGGTTATTCCGAAAGCGATGCCGCCCTCTTAAGCCGGTATATTACCATTTACAACGCCGTTTATCGTGGGGACATGAACTATTTCGGTTCCCGGTACAAAGACCCCGTGATGGAAAACATCACACAGGAGAGGGCAGGGCTTTCAATACGCTATGACGAATGGCCCGGACAGACCCTCATGCTGATCCCACTTGGCCGGGGTCTGGGTGGTCCCCTCAGCGCGATCGACACCCCCACCCTCAGCGACGACAGGGTGCTTGAGCAACTAAGGCAGGAGCCCGATATGGGCATAGAAGACCGCCAGGAAATGGTCGGCCTCATGGAGCGCCAGGCCGACGAGGCCAGCCAGCAGGCTGAGATTATCAGGGAGACCATACGCGAGGAAGAACAAGCAATACCCGCGGAAAGGCAGGCCGTCCAGCAGGAGATCCAGCAAGCACAGGAGGAGCAACGGCAGGTAGTGGAGGCAAGGCAGCAGCCTGGCGCGGATCAGCCGGAGGTACAGCAGGCACTTGATCAGAGGCAGGAGGTGGCCCAGCAGCAGGAGCAAGAGGCCACGGCAGCGCTCCAGGACCTGGACAGGCGTGAAGACGCGGTTGAGGAAATGAGACAGGAGGCCGAAGAACAGGAAACCTTTGCTGAGGAGCTAAGGACGGAAGCCCAGGAGGAGCGGCAGCAAATTGCCGAGGACCAGCAGTCAATAATCGAACAACCTGCTGTTGTTGCGTCAAGTGAAGGCATACTTGGTATTTCCATATTGAATCAGGGTTCCGCTTTGGGGCGCCTTGTCATAATCGACAATGCAGGTACGGAAATAAGGCAATCGCAGTTGAACACGGTGAACGCGAGAACCGTTACCATGATTGGCAACAGGATATTCGCAGTAGCAGGGGCAAGCCAGGGCGCCGGGGCAATACGCCTGGTAGAAATTGATCCGGCTTCCCTGGATATGCTTAAACAGGGGAATGACGACATAACGCAGGGAAGCCTCCTCTGGCTGAGGAACCAGGATCTGTACGCAATAACAAGCTCTGGCGGCATCCTCAACCTGGCCAGGTTCGACACTGACCTGGTACTACAGGCCCGCTCTTCGATAGAAGTGCATCCGTTTGCCTCGGTAGTCTTCAACGGCAGTTTTTTGCTGACCCAGAGGGGTGACGGCTCGGCGGCCCTGCTTGACCCGAGGGACCTAAGTGAAAGGAGCGAGAATTGAGCGGCTTGATTGAAGAAAGGCGCAGCATCAGGATCTTTCAAAAAGACAAGCCGGTAACAAAGGAGCAGTTAAAAGGGCTTTTGGAAGCCGCTATGCTTGCGCCCTCCGCGTGCAACTCCCGCCCGTGGGAGTTCATCGTCGTGACAAAAAGGGAAACCCTTGACGAAATTGCGCGTATCCACCCTTACGCAAAAATGTGCGAAACCGCCGCGGCGGCGATTATAGTCGTGGCGCTTCCACAGACAGGCAGGCCCCAGGGTTACTTCCCGCAAGACTGTGCGGCGGCAACGCAGAACATACTGCTAAAAGCTGTCTCCCTGGGACTCGGCGCCTGCTGGTGCGGCGTCTACCCCAGGGAAGAGCGCATAACCGATATCCGGCCCCTCTTAAAAATTCCTGAGCCGAAAATTCCGTTTAACGTTATTGCCATAGGGATTCCCGACGAGGCCCCCGACCGCAGGGGCTTTTACGACGAGAACAGGGTGACATGGGAGTAAGGGAGCAGGGGAATAAGGGAGCAGGGGAGTAAGGTGCTCTTGGTTTAATAGGGCGCTTGTTGATAACACACGCCATTATCAAACTAAACGCACCCCTATTCCCTTAAAACCCTACTCCCTTACTCCCCTAGAATTTGCTGATCCGTTAAAAGGCCCTTGCCCTTCTGTTCTTTGACGTAGGTCGCATAGAGCTTGTCGGAAAAGGCAATGTGGCTGAAGACCCAGTCCTTGAGCGTCCTGACGAAGCTGTGTGCCACGAATTTCTTGCCCACGCCAAACTCTTTTGAAGCCTCAAGGATGTTCACAACCAAAGTGTCGTGCTGCTTCTTGTGTTCGTGGTAGTTTGGATAGTTGATTCGTTTTAGGATTTCCAGTTCGGCCGTGAAGTGGAAGCGGACATAATCGACCATTTGGCTCATGGCGTTCTTGAACACCGTCTCCAAAGTCTCGTTTCCGGCCAGGCAGGCGTGGTACAACACGTTGGTAAGCCTTACAAGCTCCTTGTGCTGATTGTCGATCTGCTCAATCCCGGTGGCGTAGCTTTCCCCCCAGACAACGATATCTTTGTTTCCGTCATCCAGCAGACTGTTAACTTGCTCGGTTTTTATATTCATGAATAGAGCATACCACGATTCCCATGAAAATTAAAGCCCCGATTATTCATTAATATCATTATCAACCTGACTATGTGCTATAATGGACACATGAAAACGGTTCTTCGCTCTTGCCTCCTCTGCCTTGCCGTCCTCTGCGCCTCCCTCTCCGGTTGTCAGAAATCGGATGGGGAAAAGGACGCCGAAAGCGGGGGCTTTATCCTTGGGTTTTCACAGATAGGGGCGGAGAGCGCGTGGCGGAACCACAATACCCGCTCGGTACAGGAGGCTGCGGCTGCGGCGGGGGTGCAGTTGATCTTCTTCAACGCCGAGCAGAAGCAGGAAAACCAGATTAAGGCGATTCGTTCCTTCATCGCTTACCAGGTTGACGTGATAGCTTTTGTGCCTATTGTCTCTGACGGCTGGGAGCACGTCCTGGAAGAGGCGCATGACGCAGGGATTCCGGTATTGATATCCGACCGGGAGATCAACATACATGACGAAAGCCTTTACTCAGGCTATATAGGGACAAACGCATATCAACAGGGGCGAAACTCAGCGGAATTCTTGCTGAAGAAGTTTGCCTCCGACGAGAACACGACAGGGAACCGGCCTGTGCGGATTGTCGAGCTAAGCGGGACAGAAGGTTCGTCAGTTGCGATAAAGCGGGCGTTGGGGTTCCGGGATGTCCTTGCCGAGCACCATGCCGAAAATGCGTCCCCCAGGTTCCGGATAATCTACAGTGAATCAGGCGATTTTCTCAGATCCAAAGGCTATGAGCTGATGCGCTCCATCCTGGATACCATTGACGAATTTGACGTGATCTATTCACATAACGACGGCATGACCCTTGGCGCGATTGACGCAATGAAAGAAAGGGGCATACAGCCGGGCGTGGACATTGTCATCGTGACCATTGACGCCGAGCAGGCGGCAATTGACGCGCTCAGGCGGGGGGAAGTCAACTGCGTGGTTGAATGCAACCCAAAACTGGGACCGGACATTTTAAGGCTTGCCGCCCGCCTCGCGCGCGGCGATTCAATTCCAAGGGTGACGTTTATGAATGAGGAAGTGTTCAGCGAAGGCGATAATCTTTCCCGAATCCTTCCAAGGGGATACTGATGACACCGCAAAAAAAAATACTGGACAAAATCAAGCCGTTCTTTGCGAGCGGCAGCATTATCGGTACCATTAAAACATCGCATATCGTTATTATCACGCTGCTGCTTATCCCGCTCCTGCTCAGCATAATAATAACCCTGCTAAACACGATCAGTTACGACAGGCTTATCACCAACGTGGAAAAGACCAACTCGTTAATCCAGATAGTCAAAACGGATATTACCAATGAACTTTGGGACATTGTGGCCGGCAATAAATCTTTTGAGGACGGCGAACAATACCGGATCATAGACGGCATACACAGCCAGATCAGGGACATTATGAGGACCACAGGCGAGAACCAGAACCGCCAGTTGCTTGAGGTGGCGGATCGCGCCCTTGGCACCCTGACCCGTTATGTGGATCGCCTTGGCACTCAAATGGAACAGCGCTTTCCCGTCATCGAAAACGAGCGCATGCTGGATGAGATCAGGGGGGTGTCCGCGCTGGTCTCTGATATACTGCAAGACTTTATCGTGGTTGAAATTGAGTCCACAGCCGCGCAAAGCCGCCGCATAAAAACGAGGGCCCTTGTCACGGGCATCATGGAATGCGCCATTATCGCCATTGCCCTCATGTTTTCTGTCTTTGTGCAGTCTTCGGTCGCAAAAAGCGTGGACGAGTCCATCGGCTCCCTTGCGGCGCTCTCCACCTCCATCGCCGAGGGGGATCTGAACGCGCGCGCCGGGCCGCCAAATGTAAGGGAGCTGGAGACGCTGGCCCTTGACCTTAACACAATGGCCGGCAAGATAAAGACCCTCATTGACGAGAATACCAGGGAGCAGCGGAATTTGCAGAAGTCAGAGATGAAGGCCCTGCAGGCGCAAATTACGCCTCATTTTTTGTACAATACCCTGGACTCAATTATCTGGCTTGCCGAGGGAAACAAGAAGGAGCAGGTCATCTCCATTACCAGGGCCTTCTCGGACTTCTTTAGGATTTCGCTTAACCGGGGCAGCGAATGGGTTTTGGTACAGGACGAGTTCAAGCACGTCGAGAGCTACCTCACGATTCAGAAAATACGCTACAGGGACATCCTTGACTATTCAATTGAGTTTGAGGAAACGATGGAGCAAAAGACGATCCTCAAGCTCCTCCTCCAGCCGATTGTTGAAAACGCCCTGTACCACGGCATCAAGAACAAGCGGGGCAAGGGTTTCATCAAGGTCAAGGGCTGGATGGAAAGAAGAGGGCGGAAAACCGAAGGGTGGGAAAGCGACGAGGATAAATGGCTCTTCTTCAGCGTCGAGGACAACGGCATTGGCATGACCGATGAACAGCTCCTTGCGATACGGGAGCAGCCGCAGGATATTTCGCTGCCCGCCAAGTCATACGGCCTCTTCAATGTACGCAAGCGCCTTGAACTGTACTACAACCTGACCGGCCTTCTTGACATTCAAAGCGTCTATAAAGAAGGAACGAAGGTGACTCTGCGGATACCTGAGGGGGTTCCCGGTTCCGTGGAAGCCCGGCTGGCCTTCCCGGTGGCTGCATATGTATAAGGTGTTTCTTGTCGAAGACGAGATCGTGGTCCGCGAGGGGATACGGAACAGCATTCCCTGGGAAAGGACCTCGTACACCCTGACAGGGGAAGCGCCTGACGGCGAAGTTGCCCTGTCGATGATCCTTGACAGCAAGCCGGACATCCTGATTACGGACATCAAAATGCCCTTTGTGGACGGCCTTACCCTTTCGCGCATCGTCAAGAAAAACCTCCCCCTGATTAAGATAATCATCCTTTCAGGCCATGACGAATTCGAGTATGCCCGTGAGGCGATATCCATTGGTGTTGAGGAGTACCTCCTCAAGCCTGTCTCCGCGCAGGAAATGATCAAGACGCTGGAAAAAGTGGCGAAGCGTATTGACGAGGAAAAAGAGGGGCTTCTTAGCTTCGAAAGCACGAGGGCCCATGCCCGATCGCTGCAAATATCAGACAGCGGCCTGTCTTCATCCGGCGGCGAAGGGAGCGGCTTCGATCCGACGGGCCTCCTCAATATTGACGGCGATATTTTCTTCACCAAACTGAAGTATGCGGCAAAGAAGGACATCGATTCCATCGTGGAGGAATACTTTACGATGCTGGGAAACAGTTGGGGTGAAAACCCCATAATGATCTATTTTCTCTTTGGCGAGATCATCGTGTCCGCGTCAAAAATAGCCGAGGCCCTCGGCGGGGACATCAAGGAAATCGTGCCGTTCAGTTTAAGCCACGATAATATCCAGGCCCTCATCAGCTCGCCTGATCTGTTTTCAAAAAGGGTAAAAGACCTGTTAGCCGCTTTAATCGAATTCCGCGACTCCCATACGGCCGGACGCTACCAGTCGGTAATTGTCAAGGCAAGGGAATACATCGACGATAATTTTGCAGCGCCTGACATATCCCTTTATTCCACGGCGGCCCACGTCGGAATCAGCCCAAACCACCTGAGCACGGTTTTCGCACAGGAAACCGGGGAGAACTTTATCGAATACCTTACGAAAGTACGCATAGACCGGGCAAAGCTGCTGCTGAAAAGCACCACAATGAAAAGCGCTGATATCGCCAACGAAACCGGTTTCAGCGACCCTCACTATTTCAGTTATATTTTTAAGAAAAACACCGGCCTTTCCCCCAGGGAATTCAGGCTTAAAGTACAAACGTCATGACGAATAAAAAAACAAACGAAAAATCGTAAAAAAACATAAGTTCGCTTTCTTTTCTCACTACGCCTTACAAAAAGAATAAAAAAACGAATGAAAGTCAATAATAAAAATCATGTACTGGAAAACCGCCTCCATGTAATGTAAAGTAACTATTTTCTATGGAGGAAAAATATGAAAAAATTTCTAGCTATCCTTTTGGTACTCGCTGTCGCGTCGGCCGTATTCGCGGGCGGCAGGCAGAGCGGTGCGTCAGAAGAGGGAGTAACCAAGGGCATGAATCGCAAGATCGTAATGGGGTATTCCCAGATCGGCGCGGAATCCGAGTGGCGGAATGCCAATACCCTTTCTGTATTGGCTGCGGCAACAGAGTACAATGTTGATCTTCGCTTCTCCGATGCTCTACAGAGGCAGGAAAACCAGATTCAGGCGATCCGCACCTTTATCCGCCAGAAAGTGGACATCATCGCCTTTACCCCGGTGGTTTCGTCCGGTTGGGCAGCCGTTCTGTCGGAAGCCAAAGCCGCAAAAATCCCGGTAATCTGCGTTGACCGTACCATTGATGAGGGCATGGAAAGCGACCTGTTTACCTGCTTTATCGGCTCGGACTTCCCGGCTGAAGGCAGGCGGATTGCCGAATGGCTGATTGCTTACATGAACCAGATTGGCCAGGGAACAAAGAACCCCATCAACATCGTCGAATTGCAGGGAACGGTGGGTTCCGCGCCTGCCACCGACCGCCAGGCCGGGTTTAAGGCGGTAATTGACAGGTATCCCAATTACAGGATCATCAGGTCGCAGACCGGCAACTTTACCCGTGCAGAAGGCAAGCAGGTTATGGAAGCTTTCCTTAGGTCCGACGGCCAAAACATCGACGTGCTCTTTGCCCATAACGACGACATGGCTATCGGCGCAATCCAGGCCATTGAGGAATACGGACGGAAGCCCGGCACCGATATTGTTGTCCTAGGTATAGACGCGGTAAGGGGCGCCTTTGAGGCGATGATGGCCGGCACGATGAACGCTTCAATGGAATGTAACCCTCTCCTGGGCCCGCAGATCATGGACACCGCAGTGAGAATCCTCAGCGGTCAGACTGTACCGAAGTGGGTCGTATCCGATGAGGATCTGTACGATCAGACCAACGCTGCTGCGGCCTTCCCGAGCAGAATGTACTAGTCTTTGATTGGGTAAGGTTCTATAATGGGAGCCACGAACCACATTAACAGCACGGAAATTTGTGTGATGTGTGCGGTTCGTGGCTGTANTTTTTTATGGGAGACAAAATGGAAACGANCGATGTAATTCTGTCAATGACCGGTATTAACATCTATTTTCCCGGAGTCAAGCCGCTTGATAATGTGAACTTCACCCTCAGACGNGGCGAGATACATTCCATTATGGGGGAAAANGGCGCGGGTAAATCTACCCTCATTAAAATACTAACCGGTGTTTACCATAAGGCGTCGGGGGAGATAACCCTTGACGGCAAGCCTTTCGAGGCGGCGGATCCACTGGATGCGCGCCATTACGGAATAAATTCGGTATACCAGGAAATCAACCTCTGTGACAATTTATCTGTCGCCGAGAATATATACGCAGGGCGCCAGGAAACCCGTTTTGGAAAAATCAACTGGAAACAGATCAATGCCGGGGCGGTGGAAGCCCTGAAGCGTCTCAATATCTCAATCGATGTCACAAGACTGCTGGGNACATATTCTGTTGCGATAAAACAAATGATCGCTATTGCCAGGGCGGTTGACATGGATTCCAGGATACTCATCCTGGACGAACCTACGTCCAGTCTTGACCGCGCCGAGGTTGAACAGCTTTTTTCCGTCATTCGTAAACTGCGGGACGAAGGGCTTTCGGTCATTTTCATTTCCCACTTCCTGGATCAGGTATATGAGTTATGCGATAAAGTAACGGTACTTCGCAACGGAAAACTGATCGGGGAGTACGTGCTGAAAGACCTTCCGAAAATAGAGCTTGTTTCAAAAATGATTGGCAAGGAGCTCTCGGCCCTGAAAGAGCGGGATCGCGGCGTTCAGAGCAAAGAAGACAAAGACGTGTTCATGGAAGCGAAGAATGTCGGGAAACGGCGGACAGTCCAACCTTTCAATATGGTCATACGCAAAGGCGAGATTCTTGGCTTTGCCGGCCTCCTGGGTTCAGGCAGGACTGAATCCGCCAACCTGCTCTTCGGCATTGATGAAGCCGATTCCGGCGAGCTCCTCATAAAAAACAAAAAAGCAATGTTTAAAAAACCCCGTGACGCAATCGACAGGTTCATTGCTTTTTGCCCGGAGGATCGCAAGAAAAACGGCATAGTCTTTGATCTTTCGGTGCGGGAAAATATTATCCTGGCCTTGCAGGCCAAGCAGGGTATCTTCAAATCCATTTCCCTAAAGAAGCAGAGGGAAATTGTGGAGAACTATATCAAGACCCTGGGCATCGTAACGCCAAACCAGGATACCCCGGCAGGGAACCTTTCCGGCGGCAACCAGCAGAAAACGATCCTGGCCCGCTGGCTGGTAACAAACCCCGAGCTTTTGATCCTGGATGAACCTACACGGGGCATCGACGTTCAGGCGAAGGCCGAAATAATGAACCTGGCAATGGAGCTCTGCAACAATGGAATGTCACTGGTGTTTATCTCGTCAGAAATAGAAGAGGTTGTCCGCTGTTCAGACCGTATCGCGGTAATGCGGGACAGGAAAAAAACAGCTGAAATCAGCGGAACGGATCTAAGTGAAGAGAAGATCCTGAAAGCCATAGCGGCCGAGGACAGAGCGGCGGTGGGGAGTTAAGACCATGACAAAAAAAATTGATCTGCACAACATAATGAGGAGCAAAGTAACCAGCGCACTCATAGTACTGGGTCTGCTTTTGCTGTTTAACTTTTTCTTTACCAAAAACTTTTTTGTCATTACCATCCATGAAGGACACCTGTTCGGGACCCTGATAGACATCCTGAACCGGGGCGCGCCTATAATGCTTCTCTCCATGGGCATGACCCTTGTAATCGCCTCAACCGGGGGGGTGGATCTTTCCGTAGGGGCTGTAATCGCGATTACCGGAGCAATGGCCTGCAAGCTCGTCGGCGGCCAGTTGATCATTGTTGACGGGGTGCAGAGTTACGCGTCCCAGACGCCCATGGGGTTGGCAATAATCGCGAGCTTACTGTTGGCGATGGTGTTCGGCCTTTGGAACGGAGTATTGGTTTCATACGGGAAGATACAGCCCATAGTCGCTACCCTGGTGTTAATGACCGCCGGCCGGGGGATTGCCCAGTTAATCACCAGCGGCCAAATCATCACCGTGTATTACAGGCCGTTTTTCTTTATCGGCGGCGGCTGGTTCCTGGGCCTTCCATTCGCGATATTTATCGTTGCCTTTGTATTTATCATTGCCCAACTCTTCACCCGGAAAACTTCGCTAGGGTTGTTTATTACTGCGGTAGGAGGAAACTCCAGCGCGAGCTGGTACGCCGGAATAAACGAAAAAGCGGTAAAATTGTTCTGTTTTATTTTCTGCGGTTTTTGCGCCGGCGTTGCCGGGCTGATTGTTTGTTCCAATGTAAAATCGGCGGATGCAAACAACGCGGGCCTCAATATAGAGCTGGACGCGATTCTGGCGGCGGTTATAGGCGGGACCAATTTGGCTGGAGGCAAATTCAGCCTGATTGGGGGCCTGGTCGGGGCGCTCTTGATTCAGACCCTGACAACAACGATTTACGCTTTCGGTGTGCCGCCTGAAGTAACACTCATAGTAAAAGCCATGGTTGTGGTCTTGATCTGTTTCATGCAGTCCAGCGTTGCGTCCGGTTTCTTTGGAAAAATATTCGGCCATAGGAGGGCGAGCGTATGAAGAACATCAATTTGTCCGCTATAACCTTAAAGTACCTTTCTGTCATCGCCGCCACCGTATTGTTTTTTATTGCCTTTATTGTCGGTTCCGTGTCTTTCCGGGGCTTCTTTTCGCTGCAAACCTTTTTTAACCTCTTTATTGACAAAGCCTTCCTCCTGATATCCGCCATGGGCATGAGCCTCGTGATTCTGTCCGGCGGCATAGACCTTTCGGTAGGTTCGGTAGTGGCCCTGACAACGATGATCATTTCTTCCCTCACAGAATTTGCCGGAATGAATCCCATCCTCGCCATTTTGGTTTCCCTTGTTGCCGGAAGCCTCATCGGTATGTGCATGGGCCTTATGATCGCCTACTGGAACGTGCCGCCCTTCATCGCGACGCTTGCCGGTATGTTCTTTGCACGGGGCTCCTGTTATCTCATCAGTGTTCAGGCAATTTCAATCACAAACAGGTTGATGTTTAATTTGGGGCTTTGGAAACTCTGGTTTGGCGAGGACAGCTTTATTTCACTAAATGTTATTATTTCCCTTGTGATTATCGCAATCGGGATCTACATTTCACTGAATACAAAATTTGGCAGGAACATTTACGCCATCGGCGGCAACGAAACTTCGGCCATGCTTATGGGTGTTCCGGTAAAACAGACCAAGGTGCTTATTTACACGATCAACGGGTTTTGTTCCGCGATGGCAGGAGTGGCCTTCAGCCTGTACATGCTGTCCGGCTACGGCCTTCACGTCCTCGGCATGGAGATGGATGTAATAGCCGCTGTAGTAATTGGCGGTACCCTGCTTGCGGGCGGTACGGGCTACGTATACGGCTCCATCTTCGGCGTGCTGACCCTGGGGATCATTCAGTCGCTGATCATGTTTAACGGAAAGATTAACTCGTGGTGGACCAAGATCGTTGTTGGCATACTGCTTTTGATGTTCATAGGTTTGCAGCGGATTATTGTCGTGATTGGCGATAAAAGAAGGGCCGTTGCCGCGCAGGCAAGCAACACGTTTTAAGCATTGGCCACCCTATAAAGGACTGATAAAACCTCACCATATGCGTTAACTTTATTTCAAATTTCATCTCACTGAGGCACAAGAGTCTGTAGAAAAACCCCATAGCTGCCCAAAGGAACAGGTGCTATAATGGAAAAGGCGGAGGGGAAAATGGCGAGGTACAAACACAGCGACATAGAAGAC